>Ga0154448_1154_pt1 | contig 90161 bp, 71 predicted proteins | sample RifGroC2_FD_105641 | JGI IMG/M metagenome (GOLD analysis project Ga0154448, IMG submission 105641) | Geobacteraceae bacterium GWC2_55_20
TACCATTAGAAAATGTCTCAACAGATCCTTTGATCTCAATAAAACCGCCTGCCGACGGATAGAATGTCTGTGCGACGCTGCCGGCTTGATATCCTGTAGTACCACTGACCCTGGCTTGCAAGCCATCTCCGGTAAAATCGACATAACAAGGGCATGTCACAATGGTTTCGTCATACAGCAGGTTTGGGCAAAGACTCTCTGGAGGAAACCATGCCGGTTGACGACATCTATGGGTGCTGGAGTTTCCCTCGACTATAAAAAATGGACCACAGTAACAATTATAAATATCACAACTGGCGCCCTTGGCATCCGTATCGCTGGCGTCAACGCATTGTGACGTCGTTGATGGTGTGCAACTGTCGTGCGATGCCTGTGCCGGTGTATGCATGCTTAAGAAAGCGATGGCGATGATAACAACGCGGATCAACAACTTTGCGGCAGACTGTTTTAGTCGGCTAGGCATGGTCACTAAGCTCCTTATGTTTGGAATACTGTTGCCCTGTCATAAAACATCCTTCAATTACAGTAGCAACAACGGGTACTGGGACAAATCCAAGGCTTGGTACTGCAGATTATGAGCACATTGTCGGAGGGCATTACGAAGGGAAATGTTGAATGACCCGAAAATGACTGTCCGAAAAACTTTCAAATCAGCGGCAAGGTATGCCAAATATCTCCAATTGACAAGATGTATTTGTAGTATGCTTTGTAAATATCTGCAGATATTATGTAAGTATACTTTATTAATTATAATGGCTTTTTAGAATATTCTCTGACCATGGAAATCATGGGGATAGAGGATAAAGAATATCTGCAATTGCTCGGAAATAGGGTTCGGGATTTTCGTAAAGCGATGGGGTTGACACAGGAGAAGCTAGCAGAATTAGCCGGCATTTCTCCAACCTATGTCAGCAACATTGAGATCGGAAAATATAATGTTACTGTTTGTGTCATTAAACGAATAAGCGCCTCTCTGCACGTGCCAGCGGCCCAGCTATTTGATTTCAATTCAGGCAAGGTTGAACGGGACGAACTGATAAAGACTGTAGTTGAGATTAAAAGTCTCAACAGTAAAGAGCAAAAGCTCATATTGGAAACAATCAAGGGAATGCTGGTCGGGATAAAAGAATGATTGCTTGAACATTGAAATTAGTAACTATTACCGAAAACCAGTTTTGCCCGATTTCTGCCGTGATTTCCGCTTGCCACGCCGCCCAAAGCAACTATAATACCGCTCCATGATCCCCCTTTCCCTGAAACAGGAACTGCAACAACGCGTAGCCCGGGCCGTCACCAGTCGCGAAGCCGCAGTGGACGTGATGAAAGAGCTACAGCGCCACTACGGCTGGCTGAGCGACGAGGCGGTCGTGGAAGCGGCCGAACTGCTGGAGCTGACGCCGCTGCAGGTCGAGGAGCTGGCCACCTTCTACGAGATGATCTACCGCCGGCCGGTGGGGCGGCATGTGATCCACGTCTGCGATTCGATCTCCTGCTGGAGCATGGGGGGCGAAAGCCTGCTGCAACAGTTCGAAAAGCTTTTGGGGATTGCGGCCGGCGGCACAACCGCCGACGGCGTCTTCACCTTGCTCCCCTGCTGCTGCCTGGGCAACTGCGGCAACGCCCCGGCGGTGATGGTCGGCGAGCGTCAGTTCGGCCCGGTCTCGCCCGCAATCGCCCCGGCCCTGCTGACCGAACTTCGCAATACCCCCTGCTGAACCGTTTGCATGCGGCGGCTGATCCTGCTCATCATGCTGCTCCCGCTGGCCCTGGCGATTCACGCCACTGCCGCAGACGCAGACAACCCCTTTCCCCTGATCTGGAGCGGTTTTTCCACCTCGTTTGCCGGTCGCAGCCCGGAGCAGCGCCACAACGCCGCCCTGGCCGGCCGCTATATCGACGGTTCCATCATTCCTCCGGGCGGCATCTTCAGCTTCAACGAACTGGTCGGCGGCCGCAGCCGCGGCAAGGGTTACGATAGCGCGCCCTTTCTGACCTCGGACGGATTGATGCGGGAGACCCCCGGCGGCGGCATCTGCCAGCTGGCCTCCACCATCTACAACGCCGGACTGCTGGGGGGGCTGGAGGTGGTCGAACGCCATCCCCACTCACGCACCGTGCTGCATGTGCCCCCCGGCCGCGACGCCACCATCGCCTCCTGGCGCAAGGACCTCAAACTGCGAAACCCTTTCCCGCATCCGCTCCAGATCAGGATCAGCAGCGACGACAAGCGCCTGACCGTGTCGCTGCGCTCGCCGCTGGAGAAGGATTTCAGCGTCGAGATCAATACCGAACAGGTGTTGCTGGAGCCGCTGGCCGTGGCCGGAAAAGCGCTTCAGGGGCAGAAAGGCGGGCGCGGTTTTTCCACCGCCACCTGGCGCTTGATCAGGAAGGATGGTGTCGAACGCAAGGAACTGTTGTCGGAGGATGTCTATCCCGCGCCGAGCCGGATCATCGCCGGGGGTGGGGAATGAAGCGTTCGGGATGGTTGTTTTTGCTCGCCAAAGGCCTGCTTGCCGTTTTACTGATTGCGGTCATGTTCCTCATTCCGGATGCAGCCCGGGCCGAGCCCGGATACAGCAAAACCGAAAAACAGGCGCTACTGGGTTACGCCCGCAGCTGCCTGACTGCCCGCTTGTCGGGAGCCCCCGCACCGACAGCGCCGGAATTCGCCACCCGGCAGCAGCGGGCCTGTTTCGTGACCTTTTTCAATGGCAGGCGAGTCTTCGCCTGCTTCGGCGGATTCACGCCCCGCCGGGCCACGCTGGCCGAAGAGATCGATGAGAACGTCCGGCTGGCGCTGAAAAACGACGGCCGCGCCCGCAGGGCGACCCCTGACACCGCGGCGCGGGCCGGCCTGCAGATCACCTTTCCGCTGGGCCAACCGGAGCGGGTTTTGGACTACCGCAGCATCGACCCGTCCCGCGAGGGGATGCTCGTGGAGGGCGCGAGCGGCGGGGTGGCCTTTGTGCCGGGCGAGGCCCGCACCGCCAGCTGGGCCTTCCGCGAGGCGCTGCGCCGCCTGGGTGAGCGCGACCCGGCGGCGGTGGCGGTCTACCGCTTCAGGGCGGAGGCGATTTCGACCAGGTGACGGCGATGGTTTAGGGGGCGTTCACGGTTGTCGCTGTTGAACCATGCTGTTCCCTGATTCGACAAATGATCTATCAAGTTCCTGGAGCCAACGACTACGCCAGAACCCGGCATCGCTTTTCAAGCGATGTCTCACTGTGGTGTATGATCAGTTATTGACGCTTCTGCCTGTTGAAAGGAGTCCCCATGAAACCGTTTCGCAGCCTGTTCCCACTCCTGCTGATTCTCCTGACACTTTGGGTTCCGATCACCGCCTCGGCTGCCTCAAAACTGCTGGAAGTTCGGGGCGCGGTCATGTCGGCCGAGACAAACAAACCGGTGGGCGGGGCCGCGATCTCCTTCTTCAGCCGTGGCGACAGGGGACTGTCCGCCACGGCGGCCGCCAGGAGCGTTGCGGACGGCGAGGGACGATTCCGGGTCAGCCTCCCGCCCGGTGCCTATGCCTGGTTTGCCGGCGCCGACGGTTTCGGAACCCTGCAGAACGGCACTTCGGTGAAGGACAAACCGGTCGAACTGAACACGGTCTACCTGCGCAAACCGGCCCGGTTGTCAGGGCGGATCGTTGACGGCGCCGGCGCGCCGGTGGCCGGGGTTACTATTGCCGCGGACCGCTTCAACCGGGTAGTCAGCGGGTCCGACGGCCGCTTCAGTTTCGACGGGCTGGACCCCCATGGCTATGAGCCGTCCCTGGCCCGGCCGGGCTGGGTGCTGGAGAAGAGCGACTATTACTATCTCGCTCCCGGTGAAAAAAAGGATGCGGGCGACCTGGTGCTGCGCCGCGCCGCCGCGCTCAAGGCGCTTGTCACCGTAGTGGAAAACGGCAAGCCCCGGAAGATTGACAGTATCCGCTTCAACCTGAGCGGCAGCTCGATCTACCGCTCGCTCAAGGCCGACAAACGCGGTATGGCGCTGTTTTCCGACCTGCCGCCGGGACGCTACTCCGTTTCCGTGTCTGATGAACGCCTGAAGGAGACCCGCCAGGAGCTGGAAATCAGCGAAGGGCGCAACAGCCTGATAACGCTGGTGGCGGAGTTGAAACCGCCCACGCTGAGCATCGAGGAGTACAGCGAGGTTTTCCTGCCGGACAAGCCGGTCACGCTGCGCGCCAACAGCCTGCGGGTCGAAAAGGGGGAGGCGCTGCTGTTCCGCGTACCGGCGGCCGCGCTGCTGGATGGTTCGGCCGACCCGCGCCAGCCGGATTCGATTGCGGTTGCCGCGCTGCAGCGGGTTGCCGGGATTCCGGTCGCATTCAAGGCGCGCCGCGACAGTTACGGACGTTTCGGCCGCATCCCGCTGCCCGGACTGCCGCCGGGCGGTTATCTGCTGGAGCTGAAGGGGGGCGGCGCCACGGCCCGTTTCGGATTCCTGGTGACCCGGCTGGGGCTGGTGGCCAAGACTTCGCCCGGCGGCACCCTGCTGTTTGCCACCGATCTGCTGAGCGGAGCGCCGCTGGCGGGTGTCGAGATCGGCTCGCTGCCCGCCAGCGGCAGCGCCGTCAGCGACCGGGAGGGGCTGGCCCTCTGGAAAGGCGCCGACGCTGCGACACGCCTGACCGGGCGCAGCGGCGACAGCCTGGCCTTCCTGGAACTGCCCGGCCAAAATCCGGGGGAAAAGGGCGCCGCGATCAAGGGCTATGTCTACACCGACCGTCCCGCCTACCGGCCGGGCCAGACCGTTTTCTACAAGGGGGTGCTGCGCCAGAGGGAGGGGGAGGGGTACCGGCTCCCCGCGCCGGACAAACTGCAGGTTACCGTGAAGGACGACAATGACAAAGCGGTCTGCGAGTCTGAAGCGTTCCTTTCGGCCAACGGCTCCTTCAGTGGCGAGTGCCTGCTGCCGGCCGTTCCGGCGCTGGGTGATTATGTCATCAGCGCCGCCGGCAACGGCCAGAACTGGCAGGGCTCTTTCAAGGTGCTGGAGTACCGCAAGCCGGAGTTCGAGGTCAAGGTGTCGGCCGACCGCAAATTCCTGGTGGCCGGCGACAGCGGCCGGGTCAGCGTGACGGCCCGCTACTACTTCGGCGCGCCGGTGGCCGGGGGCAAGCTGGTCTGGCGCGTCTACTCCAGGCCGGAGTGGAGCCTGGGCGGCGATGAAGATAGTGATGGCCATGACGAAGAGGACCGCTTCGGCGGCGGTTACGCCGATTTCATCGGCGAGGGGGAGGTCAGGCTGGACGGGAACGGCGAAGTGCTGATACCGCTGACGGCCAGGAGCCATGACATGCCCTACAGCTATACCCTGGAGGCCGATGTCAGCGACGCCTCGTCCCGCCAAGTCTCGGCCTCGGGCAGCGTGACCGTGGTGCCGTCGCTGGTGTCGCTCAAGGTCGGGACCGGCAATTACCTGGTCCGGCCGGGCGAGCCGCAGCAGGTCAACATCAGGGCCGCCAGCTGGGAAGGCGCGCCCCGGACGCTGCCGGTACGGCTCTCTTTCGGCCGACAGGTCTACGATAAAAAATCCCGCTCCCACAGCTGGCGGGAGGCGGACAGCAGCATCCTGCGCACCGCGGCCGACGGCAGCGCCCGTACCGTTTTTGCTTTTCCCGAACCCGGCTACTGGCAGGTCAGGGCCGAGGCGGCCGACGAGGCCGGGCGCAAATCCGTCGCGACCGCGTCGGTCTGGGTCTGGAAGGAGGGCTTCTCCTGGGAGGGTTCCTATCGCCAGCTGGAGGCCGAGTTCGACCGCAAGAGCTACAAGCCGGGCCAGACCGCCCGCCTGATCCTGCGTGCCCCGGCCATTGGCGGCAGCCTGCTGCTGACCCTGGAGGGGCGCGACATTTCCGAACGGAGGGTGGTGCCGCTCAAGGGGCTGGTGGAGGTGGTCGCGATTCCGGTCAGCGAGGCCCAGGCCCCCTATATGCATGTCTCGGCGCTGACGGTGGCCGGCGGCCGCTTCCACAGCCGCACCCTGCCGCTTAAGGTCGATCACCAGCCGGACAGGCTGGATCTCAAGGTCACCACCGACAGGCCGGTTTACGGGCCGGGTGACCCGGTCAGGCTGACCGTGTCTTCCGCCAGCTCCGGCAAGCCGCTGCCGGCCGAGCTTTCGCTGGCGGTGGTGGACGAGGCCATCTTTGCCATTGCCCGGGAACGGGCCGACGATATCTGGCAGTTCTTTCGCGGCAATCGCGAGCACCTGGTGACCACGCTGCACTCCTTCCCGCGGGTCTACCTGGGGGGCGCGGCCAAGGAGTCGGTCGTTGCCGCTGCGGCGGATGACGGCCTGAAGGGGCTCAAGATCCGCAAGATCTTCAAGGACACCGCCGCCTGGTTCCCGCTGCTGGAAACGAAAGCCGACGGCAGCGCCACGGCCGAGTTCACGCTGCCGGACAACCTGACCAGCTGGCGGGCCACCGCCGTGGGGCACACCCCGGCCGGGCAGTTCGGCAGCGGCCGGGAAAAATTCATCGCCAGGCTGGAACTGATGGCCCGTCTGGCTCCGCCCCGCTTCCTGACCGTGGGGGACGAGCTGCGACTGCCGGGGGTGATCACCAGCATGAGCGACAGTCAGCAGTCTGTCCATGGCCGTTTCGAGGCCGGCGGGCTGACCCTGCTGGGTGATCCGGCTTTCAGCGGCAGCATCGCCGCGCGCGGCGAATTGCGGGCCGAAATCGGGGTGCGGGCCGATGCGGCCGGCAAGGCCATCCTGCGATTGTCCGCCAAAGGCGACACCAGGGGCGATGCGATGGAGCTGACCCTGCCGGTGCTGCCGCGCTCCATTGCGCGCGAGGTGTCCGGCGGCATTGCCCTGAGGGAGCAGGAGTCCGCTACAGAGCTGCTGCTGCCGCCGGAGGCCCTGGCCGGTACGGCCCGGCTGAATCTGGGCTTTGCCCCGACCATCGCCGCCAGCCTGAACAGCGCCATCGACCGGCTGGTGGAGTTCCCCTACGGCTGCGTCGAACAGACCCTGTCGCGCTTCATCCCGGCCGTGCATGCCCGGGCACTGCTGGACAGGTCCGGCTGGCAGCCCGATCCGGCTGTCGCGGCCAAACTGCCGCTGGTGATGGCCGAGGGGATCAGGCGGCTGGAGGAGATGCAGCACGAGGATGGCGGCTGGGGCTGGTGGAAGAACGATAGCAGCAGCCTGACCATGACCGCCCATGCCGTCTACGGACTGGGACTGGCGAAGCGGGCCGGCCTGGCCGTTCCCGATAACCTGCTAAAGCGCGGTCTGGCGGCGCTGGAGCAGCAGATGCCGGGTGCGCTGACCGACGACCTGCCCCGCGCCAGCCGGGCCCTGGCGGTCAACGGCATGCGCAGCGAGGCCCAGGAAAAGAGGGTCGTTGCTGCCTGGAAGTCGCTGCCGCTTTCGGAACGCCTGGCCTATGGCGAGGCGCTGGCTTTCGGCGACCGCAAGCAGGAGCTTGAGCCGCTGATCGAACAGCTGAAAAAGGAGCTGCAATACGAGGGGCAGGCCGCCTATCTGAAGGGCGCCGGGGCCGAGTCCTGGTGGTACGGCTGGCGCTGGGGTTCATCGGCGGTGGAGAGCAGCGCCGCGATGCTGTCGCTGCTGGTCCGGCACGACCCGGCCGATCCGCTGGCGGCGCGGCTGGCAGCTTTCCTGGCCCGCCGCCAGCAGGGGGGGTGGTGGCGCACCACCACCGCCTCGGCCGCCGCGGTGACGGCGCTGGCCGACTATGTGGCCGCCAGCGGCGAAGCTTCGGCCAGCTATAGCGCCAGGGCTACTCTCGACGGCAGCGAACTGGCCAGCTGGCGGGTGGAAAACGGCCGGCTGGTCTCGGGCGCTCCCCGCATCATCGTACCGGCGGATAAACTGAAACAGGGCCTGAACCGGCTGACCATGTCCAAGGACGGCCCCGGAGCGGCTTACCTGGCGGCCGCTCTGGAATACCAGGTCGCGCCGGAAGCGGCCGGCTCCTCCGCCGGCCTGAAGCTGGAACGGACCATGTACAGGATCACCACCACCGGGAGCGGCAGCAGCTGGCGGCGTGAATACACCCGGCTCAAGCCGGGCGAAGCGCTCAGGCCCGGCGATGACGTGGATGTGCGCCTGACCGTGGAGAACCTGCGCCAACTGGAATACGTGATCATCGAGGACCGCCTGCCGGCCGGGTTCGAATCGCGCGAGACCGACCGCGACCCGCGTTTCAGCGATGAAGCCTCCTACCAGGGGTGGTATTCCAACCGTGAGCGGCGCGACGAGAAACTGGCCTTCTTCATCACCAGCCTGCCGGCCGGGCGGTACGAATTCCGCCATGTGATCTATCCTGAGCTGGAGGGGCGCATGCTGGCGCTGCCGGCCGCGGCCTGGCCGATGTACCAGCCGGAATTGCGGGGGGAGAGCGAGGCCTGGAGGATGGAAGTCAGGGGGCGATAAGTGATTCCAGTTCAGCTTCTTCGGGTTAGGTTCTTGCTGTGGTCTTAATTATCCCCCCTACCCTTGCGGGAGGGGGTTAGGGGGTGGGGGGAATTGCCACGAAGGAATTCCATTGCAGCTTCACCCACCCCTCAATCCCCTCCCGTCTAGGGAGGGGAGGCAGAAAGCAAAAAAACAACCGGCCGGCACTGATTCCAATTCCATCTTGGATCTGAAACTGGAATGACTTGTCTGGGAGCCCGTGCAATGGTATGCTCCCGGACACTTGCCATGGAACAGGTACTCTTGAAACATAACCGGCCCGGCCGGATGACCACCTTCGACGAATATCGCGCCGAGGGCGGATTCGACGCCCTGGTAAAGGCGCTGCGCGACATGACGCCCGACCAGGTGCAGCAAACGGTGATCGATTCCGGAATGCGCGGCCGGGGCGGCGCCGGCTTCCCCACCGGCAAAAAGTGGTCGTTCGTGCCCCGCAACCTGCCGGGACCGCGCTACCTGATCTGCAACTGCGACGAAATGGAACCAGGTACCTACAAGGACCGGGTGCTGCTGGAGAGCAACCCGCACCTGCTGGTGGAGGGGATGGCGCTGGCCTGTTATGCGCTGGGTGTCGGGCATGCCTTCATCTTCATCCGCCGCGGCTATGAACTGGCCGCCGACAGTCTGCGCCAGGCCGTGGCCGCCGCCCACCGGGCCGGTTTTCTGGGGGAAAATATCCTGGGGAGCGGCTTCAGCCTCGATCTGGATCTGCACCAGTCCGCCGGGCGTTACATCTGCGGCGAGGAGACCGCGCTGATCAATGCGCTGGAGGGGATTCGCGCCAACCCGCGCGCCAAGCCACCCTTTCCGGCCATCAAGGGGTTGTGGGGCCAGCCGACCGTGGTCAACAACGTGGAAACGCTGGCCAACGTTCCGGCCATCATCGGGCGCGGTCCGGCCTGGTGGAAGGCGCTGGCGGCCACCTCCGAAGCAGCCGGCAGCAAACTGTTCTGCATCAGCGGCCATGTGGCCAATACCAGCTGTTTCGAGTTGCCGCTGGGCATGACGCTGGGGGAGATCATCGAAGGCCCCTGCGGCGGCATGCGCGCCGGCAGCCGTTTCAAGGCCTGCATCCCAGGCGGCGCCTCCACCCCCTATTTTACAAGAGAGCATTGGGATGTGCCGATGGATTTCGATCCGGTGGCCAAAGCGGGCTCACGACTGGGCACCGGCGGAATCGTGGTCTTTGACCAGGATACATGCATGGTGGCGGCCACGCTCAACCTGATCCGCTTCTTTGCCCGTGAATCATGCGGCTGGTGTACCCCCTGCCGTGAAGGGCTCCCCTATGTGCGCCATATCCTGGAGCGGATCGAGGCCGGACAGGGGCAGGTCGGCGACATCGAACTGTTGCGCGAGCATGTCCGCCTGCTAAATTATGCCTTCTGCGCGCTGGCGCCGGGTGCGATGGGGCCGGTGGACGGACTGCTGAAACATTTCGAGGCTGAACTTATGGAGCATGTCACCGCCCGGCGCTGTCCGTTTGAAGGAGCTTCCTCCCGCTGATGTCACGAATACTTCTCGCAATAGTGCTTGTCCTGATGCTGGCCGGCAGATCGTTCGCGCTGACCGAAGTGCGCAGCATCCTGACCCGACCCGGCGTGACCCTGGATTTTCTGGTGATGACGCCGGAACGGTCGCCGCAGCGTGATGCGCTGATCTTCTTCCCGGGTGGCAACGGTGCCGGCCCCTTCAAGTTGGGCGAAGGAGGGGTTGTGAGCGGCTGGAGTTTCCTGGTGCGCAGCGCCGACAGCTTCATTCGCGACGGAGTCGCCGTGGTCACGGTCAATCCCCCTTCCGATCATCCCACCGGCATGAGCACCGGTTTTCGCGAGTCCGCCGAACATGCCCAGGATATTGCAACTCTGGCCGGTTATCTGGAACAGCAGGGGTATCAACGCATCTTCCTGGTCGGGAACAGCCGGGGCACGCTCTCGGCCGCCTCGCTCGGCACACGCTTGAAAGACAGCCACCTCAAGGGGATCATCCTGACCTCGTCGCTTGAGTACGAAAATTTCCTGCGCTGGCTGCCGCTGGAAAAGCTGAACCTGCCGGTGCTGATGATTCATCACCGGGATGACCTCTGCCGCGTCAGTCCTTTCCAGGAGGCCGAGAAAACCCGTGACAGTTTGCGCGGCCACACTTCGGTGGATTTCACCGAGGTCAACGGCGGCGCCTATCCCCGCTCGGCTCCCTGCGACAACCTGAGCGCCCATGGTTTCTTCGGGATCGAGGACAAGGTGGTGCAGGTCATCACCGACTGGCTCGAGGGGCGTTCCGTGCCGGAGCGGATCGAGTAAAGCAAATCCCCCTTGCCCTGATAAACAGGATAAGTGCGTTAACGAAGTAATTTTCTGCCTGAAAATAGCAGAAAATTACTTCTAACTTACTAAATCCCCCTTTCAAAAAGGGGGACTTGTATTGCGGAACACAATTTATGCCTAAATTGATCATCGACAACATCGAGCTGGAAGTGCCGGACGGCACCAATGTGCTGGAGGCGGCCCGCAGCATCGGTATCGTCATCCCTCACTTCTGCTGGCACCCGGCGCTGGGGAGGGCCGGCGCCTGCCGAGTCTGCGCGGTGAAGCTGCTGGACGGGCCGGTCAAGGGGCTGCAGATGTCCTGCATGCTGCCGGCCCAGGACGGCATGGTGGTTTCGACCAGCGACGAAGAAGCGCTGGCCATGCGCCGGGCTGTGATCGAATGGCTGATGATCAACCACCCCCATGACTGCCCGGTTTGCGACGAGGGGGGCGAATGCCAGCTGCAGGATTACACGATTGCCGGTGGCCACGGCATCCGCCGCTATGACGGAAAGAAACGCACCCATGTCAACCAGCAGCTGGGGCCGCTGATCGAACACGAAATGAACCGCTGCATCCAGTGCTACCGTTGCGCTCGCTTCTACCAGGAATATGCCGGCGGCAGCGATTTCGGCGTGATGGGACGTTCCGGCGCGGTCTATTTCGGCCGGCAGCGGGACGGCCGGCTGGAGTCGCCCTTTTCCGGCAACCTGGTCGATATCTGTCCGACCGGGGTCTTCACCGACAAGACCGCCCGTTTCCGGGCCCGCTACTGGGACTATGACATGGCCCCCTCGGTATGTCCGCACTGCTCGCTGGGGTGCAACACGGTTCCAATGGCGCGCTACCGGGAGCTGCTCAAGGTGACGGCGCGCCGTAACGACGATGTCAACGGCTGGTTCATCTGCGACCGGGGGCGTTTTTCCAATGCCGCCGTCAATGCCCCGGAGCGGCCGCGACAGGCGCTGGTGGATGGCAGGGCGGTTGCCATGGATGCGGCGCTGGACGCCGCGCTGGAGCGGCTGAACGAGTTTATTGCGCTGCACGGTTCCGGCGCGCTGGCGATCATCGGTTCGCCGCGCATGTCGCTGGAGGGCAACCTGCTGGCCGCCCGGCTGCGTGACCTTTTGGGTGCGGGAGCGCTCTGCTATTTCGGCGACCTGGTCCACGCCGAACGGACGCTTGAGGCGGTCTCGCTGCTGAATGACGACAACTCCGCCTCGCAGGAGGATGTGCGTCGCGCCGACCTGGTGGCGGTGATGGAATGCGACCTGTTGGAGCAGGCGCCGATGATGGCGCTGGCGGTGCGGCAGGCCTGGCGCAACGGCGCGCGGATCTTCATCGTTGGCGGCGAGTGCCGGCCGGACGCTTCCTGCCCGGAGCTGTTCAAGGCCGAAGCGGTCTTGTCCCTGGCGGATGTCCCCCTGGCCGATGCCAAACGCCCGGTCGTGATCTGCGGCACCAGGCACAAGGGGCTGGAATCGATCCGCCTTGCCGCCGGAAACGGCGCCGGGGTGGTTTTCATCCTGGACGGGCCCAATGCCTTCGGTTGTGCGCTGCTGGCTGGCGAGCAAGGTGCGGTCTCGCTGTCTGAAGCGCTGGCCGGCGGCGGGATCAGGGGGATCATCGCCCTGGAAGCCGATCTGCCGGACGATTTGCCCCTGGAGATCCGGCTGCTGGCGGTTGCCGACTGGTTGCCGAATCCTGGTGCGGGGCGGACCGAGGTCTTTCTGCCGGCCACCAGTTGGGTCGAGATGGACGGCACCTATGTCAACCACGAGGGGCGCGCCCAGCGCTTCAGCCGGGTGATGCAGCCGGGAGCGCCGATCAGGGGGCTGACCGCGGAACTGCATCCGCCGCGGGTGCATCGTCATGACGCGCCCGGCGGGGAGCTGCTCCCCTCCTGGCGTATTGTCGCCGGTCTTCTGGAACGTTTGGGCGAGGGCAGGATCGAAGAGCCTTTGAACGGTGTCTGGGAACTGCTGCGCGGGCTGGACCCGGCCTCTTCCGGGATGAAAATTACACTAGGTACGCTGAAACGAATGGAGCCGGATGAATAGACCGCAAAAGTTTTTGCAGCGACTGGATTACAGGTGGCTGGCAGTTGTTGCCGCGGCGCTGGCGCTGGCATTCGGCGGCGGCTATGTCAGCGGCAAGCGCAGCTGGCATGTGCATGGTTCATTTCACGACATGATCGTCAACAACCCCCGTGAACTCTCGGCGCTGATCACCCCCAGAGACAAACGCATCCGCACCCTGGCGGCTTCGCTCAAGAGTTACGAAAATGCCCATCTCTACGTGCGGGACCGCATTGCGGACGATCCTTCCATCCCGGCCCTGCCGGCCGGCGACATCATCGATGAGGGGCGCGCCAGCTGTTTGGGAAAGGCTATTGTGCTCTGCAGTCTCTACCGCGCACTCGGAAAGCCGGCTTCTGATGTAAGGATAGTAATCGGAGAGGCCGACTTGCCCACAGGCGGATTTGACCATGCCTGGATCGAGCTGGAGTACGACGGACAATGCCTGCAGCAGGACACAACCAATATCCTGGGACACTTCGCCTTCGCACAGTTCAAAGGTACCAACTATGTGGAAACATTCATACGGGATGAGGAATTCGTCGTGAACGACAAAAGCTTTGCCCTGGTTTCGCAGTTGAATCGGTTGAAAGGCACCGGCCATCCACGGTTCTGACCGGGATGCCGGTGTCGTCAAAACATTCGGATCTTCAAGGAGTATTCAGATGAAAACCGCAATCCTGATGATGGCCCACGGCAGCCGTATTGCCGAGGCCAACGATGCTGCCCGAGAAGTGGCGGCGATGGTTAGGGAAATGACCGGCTTCGAAATTGTCGAGGTCTCGTTCCGCGAACTGCACCAGCCCGATATCCAGTCCGGTATCGATGCCTGCGTTGCCCGGGGAGCCCAGCGAGTCCTGCTGATGCCCTACTTCCTTTTCATGGGAGCCCATGTGCAGCATGATCTGCCCGAGGAGATTGAGGAGGCCAAAAAACGCCATCCCGCACTGATCATGGAGATGGGCAGCCACCTGGGAGCGCATCGCAAGCTGGCCGAAATCGAGAGCGAGCGGATCGGAGAAGCTCTGGACAGGCTGGGGTGGCGCTGATGGATTCACTGGGCATGAAACCCGAGGAAATCGAGGCGGAATCGTTCCGGATCATCGACAGCGAGGCCGGTGAGCATGGCTGGCCCCAGGCGGAATGGCAGGTCGTGCGCCGCGCCATCCACACCAGCGCCGATTTCGAGTATGCCCGTTCGATGGTGCTCTCGGACGGAGTGATCGAGCAGGCGCTTGCCGCGCTGAAAGGCGGCGTCGGCATCGTGACCGACACCAATATGGCCCTTTCCGGCATCGCCAGGGCCCGCCTGGCGCCTTTCGGTTGCAGCGTGGCCTGTCATGTGTCCGACCCGGATGTGGCCGAACTGGCCGGTATGCTGGGCATCACCCGCTCGATCGCAGCGATGCGCAAGGCGGTGGCCGATCCGGCCAACCGCATATTCGTGATCGGCAACGCCCCCACGGCGCTGTTCGAACTGTTGCGCCTGATGCGGGCGGGGCAGGCCGAACCGGCCCTGATCATCGGCCTGCCGGTCGGCTTCGTCGGCGCCGAGGAGAGCAAGAACGCTCTGGCGGCCGGCGGCCACGAAGTCCCCTTCATCACCAACATCGGCCGCAAGGGGGGCTCCAACGTGGCTGCCGCCGTGGTCAACGCGCTGGCGATCCTGGCGGCAGGGGAATAATGAAAAAAGAGTTGCGCTCCGGTCCTTCGACTCCGCTCAGGACAGGCTACACCACCGGCGCCTGCGCTGCCGCCGCCGCCAGGGGCGCTGCGCTGATGCTGGCCAGGCAGGAACCGGTCAGCGAGGTCACAATTGAAATGCCGGGTGGTGAATCCGCCACTTTTGCGCTGCATGGCCAGCTCTTCACCGGAAACACCGCATCCTGCTTTGTGACCAAGGATGCCGGCGACGATCCCGATGTGACCAACGGGGCCGAGGTTCATGCGGAGGTAACATCAAATCCCCCCCAACCCCCCTTTGTTAAAGGGGGGAGCGAAATCACAATCTTTGGCGGAGCCGGTATCGGCAGGGTTACCAAGCCGGGGTTGGCTGTTCCGCCCGGCGAATGGGCCATCAATCCGGTGCCGCGCCGGATGATTCAACAATCGGTCAGAAGTGTTCTGTCAGCATTCAACCTTCAGCATTCAACCTTAAGCATCGTTATTTCGATTCCCGACGGTGAGCAACGCGCCCTGAAGACCCTCAACGCCCGCCTGGGCATCATCGGCGGACTTTCGATCCTGGGTACCACTGGCATCGTACGCCCGATCTCGGCCAAGGCCTGGACCGATACCATCGATGCCGCGCTGGACGTGGCCAGGGCCTGCGGTTGTGAGAACGTCGTGCTCTCCACCGGCCGCACCAGTGAACTTGCGGCCCAGCAGCATTTTTCATCTCTTCCGGAAGAGGCCTGTATCATGATGGGCGACCACGTGGCACATGCCTTGCGGGCCTGCGCCCAACGCGGTTTCATGCAGCCGGTCATCGCCTGTCAGTTCGCCAAATTGCTCAAGATCGCCTGCGGTCACCCCAACACCCATGCCGCCGCATCGGAACTCGACCTGGCAAAGCTGCGGGGATGGGCCGAGCAGGCGGGCCTTTCCCCGCGGATTCTCTCGATCATCACCAATGCCAACACCGCCCGCGAAATCGCGATCACCAGCGCTTTCGACCCCGGTCTGATGGGGCTTGTCGCCGGCCACTCGCTACAGGCCGCTGCGCTGCACGCGCCCGGTATCTCGGTGCTGCCGCTGCTCTGCGGCTATGATGGCACGGTCATATTTCAATACTCAAAAACCCGGGCCTGACAACGATCACCAGGCTGGCAGTTTACGGCCGGAATGGGAGCGCTCTCTTCCTCTTTCTGCGTCGATTGCGGTTCAGGCATTATATTTGCTTTAATATCGCTTAAGGTCTGGCTGTCGTCGGAATTAACCCCGTCAGCCCGGTTTACTGTACCGGTTTTTTACAGGGCACTGTTTTTACAGTCAAAAAACGCGACTCGGTATCCGCTGTTTTTCGGGTAACTCATGAACAGATCGCACCGTTACATAACCTCGCTGCTCATGACCGTGGTCTATCTGCTGATCGTTTTCAGTCCACTGGCCCCGCTGGCGATGCAGCCGAATCTGAACGTCCACGCCAATGGCGGTGAGTGTTCCGGCGACTGCAGGATCGATGGCTGTTCTCCCGAGCGCAGCGCCGCGCATACCTGTTGCTGCTGGCAGAGTAGGAAAAAAACGGCCGAGAACGCTTTTACGGGGTCAGCGGGCGGTTGTTGCGGAACCAAACCGGCACGAGCTGTTTCAATATCGGACGTGCACTGTCCTTCCACCGTTGCGCATGACGATCACGATGAGCATGGAGCCGTTTCGTCACCCGACGGCACAACTCAAGACAAAAACCATTCGACCAGTATCGGCACCATTCCCTGCGGCAGCGGAAAGCATATCGCACTGTGGGGAGCGGAGAATGTGCAGCACATCCCCTATCATTTCTTTGGTGAGATTCCTGTCCAGCTGGAGAACAGCATTCCGCAGCCAGTCCCGGGAAGCATGATTTCCCGTCATAGCGAACCGCCCGACCCACCCCCCAGACGTCTCCTCTTTTCCTGAAGCATCCCAACCAGTCTCATACAAATACGAGATTCCCGCGCTGGATGTGCGACGTCTCCGTCCACGCTTATGGTGTCCGGGGCCGGAACCGCTGTCGGCTGTCCGGGTCATGACCGGCCGGGAGTCACACTTTTACAGGATTCAGGCACGTTGTCCTTTGTGACATCGTGATGATACCGGAGAGGGGTATATTACCCATGGAAACCAGGCACCAACAGATGTTGGCCAAGGTTCTGTCCCGGGCAATGAGTCCTTCGTCGGTCTGTATGCATAACGAATTGAGCGATTTCAAGGGTGGCAAGCTTCTGTCTCAGCTTACCTTCGAGGATTTTCAGGTTCTTTCCGCATACGCCAGACGAACGATGCAACCGGTCCACAAGCCGGTGGCAGATGAGCCTGTCTGACAGATTTTACTTCTAAAACAACTTCAGACTCATTCCGTTTGTGCCAGGGCGGAGTGAGTCGGAGCTACCAGGCTTTTACAAGGAGGATTCGATGAACCATTTTATTTCACTGCTGGCCGGCACTGCATTGATTGTTTCCAGCACCCTGCCGGCATTAGCCGAAACTGTGCTGGATGAAATTACCGTCAGGGGCAGCAAGGAACCGGCGCAGGAAGAGAGCCTTTCCGTGCGCGAGATTCGCGAAAGCCCCGCCAGGGATATGGGCGAAGCTATGAAAAGCATTGAGGGGGTCTCCTCGGTCCGTAAGGGAGCCATCGCCAACGATCCTGTGATCCGCGGCTTTCAGAAGGACAATATCAACGTACTGATCGACGGCATGCGCATTCATGGCGCCTGCCCTTCGCGTATGGATCCTCCCTCATTCCATGTGGATTTTGCCGAGGTTGACAAGGTGCGAGTGGTCAAGGGGCCCTATGATCTGAGCAACCCCGGCAGCATGGGCGGTATGATCGATGTGACTACCCGCAAGCCGCGCCAGGGGTGGGGCGGCGACCTGTCCCTGACTTACGGTTCCTGGGACACCGTCAACGCTTCCGCAATCGGTTCCTACGGCGGTGACAGTTTCGACGCGCTGTTGGGGTATGCCTACAAGTATTCCGGCGTGCCGGAATCCGGCGACGGCAAGCGCATCACCGATGTCTATCCGGCGGCCAGCCCCAACCGCTACCGCAGTAACGCCGTCGATTCCCACGCCTACGAGATCAACACCGGCTGGTTGAAGTTCGGTTACAAGCCTACCGCAAATTCACGCACCGAGCTGGCCTACAGCTACCAGGACGCCGATCATGTGCTGTATCCCTATCTGAAGATGGATGCCGACTATGACCGAACCAACCGCCTGAACTGGAACTACAACGTCAAGGACATTTCATCCACCATCCGTGAAGTTAAACTGCAGGCATATTGGGACCGGATCGGCCATCTGATGGACGACCGCCTGCGCATGAGTTCCACTGCGAGCATGATGGTTACGCGCCCCTACTCGATGCAGACCGATGCGCGTACCGAGGTCATCGGCGGCAAGGCCGCCACGACCATCAAGCTGGCTGGCGGCGAGTTCAGCGGCGGTATGGATTATTACACCCGCAACTGGAACGCGCTCAACCAGAGGGCCATGTACACCGCCGCTGTTCCCTACAGCACCCTGAACATGATTCCGGATGTCTATGCCGATAACCTGGGAGTGTACGGCGAGTATGAATACCCGCTGGCCGAGACGCTTCGTCTCAGGGGGGGGCTGCGCGGCGACTTTACCTGGGTCAAGGCCGATAACGGCAATCCGCTGGTCACGGCCGGGACCAACACCGACTTTCAGAATGTCAGCGCCAATCTGCAACTGACCTACACCCCGGTCAAGGGACTGGACCTTTTCCTCGGCTTCGGGCGCGGTACGCGCACACCCGATCCGGAGGAGTTGTACATCATCGTGCCGGCCGCGCCGCCGGCGGTAACCTGGAAAGGCAATCCGGACCTGAAGTCTACCGTCAACCACCAGGCCGACCTGGGAATGAAATTCAGCGCTGAGCGCTATTACGTTTCCGCGTCGTTCTTTTACAGCGACCTGACCGATTATGTTAATTTCTACACTCCTTCGGCGACATCCAAGAGTTATCAGAACATCCATGCCCGCATGTGGGGCGGCGAACTCGGCAGCCAGATATCATTGCCGCTGGATATTTATCTGAAAGGCGCGCTGTCCTATACCCAGGGTGAAAACCTGACCGACGATCGTCCGCTCTCGGAGATTCCACCGCTGCGCGGGTTGATTGCGGTCCGCTACGACAACGGCACCTATTTCGGCGAGCTGACCGAAAACCTGACCAGGGAACAGGACCGGGTCGATGGCGGTCTGAATGAAGCCAGAACCGCCGGCTGGGCCACCACCGACATCAAGTTCGGCTACAATTACCGCGCCTTGGCGTTGTACGCCGGCGTAAACAACCTGTTTGACCAGTATTATGTCAGCCACCTTTCCTATCTGCGTGACCCGTTCTCATCCGGGGTCGGGGTCAAGGTGCCTGAAAACGGACGGAACTTTTATCTGACAGCCACTTACCGTTTCTGAAATCTTTCCCGAGGGGGGCTGCGGCCCCCTGCAAGGGGGATGTGATGAATCATCTTATGTCACACAATGACGCTTTGGAGCGCTTTTTCTGGAGGGCGGTGCCGCTCTCGCTGCTGTTGCATCTGCTGCTGGGTGTTTTGTTTGTCAGAGGGCTTGCGGTCATGCGGCAGGTGGCAGCGCCACGGGTGATATCGGTCGAGTTGCGAGAAATGCCGCCGCTTCCGCCTCCGTCCTTGGCAAAACCGCCGGAACCGGCGCTTCGCAGTCCGGCCGCGCCGGTCGCCAGGATCAAGGCACCCGTGACCCGCCCGCAACCGCAGCAGGCGCCGATTGTCAGCCGGCAGGCGCCACCCGTGGCTACTCCGGAACCGGCAAGGGAGGTTGCGCCGCATCCGCCGGTTCAAGCTGCCGTTGCTGACGTGCGGCCGGTTGAATTGCACAGGCAGGCGACGCCGATGCCGGCCGTGGCAGGCAAGCCTGAGGCGGCACCCGTGCGGCCGGTCGAGCAGGCGCCGCCGGTGAAGGATTCGGGGCGCACTGCGGCAGCAGCTTCAGCTTATTTTTCACAGATCCGTTCGCATCTGGAACGGAACAAGGAATACCCGGCCCTGGCTCTCAGGGGGAGGATCGAGGGGACCGTCACGGTACGATTTACCATTCGAAATGACGGGACAGTCGCCTTGGCCAGAATTGTAACAAGTTCCGGTTATAACCTTCTTGATCAGTCCGCCTTGAGAACCGTGCATATCTCGGCGCCGTTTCCGAAACCCCCGGAAATTGCCGGTTCCGGGGGAACCAGCGTCAGCGTGCCGCTGGTCTTTAAAATGGATATGTAACCCGTCAAAATTATTCATGTATGATTTTATATATTCGCTCTGTGGAATATTTATCGTTTTTTTTTATTTTGTAAGTTATATTGCAAGGGCAAATTAGAATATTAAAAGGAGAACAAGCATGAAAAGGTTATTACTTCTTGTCGCTGTATCCTGTGTCGTTTACATTGGCACCGCCGTGGCGGAGAATAAACCGGGCCACATGGTAGGGCATCAGCACGGCGCTGCCGTTGCAGCCTCCGAATCCATGCATGCCGATGTGAAAAAGCATAACGCCTGTGTTCATTGCGGGATGGACCGTGAAAAATTTTCCCATTCCCGGATGTTGGTAACCTATGCGGACGGCAGCTCCGTCGGAGTCTGCAGTATCCACTGTACCGCGATTGAGCTGAAGGCCAACAAGGGCAAGCCGGTCAAGTCACTGGAGGTTGCGGACCTGGACAGCAAAAAACTGATCGATGCCGAAAAAGCCTTCTGGGTGATCGGTGGCGACAAAAAAGGGGTCATGACCAAAACTCCGAAATGGGCCTTTGCCAGGAAAAGCGCCGCTGAAGCTTTCATAAAGAAGAGCGGTGGCAGGCTGGCAACCTACAAAGAGGCGCTGGCACTGGCCGAAAAGGATTAGTATCCCATGTATCGAATCATCATGGTATTGGTTTTGGCATGCGCCCTGACGGTTACGGGAGCGCATGCCGCAGGCAAGGGGGCGAACAACGCCCCCCCCAACGCCAAATGTCCGGTTTGCGGCATGTTTGTCGCCAAATACCCGGATTGGACCGCCACCGCCAGCTTCAAGGATGGTACCACCCATTACTTCGACGGTCCCAAGGATCTGTTGGCATACTATCTGGACCCGTCGCGATATGAGAAGGGCAGACGTCAGGCCGACATTGTGTCCCTGTCCGTGAAAGAGTATTACTCTTTGGGTGCGATCGATCCGCGTGGCGCCTTTTTTGTGCTTGGCAGCGATGTTTACGGTCCGATGGGGAGCGAGCTGATACCGTTCAAAACCCAGAAGGACGCGATGGCGTTCAAGATTGACCACAAGGGCAAACGTATTATCCGTTTCAACGAAATCACCATTCAGTTAATCAAAACCCTGAACTGATCACGAAGAAAACCATGCGCCGATCGATCCAATTTATGGTTTTTACCGCCGTTAACCTGACGCTGTTCTGCCTGCTACTGCTGCATGCCCGCATTGCTCAAAGCACGGCCGACGCCGAATTGATAGCTCAGACGGCGCCATTGCGAAGGCTGCAGTTGACCGACCTCTGTCTTTCCAGCGAGGCTCGTTATACCCGTCATCTCTCGCAGGCGGACCGCCATGCGCCATTTCAGGAACATCCGCTGGCGCTGGAACATTTTCCTTCCGGATCCATGATCCTGCCATCCATGCAACCACGCGAGACCCCATGAATATTCATTTTGAACGGCACCTGAATATCCTGGATTTTACACTTTCATCGCTTCTGCGGCGGAAGGGGAAGAATTTTTCCCTGTTGACGATGTATCTGCTGGTGATCTTCATGCTGGCTTCGCTGGTGTTCTTCGTAACCGCGCTGAAGCGCGAGGCGGCCATTCTCCTCAGGGATGCCCCGGATATGGTCGTTCAGCGACTGGTGGCCGGACGGCAGGATCTGGTTCCCGCCCAGTATGCCGAGTCGATCGCTTCGATAAGGGGGGTCAACGGAGTTCGTCCCCGATTGTGGGGTTATTACTACGACGGTTTGAACGGCGCCAACTATACCATCGTGGCCGACGATTATATGGCCTCCTCGCCGGAAAACGCCGTGATCGGCAACGCCATTGCCAGATCGCGCAACATGGTTGCCGGTGATCTGCTGCCGCTGATAAGCTATGACAAGGCGCCGCTGATGCTGCAGATCAGGAGTATCCTGCCGAGTGAGTCTGACCTGATGGCGGCCGACCTGATCGTGATCACATCCGAGGATTTTCGCACACTGTTCAAGTTTCCGGCCGGATTGGCCACCGATCTGGCGGTGGATGTTGGCAACCCCAAGGAACTGGCCACCGTTGCATCCAAGATCGCCCAGCAATTTCCCGACTCCCGTCCGATCCTGAAAAGCGAGATCCTTCGCACCTACCAGGCCATATTCGACTGGCGGGGTGGAATGGTCGTGATCATCTTGGCCTCGGCGCTGCTTTCGTTCGTGATCTTTGCCTGGGACAAAGCCACAGGCCTGTCGGCCGAAGAACGCAAGGAGATCGGTATCCTGAAGTCGATCGGTTGGAGTACTTCCGATGTGCTGCTGCTCAAATTCTGGGAAGGGGTGGTTATTTCGTTGACTGCATTTTTGCTGGGAGTTGTTCTGGCTTACGGACACGTTTTCTTTCTGTCTGCGCCGCTCTTTTCCCAAGCGCTGAAAGGATGGTCCGTGATATATCCCGAATTCCGCCTGTCACCGAATGTGGACGGCTATCAGCTGGCGGTACTTTTTTTCCTGACGGTTGTGCCCTACACGGCCGCAACGGTGATTCCCTGCTGGCGGGCGGCCACGACCGACCCTGATTCAGCGATGAGGTCCTGACGTGATTGAACTGTCATCGGTTACCAAAACCTTCAACAGCGGGAAACCCAACCAGTTCACTGCGGTGGACAATGTCAGCCTGACGATTGAGCCGCAAAAGGTTACCGTTCTGAAAGGACCGAGCGGGTCTGGAAAAACCTCGCTTCTGACCGTGATCGGTTGCATGGCCCGGCCAACCTCAGGGAGGATCTTTCTGCGCGGGATCGAGGCGGCTTTGAAGTATCAGCAGGAAAGTGGTGGACTGGTCGAGATCACCAGCCTGCCGGAGAGCTTTCTCAACGATATCAGACGGGTTACTTTCGGTTTCATCTTCCAGCAGTTCAACCTGATCAAGGGGATCAGCGTGCTGGAAAACGTGATGCTGCCGGCTTATCCGTCCGGCGAAAGCCGCAACGGCATCCGGTGCAGGGCATTGGAGCTGCTGGAGATGTTCAGCATCACCCGCCACGCCGGACAGCGGGTGGAACTGCTCTCTGGCGGCGAACAGCAACGGGTTGCCATAGCGCGGGCGCTGATCAACAATCCCTCCATCATAATTGCCGATGAACCAACCGCCCACCTGGATTCAAAACTCTCCTACGAGTTCATGGATATCGTTGAAAAGCTGAAGAACGCCGGTAAGACGATCATTATCGCCAGCCACGACCCGATCGTGTTTGACGCCGCGTTGACCGACATGCTGATTGAAATGCGGGATGGCTCCATTGTAGAAAACCGGAGTCGCTCATGATCATGCATCCCGCAGCCCTGGCCCTTTTGGCGACCGCCCTGCTGGTTTCCGGCATGGGGGTGCATGCCGGCTACCAGGGCATGCGCATTCTGGCAAAGTGGGATATCCGTAGCGGCAGCGAATTGCAGCTGGAGTTGGAACGCAAGACCTATCTGGTCTCGACCGTGATGAGCAATATCCTGGTTTTCCAGCTGATGTCGCTTTTCCTTTACATCTATACCGCCGACAGCCTCTATCCCCTGTTCACCGGCGCCATGTGCGCGGCCGGTTCTCTCAATGCCAACTCCTTCGGTTATCCGGTGCTGTCCCTCAAAGTACTGAATTTTCTGCTGGCAGGGGTCTGGCTGATTGTAAATTACGCCGACAACAAGGGGCACGACTACCCGCTGATCAGGATCAAGTATGAACTGCTAAATCTCCTGATTCCGCTGCTGATGCTGGAGAGCTTCCTGCTGCTGGGCTATTTTGCCGGCATAAAGCCGGATATCATCACCTCCTGCTGCGGCAGCCTTTTCAGTCATGAATCCGGGAGCTTCAGCGGAGAAATAGCCGCTCTGCCGCACATCCCGATGAAAATAGCCTTCTTTTCCAGTATGGCGCTGACCTTTGTCAGCGGAATGTTCTTCTACCTCAAGGGGCGGGGGGGGAATCTGTTTTCTGTCCTGGCGACCCTGACTTTCCTGGTATCGGCTGCCGCGCTGGTGTCGTTCATCTGTCTCTACTTTTACGAACTGCCGACCCATCACTGCCCGTTCTGTCTGCTGCAGAAGGAGTATGGTTACATCGGATACGTTATGTACGCCACCCTTTTGGGCGGTGGCGTGGCCGGGTTGGGAACCGGGGTGCTGATGCCGCTCAAAAAGCATGGCAGCATGGCGCTGATCATCCCGCCGTTGCAGCGCCGGCTGGCGCTGGTAACGATTGTCTGCTATCTGCTGTTCACCTTGATCGCATCCTGGAAGATGTATTTTTCAGCGCTGCGTATGGGGTGATTGAGGTTTAACGGATAAACTGAACCTGAACTGGAAATCCAGGAACGGCCAGCAATGGTTCAAACTCGTGGCGGTCGGAAGTTAGCAACACTGCATCCTCACGTTCCGCAAGTGAAACTGCGAAGCAGTCAGCAAGGGATATACGGCCTCGGGCCTTCAAATGTCCCGCGGCCTTCCAGAAGTCCAAATCCATTTCGTCCCGAAGTATCAGGCCGGCTTCAATCAGGTTGGCCAACAACTTTTCTGCAGAGTCATTACCATGACAGCGCAGGCAGTCATAAAAAACCTCACAGAGATTTACCGCGTGGACAAAACAGACATTATTCTCCGCTTCGAGCGCCTGCCGGACAATCAAAGCTCCATCCTCATTCTTGATGAGAGAAATAATGGCGCAGGCATCCAGAACGTATCTCATCAGTTGAACTTCCGCCCTTCAAGGTCAATCTCTTCCTGCTTCTTACGGGAAAAATCGGCACTTGAAGATATCATCGGATATGCGCCAATAATCGCATTCAACGCTTTTTTCCGTTGTTCCAGAGGCGATGCCTGTTCAGATACTAACTGTACCTGAAAGGGAAGCCCCTTACGGTTACGAACCGCGGTAAGAAAAATTTTGATGGCCTCTGAGGTGGTCATGCCAAGCTGTTTAAGTATGTCTTCTGTTTCAGATTTCAGCTGCCCGTCAATCCTCATGCTTATGGTTGCGCTCTTAGCCATACAATGCCCCCGTATTCTTTAATTATGAGCAATTGTACTGCAGTTGAATTACAAATGCAATTTGTGATAATCCAGTGGTGAGAATGGCAGATCTATATAATCAACCCCGCCCCCGCCGGAATTGACCGCGCGGGGGCGTTTTTTTTCTCCCCAGCATAAAAAAATATGCTAGTATTCCGATTTCTTTACGCCAGCTCATGGAGGTTGCCATGCCACAATTCTTTGAAGGAAATCTTGACGCCAAGGGCCAGAAGATCGGTATCGTCGTCAGCCGTTTCAACAGTTTTATCTGCGAACGCCTGCTGGAGGGCGCGGTGGATGCTCTGGTCCGCCATGGCGCCGATGATGCCGATATCAGCGTTGCCCGCGTTCCGGGTGCATTTGAAATCCCCCTGGCCGCCCGGAAGATGGCTGGCAGCGGAAAATATGACGCGCTCATCTGTCTGGGAGCTGTTATCCGCGGTTCCACGCCGCATTTCGATTATGTGGCTTCGGAAGTTTCCAAGGGTGTGGCCAGCGTGTCGCTTGACAGCGGCGTGCCGATCGCCTTCGGCGTTCTGACTACCGATACCATCGAACAGGCCGTGGAACGGGCCGGCACCAAGGCCGGCAACAAGGGCTTCGAGGCGGCGGTGACCGCCATCGAAACAGTCAATCTGTTCAAGGCGCTTAAATAATGGGACTGAGGCGAGAAGCGCGTGAGCTGGCGCTGCAGATGCTCTATGCACTGGATGCGAATTCATCGGCCGGGGTGCGGGATACTTTTGTGGCTTTCCGTGAAGAACAGGACGAGGTGACCGCCCGGGTCAGGGTGTTTGCCGAAGAGCTGGTGCAGGGGGTCATGAGCCGGCGGGACGAGATTGATGAAGCCATCAAGGCCCGCTCCAAGAACTGGGCCCTGGCCCGCATGCCGCGCGTGGACCTGAACGTGATGCGTCTGGCGGCCTACGAGCTGATGTATTGCCCCGACATCCCCAAGAAGGTCAGCATCAACGAGGCGATCGAGATCGCCCGCCGTTTCGGCGACAAGGAATCACCGGCTTTCGTGAACGGTATTCTGGACGAGATCGAGGCCTGTGCAAAAACTGAAACAACCGGCGAGGAACAATGAACGATATAAAAGTAGGTCTGATAGGATTCGGCAATATCGGCGCGGGCGTTGTCAAGCTGCTGCGCGATAATGCCGACGTTATCCGCAACAAGGTCGGAACCGGGATCGTGCTGAAACGTATCGCCGATCTGGACATAACCAGCGACCGGGGTGTCGCGGTCGATTCCTTGATTATGACTACCGATGTCAACGAGATCTTCAATGATCCCGAAATTTCCGTCGTGATCGAACTGATCGGCGGTTATGAGCCGGCCAAGAGCTTCGTGCTGAAGGCGATCGAAAACGGCAAGCATATCGTCACCGCCAACAAGGCCCTTCTGGCGCTGCATGGCAACGACATCTACTCCGCCGCCGCCCGCAAGGGGGTCGAGGTGCAGTTCGAGGCTTCCGTCGGTGGCGGCATTCCGGTACTGACCGCGATCAAGAGCAATCTGGCGGCCAACCGTTTCGGCAGCGTCTTCGGCATCATGAACGGCACCTGCAACTATATCCTGACCCGCATGACCCAGGAAGGGGCCGACTTTGCCGAGGTGTTGCAGGCGGCCCAGGATCTGGGCTACGCCGAGCCGGACCCGACCTTCGATATCGAGGGGGTTGACACGGCCCACAAGCTGGCGGTGCTGGTTTCGCTCTGCTTCGGCACCCGCATTGATTTCAACGCTATCTACACCGAGGGCATCACCAGCATCAGCGGACTGGATGTGAAGTTTGCCAAGGAGTTCGGTTATCGCATCAAGCTGCTGGCGATCGGCAAGTTTTGCGACGGACAGGTGGAAGCCCGCGTGCATCCGACCATGATTCCGCTGCACAACCCGCTGGCCGATGTGAACGGGGTCTTCAACGCCATCCGCCTGACCGGTGATTTTGTCGGCCCGGTGATGTTCTACGGCCGCGGCGCCGGACAGAACCCGACCGCCAGCGCGATTGTCGGCGATCTGATCGGCCTGGCCCGCAGCATTCAGGCCGGAGCCGGGCGTCGCATGGCTCCGCTCGGTTTTCTGGATGCCTCGGTAACCGACCTGCCGATCAAGCCGATGGCCGAGATCGTCAGCAAGTACATGCTCCGTTTCAGTGCGCTGGACAAGCCGGGAGTGCTGGGAGCCATCGCCGGATCGCTGGGCAAGCACGGCATCAGCATCGAGTCGATGGTCCAGACCGCCCATGAGGCAGATGACTCGGCCCCGGTGCCGATCGTGATCATGACCCACGAAGCGCGGGAAGGTTCAATACAGCTGGCACTGTCGGAAATCGACCAGCTGGACATTATCTGCCAGAAAACCGCTTTCATTCGGATTGAGGACAATCTGGAATAATACTGAAATTATTTGGGAGGGAACCATGAATACCAAAATTCTGCTCAGCGAAGATCAGATCCCCAAACAGTGGTACAACATCATCCCCGATATGCCCGGCCCGCTGGCGCCGGTCATCAACCCCCAGACCCTCAAACCGGTCACTCCGGAGGACATGCTGGCGATTTTCCCCATGTCCCTGATCGAACAGGAGATGTCGCCCAACCGCTGGATCGATATCCCCGACGAAGTTCGCGACATCTACAGGCTGTGGAGGCCGTCGCCGCTTTTCCGGGCGCATCGCCTGGAGAAGGCGCTGGGAACCCCCGCCAAGATCTATTACAAGTACGAGGGCGTTTCGCCGGCCGGTTCACACAAACCGAACTCGGCCATCCCCCAGGCCTACTATAACAAGCAGGCCGGCATCCGCCGCTTGGCAACCGAGACCGGCGCCGGCCAGTGGGGCAGTTCGCTGGCCCTGGCCTGTTCCATGTTCGGTCTGGAATGCACCGTCTATATGGTCAAGGTTTCCTGCAGCCAGAAGCCTTACCGCAAGAGCATGATGCAGCTGTGGGGGGCGCAGGTGATCCCGTCGCCGTCCGAATTCACCAATGCCGGCCGCGCGATCCTGGCCCATGATCCGGATTGCCTCGGCAGCCTGGGAATCGCCATCTCGGAGGCGGTTGAAGATGCCGCCAGCCATGCCGACACCAACTATGCCCTCGGCAGCGTGCTGAATCATGTCTGTCTGCACCAGACCGTGATCGGCCAGGAGGCCCAGGCCCAGATGAAGATCGCCGGGGATTATCCTGACGTGGTGATCGCCTGCTGCGGCGGCGGCTCCAACTTCGCCGGACTGTCCTTCCCGTTCATCGCCGACCGGGCCAACGGCAAAAAAGTGCGCTGCGTGGCGGTGGAACCGGCTTCGTGCCCGACCCTGACCAAGGGGGTCTATGCCTTCGATTACGGCGATACCGCCAAGATGGCGCCGATCTCGATGATGTACACCCTGGGCCACGACTTCATGCCCCCCGGCATCCATGCCGGCGGTCTGCGCTATCACGGCGAGTCGCCACTGGTTTCCCAGCTGTACCACGCCGGCCAGATCGAGGCCAAGGCATACAAGCAGAACTCCTGTTTCGAAGGCGCGCTGCTGTTTTCGCGCTGCGAGGGGATTGTCCCGGCGCCCGAGTCCTCCCATGCCGTGCGGGCCGCGATCGACGAGGCGGTGCTGGCCAAGGAGGAAGGCAAGGAGCGGACGATCCTGTTCGGTCTCTCCGGCCACGGCCAGCTGGACATGGGCGCCTATGACGCCTATCTCTCCGGCAACCTGGAAGATTACGAGTATCCGGACGAGATGGTCAAGCAGGCGCTGGAACGGCTGCCCAAAATCAGCCTGTAGGGGCGAATCTCGTATTCGCCCGAATCAATTTCGCGTTTCCACATAAATACATTGGATGCCGATATGATCACTGAAAACGACAGAGCGATTATCATGCAGTGTGCGAAGAAGTACAACGTCTCGTCTGTTGTTGTATTCGGGTCATCACTTGATGAAAGCGGAGATGCTCATGATATCGATCTTGGCGTGAAAGGCCTTGACCCAGGGCTGTTTTTTAAATTTTACGCCGAGTTGTTCAAGCGTTTATCAAAGTCGGTTGACCTTGTCGATATTAGCAGGAAAACTCTCTTCAACGAGCTTGTGGAGGAATCCGGAGTTCGTATCTATGGATAATCTGCCAAAACAGATAGCTGCAGAGGTGGAAAATGTCGGGTTTGCTCTTCGAAATCTTGAAGAGACCATGGGACGGCAGGTCAAGACTGTTGTAGAACTGGCCGCCATGGGTACCTTTCTGCACAATATTTATAACGGGATCGAGAATATTCTTAAACAGTCCTTGAAATTGAACAAGATCCAGATGGCCAGGGGAGAAAACTGGCATAAAGAGTTGCTAACCCTGTCTGTCACGAACGGTATCATAAGCGAGGGTTTGTCGGATGAACTTTACGAGTACCTGACGTTCAGACATTATTTTGTGCATGCTTATGGTTTCATGCTTGAAGAAGCGCCACTGGAGCCTTTGGCTCAAAATATTCCAGGGATCTGGTCAAAGTTTATATCCGAGGTGGCGCAAAGTTTCGGAGTCAATCTTTAGTAAATTCTTTCAGATCTTTTTCCATGTTCCATGAGTCAGGCATGATCAAAATCAAAATCTGCGGCATAACCAACATCGAGGACGCCCTGGCGGCGGTGGAAGCCGGGGCCGACGCTCTCGGCTTTGTCTTTTACAATAAATCCCCGCGCAACATCTCTCCCGAACAGGCCGCCGCGTTGATCCGCCGTCTGCCCCCCTTTGTGCAGACGGTCGGGCTGTTCGTCAACGAAGAGCTGGCGGTTGTCAACGGCATTGCCGACCGCTGCGGCCTTGACATCGTGCAGTTGCACGGGGATGAAACCCCCGAGTACTGCAGCGGCGTCAGACGCCGGTTGATCAAGGCTTTCAGGGTGAAAGACGAAACCTGCCTCGACCTGATCGACGACTATGATGTCGCCGCCTGCCTGCTGGATGCCTGGTCGCCCAGCGCCTACGGCGGCACCGGGAAAACCTTCAACTGGGAGATTGCCGCCGCTGCTGCGGCTTCAAAGCGTATCATCCTGGCCGGGGGGCTGACTCCGGGAAATGTCGCCGCTGCGGTAAGAGCGGTCCGCCCCTATGCGGTGGATGTCTCCAGCGGCGTTGAAGCGGCGCCGGGCAGAAAAGATCACAAAATACTTCAGCAGTTCATTGAAGCTGCCAGGATTTCGCATGAAGAGTAAAGAGCAAAAGATAGCACATTATGACAGCATCGCCCACGAGCGCGACGGGTGGCGTTCGAGAAACAGTTATTATTATAAAAAACTTGAAGGACTGCTCGCTTCTCTGGTTCCCCAGGGTAAGAAGATCATCGAGATCGGTTGCGGCACTGGCGAACTGCTGGCGGCACTCAAGCCGTCGTCAGGCGTCGGCCTGGACTTCAGCAAGAGTATGATCGAGATTGCGCATAACAGATTTCCTTCTCTGCGCTTTAGCTGCCAGGATGCGGAAAACATCTTGGAAAACGAAACCTTCGAGTATGTCATCATGTCCGATCTGGTCGGTGAGCTGACCGATGTTTGGGTATCCTTTCAGGAGTTGCACAAGCTGACCGACGCGAGCTCGAGGGTCGTGATCACCTACTACAACTACCTGTGGGAACCGGTACTGCGTCTGGCGGAAAAACTCGGATTTCGAATGCCACAGGATTACCAGAACTGGCTCTCGCTGGACGATATCGAACATGTCCTCAACCTTAACGATTTTGAGGTGATCAAAAAAGGGTGTCATACCCTGATTCCGGTCCACATCCCGCTGATTTCCAACTTTGTCAACAAATTCGCATCACTGGTGCCCGTGCTGAAAAATCTCTGCCTGATTCAGTATATTGTAGCCAAACAGGCGCCGTTTATCTCCCGCGACAATATTCCAAATCTGAAGGTCTCGGTGATCATCCCCTGCAGAAACGAGATGGGCAACATCGAAAGTGCCGTGGAAAGAGTTCCGATGATGGGAGCGGCAACCGAACTGATCTTTGTCGATGGCGAATCCAGCGACGGTACCGTTGAAAAAATCGAGGAGATGATTCTCAAGTACAACAACACAAAGGATATTCGCCTGATCCATCAAACAGCTCCGGTCTCCGAAGGCAATCCATCAGGAGAGCACTCCCTGACCCCACCTAACAAGATGCTCAAGCTCGGCAAGGGGGATGCGGTCCGTAAAGGCTTTGAAGCCGCCACCGGCGACATCCTGATGATACTGGACTCGGACCTGACCGTCCCCCCCGAGGATCTTCCCAAATTTTATGACGCGATTGCCTCCGGCAAGGGAGAGTTCATCAACGGCACTCGCCTTGTCTACCAAATGGAAAAACAGGCCATGCGAACACTCAATCTCTTCGGCAACATGTTCTTCAGCAAGGTTTTCACCTGGCTACTCGATCAGCCGATCAAGGATACTTTGTGCGGAACAAAGGTACTATTCAAGCGGGACTATGAGAACATCAAGGCCAACAGGAACTACTTCGGCGATTTCGATCCATTTGGGGATTTCGACCTGCTCTTCGGCGCCGCGAAACAGAATCTGAAGATCGTTGAAGTGCCGATCAGATATCGCATGAGGACCTATGGCGACATCAAGATCGAACGCTTCAAGCATGGACTGATACTGTTAAAAATGAGCTTGATCGGTTTGAGAAAGCTGAAGTTGATTTCCTGATGAGTATGTCCGTGCATGGAAACGATACCCGACTGGAAAATGAAATCCGGCATGGCGCGTTCATTGCCGACAATCCCGGCACGATCTGGAACTGGGAATCCCCGGCCGGAAAAATCAGATGGCGCCGACGCGCAGCCATGCTGTCCGGACATATTACCCCTGGCATGATGGTACTCGAACTGGGCTGCGGAGCAGGCTATTACACCAAAGAGCTGGTCCTGACCGGCGCAGATATCAGCGCCATCGATATCTCACCGGATCTGCTGGCATTGGCAGAGCAAAATGTATCTTCGGACCATGTCACCTTTTTGCGTGAAAACGCCTATGCCATGGGATTCGAGAACGAATCCTTCGATACCGTGGTCGGCAGTTCCGTACTCCACCACCTGGATGTGAAGCCAGCCATCCGTGAGATCCACCGGGTTTTGAAAAAAGGGGGCAGCATGGTGTTTACCGAACCAAACATGCTGAACCCGCAGATCATGCTGCAAAAGAACATACCGTATCTCAAGGAGCGACTAGGCGATTCTCCGGACGAAACCGCCTTCTTCAAATGGCAGCTAATACGACTGCTCAAAAACCACGGCTTCAGGGAGATAACGGTGGAACCATTTGATTTTCTGCATCCTTCAATTCCCCGGGTGCTGATTCCCGCCTTCGAACGGCTCAATACCTGGCTGGAACATACCCCGTTCCTGAAAGAGATCGCCGGTTCTCTCTTCATTCGGGCACACAAGTAACAATCAATGAATACCTGCCATCTCACCAAATCCCAATTTGTCGTATTTGCATGTGTCACACTCGTGTGCGCATTTTGGTTAGACCTTTTTACAGCCATCCCCCAGCGCTGGGACGCCGTACCGACTTTCGACACCGTTTTTTTCATAAAACTGGCTGAGAACATCCTCAAGTTCAAGGAATTTGGCTGGATCGGGTATCATGAACCTTGCTTTTATCCGCTGCTAACGGCTTTCCTGACGATCTTTACGGGCGACCTGTATGTCTCCGCCGTGACTATTTCAAAGGTTTCGACAGTGCTGCTGCCGGGGGTCGTCTATCTGTTTGCCCGGGATCTCTTCTCGGACAGGGTTGGACTCAGCGCGGCTCTCCTGATGCTGTTCTTTCCTCACATGAAGACGATTTCCGGGAGCAGCCAGTCTGAAGCTCTCTATGTGTTCCTGATTACCTGTTCGGCAACTCTGCTCTGGAAGTCGTGGAAAGGTGCCTCCGCTCCTGTGGCCGTCTGCGCCGGCATTTCCTTTGCCGCTGCCTATCTGACGCGATCCGAGGGAATCTTCACCATGCTGTTCCTGATTGCCTTTCTGGTCATCTTCGGAAGGTCGGTGGGACATCCACGCGCTGCTGTTCAAACCACGGGAATAATCCTGATAACGTTTGCCATTATATGCACCCCCTATATTGGCCACCTCAGCAAACATTACGGATCGCTGACCATCGGAACAAAAACCAGCGGCATCTATTTCTGGGTGCGTGACAAGTGTTTTCATGATCCGGACCCGGAGCGCACCGAATGGGGACTGTCTCCTCAGGGAGAACTCAATCTGATCTCCATGAAGTCTCAGGACCTGCTGGCATACTGGAGAAGGGACATCCCGCGCAGCATCAACGTCTATCTGAAGAATTTTTCGGAACAGATCCCGGGCAGAATTCCCAATGACGGCGGTATCAAACACTATCCCCAGATTTATCCGGTGTATCTTGCCATACCACTCGTGGCGGGCCTGATCCTTCTCTACCGCAGGTGTGCATCATTCATTCCGGCCGGATATCTTCTCTCCGGTTTTCTGCTGCTCTTCATCTATCCGCTGCTGACAGGCGGCTGGTGGCGGTATCTCATAAACTTGCTGCCCTTTTTTCTGATTCTGTCGGCAATGTCCCTGGACGAAATCGCTACGAGCATCTTTCACGACAAGAGGTCACGTCTACTCCTTGCGGTTGCAGTGGCTTTGACAACCGTCTATCATATCTGGATTGTTGCCTGGCAGCCTGTGCCACAGAACGTCGTCAGCTATCAAAGCAACAAGAGCTCGGTAGCCGAAGAAACCAGAAAGGCCGGCGCCTGGGCACGGCGGATCCTGCCTGCCGATGCAAGCTATATGGCGCAATGGACCCGGCTACCCTTCTATCTTCAGGGACGGTGGATCGCCATGCCGGAGGCCGACCTGGATGGAGTGCTGTATTATGCACGCAAAAACGCAGCGGCATATCTGCTCATCGAATCAGACGATGCCCTGACAGTAGCACAACTGACTAAGTTAGGCATACCGGGAGTCACTTACGTCGGAACCTATGCCAGCCAGACTATCAGCTACTACTGTACGCTCCTGCAGCTAAAGTAGCAGCAGCGCGGACTGTATGCGGAATGAAACTGTACTTAAACGAGGTGATACTTTGAAATCCCCGGACAAAACCGGCCACTTCGGCAGTCGTTACGTTCCAGAAACCCTGATGCAGGCCCTGTTGAAATTGAAAAAAACACAAAGAGCCCTTTAATAAAGTCAAGATCTGCAGCATATTCAAGTCCCCCCTCCCCCCTTCCCATGCAAGCCCGTTCCAAAAGGCTTCGGTGGTGTGGGCTTTCCAATAACTTCTAACTTCCCCGAAAATTCCATTCGACAAAATTACGATGGCTCACACTTCACTGGAACGAAGTACAAATTTAATATTATTCAACGCCCTTTCTGATATTCGGGATGGTTTCTGTAACAGGCACGTTCAGCTAATACATGTTCGTATATTTTGTTGCTGGCATTTCGCTGGCTGTACGTCATTTAGCGTACACAAAACAATTACCAAAAAGACAACTAAATTTATAATTCAATATTGTAGCTATGTTGCCAGACACATATCAGCGACAATGAAATATGCTTCGCTAAAAAACTAGTAAAATAGCTAGTTCTCTGATAAATACGAGTAACTGAATATTGTGTTCCCATAACGACCTGCACATTTATCAATGGAGCTGTGGTAGCAGCCTGCTAAATGATTCTCCATAGGCATTTGCTAACAGTTTTGGTGATTCTACTGTTAGCTCATCTGCCTCAATATTGCCAGAAAGCTGATAGATGACAGAATAAGTCCCAGCAATCGCTACTTAAGCAATGTGGATAATCTACGTACATCGATTGTGTTGTATCAAAAAAGAGTTTTTTAATCGCCAACAAGACAAAAGGAGGAGCAAATGACGAAATTACAGAAAGAATATTGCTTTATCTGGAGGGGAATGCTGAGGTCAGGAATTAGGTGGTCACTGTTAGCGGTCGTAATTGCGTGGATGTATCCGATCTGCGCGAGGGCAGAGTTCACATTTTCGTCGCCGGTCAAAGTGAGCGACGATTCCATTGGTATGAAGACAAATGTGGATCGTTCTGGAAAGGCTACGGCTTCCGGAGGAGGCGCAATATACACCACTTGGATCGACTGGCGCAACTCGCGAGGCGGGTGGGACAGCGACATTTACATTGCCAAGAGCACCGACGGCGGAAAAACTTTCGGGCCGAACGTACGGGTTACAAATGCTACTGGTAATAATAACTATCCCAGCATCGCCGCAGACTCGACCGGACGCTACGTTTTTGTCGTCTGGCATGGATCAGCACACATCTACTTCGCCCGCAGCACCGATGGTGGCGTCACGTTCGAAACACCAATCCGCGTCGACACTAACTATTGCGATCCATACCAGGGACGGGGAACCGTCACCACCGACAAGACTGGAAACGTGTACGTCATATGGGAAGAACGGGGAGGATGTGGTTTTCCAGTTGGTGTCTATCTCGCAAAAAGCACGGATCACGGCGCCAGCTTTGCCGACAAGATTCTTGTTAGCCTCCCCTCAATGTCCGGGTTGGTATTGCTGGCCACTGACATCTCCGTAGACGATGCCGGCAACGTCTACGTAGCGTGGATGGATAATTACTGGCCTACCGCCCACATAGTCCTTTCGGCCAGCACCAACGGTGGTGCAAATTTCACATCACATGTGACGCTTGATCCTTCCTGGGTCGGACAGACATACCCACAAGTGGTTTCCAGGGGAGACGGCGAGGTGTTGGTGACATGGAACGGCCGTATTTCCCACTCATCTGACCGAGGGCTGAGCTTTTCCCCCCCCACGCGGCTTGGCGATACTTCGGCGGGCCTCCCAGGGCTGGCTAAAGACACGAAGGGAAATTTCTACGCCACCTGGATTGAGTCCTCAACAGGGGTAATCGACATCCGGATGAGCAGAAGCACCGACGGCGGCAGGATTTTTGAGCCATCGGTCAAGGTCAACGACCGCCTCCTCGGGACTCCAACCCCTAATATGCTTCCTGTCAGCCCATCGATTGCAGCTAGCGATGAAGGGGAAGTAGCCATTACGTGGACCGATACCTACAATGGCAATAATGCTATCTACGCCGCTTCGAGTGCCACCGGCGACATCACTCCGCCAATCTCCGTCGCCACGGTCGCAGGAACGTCCGGCGCCAACGGATGGTACACTTCCGGCGTAACGGTGACTCTTTCGGCAACAGATGACTATTCCGGGGTGGCTCGAACGGAATATAGCTTCGACAGCTCCACCTGGAACTTATATACAGCCCCAATCACCATCTCTACTGATGGGCTCGTATCCGTATTTCTTCGGGCCGTTGATGTTGCCGGGAACGTCGAGCAGCCCAAACAACTCGATATCTCGATTGACGCGACACCTCCCACGATTACCTTCGGCGGCATTGCCGACGGTGCTGTCTATACGTTTGGAGCCGCCCCCACGCCCTCATTTACCCCTTTCGACGCTGTCTCCGGCCTCGCGGGCTCGTCCGCCACATTGACTGGCGGCAATGGAACCGGCTTCGGATCCTTTACTTATACGGTCACCGCTGTCGATGTAGCCGGAAACACCACCACCAGCTCAGTAAGCTATTCCGTCAACCCCACACCCGGTGCAATCTCCACGTTAATCGATTCGTTCCTTGCCTCGGGCGCTATCAACAATAGCGGGATTGCGACAAGTTTGAAAACAAAAATGGATGCTGTACAGGCTGCCGGAGACGCTGTTGCTAAAGCCAACATCATCAATGCCTTCATCAACCAATTGGCTGCACAGTCCGGCAAACAAATCACCGTGGAAGCTGCCACGATCCTGACCGCCGCTGCAAAATTGCTACTCATTCCATAAACTTCCTACCGACAGTAGTTACAAAAAAGGGAGAACCGAAAGGGCCTTCCGTGAAATTGTTGACAAAGTCCTCGCCAAATGGCGAGGACTTTGTCATATTAGCGTCCGTAACAAAATGAAATAGATTTGACTCGCATATCCGCCGAAGAACAGGCGAATGTATCGCTGGTCTCAAATTCCACTGCCAAAGGGTCCACCTAACTGCAACTATATGGTGGCATTTTACCAGGTATAATGCTGATCCCATGCACCCGGCCACTTCTGACAAACCCACCTGCAGATTTTGCGGATCCGCCGAACTCCATGAAACCATAGGGCCGGTTTTACGTTCTGGAGCGTTGTGCAGCGTTTTTTTTTGCGACCAATGCAGCATCGGTATGACCTGGCCACAACCGGATGCAGCAACCCTTGTGCGGCTCTACGCGCCGGGAGAGTACCGGGCCGACCGGGGCAAGCGTTTCATTGCGCCGATCGAGTTTCTTTTCGAGCTGCACAAGAAGTGGCTGATCTGGCGCATCAACAGCAGCATGAAATCCGGCAGGATGCTGGATGTGGGCTGCGGCAGCGGCTTTCTGGCCTCGCTTTTCGCCGGCGCCGGCTGGGACGTGACCGGAGTGGAGCGTGATGACGATACCGCGATCCATGCCAGGGAAACCTACCGGATCGCGGTCGTGACCGATATCGACCATGCCCGGGGACCTTTCGACCTGATCATGGTCAATCACGTGCTGGAACACCTGGACGATCCCCTGCGGATGCTGGAAAAATGCAGGGAACTGCTTGCTCCCGGCGGCAGGCTGATCATCGCCGTGCCGAACTTCAGTTCGCTGCAGGCCAAGGTCGGAGGCGCCGGCTGGTTTCACCTGGACATGCCGTTTCACCTGTACCATTTCAGCGAGCAGGGACTGGTCGGCCTGCTGCATAAAGCCGGCTTCAGTGTGGTTGAAAGCTCGCATGCCGATTGGATCCAGAATATCTACGGCTGGCTGCAATCGCTTCTGAACCGGGCCGGCATCTCCTATAATGCCCTGTATGATCTTTTGCGAATGAGGGGGAGGGGCATCTCCGCATCCGCATGGAGCTCGCTTCTGTGCTGCCTCTGGGCGGTCCCCCTGGCCTTGCTCGGGATCTGCGTCGAACGGGTGTGCCGCACCGGCGGAGTCATCCGCTGCACTGCGGTCGTTGCAGACAGGGACAGTAAGGTGCAATTGTAAGTTACCGTTTGACTAACTACGTTGGAAGTAATTGGAGCCGCTATGAAATATCCTGACAAGAACGGACACTTTGGCCAGTTCGGCGGGCGCTATGTCCCCGAAACCCTGATGCCGGCGCTGCTGGAACTGGAACAGGCCTACGGGCATTACCGGCATGACCGGGAATTCAAACAGGAATACGAATATTACCTGCGCCAGTACGTCGGTCGGCCGAACCCGCTCTACTTCGCGGAAAAGCTGACCGGAAAACTGGGCGGGGCTAAAATCTACCTCAAGCGGGAAGACCTGAACCACACCGGCGCGCACAAGGTCAACAACACGATCGGTCAGGGGCTTCTGGCCCGGCGGATGGGCAAGAAACGGGTCATTGCCGAGACCGGCGCCGGCATGCACGGTGTGGCCACCGCCACGATCGCAGCCCTGTTCGGCATGCAGTGCGAGGTGTTCATGGGCGAGGAGGATACCCATCGCCAGGCGCAGAATGTTTTCCGTATGAAGCTTCTTGGTGCCAAGGTAACGCCGGTCACCGCCGGAACCGCCACACTCAAGGACGCCATGAACGAGGCCATGCGCAACTGGGTCACCACGATCCATGAAACCTTCTATGTGATCGGCACCGTGGCCGGCCCGCACCCTTATCCGATGATGGTGCGCGATTTCCAGTCGGTGATCGGCCGGGAGGTCAAGCGACAGCATGTGAAAGTCGAGGGGCGTCTGCCCGACTACCTGGTGGCCTGTGTCGGCGGCGGCAGCAACGCGCTGGGACTGTTCTACCCCTTTCTAAAGGACAGTGCCGTCCGTATGATCGGTGTCGAGGCTTCCGGATACGGCATCGAAACCGGCAAACACGCTGCTCCGCTCTGCGCCGGTTCACCCGGCATTCTGCACGGCAACAAGACCTATCTGCTGCAGGACCAGCATGGCCAGATTACCCATGCCCACTCAATCTCGGCCGGCCTGGATTATCCCGGCGTCGGCCCGGAACACTCCTGGTTGAAGGATACCGGCCGGGCCGAGTATGTTTCCATCACCGACGATGAAGCCCTGGAGGGATTCGGTACCCTCACCCGCCTGGAGGGGATCATACCGGCCCTGGAGTCGTCCCACGCCATCGCGCAGGTCATGAAGATGGCTCCGAAATTAAGCCGGGACACAACCATGGTGGTCTGCCTGTCGGGGCGCGGTGACAAGGACATGCACACCGTGGCCGAGGCGATGGGAGTGGAGTTCTGAAAGTTGCACGCAGCTGGGTACTTATGGAATGTATCGCTCTGAAAAGCCGTTGCGGCTTTCAGTTGCGGTTTAAACCCTTTTAGTCTCGTTAAAGCCGGTAATCACCGGCTTTTTTTGTTTGACCAACACCGGGCTTTCGACTATATATACTCCCGTTTTATTCTTCAAAACCATAAATCTCTAATCATAACCAAGGAGGAGTGAAATGCATCTCGTTGACCAGATCAAGGAAAAGGCCAGGAAGAACCTGCAGACGGTAGTATTGCCCGAGAGTTACGACGAGCGGATGCTGTTCGCCGCCGAGAAGATCGTCAAGGAAGGGCTGGCCAAAATAGTCATCCTGGGCGATCCGGCCAAGATCCAGGCCGAGGCCGCTGCGAAAGGGGTCAGTCTGGCTGGCGTGGAGCTGCTCAGTCCTGCCGCTTCGCCCAAGCTGGAGCAGTATGTGGCCGACCTGGTCGAACTGCGCAAGAGCAAGGGCCTGACCGCCGACGAGGCCCGCAAGCTGCTGACCGCCGAGGACAACCTGTATTACGCCGGCATGATGGTGCGCAACGGCGATGCGGGCGGCGAAGTGGCCGGCGCCACCGGAACGACCGGCAATGTGCTGAAAGCCGCCTTCCAGACCGTGGGACCGGCCAAGGGCATCAAGACCGTTTCCTCCTTCTTCTTGATGATCACCAAAACCCCCAGCTTCGGCGAGAACGGTATCGTGCTGTTCGCCGACTGCGCCGTCAACCCCAACCCGGATGCCCAGGCCCTGGCCGAGATCGCGGTGGCGACCGCCGGCAACTGCAAGGCGTTTTTGGATGTGGAGGCCCGCGTGGCCATGCTTTCGTTCTCCACCAAGGGGAGCGCCAGCCACGCCGACTGCGACAAGGTGCTGCAGGCGCTGGAGATCGCCAAACAGATCAAGCCCGACATGCAGGTGGACGGCGAGCTGCAGGCCGATGCCGCGCTGCTTCCCAAGGTCGGCGAGAAGAAGGCTCCCGGCAGTAGCGTGGCCGGTAAGGCCAACGTACTGATCTTCCCCGACCTGGACGCCGGTAACATAGCCTACAAACTGGTCGAGCGCGTGGCCGGGGCCGAAGCGGTCGGCCCGATCATCCAGGGACTGGCCAAGCCGGTCAACGACCTCTCCCGCGGCTGCTCGGTGGATGACATCGTCAACGTGACCGCGATCACGGCCGTGCAGGCGGCACAGGGTTAAACAACCTTTTTGCCGAATACCAAACTAAACTGGCCCGTCAGGATATCATCCTGACGGGCCAGTTTAGTTTGGAGTAGATAACGGTATGATTTTTTCAATATTTATCTTGCAAATAGAACTGCTTTTGTAAACAATGTGCAGACATGCTAATGTTATTATATTGTAGATAGTTAACTGGTTATAATTAGTGGAGGGTGCTATGAAATTTTATAATTCTGCAGTGAAATGGTTGCTGTTTGCAGTTTTTCTGTTTACAGCCGCGACTCCGGCTTTTGCCGGAACAGTGACAGGCACCGCCACGGGTAATGTCTATCAGTATCATGACCTCACCCTGCCGAATCCCCAAAGCGGCCTAAGACTCGTTCTGTCAAGTTCCGCGCCCACGGATTTTTACCTATACACCGGTACTAATCATGCTGCTGGCGGCCTTGTCTCGGGCGGAAGCAGCACCAACAAAACCCTGCACACCCTGCTGATTACTGCTGCCACCCTCGCCAATGGCGGCAGCTATCATGTCCGCATACGCACGGCAAGTGGTACCGGCGCCAGCCTGACCTACTATTTTACCGATGATATGACCTATGCCCGAGACCTGACCTGGGATACAGGCGCTTCTCCCGGCGGCACCAATATCGTCAGCCAGCCGGATACGGCCGGCGGGGACTATCTCTTTAAAATAGTCACCCCGGCCTCAACAGCCTCCGGAGCCTGGCGAACCGCGCTGGCGGTTTCGAGTGGCGAGGCGGACCTGGTCGCCCATAAGAACATCGTTACAACCACTACCAAAACCTCGGCCCAGATTGGTTCCGACGGCTTTGTGCTTGCTCCCGGTGCCACAGCGACCCAGTTTGCAGCTGCCCAGACCTGGTACCTGCGGGTCAAGGCCCAGCCGGGCGCCACCTGGCAGCTCTACAGCGGTGATATTTATGTCCAGAATCTGGGAACGATAGCCGCAGATAACTCCAGCAGCAGCCTGCCGGTCACCGTGGGGCCGGAAGGAACCTACTATTTCAGGACCACTGCCGATGCCGCCACCCCGGCCTGGCGCTTGTGGCTGAACGGCGCAAATCTGCCGCTGCTGATCGCCAGAAACAGCGCTCCGGTCACCGGCGTTGCAACCACCTATCAGCAGAGCGAAACCGGCCAGATGCTGCTGGTTCCCCCCTATCTGACTGCCACCGATGCCTATTTCGTAGGTGTTACCGCCGTGCCTGGAACCGTATTCAGCTTCAATTCCCAAAAACAGCCGATCATTGACCTGGCGCATGGAGCAACCATAGCGAACAGCGTTACCGGTTACGGTTACATCACCTACCGGGTTGAAGTGCCGCCGACCGAGGTGGCCTGGCAGGTGGATCTCAAGCGCACCTCGGCTGCCGGAAATCCGGAATTGTACCTGCGCAGCGGTTCCGTACCCAATGTACGCAACAACAGCGCCCTGTCCGAGTCCGTTGCCGGCATTGATGACTCCATTACAATCGTGCCGGTCACCGGCATCAATCCGACCGGAACCTGGTATGTCACGGTCATGGGAAGCGGCAGCTTCGATTATTCGCTGGTCAACAGGGCGCCGTCAGTGACCGCTATTCCCTACCTTACCGCTCCCGCCAGCATCACCAACGATGAGTCTACCCGTTCGGGGTGGCGCTACTACCGCGTAACCGACCCGGCCTCATTTCTGGGCAAGCTGGGGTGGCAGATCGAACTGGACCAGGCCCACCGTACCGGCTATGAAATCGCCATCCGGCTTAACGTCGCTCCGGGGCGCTGGTCCTCTCGATCCAACGATTCCGCGACTGCGGTCGAATACAGCACCATTCACCGCAACAGCACCTCCGGCATTTTCCAGGATCCCAACCACCAGGCCGATAACTGGTACATCGGTATCTATAATCCTGCCCAGGCGCTGGGGGCGTTCCAGCTGACAACCAGCGAGATTGCCCCGGCGGTGACGGATCTTTCCCTGGGAACTGCAGCGATTACCGATCAGGATATTTCCACCTGGCAATGGTTCAAATTCGTGGTGCCCAACGACCCGGATCTGAAGGGATGGGATCTGCGGCTGAAGACTGCCGCGGGCAATCCGCAGATGGTGGTCCGGCGCGACCTGCTGCCGGATACCTTGACCACATCGACGGGGTGCGCCGCCGGCTCGCTGTACAAATGCAGCACGTGGCCAAGCCTGGCTCAGTGGGCTGCGGGCGCCTTAGCGGGTGGCGGCGGGCTGGATTGGACCGGACGCCGCTATGTGAGCGGTACCACAAGCGACATGAACAGCTATCTAATCATGGGGATGGGAAGCCCGTTGGAGGCCGGCACCTACTATGTGGGGGTTGCCCGTCAAACCGGCAGCACAAACACCAGCCCCATGAGTTATACCCTGGAGAGCCGTGGTATTGGCCTGGCCGGCAGCACATATCCTGTCCGGATTACGGAGCTGGCCTTCAGCGGTGGTGTTGCCACCGGAACCGGTCTGGCCCCCCGGGAAGTAGAATGGTACCGGGTGAACGTACCGGCCGGTTCAGCCAGCTGGTCACTCAATCTGATACCGACTGTGGGTGAGGCGATGTTGGCGCTTCGTCAGGGGGCTCTGCCGAATATTACCGCGTCACTCACTCTGGACAGTTTCTCTGAAACGGGAGCCGGAACAGTCCGCCACAAGAACGGCGCTGAATATTTCTACAAGTATGCCATTACCCCCGGTTCATCCATCACCAGCGGAGATTACTACATTGCGGTCATCAGTGAAGGGCAGACCAACCCTGCCAGCACCAGCGTCATCGGAACTGGGACCGTCAACTATACCCTGACCAGCGTCGGCGCCATGCCGGTCGATAGCACGCTGCCGCCGACTACGCTGACCACGGCCGCTCCCATGACCTGGGGCTCCCAGGCGCTCACTTATGGTTCCCAGAAGGCCTATCGCTTCCGGGTTCCGGCCGGACTTGACAGCATCGAGGTACGGCTGAACAACAAGACCGGCAATCCGCTGGCGGCAATCAGGCGGGATGACATCGACAGCGGTAAACTGCCCTCACAGATGATTGTATCGGGGCAATATCCCGAAGCAGAGGGCGGTTATGCAGACTCCTGGCGCAACACGTCCACCGGCAGTATCATAACCATCGCTTCGCCGGTCGCAGGTGATTACACCATCACCGTATTTGCAGATTATGTTAACGCCACCAATTCCGACGCTTCTTATGATCTGGAGATCGCCACTGTGGTCCCGGATGATCTCGCCTTTGATCTTGCGACCTCCAGCAGCGTCGCGGTCACCAACCAGGATTACCAGACCTGGCGCTATTTCCGGGTGGTTATTCCGGATGATCCCGGCCTGAAGGGGTGGGACCTGCGGCTGAAAACCACCGCTGGTATGCCGTACCTTGTGGTCAAAAGAGATACGCTGCCGAATTCATCGACCACATCAGCCGGCTGTGGCTCGCCATCGGCGGTCTACAACTGTAGTACCTGGTCATCCGGCAGCCAGTGGCCTGCCGGAAGCGGCAGCACCATTGACTGGACTGCCAGGGGAAATGCCTCCGTCGGAGTTGCGGACAAAAACAGCTATCTGATCATGGGCATGGGCAGTCCGCTGGTGCCCGGAACCTACTACATCGGCGTTTCGAGTCTCTCGGGAACCGCTGCAATGACGTACACGCTTGAAAGTCGCAGCATCGGCATCGGCGGAAGTTATCCGATACAGGTAACTGATCTGCCTTTCAATGGCGGAGTGGCAACCGGCTCCTCCCTGGCGCCGCGTGAGGTCGGCTGGTACAGGATTGCGGTGCCGGCGGGAGCAGCAAGCTGGTCGCTGAATCTGGCGCCGGAAGGAACCGGTGAGGCTCTGCTGGCTCTGCGACAGGGGCGCCTGCCGAATATAAAGGCTTCTACCTCCATGACATCGGATAACGCCACGACCTTCAGCGGCACCATCAGGCGGAATGCCGGTACGGAATACTTTTACAAATTCCCGGCACCCGGCGGAGCATCAATCACCAGCGGTGATTACTACATCGCCGTCATCAGCGAGGGGCAAAGTCCGGCCAACACCAGCACCATCGGCAGCGGCACGGTCAACTACACCCTGACCAGCATCGGCTCCATGCCGATCGAGGACAAGACCGCCACCCCGCTCAGCTCCAGCGCCCCGGTCAGTTGGCCCGCCCAGGCCCTGCCTGCCCGTTCGGAAAAGGTATACCGTTTCCGGGTGCCGGCAGGCATTGACAGTCTGGAAATGCGGCTGCTAAACAAGACCGGCACTCCGCTCTATGCTGTTCGCAGGGATGCGGCCGGCAGCGGCAAAATTTCCCTGGTTACCGGCGGCAACCAGGAAGGGGGCGAATCTCCCACGATGCAGAATGTTACCAGCATCACTCCGGCCACGGAGGGTGATTATACCATCACCATCTATGCCGGCAGCGCCGCTGCAACTTTCGATCTGGAAATCGTCGGCACTGGAGCGGGGTCGCTGACGTTCGCCAACGGCATCCAGACGGTGGCCGCCCAGGCGGCCGACACCTGGAAATATTTCCTGGTTACCGTGCCGGCGGATGCATCACTGAAGGGATGGGATCTGCGCCTGAAGCCGAGTTCCGGCAATCCGTACATGGTGGTACGGCGTGATCTGCTGCCGAACACGCTTGTTACGTCGAGTGGCGGCTGCGGGCAGCTGTATCAATGCTCGTCATGGCTGAGCGGCGCCCAGTGGGGGACCTCCACGCGCAACGACTGGACCGCTCGTTCAAATTTATCCGCTCCCAACGTGCCCGACTACGGCAAACAGCTGATCATGGGCATGGGAAGCCCGCTGGAACCGGGAACCTATTACGTCGGTGTGGCGCGCTACACAAGCAGTACGGACACGACGCCGCTCAGTTACACCCTGGAGAGCCGTGGGATCGGTATCGGTAATGACAGTGGCGGCACTGCCTGGCCGATCCAGATAGCCGATCTTCCGTTTGCAGGCGGTACTGCCGCAGCGGTCGGACTGGCCCCGCGCGAAGTCGGGTGGTACCGGGTGGCCGTGCCGGCTGACGCTGGCAGCTGGTCCCTGAATCTTGTGCCGAGCCTGGGCGAGGCCATGTTGGCGGTCCGCCAAGGCAGGCTGCCCAACATAGCGGCGACTAACAACAGCATCTACACCTCCGACCATGCCACGGACTTCAGGGGTGCGGTGCGTCATCAGGCCGGCCGTGAGTTCTTTTACAAATACGCGACAGCCGGACAGGCTGCCATCACCGGTGGCGAGTACTATATCGCCGTCATCAGCGAGGGGCAGAACCCGCCCGACGACAACACCATCGGCAGTGGTCCGGTCAGCTATAGCCTGACCAGCGTTGGCACCATGCCGCTCAGTGATGCTACGGCAACGCCGGTCGGGGCGCTCACGCCGGTGGCCTGGTCGGCCCAGTCGGTTCCGCTGGGGCAGCAGAAGGTCTACCGTTTCCGCCTTCCAGCCGGGCTCTCCTCGGTTGAAGTCAAGCTGAACAATAAAGTTGGCAACCCGATCATGACCATCCGCCGCGATGCTGAAGGGGCGGGTAAAATCCCGGATGTGGCAACGGCGCTACCGAAGCCGCATGAAGGCGGCGATGCCATTGTCTGGCGCAACCGTGCCGATGGCGACGATACCGGCGGCTCAAGTTACATCACCATCGCCTCGCCCGCTGCCGGCGACTACACGGTTATGATCGCCGGCGATTCGGAATTCGTGGTGCAGAGCATCGATCCGTTTACCGGGTGGCGAACCGGTGACCTTGTTCTGGTCGATGCCTCCTTTGATCTGGAGGTTCGTGCGATGACGCCGGAGCCACTGCCGTTCACACCGGGCAGTTCTGTCAGCGGCACGCTCGGCAACGGTCAGTCGGTTTACTACCGGTTCGATGTGCCGCCCACGGTTAACGGCAATCCGTTGCTGGCCTGGCTGCTGAAGTCGGCTACAACCAACGGCGCCACAAGCCTCAGGGTCCGGCCGGGTCAGGTGCCGGGAGATGACAACAGCGGATCGGTAGTCAGTTCCAACAGAACCGTGGCCATCGTCCCCCCGGTATTGACACCCGGAACCTGGTACGTGGAGGTCAAGGGAATCGGCTCGACGGCCTATACCCTGACGAGCGATATCGTCAGTGCTGACCCTGCAAAGCATGGTCGCAGCTGGACCATGCCTGCCAGGATCGGCAGTTTTACCCAGCCGGGCGTGTCGGCGCCGTTCTTCGGAGATTCCGGTGTTGCCGATGACGGCAGCCCTCTCCCGGGCGACCAGGGGATTGATCTGGAGCTTGACGGCTGGCACTACTACCGCATCACGGTGCCGGATAACAACAGTGGTCTGCTGCGCACGGAACTTTCGGTCCTCAATGGCCGCCCCCAGATATATCTGCGGGCCGGCGCCGTTCCCGGTATCGATCACTTTGCCAACCAGGCCGATCCGAACCAGCCTCCGGCCCAGGGTCAGGCCAACGCCTACGACTACTCCAGGACACCAACCAATGCCCTTGGCTCCCTATATAACAACTGGGTACCACTGGACGGCAGGAGCGCGACACAGCTGGCTCCGGGAGAGTGGTGGGTCGGTGTTCGCTCCCAGATCGTCAACAGCCGTTACCGGCTGAAGGTTTCGGTCGGTGATGTGCATAATGCCGGTGGCCAAAGACTGGACACGGTCGGGTACGTGCAGGATCTGCCCCAGGATGGCGGCAGTTTCACCGCCCAGACCCTTTTGGCGGATGACATGCGCTACTACCGGGTGGAGGTGCCGCAGTCATCAACAACATTGGGCAGCAGTACTCCGCTTTCCTGGAATATTAGCCTGAATCAGACTCTGGGCGATGTGGTGGTGTTTATCCGCGATTCGCTCCCGCCGGGGCAGGGCTCTGACGGCAATGTTGATTACGTTGAGAATGGCTGGTGGAGTGTTGCCGATGCCATAGCTGCCCACACCGCCGCGGCAAGCACCTACTTCCAGGACTGGTACGACGACAACAGTATCGAGAGCCCCAATCCGTATGCGGTGATCGATGCCAACGGCGCCACCACCATCAGCCTGCCGCCGGTGGAACCGGGCAAGGTCTATTATCTTGGTGTCTACGCACGCACCGGCTCTACCTTTGACATCTCTTCATCCATCGGCGCTGAGCGGTTGGCGCTTGCGGGGGTAATCCCCTTTACAAACGGCACGGTGGCGGTATCGCTTGCAGCGGGAGAAGAACGTCTCTATCGCGTGGATGTGCCTGCCAATGCCACGGTCTGGCAGCATACAGGTTCCACTAACAGCAGCGCCTGTCTCTTTCTGCAACAGGGGACAGCGCCGCCGTCGTCCGGCGCACACTGGGCCGGGTGCGGATTTAGCAGTGCCCTGACCCGGAACCTGGACGGTTTCCCCTGGCAGCCGGGTCATTCCTACTACATGCGGGTACGGAATACATCGGCCGGATCATTGTCACTCGGTTTTACAATGAATGGCCAGATCGCAGACCCTGATCAGGTCTTGAATGTCACCGTTTCCGGTAGCGGCGCTGGTACCATTACCAGCACACCGGCCGGCATCGCCTGCACATCGGGCACCTGTTCGGCTCCATTTGCGCCTGGAACCACGATCCAGCTCAGCCAGACTCCGGATGTCTACTCGACCTTCGGAGGATGGGGAGGAGATTGCGCCGGAACAGGTTCATGCAGTGCCTCAATGACGCTGACACGGAATGTAAGCGCAAGTTTTGTGCTGGCTCCTTTGATCAAAAATCAGGAGAGCGGCACAACCTACAGCCTGTTGCAGGACGCCGTCAATGCGGCCGGTTCCGGCAATACCATCAAGGCCAGAATTACACCAGATGCTCTCACGGGTGGCTTGACCCTGAACCGCCCGGGTGTCAGCCTCGTCCTTAAAGGCGGCTTCAGTGCGGATTTCCTGAGCAATTCAGGTTTTACCGCCATACAGTCGCCGGTAATCATTGGTGATGGAACACTGACTGTTGAAAGGGTAATCGTTGAGTAGCCTGTTTCAGGTCCGGTGTAGGGCCGGAACAACAAGTTTTGACCGGTTCCTCCAACACTGCTAGAATCATCACAGGAGGATACTGATATGCTGCGGTTTGGAGCTTTAATCATACTGTTGACAGCGCTGGCGCTTCCTGCTTATGCCGAAAATCCGGTCAAGGAGGGGGGCAGGGAAATCGGGCAGGGGGTCAAAAAGATCGGCAAGCAGACCGGCCAGGTCTTCAAGGAGGGGGGCAAGGAGGTTGGTCAGGCGTTCAAGTCGGGGGGCAAGGAGATCGGGCAGGGATTTAAAAAGATTGGCAAGGAAACCGGCCAGGCCCTCAAGGAGGGTGGCCGGGAGTCCGGGCAGGCCGTAAAGAAGACCGGCCGGAGTATCGGCGACTGGTTCCGGGATCTGGGGCGCTCTTTCAGGGATTTCTTCAGGCGCGGTTGAGTTCGGTAGTTTCCGGTCCGGTTACAGGTCTCCGGTCATCTCCTGGAGCAGGTACAGCTTGGGATTCACGCTGCGTACACACTCCACGACCTCTTTGAACATCTCCTCATCCAGGTTGCACTCCTCCTCGATGGCCTGGAACCATTTGAAACCCTTGGGAAGTGTCGTCAGCGCGCCATCTCTGGTCAGCATCACGTCCACCATGTCGTTGACCCTGCCCTTGGCTTCCCAGGGGTCGCGGTAGTTGAACTGGCGTGCCACCACATGCAGACCCATGCCGTTGGTAAAAAGCGCCTTGACCTCGAAGGAGAACTCCCGCGGAGCGCTGTAGCTGTCGGTGCGCCCGGAGCGCATCATTACCTCGGCGCCAGCTTCCGTCAGCACCTCACCGACCGATTCGGCGGTCATCGATTTTATTTCACTCATGCCTAAACCTCCAGTCTCATTTCAACTCCCCAGGGCGCCGGTTTTTCGCCATCACCGGTCAGAATCCATAAGGTGGGAAACTCCATCTGTTCCGGTACCGGTCCGATGCCGTCGGTCAGGTAGATCACCGCTGACGGCAGTGGCCGCATGCTCCTGGCATGTTCGAATACCGGCCGCAGGTCGGTGAATCCGCCGCCGTCGTAGCGCTGCAGGACGCAGGACGAGCCGCTGAAACTTTCAATGCGCTGGATGCGGCTGTTGGCGTAAAGCACGGTGATGCGCGACTCACGCCCACGGGCGATCTGCAGCAGTTCTCGGGCAAAGGCCTCGCGTACTTCGACGATGTTGGTGGAGTCGCTGACGTCTATCCCCACCAGCAGGTTTAGCCGGCGGCGTTTGCGAATACCGGGGGTTTCGTGCTGGAAGCGGCGGTGCTCGCGCATCCAGGTGCTGGTGCGCCCGGTACGTCCGGCGGTGGCCACGAACTGTTGCAGCACCATGCGCCAGGGAATCGGAGAGGGTTTGATCAGCGCGTTCACCACCGTTTCAAGCCCGGGGGGGATGTCCCCGTCGCTCCCGCGCAGGCTCTCCCTGGTAACGGCCCTGACGGCCTCTTCGGCCAGCGCCGCAGGAGTGCTGTCGGCGTCGCTCCAGAGGGCGTGTTCATCCAGAGTGACATGTGCCGTCGTGGCATGGCCTTCCCCGGCAGCTCCGCGCTCCGCGGTCTCGGCGTCGCCGTAGCCGCTTCCGTCCAGATTGCCGGTGTCGAAAGGGGGCACCAGGCTGGCATAGTACTCCTCCGCCGCCAAACCGTCCTCCATGCCGTAAGCTCCCGGCAGCAAGGCGTCTTCCGGCAGGTCGCTTATGGCCGGATTGATGGCCAAGTCGCAGGCGATGTCCCAGTCGTGCAGGTTGCGCCCCTTGCGACGCAGCATGTGCAGATGCAGCAGGTGCGTGACCATGTGTTCCAGAAGGGCGCGTTGCCCTGGTGCGGCCAGCAGGTCGAAGCGGGCGGGGTCCACCGCCAGGATCGGGATGCCGTCGCGGATGGTTACGCCGGCCGCCTTCCCTGACAGAGCTCGCAGTTCACGGCGCAGGTTGAGGATGAAATGCCCGTAGAAGGGGCGCTCGCGCAGTAGTCGCACAACCGCGTTTTCCAGTCCGCCGGTCGGCATCGGATTTAACGGGCTTCCTCTGTGATGGTCCGGAGGGCGTCCAGGATCACGGCGTCATGCTTGTCCTGGGCCAGCAGCATGGCCACCTCGGGAATCTTGAGCAGGGATTTGACGAAGCCGAAACGCAGGTCGCGCGGCAGCACGGCGATATAGGCCACCAGGTGGGCTTCCTGCTCCGCTTCCAGCACGGGAGCTGCCTGGAGTGTGGCGATCAGGTCATTTACCGTGGCGGCCTGGACGTCATCCCGCTGGGCGCTGGCCCGCTCATATACCTGGTCCCAGTCGTTGAGCACTTCCGCCGCCGTCAGCGGCCGACCCCGGCGGTCGGCCAGCCAGCGCATGAACATGATGGCGGCCTCCTTGCCGACGATGCCGGCATAGACCTCCATCTCCAGGTCGCCGGGAAAACGGCAGTTTTTGCGCAGGATGCTGACCATCTCCCAGCCCCGTTCGCTTGGCTCCACCTGCAGGTCCATCGGCAGCCCCTGCCTGGCCAGCATGCCCTGGTTTCCGGCCAGGAAGCGGCGCACATCGCCGTCCAGATCACGTTCGACCGCATAACGCGACCAGCACTGGTGGTCGGTTTCCACGAAGAGCATCACCATCCGGTCGATCAGGGCCCGGTCCAGTGTTGCCACCTGGTAGGTACCGTCGGGCGGGTTGATGCTGACGACGACCTTGTGGCGTTTTGACAGCTGGTGAGTGTGCAGTGAGCGCAACATCCCCTCGGCCGGCGGCTCCACGAACTGGAATATGGCCTGCAACGTATCTTCCTGCTGGGCCCGGTTCAGTTCATCGCAGTGGATCAGCGTCGGCGGAGCGTCATCTAAAGGCATCCAGGAGGGGCGGGACCAGTGCATGGTGTCGCCGTCCCGGAACGGAATCCCCACCAGGTCACCCACCTCCATCTGCCCCAGCCGCAGTGATACATACTTCCTGTCGATAGCCCGGCAGGCCTGGATGATGCCGGCGGTTTTCCCGACCCCGCGATGGCCGACCACGCAGGGGGTCAGATCGGTTTTGGTGATAATTTCCCGGACCACTGTTTTCATCTGTTCTATGTTCATGCACGTCCCCGCATTAGCTGTATTGCAACGGATCTTTCAGACCCGCCTCGGCGAACCCCTTCAGCCGCAGACGGCAGGAATCGCACTCTCCGCACGACAACCCCGTTGGGGTCGGATCGTAGCAGGAGTGGGTCAGGCTGTAATCCACTCCCAGCGCCAGGCCGGCCTTGATGATCCCGGCCTTGGTCATGCTGATCAGCGGAGTGTGGATTTTGAAGCGGGAGGTCCCTTCGACACCGGCCCTGGTGGCCAGGTTGGCCATCTTCTGATAGGCCTCGATATACTCCGGCCGGCAGTCCGGGTAGCCGGAGTAATCCAGCGCGTTGACGCCGATATAGATGTCTGCTGCCCCCAGAACCTCGGCCCAGCCCAGCGCAAAGGAGAGAAAGATCGTGTTGCGGGCCGGGACGTAGGTTACCGGTATGTCATTGCCGACCCCTTGCTTGGGGACATCGATTTCGGCTGTCAGGGCGCTGCCACCCATAAGGCGCAGATCGAAGTCCACCACCAGGTGCTCCGCGGCTCCCAGGCGCACTGCGTTGGCCTTTGCCACCGTAAGCTCATGGCCATGCCGCTGTCCGTATGAAAAACTGATCGCATATGGGGTAAACCCCTCTGCTGCCGCCATAGCCATGCAGGTGCTGGAATCAAGGCCGCCGCTGTAAAGTACCACCGCTTTTTGCTGCATAATCCACAGTCTCCCGTTTTGTCCAATTAAATGGACTGGAATGAGTTCAGCCAGGCAAGTTGCTGTTATGAATGGGTGTTTTTCCGGGGTGCAGCCAGCTTGCGCAAATAATTGTTCATACTTTGGCTGGTTTGTAAAGGATAATCGCATGGAAAAGGCCGGACGAATCCGGCCTTGATTGAACATGTGCTATAAAATCCGCTGCTGCGGCGTCTCAATTGACGAACTATAGTTTGAACTGTCCCACCAGACGCCTGAGCTCTTCCGATTGCCTGGAAAGCGATGCCGAAGCGGAGGCCGTTTCGGTCGCACCCCTGGCGGTCTGCTGGACCACGCTGGTTATGCGCTGGATGTTGTCGGTTATCTCTCCGGTGGTTGCGGTCTGCTGTTCGGCCGCGGTCGTGATCTGGTTGATCTGCATGCTGACGTCGTTAATCTGCAGGAGTATCTGTTCCAGGGCCTGACCTGACCTGATGGAACATTCAGTCCCTTTCTCAACTTCCGAAACTCCCTCCTCTATGGCGGCCACCGCTCCGCTGGTTTCGCGCTGGATGGCCTTGATCATTTCTCCAATTTCCCGGGTCGCGCGGGTGGTCCGCTCCGCGAGGGCACGGACCTCGTCAGCCACCACGGCGAAACCTCGCCCCTGTTCTCCCGCCCGCGCGGCTTCTATGGCGGCGTTGAGCGCCAGCAGATTGGTCTGGTCCGCGATATCCTCGATGGTTCCGATGATCTGGCCGATCTGGTCGGAGCGCGAACCCAGATCCTCGACGGTTTTTGCCGCGTCCGTGACACGGCTGGCAATGCGCTCCATTCCGTCGATGGTCTGGCGAACTACCTCGGCTCCGTTCCTGGCGGCATCACTGGCAAGATTCGAACTTTCCGCCACGCTCAGGCAGTTGCGGGCGATGTTGGCGGATGTGGCCGCCATTTCCTCGCTGGCAACGGCAACCGTGTGGGTCTGGCTGGCAACATCCTCGGTCCCGGAGGCGATCTGGTCCGCGCTGGCATGGAGCTGGCCGGACGCCATTGCAACCTGTCCAGATGTTTCCGAAATCTGCGAGATGATTCCGCGCATGGTCGTCTGCAGGCTGCCGATGGAGCGGATGATGCTGCTGATTTCATTGTTGCGTTTGGCGGCGATTACCTGGGTCAGGTCTCCTCCGGTCATCTTGGCCAGGTAACCCATGATGCGGGTGAGTGCGTCGTTTACCGACCAGAACAGCAGCCCACTGAAAAACATCCCCAGCAGGACGAAGATCGCGGTGGAAATCACCGCGAATGACGTGGAATAGGAGCGTCCCACCACGACCGCAGAAACTATGCAGAAACTGTAACAGAGACACAGGAACAGGATTCGTGTGCGGATCTTCAGGTGCATGTACATGTCAATTATGAAATTCATGTTGTATGCCCACCTCCCATGGTTTAGTCCGGATAACGATTGAAAGAGTTAATAAAATTACCGCTGCAACCGAGTAATGGTCATAAGATATATATTAAATTACAGTCGCTTGCTGCCCTTAATTAATAACATAATCAGGCCCGTATTACAAATATTGTTGAATGAAAACATATTCCGGATTGCATTTTCAGCAGTTTCAAGTACAATAAATCGAATTATTTACCCGTGAGGAGAAACTGAATGAAACGCATGATTATTGTTATAGCCGCATTTGCCCTGGTTACCCTGATTACCGTTGCTGCCCAGGCCGAGAGCAAGGGCGGGAAGCTCTTCAGTCAGAAATGCTCCATGTGCCACGTTGTCAATGGCAAGGGTGGAGCGATCGGCCCGGATCTGACCAGGATTCACGCGAAGCTGAAGGAAAAGGAAATCCGGGCAAAGCTGGAAAACCCCAAAAAGTCCAATCCCAACAGTTCCATGCCATCATTCAAGACTCTTCCCAAGGCTGACATGGATGCCCTGATGGGATACATCAAGACACTGAAGTAGGCGGGAACTACCCAGTCAAAGGCCTGCCGGATGGCGGGCCTTTTTCATTTGAGGCGCTATGCGACTGAAAGACGATCAGATACGGCGGCTGGCCGAGAAGGTTTATAATGATCTGCAAAAGGATGGCTTGATCTCGGTCCGTGGCGAACGGACTGCCGCGATCGAGGGGATTTTCAGCGCCATCAGGCAGAACTTTGATGCGGAACAGGTGTTGGAACGGGATGCAGAACGGTTGCTGGACGAAACCATCGCGGCCATGGGGCGTGGCGCCGCCGATATTGACCGCCGGCGAATGCTGAAGATGATCAAGGACAAGTTGGCCAGGGAACGGAAAATAGTTCTGTGAGGTGTTGAGCATGTCATTATCGGAAGATCGTATTTCAACCATTGCTCATCAGATCGTCAAACATATCTGGCGAAACGACCTGGCCGATGTAACTGACGATAGCCGGGCGCTGGCCAGGGTCAAACAATCCCTGGAAGCTTTCTTCGGCTCCATGAACGAGATCGAGGATGCGGTGCGCGCAAAACTGCGCAACAAGGCCCCCGGCAGCCGTGACTATGACGTCTTGTATCAAAAGTTCTACCATGACGAGATGGTCCGGAGAGGTCTGTGAAAGCCAGATTCCTTGCCGCGCCGTTTTTGCTGCTGCTCCTGCTTCTGGCGGGATGCGCCGCATCGCCCAAAACCAGAAGTTACGGATTTCTTGACCCGCGCCTGGAGCGCGAGGTGCTGTACGTTGTTCCCTTTGATGCAACGCTGGTTCCGCCCGACTTCGGCGGCCCGATTTTCGATCAGTTCGTGGATATTCTCAATGCCCGTCGCAAGCAGACCAGGGTCGGACGTTTCGTTATCCTGAAAGAGGAACTGAAAGAGGTCGAGCCGGTCTGGCTGATCAAGCAGAATTATGTGTCCGGCGACATCTGGGGCTATGTGGAAAGCTCGGGCTGCTGCTCCACCGACATGAAGGTCAAGTCCCGCATATATCTCTACGAGCCGGGTAAAAACATGCCGACCCTGGAGGTGTTCGTGCCGGTCGAGGGCTTTTTCGAGCATGACCGCTCGACGCTGGCGGCCGCCAGATCCCGCATGGGCAAAAAGCTGGCCGAAGAACTGGCGGACGCGGTGCTCAGGAAGCTGACTCCATAGCAGGATTGCATTCGTCAGAGCGGGCCAACCGTAACCGTATCCAATTTGAACAGACTTCTGGCCATGGGCTGACAGCCCACGGCTTTTTTCACGAAAGGCATCCGCATGTTGTTTCTTTCAAGATCGATTCTGATTTCTCTTGCAGCATCAGCGCTAGTTTCTTCAACCATCATACCGTCCGGCGCCGATGAGCTGTTGTCACGCGCAGCCGGACTGTTCCGCGAGAAGGATTATACTGCGGCCTTTACCTTGGCCGAGAAATCGGCCAATTCGTTGCAACGCTCATTCTTGAGGGGAACCGCCGCGTTGCGGGCCGGTAAACCGGCCGAAGCGGCGCCGCTGCTGCTTGAGGCGGAACAGTCGCTGCCGTTGCTTGCGGACTACAGTACGCTCTACCTGGCCGAAGCTTTGATGCAACTGAAAAAATATCCAGAGGCGGCTTCCAGGGCGGCTTCGATCCCTAAAGCGTATCCCGCTTCCCAGCTGCTGCGCCGCTCTGAAAAACTCTACGCCGACATCCTGTTCGAAAGCGGAGACTACAAGGGGGCGCTCAAGGCGTTCCAGTCCTTTGTTGAAAAATACCCCGCCGGATCCGATTCGGTCGATGCGGTCTATCAGACCGCCAGCTGCAGGGAAGAGCTCGGAAACCAGTCCGGAGCCGTGCAAACCTACCGGAGTATCTGGATCAACAACCCGGTCACCCCACAGGCGCAAAAATCCGGGGAGAGACTCAGGGCGCTGGAAAAATCCGGATTCAGAGTCAGCCCCTACAGTGCGGACGAGCTGCTCAAACGCGCTTCATACCAGTATTCGCGGAACGAATTTACAGCGTCCCTCAAAACACTGGGTTCGATAGAGCTTAAAGACCAGCCCAGGGATGTGCTCTGCAGGATTGATCTGAAAACCGGCGTGGCTCAGTACCGGCTTAGACAGTATAAACAGGCGGAAAAACACCTTGCCGCGGCCATGTCAAGTCCGCTGCCCGGAGTCGCTTCCGAAGCCCGGTTCTGGATGGCCAAGTCGCTGGAACGTCAGAACCTGAATGAGCGTGCCCTGGCGATTTATGCCGAGCTGGCCGCCGAGGGGCGCAAACAGGAATATTCCGACGACGCCATTATGGAGGCCGCCGGTCTGAAACGCGGCCTGGGGCAGTATGCCGCCGCGGCCGGACTTTATGGACAACTGGTCAAGTCGTTCCCCGATTCCAGATTCATGACAAAGGCGGTCTGGGAGGCGGGCTGGTGCTCGTACCTGTCGGGAGACTATCCGGCGGCGATTGAATCGTTCAAAATGGTACTTAAGGATGATGCCCAGCGCGAGAAGGCGCTCTACTGGCTGGGACGCTCTCTGGAAAACAGCCGCGCTGACGATGCCGCTTCGTGGTACCGCATGCTGCTGGATGAATTCCCGGCCGGGTTCTATGCCACCTGGCACCGTGAACAGAAGGGGTTGAAAGACTCCCGTGAACCCCTGGGGTCGCGAAATCCGCTGGCGGAGTTGCCGTTGCCGGCCGGATTTGAAAAACCGCGCCTGCTGGCGTCGCTGGGGTTGGCGGAGGAAGCCCGCCGGGAGATGTTTGCCGCTCGAAAGAAAGCCGGTGACAAGAAGGGGCTGACGGCGGGGGTTGCCAGGGTCTACCTGGAGATGGGGGACTACAGTTCGGCGATTTCGCTCTTCATGCAGAGTCGCCAGGTGGCCTGGGAAAAGGGAACATTACCGTTCTGGACCGCCGGTTACCCCCTGGCCTATACCGGCCTGGTCCGTCAAAGCGTGGCCGAGAACGGTCTTTCCGAGGGGTTGGTGTATGCGCTGATTCGCGCTGAGAGCGGTTTTTCCCCGGCGATAAAATCACACGCGGGAGCAATCGGGCTGATGCAGATGATGCCGGCCACCGCTAAACAGACCGCGCGGGAGAAGGGGGCTTTCAATCCGTTGCGCCTGACTTCGCCGGAGTACAATATCAAGCTGGGAACAAAGCATCTGCGTGATCTGATGAATGAGCAACAAGGGGATGTGATTCACGTTGCGGCGGCCTATAATGCCGGATCAGGGGCGCTGAAACGCTGGAAGACGAATCTGAAGGGTCTTAAGAAAGATGAGTTCATCGAGAGTATCCCCTATCGGGAAACTCGTGATTACGTCAAGAAGGTCTACGCCTCCGCGGCTACCTACCGCCAGCTGTACGGCCTGAAGTAGGGGCGATCCTCGTGATCGCCCTTTATTGGCATTATACAATAGCGGATTAATATAAACTCTGCCCCTACGTAATCATAATTGCACGTAGACCACCGACACCCGCTCCAGATATTCCGTAAGGCGTTGTAACTGGGCGCGGATGGTTTCCGGGTCAGCCGCCAGGGATGCGGTCTCAATAATTTCACCGATCTCAGAAATCTCATCGAAGCCGTAACTGCCGCCGGTTCCTTTCATGCGATGTGCCAGCAGTCTGATCTGGTCATAGTCTTTCTCGCCCAGAAACTGTTGGATCAGAATGCAGTCGTTCCTCCTGCTTTCGAGAAAATCCGGCACAATCGGGCGCAGGACATCATCGATCTCCACCGCGAAATTGTCCCTGCCATTATTATTCATACGGGATTCCTTTTAGGTGAGTTGATAGACACCGCACCACTGTTTTTTTCTTGAACGGTTTCGCGACATGGTCGTCGCAACCCGCTTCAAGGCAGGCCCGGATATCGGACTCGTAGGCATGGGCAGTCAGGGCGACAATGGCCGTTTTTTTGCGCTGGCTGCCCTCTTCAATCTTACGGATCATGCGGGTTGCCGTAAAACCATCCATTACAGGCATCTGGATATCCATGAAGATCAGGTCGTAACTGTTTTTTTCGAACAAATCAAGCGCTTCCTGTCCGTTTGCGGCTTCATCCAGCAATAATGGCATCTTGAGCAGCAGCAGCCGCAAGAGCACCCTGTTCTCCTGGGAATCATCCACCAGCAGGATCCGCTTTGTTTCTCCGTCTGCCAGCGGCTGGTAAGGAGAGTCCGCACCGCCGGATTCGATTGTATTGGCATCCGTGCCGGGCCCGTCCGGTTTTTCAGGTTTACCGAACATGACAGTAAAAGTGAAGGCACTTCCCACTCCCGGCATACTCTCCACCATGATGCTTCCATTCATTGCTTCAACCAGTTTGCGGCTTATGGCCAGTCCCAGGCCGCTTCCGCCGTAGCGGCGGGTGATGGAGGCATCGGCCTGGGTAAAACTCTCGAAAATCATTTTGAGCTTGTTCTGGTCGATACCGATGCCGGTATCCCTGACTTCAAAGGTCACCGGAATCTGCCCGTCCTGTTCGTCCGCGCTGGTTACCGATACCTGGATGGAACCGTTGACATCGGTAAACTTGATCGCATTGGAGAGCAGGTTGACCATAACCTGGTGAAGCCGCATCTGATCTCCCACAAGCAGGCGGGGCACTTCCGGAGCCATGTCCATGTTCAGCCGGATCTGCTTTTTGTCGGCGCCCCTCCCCAGCATCAGCATCACACGTTCCATGGTGTCCGGCAGGTCGAACGGCCGCTTGATTATCTCAAGCTGGCCGGCCTCGATCCGGGACATATCGATCAGATCATTGATAAGTACCAGCAAACTTTCACCGGCCTGCCGGATCATGGTCAGGCAGCGTTGCTGCTCGGGGGTATGCAAGTCTCCGTCGAGATATTCCGCTCCGCCGATAATCGAGTTGAGCGGCGTCCGCATTTCATGGCTCATGTTGGCCAGGAACTCCGACTTGGCCTTGTTGGCTGATTCCGCGGCATCGCGCGCCGCCTGCAGTTCTTCGGTTTTTTTCTTGCGCTCGGCGACTTCCAGGCGCAACCCCTCGTTTCCTATTGCCAGTTCCGCGGTGCGGGAGGCCACGATCTGTTCCAGGTTGCGGTTGATCACTTCCATTTCGGTCTGCTTCTTGTGAAGCGCTGCCTGCACTTTTTTCAGGTTGCTTATGTTCTGGGCCGCGCAGATGACGGCCTGAGGGTTATATGAATCATCCTTCATGACCGCCATGGAAAACAGCATCGGAATGTATTCGCCGTTGGACTTGCGGCAGGCGCATTCTACTCCCTGTACACGGCCATCGGACAAGGCCCGCTTGAATGCGGGATACATGCAGAGCGGGGCGTCATGTTCCCCGAATTCCTCGATCCGCCTTCCGACGATATCTCCTGCAGGATATTCGAACAGTTCGCAATAGGCCCGGTTGACGCTCTGAACCACCCCTTCGGGCGAAATCACGATCAGTACGTCGTTCATGCTGTCAATCATCTTTTCCATGTATTCGCGTGAGACCGTGGTACTGCGCAGTTTTTCGGTCATGTCGTTGAACGCGGCCGCCAGCTGTCCGATCTCATCCATCGACGTGACCGCTATGGGTTGGTCCAGTTTGCCGGTGCTGAAGCGCTGTACGCCCCTGGTCAACAGTGTTATCGGTCGTGTGATCGCAGCTGCAAATGCGATCGCCACGGCGATGCCCAGAGCCAGTATGACAAGCACAAACGGGAGCATCTTTAGCAGCACGCCATGCACATTCTTCTGCACGATCGAGTCATACAGCCCGATATGAACCGTCCCGAGAGCCCCCCCCCGGATCGGTACCGAGATGTCATAAATCGGGCCTGCGCTTGAATCGAGCTTGAGGAAGTTTTCGTTGGTTCCGGCTGAATTCAGTTGTGCCTGCGAGATCAGGTCTCTCAGTATATGGGTTTCGAAGGTGTGGGTAATCAGCTCCTGCCTGGAGTTGACGATGTAGATGTATTCGATGTCACTGTCAATCTTGCGATAGTCGTTGACCAGCAGTTTCAGGCTGACGCTGTTTTCGGTAATCAGGGGAACTTCGGAAACCTGGGCTATATAGCGGGCAATCGAGAGCCCGCGTTTGTGGATTTCATCTTCAAAGCGGTTGTGCAGTTCATGGTTCACCAGGATGCCGAGAGCGAAGCCGACAAGCAGAATCAGCAACGCCGTGCCGGCAACGAATTTTCTGCGCAGGGACAATGACCGCATCAGGGCTTTTTCCCCTGCTTTTTGCAGGATATTGCCATCGAACAGAGGAACTGCAGGCCCAGGCATGTCAAAAGCCCTGTGGAGATTTTTCCGGAGATGATTTTCATTGATGGCTTCAATTGGTTATCCGGGTTTCAACCGTTGATAATTATGAGCGAGGTTTCCATACAGTCGGCTATATTAACATCGTTTTCAGGGAAAACAAGCGCGGTTTCAAAATCTTGCCGCCATCCCGCGCCGCTCTGCCTTGAAATGGCCGGTTCCGTGTGGTACAACGGCTGAGTTATTTTCATAAGTGAAAGGTTTGACAACAATGGCGGAACAGACTCCGATGATGCGGCAGTACCTGGAAATAAAGTCGGGCTATCCCGATGCGATCCTGTTCTTCCGCATGGGGGATTTTTACGAGATGTTTCTGGATGATGCGCTGGTGGCGTCCCGTATTCTGGATATCGCGCTGACTTCCCGCAACAAGGGGAGCGGCGACGAGATTCCGTTTTGCGGCATCCCGTTCCATTCCGCCGCCCCCTATGTCGCCAAGCTGATCGAGGCCGGCCACAAGGTTGCGATCTGTGAGCAGGTGGAAGATCCCAAGCAGACCAAGGGGATCGTGCGCCGCGAAGTGGTCAGGGTCGTTACTCCCGGCCTGCTGATCGAGGCCGAGAGCCTCACGCCGGGTGAAAACAACTATCTTCTGGCGCTCTGCCGCAGTGCCGCCGACGTCTGGGGTTGCGCCGGCCTGGATGCGTCCACCGGGGAGTTCCGGGTGACCGAGCTGCCGGGCGTGGCGGCGGCGCTGGCCGAATCGGTCTGCATCAATCCCCGTGAAATCCTGCTGCCGGATGATCTGGAACTGGAGAGTCTGCCGGCGGAGCTGCGGGCTTTTTTTGCTGAAAAGATCGTTTCGCGCGCGCCGGCCTGGGTCTATGACCGGGATTACGCCGCCGCGCAACTGTGCGGCCATTTTCAAGCGGCATCGGTCGAAGCGCTCGGGCTGGAGAATATGCCGGTTGCCTTGCCTGCCGCCGCCGCCGCGCTCTATTACCTGCGCGAGAACCGCAAGAGCGCCCTGCCGCATATTCGCGACATCCGTGTCCACCAGCGCCACGAACACCTGGCTCTGGATCCGGCCACCCGCCGCAACCTGGAGATCACCGCCAGCATGGCCGAGGGGAAGCGGAGCGGATCGCTCCTGGGCTGCCTGGATCGTACCGGCACCGCCATGGGAGCCAGGCGCCTGAAGCAGTGGCTGAGTTATCCCCTGGTAGGCGCCGAGCCGATCAGGCAACGCCTGGATGCGGTGGAGGAACTGCTGGAGTCGCACGATGCCCGTGAGGAGCTGGCGTCACAGTTAAAGAACATTGCCGACCTGGAACGCTTGAACGGTCGCATCGGCATGGCCGGCGCGGGCGGCCGGGATCTGCGCTCCCTGCACGACTCGCTGGTCCGTCTGCCGGCGCTGCTGGAGCTTTTGTCACTGCTCCAATCCGGGCTGCTGCGCTCGCTGTCCGCGGCGCTGGATCCGCTGGAGGATCTGCGCGAGCTGATTGCGGCCGGCATCGTCGAAACGCCGCCTTTCTCGCTGCGCGAGGGGGGCATCATCGCCGCCGGCTACCACGCCGAGCTGGACGAACTGCGTTCGATCAGCAGCGAAGGCAAGGGTTTCATCGCCCGGCTGGAGGCCCAGGAACGAGCCCGCACCGGCATATCGACGCTGAAGATCCGCTACAACCGCGTGTTCGGCTATTCGATCGAGATTACCAAGAGCAACCTGGCGTCCGTGCCGGAAAATTACATCCGCCGGCAGACCCTGGCCAACGCCGAGCGCTATATCACCGAAGAGCTGAAGAGTTACGAGGAAAAGGTGCTGGGCGCCGAGGACCGCATCTGCGATCTGGAGTACACCCTGTTTCAGGAGATCCGCGAACGGGTGGCCGGTCAGGCCGGCCGCATCTCCCGCACCGCCGATGCTCTGGCAAGCCTGGATGTGCTGATATCGCTGGCGCTGGTGGCCGGAGAGCGCAACTACTGCAAGCCGGTTGTGGACGAATCGGACGTGATCCAGATCAGTGAGGGGCGTCATCCGGTCATCGAAGCGATGAAGCTGGGCGAACGCTTCGTTCCCAACGATACCCTGCTGGATGGCAACGATAACCAGCTGCTGATGATCACCGGCCCCAACATGGCCGGTAAATCGACCTACATGCGCCAGGTGGCGCTGATCTGCCTGATGGCCCAGTCGGGGAGCTTCGTTCCGGCCACTTCGGCCCGCATCGGGATCGCCGACCGCATCTTCACCCGCGTCGGCGCCGGCGACAACCTGGCCCGCGGCCAGTCAACCTTCATGCTGGAGATGATGGAAGCGGCCGGAATCCTGCGTAACGCGACGCCGAAGAGCCTGATCGTGATGGATGAAATCGGCCGTGGCACCTCGACCTTTGACGGGGTTTCGATCGCCTGGGCCGTTGCGGAGTATATCCACGACACCCCCTCATGCCGTGCCCGGACCCTGTTTGCAACCCACTACCACGAACTGACCGAACTGGCGACGACCCGCGAACGGATCAAGAACTACACCGTTGCGGTCAGGGAGTGGAACGACCAGGTCATCTTCCTGCGCACGATCATCCCGGGCGGAGCGTCGCACTCCTATGGAATCCAGGTGGCCCGCCTGGCCGGGATGCCGGCCGACGTGATCGAGCGCTCCAAGGAAATTCTGCAGAATCTCGAAAGCGGTGAATTCGAGGAGGGTGCGCCGCGCCTGGCCAAGAGCCGCAAGAGCCAGCCCAAACAGGATCTGCGCCAGTTCTCGCTGTTTGAAACCGGTGAGGATCTGTTGCGGCAACGCCTGAAGAAACTCAATATCGCCACCCTGACTCCATTGGAAGCGCTTAACCTGCTGGATGAGCTCAAGCGGATGGCATAGCCGCTTGTTTGATCCGTATTTTTTATTATCACCCCCTGCCATGAGTTGCCCCTTCCCGCTCTCCCGCCTTGTCAGTGCCCTGGCAGTAATAGCCAACTCCTTTTAATTTATCAGGTTTTAGTGCGCCTAAGATCCTTGTTATCCCGGAGCATTTTGCTTTTGTCACATTTGTTAAAAACCGGGCATATAAATTGCTTAATTAGATTAGTAAAACTTTGCAACGGATGTCCAGGCCTGACAGAATCACTATAAGACAACTGCCCGGGAAAAAAGCGGTGCGCTGATCAAGTGCAATGCCCACGGCTGTTACGCTAAATAGCGGATGAATCGGCATATTTTACGGTGGTGGCGATGATGAGAAATATTTCCATACTAATGGTTTTGATTGGAGCGGTATTCCTCACCCTGTCGTTTCAACCGGCAAGGGTTATCTGGAAAAGTGTCTGCGGCCGGTTCCGCGGCAATTGGCTTTTCATCCTCAACCTGATGACCTTCTTTCTTCTGGGATACCTTTTTTTCGTGGCGGTGCTCTCCTTCAACCTCAGGTTTCCGCTTGAGATGGTGACAGGTGGCGTTTTTCTGGGTGGCGCGGTTTTTGTCTACATAATTATCAATCTGTCCCAAAGCACTTTTACCGCGCTTAAAAAAGCCGAGGAAGATGTCAAGGCGCTTAACGAGTCACTTGAGCAGAGGGTTTCGGAGCGTACGCAGGAACTTAAAAATCAATACGAGTTTAACCATACCGTGCTGGACAGCATTGCCGACCCGATATCCATCATCGATGTTAAAACGTTCTGTATAGCAGGCGCCAATCGGGCATTTCTGGAAGAATGCAACCTTACGGAAGAAGAGGTGATCGGTAAAACATGTTATGAGATCTTACACCACAGATCGTCTCCCTGTACCCCGCTCCATGATTCCTGCGCCCTGATGGAAACCATGTTCAACGATGATCATGCCACGACTGAACACGCTCACTGCGCCCCCTCCGGAGAAAAGAGCCATTTTGAAGTGTTCACATCACCCATCAGGGATAAACGCGGGAAGATTGTTCAGGCTGTTCATATCCAGCGGGACATCACCGAGCGTAAACAGTCCGAAGTGGAGCTGCGCGAGAGCAGGGAGCTGCTGCGGGTTGTTGTGGAAGGCACGTCGGATTCGGTCTATGTCAAGGATCTGGAAGGACGTTACCGTCTCTTCAATACCGCCGCATCCCGTGTGACCGGCAAGAGTGCCGGTGAAGTATACGGCCGGGATGATACCTTTCTCTTTCCTGTTGAAGAGGCCAGGGTCGTGATGGCAGGGGACCGTGCAGTAATGGATGCCGGAAAGACCATGACCTACGAGGAGCGGCTTACCTCGGTGGACGGGGAACAGTTGATCTTTCTCTCTACCAAGGGTCCGTTGTACGATCAGCAGGGCAACGTCAGCGGCCTCTTCGGCGTTGCCAGGGACATTAGCGATTTGAAGAAAGCGGAGCTGGAGCACCTGGATTATGAACGCAAGATTCTGCATGCTCAAAAGCTGGAAAGCCTGGGGGTTCTGGCGGGCGGCATAGCCCATGATTTCAACAACCTTCTGACCGTCATCCTCGGGAATATGGAACTCGCATTAATGAGGGTATCCGATGATTACCTGGCCAGCACAAGCATCGAGCAGGCCATGCAGGCCGGCCGGCATGCGGCCAATCTCACCCGGCAGATGCTGGATTACGCCGGCAAGGGAATGTTTGTCCTGAAAGAGGTGGACATTAACGATGTCGTCCGTGCAAACGCCAGCTTTTTCAGGGCATCGGTTACAAGAACAATCAATCTCGAAATAGTCACCCCACCGGTCGTTCTGCCGATAAAAACCGATGAGGGGCAGATCCAGCAGGTCATCATGAACCTGTTGATCAACTCCTCCGAGGCGATAGGTGACGGCTACGGCACCATTGTACTTCGTACAGGCATACAGGAGTGCGATGCTGACTATTTGAGCTTCAGCAGGCTCGAGGAAAAACCGCCGGCCGGCAGATTTGTTTACGTGGAAGTGTCGGACAATGGTTGCGGAATGGACGAAGAGACCCGGCAGCGGATTTTCGAACCGTTCTTTACCACCAAATTCACGGGGCGGGGATTGGGGATGGCCGCGGTGCTGGGGATTGTCCGCTCACAGAATGGCGCCATTATTGTAAAAAGTGAAGAAGGGAACGGTTCGACCTTCCGGGTATTGTTCCCCGAATGCAACGACATGGAAGCGCCGCCGGAGATTGACAGGCCGGCCGTTCATGTCAAAATGCCCACCGTGTTGAACGGAAAGATACTGGTCGTGGACGACGAGGATCATGTGCGTGAGCTGTGCATGCAATTCGTTACGCATCTCGGTTTCGAGGCGATTGGCGTGGCTGACGGAAACCAGGCGTTGAAGACCTTGAGTGACCATGGCGGCGATATTGCCCTGGTGATCCTCGACCTGACAATGCCGGTGATGGACGGTGTGCTTACATTCCGTGAGCTGAGACGCATACGGCCGGATGTGCTTGTCATTCTTAGCAGCGGGTGCAATATGGAAGATGTGTCCGGGCGTTTCATAAACGACAGACCAGCCGGATTTATACAGAAACCATTCCAGATACATGATATGAAGGATAAGATCGCGCAGGTGATCAATGGGGGATGCGATCTCTACGAAGCAGCTTGAACAAACCCTGCCGGTCTTCAGACATAAGGGGAATCATCCGGATGCAACATTTCAGCGATGGATACTGGGAGCGGCTCAAACCGTATCTGGCCGGAACCACGGCTCTGGAGGTCGGCTGCGGCAACGGCGCGCGTACCCGGGAGATAGCGCCTTATTTCAAATCCCTGACCGGCATGGATCCCGGACCGCTTCTGATCGCGGAAGCCAGACGGAACAATTGCCTCGATAATCTTGTCTTCCAGGCCGGATCGGCGGAAGATTTGCCGTTTCCAGACGGCAGTTTCGAGGTCGTGCTCTTCCCGCTGTCGTTCCACCACATAGCGCCGGAGCTGATGCGTCCGGCCATTGCCGAGGCCGTGCGGGTGCTCACGCCAAAAGGCAGTGTGATTTTTATCGAGCCGGAAAACGAAGGAAGCTTCATTGCCGCCGAACTGTTGTTCGGCTGTTGCGATGGCGATGAACGCAGGCAGAAGGCGCTGGCCTACTACACCATGCTCACGTCGGAGCAGCTGACCGAGGTGTGCGAAATGCGTGGTGAATCATTTTTTCAGTTCGATTCGGAGCAGGATTTCCTTGAGAACATAGCCTGGCTGGAAGGTACCCGCTCCGCGCTGGCCGACTATCTGGCGTGCCACGACTACAGGCTATCCGCAAAAAGAAGGATCAACGTGTTCAGGAAGGCGGCCTGATCACGCAAACTGTTGCAACAAATCCCAGCAAAACTGCTCACGGAACCTGAATTGCAATCAGAATTTGTTCCCCCTCCATTGAAGGAAGGGGATTTTTTTGCTGCTTGAAAAAAGGATGTCCGTGCCGATTGGACAAGCGGATTGTCAATCCACAGGCAATAAGTGGAATAAGAACGGTAACAGTTGAAAAATACGGATATTTCTGATAAAAGGGCGAGTTACTTTTTCAATCTTATCCAGATGATACGACAAGCGAACCCATGAACCGATACTTTCACATACTGATCTGCCTCCTGGTTGCCTGCCTGATGCTTCCTTTGCCGGCCATTGCCGCCAAGAAGAAAAAAAATGTTTTCAGTGAGCATACCTCGGCTTCGATCCGCCCCCCGGCGATCCTGAATGAGATGAAACACTGGTCCAATCCGGATTATACGCGGGTTTCTCTCGAACTGGACCGGGATGTTACCTGGGAGACCCATGAACTGGGCAAGGGGAGTCCCGGCAAGCCGGGCCGTGTCTACATCGATCTGAATCGCACCAGGCTGGGCAAGGGCGTGCGGGATATCACCATCGGCGACGGATTGCTGAGGGGGGCGCGTGTTGGACAGTATAAGACCGACGTGGTCAGGGTAGTGCTCGACACCGAGAATATCAAGGATTTCAAGGTATTTCCCCTCTCGGATCCGGCCCGCCTGATAATCGATGTGCGCGGTGAGCGGCGCACGGAAATTTCCCGTCTGGAAGACTCGATCAGCATCATGCCGGAAAAGATGGTGGTGCCGAAGCTGGAAGAGCCGCCGCCGGTTGTCGAAAAGAAATCCAAACCCGCCAGAAGAAAGGTGATCTCCAAGATCCGCCGTGTTGTCGTCGATCCCGGGCATGGCGGCCATGATCCGGGCGCGGTCGGACCCAGCGGCATCCAGGAAAAGGACGTCGTGCTGGCGATCGGTCTCAAGCTGAGGGCTTTATTAAAGGAAGAGCTGGGGCTGGATGTGGTGATGACGCGTTCGACCGATGTCTTCATTCCCCTGGAGGAGCGCACCGCGATCGCCAACAAGGTCAATGCCGACCTGTTCCTGTCGGTGCATGCCAATGCCGCTCCCAACCGTTCGGCGGCCGGCATAGAGACCTATTACCTGAACCTGGCCAAAACCGACAAGGTGGCGCAACTGGCCGCCAAGGAGAACGGGACTTCACTGGAAAAGGTCAGCGTGCTGCAGGCGATTCTGTTCGATCTGATGGCCAACTACAAGCTGAATGACTCCGCACACCTGGCTGATGAAGTGCAGAAGTCCCTCTACAAGAAAATCCGCGCGCGTTACAGCGATGTCAAAAATCTGGGTGTCAAGCAGGGTCCCTTCTATGTTCTGGTGGGAGCGACAATGCCGAGCATCCTGGTTGAAAGCGCGTTTCTCTCCAATGCCCAGGAAGAATCCCGCCTTAAAGAAGCAGCCTACCAGGAAATAGCCGCCGAAGGCATCCTGGAAGGGGTGCGCAGCTATATCTCCAGCCTGAAATAGTTGTTTTATTGCCTTTTGGTGAGTGCTTCGACGATAGTCAGGCGTTCCGGGCTTTCTACGGTTTCCGACTGGGATAGGTAGAGGGCGTTGACCGCGACCAGCAGCGTGTTCAGCTTGTCCAGGTCGATTACGCTCGAACCGCTGACTGATTCGGCTTCGCTCAGGTTGAGCGGACAACAGTCGCTCTTGCGAAGGTTGTCCTCGGTGTAGGTGATCGGCAGTCCATGGGTGCGGCAGATGATCGGGCGGGCACGGTACAGCAGGCAGCGGTGGTGCGACAGCAGAGGGCAGCGTTCGCTGCCGGCGTGGAGGTCAACGTGTTGCCGAATCTCTTGCGCTTCCTGTTCCGGCAGTTCCTCCAACGCGCCTCGAAGCGCGGCGGCTTCCACCGGGAAAAGCGTTATCGCGGTGCAGCAGGAACTGCACCCCTCCGAACAGGTGATCTGATCCGCCAGGGATGCTTTTATCGCACCGCAGAGCGCATCGATTCTTGCCACCAGCTGTTTATAGTTGTCAAGTAAGCCGGACATGCCTGACAGGTAGCACAATCCGAAGAAAATTAAAAGTGCAATCCTGAGCTGATAAACGATTTATCTCCGCTATTTCACCGCCTTTGCCATGTCCATGTGTTCTCCTGCTTGATTGCTACCGGTGAAAATGTTACAAATCCATGATGAATGATTCCGCGCCACATCCGCAACTACCTTCCCCTTTGAAGCTGCTTCAGCAAGTATTACCGGGCGAGCTCTATCTGCTGGCTTCCAGGTCACACATCATGCAGGCCATCAATAAATGCGATGTAAACATGGTTGTCCGGGCCGAATGGAATACCCCCGATAAGACTATTCTGACGCTGGCCTGCATGGATGGCGCGAATGTTACGATAAGCGAATATGGCCGGATCTCGATTTATTGCGACTGTCGGCACTGGACACCGGATGCGCAGTGCCCGCATACTGTTATCACCTGGATCCAGCTAAAACGTCTGCTGTCGCCCGGTTCTTTTCCCCACGTCAGGATCAGCGGTCAGGTGTTGCGGGATCTGGCCGGCCTGGCGGGAATTTCCGGCCTGGCCCCGCTTGAACAGATAGACGATGCCGTTGACCCACGCCCGCCAATAATGATGAGCCGTTCGAGAATGGCAGATGAAGATGCCTTTGTCCCGGCCGGGAGTTTTAGTCCGCCAGGAATTCCGCTGGATCGAAAACGGATCAGGCTGGTATTGGAAGATTCTTTCGGCCGGCTGTGTGGTTCGATCAAGCATGATTCGGAGCAGCTTCACCGCTGGACAAACGGTGTGCCCCCCGATATTGCCGAATGCCTGCAACGACTGCCCTATTACGAATCAAAAATCCAGTATCTCTCCACTTTCATGTTGTTGACCAATGGTTCTTATCCGATCGTATACCGCGACCTGTCCGGCGTCGAGACCCCCCTGGCCATCCGCGCCGATTTGCCGAAACGCGCCTGTCTCACCTTCGCGCTGGCGGACGGACTGATTGTGATATCCCGTACGATCGACGGCAACAACCCCTTGCCCGAAAACTTCATCACATCCCATGAACTGCTGCTCGATCCGGACGCGGGCATGATCCATCCATTGTTGAACAGGGAAGTCTGGACGGTTTGGGACAACATCCAAGACAAGCTGCTGAACGAGGAGGAGTATGATGAATTCGGCGATTTTGACGGGGATGGCAACACAAACTGCGATTTTGATGACGGCTACGATGACAGCTATGATGATTTTGATTCCAATGCAGAGGGACCGCTGCAACGCGGAGCAAACCGGATTATTGTAACTCCGGAACAATTCAATGCACTGGCCTTGAGGCTTGATCCGCGGATGCTGCCTGATTTCAGCGAGTCGGTGATCTTCTATCACGATGCCGCTGTTGCCGACATCTCCAGGTGCGTACCGCCGACCTACCTGCTGGAATTACCGGCCACACTGGAAACGCCTGTCATTGAAATGGTTCCGCTGGTGGCATGCGAGACCCGCCTGTACAGCTTTGCCCATGATCTGTTCCGTTTTTTCGATCCGCGCTACCGTTCCGGTCTGTCCGGGCCGCTCAAGGCAAAAAAACGGGTGCGAACGATCATGGAGACCTGTTTTGAACTGGCCACCGCTGAAACACCATCTGCCCGCAAGAACCTGATCAGGAGCGCGCTCAGCGGCCCGGACTACGTCAAGCGCCGTGTCAAAAGCGATGCGCGCCAGTTGTTGACGGCAATGGCCGAGGAGAGCATACGGCAGCCGCTGATGGTGCAAGCCGCCAATGACGGCTGGATCTTCGCCAAGGATGATCGTCTGTCGCAGATCCGCATGCTGCAAATACTTTACGAACTGTTCGGAGTGGATGCCTTTGATAGCGGCAGCCGCCCAGGTGAGCTCAACGTCAGGCGTGATGATCTGCTGCCACTGCTTCCGGATCTGGCCGGACGGCTCCAGCGGGGCGGATTTCTGCTCCTGCTGGGGAATGAGCCTCTTCAGACCGCGAATTGGGACTTTGCCCTGGATGCCACCAGCAGCTCGCTGGACTGGTTTGAGCTGCGTCCCGAGATCCGCTGCGACGGAGAGCTGCTGAAAGAGGAAGAGTTGCAACGTCTGGCATCGGCCGGCATCCTGCAGCGCGATGGCCGGATGATACTTCTCGACGATATCAATGCACGGATCCTGGCAATGCTGACCGGTACGGCCGCTTCCGGCAAGCGCCGCAAAAAGGGAGAGCAGCAGGCGGTTCGCATCCCGCGCCTGCAGATCCTGGACTGGCTGCGGTTACGCCGCCATGGGGTCACGGTGCGCCTTGCGCCGGACGATGCCAGGGTGATGGAGAGCCTGTTGAACTTCGACTCCGTTTCCGAACGTCCTCTGCCGTCCGGACTGATTGCCACATTGCGCCCCTACCAGCGCGACGGTTACCGCTGGCTCGGATTCCTCTACGAACACCGCTTTGGAGCCTGTCTGGCCGATGACATGGGATTGGGCAAGACCGTTCAGGGGATCTCGCTTCTGGCCGGGATCGCCGATGGAACGATCAACTCCGGAGCCGGGCCGGATATGCCGCACCTGATCGTGGTGCCGCCATCGCTGCTGTTCAACTGGGAGAGTGAGCTGACCAGGTTCTTCCCCGGCGCATCGCTGATGAGCTATACCGGATCGGGCCGCTCGACCTCCGGTTTTGCCGGCTGCGATATTGTCCTTACCAGCTATGGCATCGTCCAGCGCGATATCGACAAACTGACCGAGCTGCGATTCAATGTGATCATTTTCGATGAGGCCCAGACCGTCAAGAATCTGCAGGCGGCCACCAGTGGCGCGGTGCGTCGGCTGAACGGCGCCTTCAAGCTGGCCCTGACCGGTACTCCGGTGGAGAATCGCGTCGAAGAGTACTATGCGATCATGGATCTCTGCCTGCCCGGTCTTTTGGGGACGCCCGAGGAATTCAGCCGTACCATCGGAAACAGGGGGAAGGTGGGCATTGACACGCTGCTGAACCGGACACGCCCGTTTCTGCTCAGGCGCAATAAACAGCTGATCGTGGCCGACCTGCCGGACAAGATCGAAACCGATATTCACCTGGAGTTGTCACCCCGGCAGAAGGTTTTTTATCAGCGTACCGTGGAAGAGGTGCGCAAGCAGATCGAAGAGGCCTTTGCCAACCGTTCGCCGGGCCAGGCCCGCATCATAGCGCTGACCGCGATCCTCAGGCTGCGGCAGATCTGTCTGGCCCCGGTGCTGGCGCTGCCGGGCGCTCCCGACTCCTCTCCCAAGCTGGAGTTCCTGCTGGAACAGCTGGCCGAACTGCGCGACGAAGGGCACTGCGCGCTGGTTTTCTCGCAGTTCACCAGCTATCTCGATATTGTCGAAGCCGGGCTGAAAAAACATGGCTTCCTCTATCTGCGCCTGGACGGCTCCACGCCGGTGCCGCAGAGAAAAAATCTGGTGAACTCCTTCCAGAACTCCGAGATTCCGATCGTATTCCTGATCAGCCTGAAAGCGGGGGGCAAGGGGCTCAACCTGACCCGCGCTACCTATGTCTATCATCTTGACCCCTGGTGGAATCCGGCCGTCGAGAACCAGGCTTCCGACCGAGCCCACCGCATCGGGCAGACCCGCCAGGTCACGATTACCCGCCTGGTGATGCGCCACACGATCGAGGAGAAGATGATGCTGCTGAAGGAGCAGAAGCTGAAGTTGTACAAGGCGATTCTGGATGAGGGGGCGGCCGACGGAGGCGCCGGGCTGACCAGGGAGGATTTCGACTTTCTGCTGGGGTGAGGCGGGAATCATCATAAACGGCAGTTAACCGCCGAGAAAAACGGATGCACGCCGAGAAAACCAGGACTTACATCAAAAAAGTTGATCACCTTATGGGTTAAATCAGTATTTTGTTCAAGCTTTTGATTTCTCTGCGTGTATCGGCGTTCATCGGCGGTTAACTGCTTTTTCTGGCGAGAAGTGGTCTGCTTAGCTCTCGCTCTGCGCCTTCAGCGCTTCCATCTGGTAATGCGCCCGCAGCGCATCGGCAATCTCGGCGATGTCTCCCGCCATGATCGAATCCAGGCGGTAAAGCGTCAGTCCGATGCGGTGGTCGGTCATGCGCCCCTGGGGGAAGTTGTAGGTGCGGATGCGTTCGGAACGGTCGCCGGAACCGACCTGCTGTTTGCGGTCCGCGGCCAGCTTGTCGTTATGGGCCTGCTGGATCGTGTCCAGGATGCGGGTCTTGAGGACCTTCATTGCCTTGGCCCGGTTCTTGATCTGGCTGCGCTCTTCCTGGCAGGCCACCACCGTGCCGGTGGGGAGGTGGGTGATGCGCACGGCCGAGTCGGTGGTGTTGACGTGCTGGCCGCCGGCCCCGGATGAACGGTAGACATCGATCTTCAGATCGGTCGGGTTGATGTCGATATCCACGTCCTCCGCCTCGGGCATGATCGCCACGGTGCAGGCGCTGGTGTGGATGCGTCCCTGGGCTTCGGTCTCCGGGACGCGCTGCACGCGGTGGGTGCCGGATTCGTACTTGAGCTTGGCAAAGACCCCTTCTCCCTCGACCGAGGCGATGATCTCCTTGAAGCCGCCCCGCTCGGACTCCGAGGCCGAAATGGTCTCCACCCGCCAGCGGTTGGTGTCGGCAAAGCGCGAATACATGCGGAACAGGTCGCCGGCGAAGAGCGCCGATTCATCGCCGCCGGTGCCGGCGCGAATTTCCAGGATGACGCTCTTGTTGTCGTTGGGGTCCTTGGGGAGCAGCAGCAGCTGGATGTCGGCTTCAAGCCGGTCCTGCTCGGCTTCCAGAACCTTCAGCTCCTCCTCGGCCATCTCCTTCATGTCCGGATCGGCCAGCATCTCGCGGTTTTCTTCAATCTCGCCCAGTACCTTGCGATAGCGGCGGTAAGCCGTCACCAGATCGGTCAGGTCGGAATGCTCGCGGGAAAACTTGCGGAACTCGGGCTGGTTGGAGATGACCGACGGGTCGGAGAGCAGTGCTTCCAACTCCTGGTAACGACGCTCCAGTTCTTCTATCTTGTCTAGCAACATACCGGTTCAATCCATCACCGCGGAGTGATCCGATCGGAGTCCGCGGTGTCTCTATTCAGATGATCTTGTTCAGCGGATACTCGATGATGCCCTCGGCGCCCAGTTTTAAAAGCTCGGGCACGACGCGCCGCACCTCTTTCTCGGACAGGATGCTCTCGATCGAGAGCCAGTCGGAGTTGTAGAGATGGGACACGGTCGGGTTCTTCAGGCTGGGCAGCACGCTGGTGATTGCTTCGATCTTGTCGGCCGGCACATTCATCTTGAGGCCGACCATGCCTTCGGCGGCCAGAGAAGATTTCAGCAGCGTGGCGATCTGCTCGATCTTTTCGCGTTTCCAGGGATCGGCCCAGGCGGATTTGCTGGCCAGAAGCACCGGCACGGACTCCATCAGCTCGCAGACGATGCGCAGGCCGTTGGCCTTGATGGTCGAACCGGTTTCGGTGACTTCGACGATGGCGTCGCACAGCCCGTCAACAACCTTGGCCTCGGTCGCGCCCCAGGAAAACTCTACGTTGACCGGGATATCCCGCTCCGCGAAGTAGCGCTTGGTAAAGCCGACCAGTTCGGTGGAAATGGTAGCGCCGTGAAGATCCTCCGGTTTTTGCACCTTGGAGTCGGCGTTGACCACCAGCACCCAGCGGGCGGGGCGGCGTGATACCTTGGAATAGACCATTTCACAGACTTCGACCACATCCGAGTCGTTCTCGCGCACCCAGTCCCGGCCGGCGATGCCTGCGTCGATCGTTCCGCGCTCGACATATTTGGCCATCTCCTGCGGCCGGATCAATTTGCAGTTCATCTCAACGTCATCGACGCCAGGGAAATAGCTGCGCGACGAGATGCTGATCTGCCACCCGGCTTTTTTGAACAGGCCGACGGTTGCATCTTCCAGACTCCCTTTCGGGATACCGAAGTTCAAAAGGTTGCTCATTTACACCCCTCCAAAAATATGCTGGTTTATTTTTTATAGACTTCGTTGGGGTCGAACAGCGGGTTGCTGTGCTCCACCCATTCGCCGTTCTCCCATTTTACATAGAAACAGCTGCGGTTGCCGGTGTGGCAGGCGGCCGGTCCGTTCTGCCTGACCTTGATGACCACGGTGTCGGCGTCACAGTCGGTCAGGACTTCCATCACGTCCTGGGTGTTGCCCGACTCCTCGCCTTTCATCCAGTACTTGTTGCGGGTACGGCTGAAAAACCAGGTCTTGCCGTCCTTCAGGGTCAGGTCCAGGGTCTTCTTGTCCATGAAGGCCACCATCAGCACTTCGCCGTTCTGGTAGTCCTGGATGACGGCGGGAATCAGCCCGCCCATTTTATCAAAATCAATCTGTATCATACGTATCCTCCATGTGGGTTGATAACAAAAAACGCCCTGAAAATATCAGGGCGTTTCGGGAAGTTGGTGGCGGTGCAGGGATTCGAACCCCGGACCTAGCGAATATGAGTCGCTTGCTCTAGCCAACTGAGCTACACCGCCGTTTATCTCAGCATTATGCTGAAAAATAAAACATATTTGTCATGTTTGCCGAGCCGGCAAACGTGTCTGTTTATGCCGAAGGGATCCTAAAAAAACAGATCGACTTTATAGATCGTTTTTTTATCTTTGTCAATAAAAAAGGATTGCGGCTATTGTGGCATGACATGTGCCGTCCAGTTGCAACGGATCGGATTTGTTCCAGCCGGGCGCATGAGAATGTCACGCACAGATCTTTAGTGGTGTTTGATCCGGTTTTTTGATAGGTTTCGGATATTGTTTCCGCATGGTAGATAGTTTGGAGGATGGTATGCCGGAAGATGTTCAATGCAGTTACGAACTTCTGAAACAGCGCTGCGACGAGCTGTCCAGGATCAACAGTAAACTTGAGTCCGAGGTCGGGGAATGCAAAAAGGAGTTGAAGCGATCGAAGGAGACCTGGGAGGAGACTTTCAATTCCGTCAATGACCTGATTTATATCCTGGCGGCCGACGGCACGATCGTGCATGCCAACCGCTCGATGCTGGAACGGCTCGGCTTGACGCTGGACAAGATCATCGGCCGCGGCTGTTTCGAGGTGGTGCTCGGCTCCACTGAACCACCGCCCGAATGCCGCAAGCTACTGTATTTTGATAATAGTGTCTCGCACTCGGTGGATCTCTATATTGAACATCTGAAAGGCTATTTCACCGTCACCGGCGCTCCTTTGCTGAATCCGGCGGGAGTGCGGGCCGGTTCCGTGCATGTCTGCCACGATATAACCGAACGCAAGCTGGCCGAAGACGCTCTGCTGCAGAGTGAACGCAACTACCGGGAGCTGATCGAGCATGCCCGTACCGTCATCCTGAGATGGGATGTGAACGGGGAAGTTACCTATATCAACGATTTCGGTGAAAGATGCTTCGGATACAAGCGCGCCGAGCTGTTCGGGCGTCACCTGGTCGGCACGATCGTCCCGGAAACGGATACGGCCGGCAAGGACTTGCGGCAGATGATAGACAGCATCATCCATTCTCCGGCCGATTATCACGAGAACGAGAATGAAAATGTCACGCGCGACGGGCGGCGGATCTGGATGCACTGGAGCAACACCGCAGTGTGTGAAAAGAACGGAACCCTGGTGGAAATATTGAGTATCGGCACCGATGTTACCGAACGCAAGGTAGCCGAACAGCAGCTCTTCGAGACCCACCAGTATCTGGAGAAGGCGGTGCATCGCTCCAGTGAGCTGGCAGCGGAAGCCGCCCGCGCCAATGCCGCCAAGAGCGAATTCCTGGCCAACATGAGCCATGAACTCCGTACTCCGATGAACGGGGTGATCGCCATGGCCGGCCTGCTGTCAACCACTCTTTTGACCGGAGAACAGCGCAACTACGTCGGTGTTATCCGCAAGAGCGGCAAACACCTGATGACAATCATCAACGATATCCTCGATTATTCCAAGATTGAAGCCCGCCGGATGGGGTTGGAGGAGGTCTCCTTCAATCTGGCCGAAGTGATGAATGAATTGATGCCGCTCTTGCAGGCTGGCGCCGATGAGAAGGGGCTCCATCTGCACTGCATGATCGATCCGGATGTGCCGGCCATTGTCAGGGGAGACCCGGCCAGGCTGCGTCAGATACTGCTTAACCTGGCAAGTAACGCGGTGAAATTCACCGAGCAGGGTAATGTTTCGGTACGGGTAGCGGTTGATTCCAGGGAAGCGCAACAGCTGGTACTGCGCTTTACCGTGAACGATACCGGTATCGGCATAGCCGCGGAACAGCTGCCGCTGATATTTGATCCATTCACTCAGGCCGACAGTTCGACTACACGGCGTTTCGGAGGCACCGGGCTGGGGCTCTCCATTTCCCGGCAGCTGGTTGAGCTGATGGGGGGCGAACTGGATGTTACCAGCCGGGAAGGGGAGGGGTCTGTTTTCAGCTTTACAGCTCGCTTTAAGATGATTCAAACCGGCGAGGTTTCCCTTCTGGCCGAAGAGCAATTCAATGAGCTGGTCAAGCATTCGGTGGCTTTTTCCGAGCAGCGCGGGAAATACAAAATACTGGTGGTGGAAGACAATCCGATCAACCAGCGGGTTGCGGGGGCATTGCTGGAAAAGGCCGGATTCAGCTACACCCTGGTCGAGAGCGGCTATGAGGCTCTGCAGCGGCTGGAAAACGAACCCTATGATCTGGTGCTGATGGATTGCCAGATGCCCGGTCTTGACGGCTATGAAACCACCTCGCTGATCCGTTCCGCAAATGTTGCGGTAATCCGGAATGATATGCCGATTATCGCCATGACCGCCAACGCCCAGGAAGGTGATCGGGAAAAGTGCCTGGAGGCGGGCATGGACGATTATATTGCAAAGCCGATTGAACTTTCACAGTTGATACCCTTGATTGAAAAATGGCTGCCGCCGGCGGATTTTATCTCAAGCTGTGAGCAGCCCGGGAAGCGGCCGCACATGCACATGCTATCCAGGGCCGATGTCGAGACCGGTGAGCTGCCTGTCTTTAATGAAACTGACTATCTGCGCCGAAATCTTGACGACCGCGTCCTGGCTAAGGACGTTCTGAACATCTTCGTCAGGAGCACACCTGGTTATCTGGCCGTTCTGAAGGAAAACCTGGCCGAGGGCGATTTTGTCGGGGTACGCAAGCAGGCGCATGCCGTCAAGGGAGCCTGTTCGACGGTCGGAGCCGAGCAGATGTGGGAAACCGCTTTGAGGCTGGAGCAGGCCGGCAAGACGGGAAACCTGGCATCAGCCGGATTGTTGGCAGAACAGTTGCAAATGGATTACAAGCGGCTGGAGGACGAGCTGAGGGAGAGCGGATGGCTGCAACCGGCTTGAACGCGGCCAAATGCTGTACAATCGAGATGCCGAAGCATCGATAATATTCCGGCCTGAGTCGCCTGGGGGTTTAAATGTCGCAGATGAAAAAGCACGAATCGGGGCATTCAATACTGATCGTCGATGACGACGCAGAGTTTCTTGACGGCACTCGCCGTGCTCTTCTTTCCAACGGTATCGCCAATGTCACCTCGTTGCAGGATAGCTCCCAGGCGCTGCATGCTCTTGCCACCGGCGCCCATAACGTGCTGTTGCTGGACTGGGTCATGCCGGACCCGTCCGGCGCCGACCTGCTTCCGGAAATAGTGCGCCTGTATCCCAACATACCGGTGATTATCATGACCGGAGTACGCGATCTCGAAAACGTGGTCAGTTGCATCAAGCAGGGCGCATACGATTACATTACCAAGCCGATTGATACGACCCGGCTGGTATATATCGTTCAGAATGCCGTTAAAAGCAACGAGCTGATCGTCAGGAACCGCAAGCTCACCGGGTTTCTGCTGGGCGAGCCGCTTTCAAGCCCCGAAAGTTTCAGCGAGATCATCACCTGCAGCGAGAGGATGTTGTCCATTTTCAAGGTGATCGAGACCCTGGCGAACTCGCGCCAGCCGGTATTGATCAACGGCGAAACCGGGGTCGGGAAGGAGCTGATCGCCAAGGCGATCCATCGTTGCAGCGGGCTTAAAGGGCGGATGATAACGGTCAACGCCGCGGGGCTGGACGATACCATGCTGGCTGACACATTGTTCGGGCACAAAAAAGGCGCCTATACCGGCGCCAGCGAAAGCCGGGACGGCCTGATCGAGCAGGCCAAGGGCGGCACACTGTTTCTGGATGAGATCGGCGATCTCAGCAACGCTTCACAGATCAAGCTGCTGAGGCTTTTGCAGCAGAACGAATATTACCGCCTCGGCTCCGATGTGCTCCACAAAAGCGACGCCCGGATCATTGCCGCCTCCAATGCAAACTTCCCGGCGCTGCTCGCTTCCGGGGTGTTCAGGAGTGATCTCTACTACCGGATCAGCGCCCACTCGCTGCAGATTCCGCCATTGAGGGAGCGGCGTGAGGACATACTGCTGCTGGTCGAGCATACGATCAAGGAAGTCGCGGAATCGATGCAGCGGATGCCGCCGCAACTGCCGATGAAACTGCGCAAGGCGCTGTTTTCCTATGATTTCCCCGGGAATGTACGGGAACTGCTCAACATGGTCCACAATGCCGTTACCTATAATCGCACCGAGACGCTGACGCCGGATGATTTTCCGGACCTTGCTCCCGGTACCGCGGCCTGTTTAAAGATCGTTCGTAAAATCGGAAACAATCAGTTTGCCCTGAATGGTTTCTTCCACGATTTTCCCACTGTTGATGAAGTTCTGGCCCTGCTGGTGGAGGAAGCGATCAACCTGTCCAACGGCAACAGGACTGTGGCTGCCAAAATGCTGGGGGTAAGCCGCCCGACGCTGAAGAAAAGGCTGGAATTGGCAGCTGAAAAGCGTTTCGAAGATGATCCGGAATAGCGGGGGGTGAAGGAAACGCCGTTTATGCGGGATCTTCGGGATTCAGCGGGAGATGCACGGTAGCCACGGTGCCGGCGCCCTGCTCGGAGTCGATCGACAGGCGTCCCTTGTGTTCTGATACGATAAATTTGGAAATGTAGAGGCCGAGTCCGCTGCCACCCTTGTCAATCCTGGTGGAAAAAAACGCCTCGAAAAGATGTTTTCTGACCGTGGGTGAAATGCCCTCCCCCTGGTCGGTCACGATTATCAGCACCTCGTTTGTTTCGTAGAAATGCTCGGTGCGCACCGTAACCATTCCCTTGTTGTTCGGCATCGCCTGCATCGCATTCAGGAGCAGGTTTACCACCACCTGTTCCAGCTGGTGCTGGTTCCCGGTTATTTCAGGCAGGCTGGGCGCCAGGGTCGGTGTGATGGAAATCTCGCCCTGGCGGCCATAGGCGCGGATGATCGTGAGCGCCTCCTCGACAACACGGTTTACCGAGACCCCGGGGCTAAGCTCGTTGCGTTCTCCCAAGTTATAGGCGCGCAGGTCCTGTATCACCCGCTCGACCCGCTCGGCGTTGTTGAGGATGGCCTCGTTGGCTCCCTTGATCTCTCCCTTGGCCACACCGAATGGCAAGCCTCCCAGGGTGAAGTCCCCCTCCTCTTTGGTCACCTGCTCCAATATCGGCAACGCATCCTTCCAGGAACCGGCCAGATGCTGCGCCGCCAGCTTGATCACGCCGTTGGGGGTGTTGATGTTGTGGGCAATGCTGGAAATCAGCAGACCGAGGGATGTCATGCGGTTGGTCTGGATCAGCTTGGCCATGATCTTCCGGCGTTCTTCCTGCACCTCCATCCGCATCGCCCTGACCAGTTCCTCCTGCAGGTTGCGATTTTCAATCTCGCGCTCTTCCAGAGCCGCAGCCAGCCGGTTGACAGCCAGTGCTGCCCGTCCGGCCTCGTCGTCCTTGTCGATAATGATCTTCGCTGAAAAATCCCCCCCCATCATGCTGTTTAGCCCCTCGGTGAGGGTATTGAAGGATCGTGTGACCCGTTTCAGCACCGGGTAACAGCCGGCCACCACCGCAATCCAGAACAGCAGCGCTATGCCGCCGGTTTTGAAAATGGCGGAGCGGATCGCTTCCGCGCGGTCACCGGTATCGATGGAAACCGTTACGGATCCCAGCAGAACCGGCGATGGGCGCGAAGCTCCGCTCAATGCGGCTTCGACGGTCGGACTGGCGCTGTCGGTCGTAACCCGCGTGGTTGATGAGACATGGCTTGTTCCGGGGGGTACGGCCGGAGATGTTAAATCCACCAGCGTCCTGGTATTGCTGCTGGTGATGAGTATTCGCGCCACTTTAGGTGTCGAGAGGATCTCGTGCGCGCGGCGGTCCAGTTCCGGCACGTTTTCCGAGTAGAGCGGCAGCGTAATGCTTCTAGCCAGCAGCGAGGCCAGCAGCCGGGCTTTTTCGAGGGAACGCTCCTGGTAGTTGCGGATTTCACCCGTGATGATCAGTAACACGAAAGCGGCGAAGATGACGCCGGTGAATAGCGTGAAGATCAGGAACAGCCTGCTGCGGAAACTGGTCAGGAATCGTCTGTAGCGGTTTGGGGAGTTCATTCCGGAATCCTGCCGCCGGGCATGATCAGGAAAAGAAGGCTATGTGGAAGGATTCGGGCATACATGTTGCGTACTGATAGCATGTTCCGTGCCGTCTTGTCCACAGCGTCATGAACGGTCCGGATCATTCCCGCGGTATTGCCGGGCATGTTCCATTTAATTAATATTGTTGCGTAATGCCGGGAGGGCCGGCCGGTTCCCCGGTGTTTATCGCGAGAGGTAGGGTATGGATTTATCTGGTTTCATAAAAATTTACCACGGTTCCGGTGAAAATGACCTGTTTCTGATCTATTCCACGTTGCGGGGAACGCTGCTGCAGGTCTCGCGCAGCGTGGCCGATGCCTTGCAGGGTGGTGGCCTTAAAGGACCGGAACAGGAGATAATGGTCTGGCTCGGCATTCTGGTGCCTGACGCTGAGACCGAGAAAAGGCAAGTGGCCGGGTATTTTGACTGGGCCAATGCCAATGCGCGCCGGTTCACGGCGCTGGTGACCCTCAATCAGGACTGCAACCCGGTCGGCCCAGGTGGCCATGGGAATCGTCCTTGCGCAATAGAACATATGAGCGAAGCGACCGCCGGCCTGCTGGTGGAAAAAATCCTGAAAAAGCCGATGGCGGCCGGCCGGGAAGTGCTGCTGGAGTTCCGCGGTGTCGAGGCGTTGCTCTCGCTCCCGCTGATCCGGAGGATTGCCGGGCCCCTGCGCGAAGCCGCCGTTGCGAACGGAACGGAGTTCTCCTTCGACCTGGTGACCGGCGGCCGGCTGCTAACCCGTGATGTGGTCGAGGATCTGCTGCCGCTGGGGCTGGCGGGAGCCAGGGTCAACATCGACGTTCCCGCCGGCTGTGGGGATTATGGCGTTGTCCTGAATAATATCAGGCAGGTCTGCGATCTGCTCAAGATCCGGGTCATGGGGCGCTTCACCCGCGAAAACCACCGCCGTGTCCCTGAACTGCTGGATCTGCTGGAACAGGGCGGGATCACGCCGGACATGATCCAGATGGTACAGTTCTCGCCGCTGGTCCCCGGTGACGAGACCGCCGGGACGGGTGCTTTCCCGTCCGGGTGCGCCTGCGGCGGTGAACCGTGGCAGACGGAAGCCTCGCTGCAACTGCGCGGGGAAATCCTCGGAAGGGGCTGGAGTACCCCCAAGCCGAAGCTGGCCGACTGCATGGTGGAGCTTGAAAACGATCTGGTGGTGGACCGGGACGGGTCGCTCTACAAATGCCCGGCCTTCATGGGCAGGGACGACATGAAAATCGGCAGCCTGACAGGCGGCATCGAGGATTACCGCAAATCCCACAACCTGGGTGTCTGGAAGAACGGGACATGCCTCGAATGCCCCTATCTGCCGCTCTGCTTCGGCGGCTGCCGGTTCATGCAATACCAGCGCAGCGGCGCGATAGACGTCGTCGATTGCCGCAAGGAATACTTTGACGCGGTGCTGGAGCGGATTGTCAGGCAGGACATCGAGTTCAGGCGCAAATAGATTGCGCGCATGAAACAGGGGGGGGTGCAGGTTTTTTTACACTTTTTTAACCGGCTGAAATCATTGGTGAAATCCGACTTTTTTCAAAAAGTGTAAAGAAACTTTCCAACTCTTAAAAGCATTGTAATATCAAGGCGTTACGCTGCTTTTTTCAAAAGTTGTAAAGATTCTTTCCACTTTTTTTTCCCGGAACAGGCTCCCCAGTTCACCAAGCATCCGGATTTTTATCCTCAAGATCCTCATCCGCAAAATTTTGATCGCCCCGACACATTAGCCTCCCGCAATGTTGCGCCAAATGTAGGCGCCTCCAGGCGACGACTCAACGAAATTCAGGTGTATCAAAAACCAGACATCATCCACTCCGGTGAATGATACATCCTGGACAACATTCCGATATTATTCGGCGTTTGTTGCGTGAGACCGTTTTTCCAAGATGGAATTACAGTTGGATTCCCCGCGTTTCGTACAGAAGCACCTGATTTCTCCCTTCCCCCCGAACGTCTCCGCCCGAGTGAATATCTGCATCTCTCGCTGAAAAGGCGAGGTTTGGCACTATCTGTGTAATCACTCGTCCAGTACTTCGAAAGGAAGGATACGGAACATGGAATGCAAAACAAATTCATTCGCGGGCGAACTGATTACTGCGCCCTGGTGGGTTATCGCCGCAGTCTGTGTGATCGGCAACCTGCTCATCTGGCTGGTAATCCCGGAATACATCGAGGTCAGCAGGCTGAGCGGAAACATCGATGGCGAACTGATCGGCAGATACGCTGCTGCCCAATCGACGGTTTCAAAGATATTCAATCTCGCGATGGTGGTTTTCTACATCTTTTCCCGCTTTAACAATCTATTGCTGCATAAACAAGTGAACTAGCCCGATGGGGCTGGTCACGGTAGGGGGGACAGGAATGGCCGCAAACCATAAAAGACCGTTGGAAGACATCTCCGCTATTGCCAGGCGCCTGACCTGGAAATCAAACCTGATACTGGCGCTGATTGCTTATGTGGCGCTGCATCTGGCGGCAGAGGTCAAGCTGCAGCATCCGGTCCCAATCGACCGGATCGGCGGCTACGTGCTGAAACAGCTGCTGATTACGATGGCGATGTTCGGCCAGTACATTCTGCCGGCAGCCTTGCTGATCGCGGCGCTGGTCTCCCTGGTCCGTTTCCGGAAGCAGCAGTCGCTGTACGAAGGAGTTGCGCTCAGCCAGGATATTGCGGCGCTGACCAGCCTGGCCTGGCCCGAATTCGAGCTGTTGCTGGCCGAATATTTCCGGCGTTGCGGCTACAGTGTCGCAACCACCTTCGGCGGAACCGACGGCGTCGTGGATATGAGGCTGACGATGAGCGGCGAACGCTATCTGGTCCAGTGCAATCAGTGGCGGGCCTACAAGGTGGGTGTGCGGCCGGTGCGCGAATTTTACGAAGAGATATCCGCTGTTGGGGCGGCGGGTGGGTATTTTGTAACCTCGGGCGAGTTCAGTGCCGAGGCGGCGGAGTTCGCCGGCGGACTGAATCTGCTGCTGATAGACGGCAAAAAGTTTCTGCGCATGATCAATGACCAGCGGGTGCCGGCAAAGGTAGACAGGGAGGTTGCTCCCGTCGAGAAGGTGATGGCCACGCAGTAGAGCGCATGACCTTTTTTCCGGCCAGCTCCATGGGAGGATGTATTGGTCCACGAAAGACACTAAAATCACGAAACATTAACCCGGAAAAAGCAGCTAACCGCCGATGAACGCCGAAACACGCCGTCAGAAGTAGGCGCTTCTAAGCGAGAAATCAAAAAGCTGGAACAAAATACCGGTTTAACCCATATGGTGATTAACTTTTTTGATGTATGTCCAGCTTTTACCGGCGTGCATCCGTTTTTCTCGGCGGTTAATTGCCGTTTATGGATTTAAAGGTTATAGCCGCGTCGTCGCGTGAGATCCTTGTTATTATTGATGTTATTCGTTGACAGTCAGGTTTTTCAGTAGTAGCGTGAGAAAAATTTTATGTTATGTGGTGGACGATGAAGAGTGACAGGGAACATGGGGGATTATGGGACCGCTTTGCCGGCATTTGCTGGCGGGCGGTTTTTTTGTGTGCGATAGGGATTTGTTCTTTTAGTTTTACAGCTACTTAGCAACTTGGAAGCCTGACCATGGTGGGCCCCTGACTCTCGCGGAACCCTCTTGCTTGAAGAGGTCATGAAAGGTGCGTTGGGCTAAATAATTCAGAATTTACCGGGAGGGTGGCACTATGGTCTATGAATACAGCATTAATGGCAGACTTTTGAAGACTGGGGATGTCATATCCACCAAGGACGGAACGAACTCCATCAAGTCGCTTGGTTTTCTGGTTCTTGGCGCAGCTATCCCCGGTGATATTGACCATTCTGTCCTCTATGTGGGGCCGGGCGGGCTGTGTGTGGAAGCGGGAATCTTCGGGGTCACCAGCTTTACTGCAGGCGAGACATGGAATTCAGATGAAACATTTGCCGCACGCGGTCTGTTGGACACTTTTGTGGCGGCGTCATCCGTGCTGAGCGGTCATGGCTTGTCAAGCGATGAAGAGGATACGGCCAGGAGCTTCGTGCGCGCCTATGCATTAGGCTGCGTCGGTAAGCCATACAACCTGGATTTTCTCCACCCGGACAATGAGCGCGCCATGTACTGCAGCCAGCTTGTCTATCTGGCGTACAAGAATGTGGGAATAAATCTCAACGTGGGGAACTCAGGTACATCCACCAGATGGAGTGACACGATCGTCTTTCCGCAGGAGATTTTTGACAACACAACAGAGATTCAGAAAAGTTGAACTTAAAACATTAATGGGAGGTAGGGCATGAACCTCGAATTTCACTACTGGATTACCGGCATCATTGCTGAACGAGCAGGTTTCATAGATGATGAACCACAGATCATCGCCTATAGTTCGCAGTACGTTGATGATAATGACTTTGAAATTTTAGTTTTCGATGATGAACTTGACGTCGTTCCCTCCTACATCAGTCAGGTCAGCCAAACCATGAACATCCTTCTGCCACGTAAGGATATCATGAGAATCTACCCTCTCTTTCACTTTATCCCCGGTGACCAACCGCAAATTTCAAATCGACAGGATGGTCGAAGTCACCCGATGAACACGACACCGGACAGCTCCTATGCCAACACACTGATGCAGTACACCCTCAAAAATGCAGCTTCAAGATACAAAGCTGGTGACAAGGGGGGGCTCTATCGTCTTGGGGTTATGACACACGCCTTTGTGGATACCTGGGCTCATCAAAATTTCATCGGATGGTTCGATGATTTCAATGCAATAGGTTCAAATATTATCCCTGATATCGGTCATGCCGATGCTTTGCACCACCCGGACTGGGTCGGTCATCGCTGGAACGATCAAAGACTGAAAGTCTATGATGTTGACAACATATCTCGTTTTCTGGGTGCGGCCCGAAAAACATATGCATACTTCGCTGATTTTAGACAACAGGTCACTGGAAAAACACTTGAGAATAACTGGGCAGGACTGGAAAGCGACTTGAAAATAATCTTCGGAAACAGCTACAGCGGAGATGACGAAATAGGGGCGGATGCCAGGCTAGCACAGTATAAATGTATCTCAAAGATGCTTACTGGATACGATGAACATGAATGGTTGAGTAATGCAACGGATCAAGATCGGGTCTTCAATGGAGCAACTGACGGCTACGACCAGAAGTATGTCTGGAAGGATGCCAACAGTAAGGCGAATACCGACTGGCACAGGTTTCAGGAGGCGGTCAAGGATCATGTGATTACAGCAACAAATGTTCTCAGGCCTGTGTTTGCACAAGCTGGGATTGTGCTCTGAAGTCGTGTTTTTTCATGACTCGAATGGCCTAGCTTACTAGCATTGAGGTTGGTTATTATTGCTGGCCAGTTGTTGCTACAGACACTGTGAATTCAGTTTTGTGATTTGCATCATTACGCATCCAGTAGCAAAAAAAAAGCAATAATAATTGGCGGGTGAAATATGTTCGATGAACAGTTCCCTGAATGGAATAATGATGATCAACAGTATTCAGTAAAAGCACTTAAACAATGGGTGGTTACAAATACTCAAAAGCAGATCGACTGGTATGAAACGAGAAGAAAACCCAGAAGATTGCTTGCACAAGGGGTGAGAGGGCTCGCCCTGATTCTTGCAACCTTGGGAGCCCTTTGCCCACTCTTGGCGCCAGTTGTAACGATAAATGGCTTGAAGTTGCCTGAACTTGGCTACGCATTTCTTGCAGTTGGAGCTGCTTTAATCCCCTTTGACCGGTATTACGGGTTTTCCAGTTCTTGGATGCGATTTTCCAGTACGCAGCTTTCATTAGAAATGCTGTTGCGTGAGTTTCAGTTCGACTGGATACTGTTACAATCGCAAGTCTTCTCGGCCGGGACATCAATACAGAAGCTGAAAGAATTTACGGGGAAGGTAGATGGGATCATTAAACAGGAGACGGATGCTTGGATCACTGACTTCAAGAACAATATCGCAGAACTGGAGAAAATGCTGAAGGCCGGTGCAGAGGAAAGGAAACCGGGTGCGATCAAATTGATGATTCCGAATGCTCGCGATTTTCAGAGAATATCCATTTCTGTGGACGGAGCATTTAACAAAGAGATGGAAGGCGTTACGGAGACTCTAATCGATTCTATCAGCCCCGGACGACACGAGGTCTCCTTGTCTACTGTTGATAAATCGGGGAGTGAGCATAGGGAAGCAAAGGTGGTGGATGTCACGGCAAGTACGACAGTATCAGTTGATGTTACTATTCGCTAGGTTGACGGGTACTGTAATATTCAAACAGTGCGGAGCGGTGGTTACTGGAAATGTTGATGAGCCATTGACTATGCTTGGACCCGCTGAACAACTGGACGCTTTGGTGGAAATCAGAAATAAAATTTCCCGTGTCCTGGCGATTTAGCAACCATGTAAATTGAAGGATCATTCGATAGGAGGTGTAAGTGTTCACAGAATCTCAATTTAGAACGAGGCATGAGGGGAACGGTGTTATTTGTTTTTCTAATTCACTCAATAGATAAATAGATAACAGCGTCCCGCCGGACGTTTCCAATAGATAAATAGATAACAGCGTCCCGCCGGACGTTTCCCCGCCGGACGTTTCCAGGCACGGTGGGGCGTTGAGACCCAACCCTTGGAGATTGACGGTGTCGGAGCTACACATCTGACAGTGGAGATTGACGGTGTCGGAGCTACACATCTGACAGAATCACCCAAAAATGGCAAATTGTGTAATGTGTAGCCCCGACACCGTTAGACTACAAAATAGCGGAGGGGTCTTGAAAATGGAAATTCGGCCTCAAATTCTAAATTCAAGGGCAGCCCCCTAATCTGTTTCATTTGGCGGACAAGGCTCGAATGGTGATCAGGGAGATAGAGATAAACAGCTGGGCAGATCTACAGAAACTCGTGTGCGACAATCCCAGGAAGTTTCTGTTCGGTTGATTTTGAGCCCAATTCAAGGGGGAAAATATGGCAAAAGTTAATTTCACACCGGCGCTACGCAAGGAGTATGAAGACCTCTTCAACGGCTGCATTATCAAACCGGAAAAAACAGCTGCTGTAGAGGCGATCATTGGTAAGTTGTTGGCAAAGCAGTCGGTCTATCAAGCAGTCGGCGATCCCCTCGGCATTCCGTGGCACTTCATCGCAGTGATTCACAACATGGAGGCGAGTCTCAACTTTACCCGACACCTGCACAATGGCGACCCGCTTACAGCCCGTACGGTACAGGTCCCAAAAGGAAGGCCGGTTAAAGGAACTCCTCCCTTCACTTGGGAAGAGAGCGCTATCGATGCTCTGACCATGCGAGGTCTGGGCAAAGTTACAGACTGGAGCCTGCCCGGAACCCTCTATCAGCTGGAAGGGTACAACGGCTGGGGGTATCGGCTGTATCATCAACATGTCCTTTCCCCTTATCTCTGGAGCTATGCCAATCACTACATCAGCGGCAAATACGTTGCCGACGGCACTTGGTCCGACACGGCAATATCACAGCAATGCGGCGCGGCGGTACTTCTACGAAGGATGGCTGAGCACGGCCAGATCAGTTTTGTCGACCAACCTGCACTGGAAGCTGGTTCACAGCCGCTGGTGGTGCCGTATTCCATGCATAAGTCCAGCGATCCAGCGGAGGTAGCCAAGGCAGAGGCGTTGCAGAGGTGGCTGAACACTTTCCCCGGAATTTTCGTCAAGGTGGACGGCGTGCCAGGAGAAAAAACGTCGAATGCCTACAAGAGTGTAACTGGTGGATATTTGCCGGGGGATCCGAGGGCATGAAGGTACTCACGCACGTCTTTGACTGGAGGATATATGCCGCCTCGTAATGACAGCGTTTTTTTCGTCAGTTATGCTGGTGAGGATTTAAAATGGGCGCAATGGATTGTTTGGGAGCTTCAGAACGCCAAGCCTCGTTATCGCTGCATCGCTCAGTTCAAGGACTTCACGCCAGGAATGAGCTTCATACAAAAGATGCGCGAAGCTGCCGAATCTGACTGCACTATAGCAGTCTTTTCACCACATTACTTTAGCTCCAGGTATTGCCAACAGGAACTCGACGCGTCGCTTACCGGTGATGTAACGAGGCTCCTTCCAGTACGAGTAGAACCATGCGACCCGGGCCAATTTCTTCAAAATCGTATTTATATTGATTTGGTGAACAAGTCCATCGATGACGCAAGAAACTCACTTTTGAGTGGCGTGGAAGCTTACCTTACAAGCACCAGAAAGCTCAGCGACAAGCCCGCCTTTCGGCAAAGGCCAGTTTTCCCAGGTCCCATGCAGGACGAAACCTCACATAATAAACCAGTTATTCCCACAGTTGCTGAAGGGCCACTTAAAGTCCTTTTTCTGGCTCCACAAGTGGGGGGGCTTTCCCCGAGCTCTCAATTGCAAAAAATGAAACGTTGCTTGGAACAGGCGCGGTTCCCCAAATCCATTATTTTTAAAGGCGTATTCAAGGTACACGTGACGTCGCTATTCCAGGAATTGAATAAAGAAGCTCCACATGTTTTCCATTTTAGCGGAAAGCAAAACGGTGGCGACATTCTGATGCGCACGGAAAACGGCGGTCTGACCACAGTTCAGGATACAGCACTTGCAGGGATGTTCCAGTCACTTGATAAAGGTTTGAAACTTGTGGTCATCGATACATGCTTTTCGTTGCGCTGTGCATCCACCATCGCAAAGGTTGTGCCTTGTGCAATAGGAGTAAAAGCCGAGATCTATGAGGATGACGCTACGACGTTTTATGGCATCTTCTACCAGGCTGTTGCCTCGGGACGCTCCCTTAAGGATGCAGTAGCGCAGGCAAGAACCTCACTGAAATTCGCAAAAGTTCCCGAGGAACAGATTCCCCAATTATGTTGCCGTGAAGGGGTCGATCCCGCTCAAATATTCTTGGTTGATCACTAAGTCAGTTGCACAATTAACGAGCGTACCTTGTCCATGACGTTGTGGAATTAATTCATTGCGAGAGGAGAACCATATGGCTGCTGATAAAACCCTGGTCGTATTCGTCCATGGCTGGAGTGTCACCAATACCAACACCTACGGCGGATTGCCGGTCAGGCTGGCTAATGAGGCCAAG
>Ga0154448_1004_pt2 | contig 67800 bp, 61 predicted proteins | sample RifGroC2_FD_105641 | JGI IMG/M metagenome (GOLD analysis project Ga0154448, IMG submission 105641) | Geobacteraceae bacterium GWC2_55_20
GGCAGCGGAGAGCCCGAATAGCGGCGGGCCTGCGAGCCGCTTACCAGCTGCGCCACATGCAGATGCCCGAGGGCCAGATAGTCGAAGCAGTCCGGAAAGATGTCGGCCCGCACCTGGCCGAGAGTGCCCACGTACAGTTCCCGTACGCCATCTCCCTCCACGGTACGGCCGCCGCTGGTGAAAAGGTGACCCATGGCGACGATCGGCAGGTTCCCTCCCAGCCCGGCGCGTCTGGCAACGGCCGCTTCGCCCACCTGCCGGTAATGATCGCGGATGCCCTCCACCAGCTTGCGCCCCTTGTCTTCAAAAGTCTCCCCGGCCTCGGCCCGGCGGATGTCCCGGTCGCGCAGATAGGGAACGGCGCAGACGATCAGCTGCGGCCGGCCCTGGGCATCGTCAAGCAGCACCAGTTCATCCCCGGCCTCGGCCATGCAGCCGACCACGTGGACATTCAGGAAGCGCAGCACCTCGCGGGGAGCGTTCAGGAGCGACGGGGAATCGTGATTGCCGGCAATGACCACCACGTGCCGGCAGCCCGCGCCGGCGCAGCGGCAGAGGAAGCGGTAGTATAGCTCCAGCGCCCGGTTGCTGGGGGTGCCGTTGTCGAAGACATCCCCCGCGATCAGCAGCGCCTCGATCCCCTCGGAGCTGATGCAGTCGATCAGCCAGTCGAGAAAACGCTCGAACTCCTGGTAGCGTTTGCGGCCATACAGCGCCCTGCCGATATGCCAATCCGATGTGTGCAGGATTTTCATCAGTTTTCTGTTCCTCTGTTGCAACCGTACTTCAAGCAGCGAGTCTCATATAAACTTATTGCAGCGATTTTTGCTCCATTTTTCATATCCGCAAATTTCAGATCATAACCGATTTGTAAATTCATCCGGAATTGCGGTGCAGTACCGAAGTAACAACAAGCCTTCAAAGGGTTCCGGTTCATCCGACGATTGATCCATATGGTTCTCAGGCGGCGTTTTTCAGTTCCTCCCGAATCACCTGTCGCAATACTTCCGCGATCGGTTTTTCAGGAACAAGTTGTTTGCGCAGCAGTTCATTCAAAACGGTCTGGTATCCTTTGTTTTCAGCTTCGCCACGGGCTTTAAGCCACTCCACAACGTCATTATCAAGATAGGTTGTGATGCGGGTTTTACCCTTGGTGTTTTCAGACTGAAGTTTGGCAAGGTGCGGGACATCCTTTGCCCGTTTGGCATTGCTGAAATCATATTCCTTGCGCATAGCTGGCTTCCTCTCTGCCTGTTGGTTTACGGGCCGATATAATTCGGATGGTCACTTCGTCCGGCAAGGCATAACAGACTGTGATGAGACGGATGCTGTTACTCATGCCGATCATAATGAAGCGCTGTTCTCCTTGCGCGTTCGGGTCCTCATCAACAAGCGCCATTGGGTCAAGGAGGCAAGTAGCCGCCTCGTCAAAGGTAACCCGGTGTTTTTTGAAATTGCTTACGGCTTTGTTGTTATCCCAGATGATCTTCATAATTATTTATACATACCTTATACATATACAGTCAAATACAAATCGCGGCTATCACTGATATTAAGCAATAAAGCAAGCCTGAACACCCCAAATATGTTTTTTTCTATTTACTCTCTGAAAGGCAGACCTTTATTGAACTTGGTCAAGGGGGAGCACAACCTAATATCAGTCAGGAAATAGTCAGAAAACATCCAGTCCCTCTCCCTCCCCTCAACGAACAACGCCGCATTGTGGCCAAGCTTGAAGAAGTGCTGGCAAAGGTGGACGCCAGTCTGAAGCGACTGGCAAAGATTCCGGTCATCCTCAAGCGTTTCCGTCAGGCCGTGCTGACTGCTGCCTGCTCCGGGCGGCTGACGGCGGATTGGCGGGAGGAACGTGGCATTGGAGAAGGTGAGGAGTTGCCGGAAGGGTGGAACTGGATTCTATTGGATGATGTTTTACCGAAAGGTGGAATATTTGACGGTCCATTTGGATCAAATCTCAAATCTTCTGATTACACTGACACAGGTGTTCAAGTCATTCGTTTGGAGAATGTTGGACATTTGAGATTCAATTTTGAGAAAGAGACTTTCGTCAGTTTACAAAAATATGAAACCCTCAGAAGGCATACTGTCGGCGGAAATGACATCATTTTTGCCTCATTTATTTCTGAAGAGGTTCGTGCCTGTTTACTTCCCAAATTGGCGACCAAATCAATAGCCAAAGCAGATTGTTTCTGTCTGCGTCCAAATAACAATATTGACAGGCAATATCTTGTTTATCAGCTTGTTACCCAAGAATCTTACAATCATCTTGTTGAGCAAATACATGGAGTCACACGCCCCAGAATTAACACAACTCAGCTCCGGAAATTACCAGTAAGGTTTTGCTCTCTCCCCGAACAACAAGAAATCGTCCGTCGCGTCGAATCCTTCTTCTCCCTCAGCGACCAGCTCGAAACCCGCTACATAAAGGCAAAAACCCACATAGACAAGCTCACCCAATCCATCCTGTCCAAGGCATTTCGGGGCGAACTGGTGCCGCAGGATCCGAACGACGAACCGGCCTCGGTACTGTTGGAGCGAATCCGAAGCCAGGAAAAACCCATCGCCTCCGTTCGAAGGAATAAGTAGTGGACACCCTCTACCGCCATTGGCTGATTTGATTCTGCGTATGATCCCCCGTCGGGTACGTATTTCGACAACTGAAATTCGTGAGCGCCTGAAGTCCGAGTATGGCATCGAAACCACTCTACGTACCGTTCAACGAGACCTGATCACATTGGAGGCGAGCGAGTTTCCCCTTGAATGCGATGATAATCGACCTGCGGGATGGTGTTGGCGTAAGGACGCAACCGCCTTTGATATCCCCAATATGGACCCGGTTACTGCTCTAACCTTCAAACTGGCAGAAAAACATATTACCAGAATGATGCCTCATGGAGTAATTAGCGCTCTTAAACCATATATCAAAGCCGCTGATGAACGTCTAAAACTGACAAAAGAATCAACCCTGTCACGCTGGCCTGATAAGATAAGGGTTGTTACCCGCAACCTGGCCATGATACCGCCTGTAGTGACTGAAGATGTCACCGATTCCGTCTATTCGGCATTGCTGGAGGAGCGACGATTCAAAGCCGATTACCGTACAATGACCGGCAGAAAGAAGACATACGAAGTAAACCCATTGGGTATGGCGTTTGTAGATGGCCTGACATACCTGATTGCATCGTTGAATGAGCATCAAGATCCGGTGTTGTTGCTACTCCATCGTATCCTGAAGATAGAGTTGCTGAATAAACCCGTATCAGTGCCAGCTGACTTTGATCTTGACGCTTACATAGCAAGAGAGTTGACTTTCCCGGTAGGCGGGCCAATACGCCTTGTGATTAAGTTTGGAAATAAGGAAGACATAATAAGGCTGGAGGAAGCTCCCATTTCTGTAGATCAGAAAATTACCTTACGGGAAGATGGTGCATTTGAATTGACCGCCACCGTTGAAGATACATTACAGCTCCATTGGTGGCTGCGGGGATATGGGGAACGGGTAGAAGTTGTTGCGCCAAAGGGGTTGAGGCACAAATTTGTAGAAATTGCTGCACAGATGTCCACAATGTATATGGCGAAATAATATCTTTTGAAAACCGTTGCCGGTCAAGTAGTTGCCGGCATAATTGTCACATCAGCAGTCTGGTCAAAAAATAATCGGCGATCAGGATCAGCATGAATGAGAGCACCACCGAGCGGGTGGTGGAGATGCCGATGCCCCTGGCCCCGCCGGAGGTGTTGAAGCCGACGTAGCAGGAGATCAGCGAGATTATGCCGCCGAAGACGAAAGACTTGGTCAGGCCGATCACGATCTCGGCCGGCTTGAGCGCTATTCGCAGCGAATCCACATAGGTGCCGTAGGATATGAACAGGCGCGGGTGCAGGTGACTGATAATCGCGCCGCCGGCGATGCCGACGCAGTCGGCGTAAACCGTCAGGATCGGGACGCAGATCAGTCCGGCGATTAGGCGTGGCATGGCCAGGTAGCGCACCGGATCGATGTCCAGGGTCTTGAGCGCGTCGATCTCCTCGTAAACCTTCATCACGCCGATTTCGGCCGCCATGGCGCTGCCGGCGCGTCCGGCCACCAGGAAACTGGTCATCACCGGTCCCAGCTCCCGCACCATCGAAAAACCGACGACACTGCCGATGATATCCTGCGTGCCGTATTTGGCCAGCTCAATGCCGGTCTGCAGCGCCAGCACCATGCCGACGAAGAAGGCCATCACCGAGGCCACCGGCACGGTTTCATAGCCGATAATCGCGGCCTGGGCAAAGATCGCCGGCAGGTTGCGGGGGATCTCGCGGCAGGAGACAACCGTGCGCCACAGCAGCGTCAGCACTTCTCCGATGATCCGCAGACCGTATATCAACCTGTTGCCGATGAATTCCAGCGGTGTCGCAATCATATTATTTCTTTCCTGCCCCCGCTAAACGGGAATGCACTTTGATTCACTGCTCGCCCGCCACACCCGATGCCCACTCGTAGTTGACTCGCGCCACGCGGTAGTCGCGCTGCGCCCGGGCCAGATTGCTCCTGGCCTGGAGCAGGTTCAGCTGCGCATCCTCAACCTCCAGCCGGATCTTGACACCATACTCATACCCTTTTTCCGCCATCTGCACAAGCCGTTCCGCCTGCCGGACCGTTCCGGAGACCGCTTCGTAGACCTCGGCGGCCTCGCGCAGCGCGTAAGCGGCCTCGCGTACCTCCAGCGCGATCGAATCCAGCAGCCTGGTTTCCTCGATCTGCCTGGTGCGCAGATCGCTCCTGGCCTGGGCAACTTTTCCGCTGCTCCTGAAGCCGTCAAAGAAGGGGAAGGACAGGTAGACCCCCACGCTCCAGGCGGCGCCGTCGGCAGTCCGGTTCGGACCCGGTTCATCCAGGCTGGTCCAGTGCCAGCCGCCACCTCCCTTCAGGTCCAGCCGTGGTTTGTTCTCGGCGTTGGCAATGGTTACCAGTTCTTCATAGACACCGATTCGCAGCCGCAGATCTGCCAGTTCCGGGCGCTGCTTGCCGGCGGAGAGCAGCGCCTGCTCGTAGGTTTCGGGCGTCGGCCGATCGGCCGACGGCATCTCCAGGGAACCCACCACATCCACCTCTTCCGGTCCCAGCGCCAGCAGGAAACGCAGCCGTTCGCGTGCGATGCGGATGGCGTTGTCGCTGCGGATGACTTCGGGACGGGCGTTTTCCGTCGCCACTTCGGCCGCCAGCACGTCATAGTCGGTGGCCACACCGGCCGCATATTTGCGCCTGGCTTCGTCCAGATGGCGGACTTTCTGGGATTGATTTTCCAAAGCCAGGTTGTGCAGTTCACGCGCCAGCAGGATGTCGTAATAGCCGGCCGAAACGTCCCGATAGGCGGCCTGGCGGTAGAGCCGCAGCTGCTGGTCGGCGGTTTTAAGGCCGTACTCGGCGGCCCGGATCGCGGCGTTGATCTTGCCCCAGGTGTAGAGCGGCTGTGAAAGCGTCAGATCGATCAGGCCGTTGTACTGGCGCGGGGCGATGCCCATCAGCGCCTGCTGGCTCTGATCCCGGGAAATCCCGGCCGAACCGTTCAGGGAGAGCTGCGGCAGTGCCGCCGAGCGCTCTTCCACGTATTTGCCCTGGACGTACTTGGCATATTCACGGGCCTTTTCGATGTCGCGATTTTTCTCCATCGCCAGCGACAGGGCCTGCTCCAGGGTCAGCGTGCGCGCCTCGCTCCGGCAAAGCGGCAGCAGCGTCAACCCGAAAACGGCAATTACTATCAACAATCTCATTTTAATGGTTCTCCTTGTACAAGCACGGCCCGGCGCCGGCCGCGCACCGAGTTGACCAGCCACAGTTCATCGGCCCGTTGCAGATCTTCGGGATACAGCAGCTTCTCCGTAATTTCTCCCCGCTCCAGCAGCTCTTCCCGCAACACTCCCGGCAGCAGACCGCTGTTGAGCGGCGGGGTCAGCCAGCGGCCGTCCTGCTTTATCACCAGCGTATGGTAACTTCCCTCGGTCACTTCGCCGCGCTCATTCAGAAACAGCACTTCGTCACAATCGCTGCGGGCCGCGCGGGCTTGATCCAGCAGTTCGCGGCGGGTGGTCTTGTGATAGCGGAACGGGTCTTGCGAATCGACCGTCAGCGGGCTGATGGCCAGACGCAAACTGGATGCGTCCTCTTGCAGAGCTTCGGATGAAATCCGCAGCGTGCCGTCCGCCGCCAGCAGCAGACGGAGCTTGCAGAGGCCCGAAGTTTCGCCGGCATGCTGCAGCAGCAGTTGGCGCGCCTTCTCCGGATCGAAAATGAATCCGAAATATTCAGCCGATGCCGCCAGGCGCGCCAGATGACGCTCCAGCAGCGTACAGGCGCCGTCCTGGCAGCGCAGCGACTCGATCAGCTGGAAATCCTGGTCTTTGGTGTTGACGAAGGCACCCTTGTTCAGGCATTCGGCCAATTCGTGCCGGGGCTGCGAATCCCAGGTGATGCCGCTCCCCACCCCCAGCGACAGCCTTCTATTGTGACGGTCCAGCAAAAGGGTGCGGATCGCAACCGAGAAGAGCGCCTCGCCTCCCGGCGCAATGCAGCCGATCGCGCCGCAGTAGACTCCACGCGGCACCCCTTCCAGGCCGGCGATGATCTCCATGCTGCGCCGTTTGGGCGCTCCGGTGATCGAGCCGCAGGGGAACAGGGCTCGCAGGATGTCCGTCAACCGGGTCGCTTGCCTGAGCCGGGCGGAAACCGTGGAGGTCATCTGGTGCAGGCTGGGGTAGGTCTCGATATCGAAGAGCGACTCCACCGCGACCGAGCCGGTCTCGGCCACGATGCCCAGGTCGTTGCGCAGCAGATCGACGATCATCAGGTTTTCGGCCCGTTCCTTGGGATTTTCCCGCAACCGCCGGACGGCCTCGCTATCCTCGACCGCTGTTCTGCCGCGTGGGGCGGTTCCCTTCATCGGGCGGGTCGTGATTTTTCCATCTTTGAGGGAGAAGAACAGCTCCGGCGAGGCCGAGACAACAGTGAAACGCCCGCTGTCGATGTATGCGCAGAACGGCGCCCGCTGACCGCGCCCGATGCGGGCGTACAGTGCCAGCGGGTCGCCGCTGAAATCTCCCTGCAACTGGAAGGTGTGATTGACCTGGTAGCAGTCGCCGGCGGCGATGTAGTCACGGATTCGCTCGATATCGGCGGCGTAACGCTCCGCTTCCGGCGCTTGCCCCAGCGCTGTTTCGGAAGTGTCCGCCTGCGGCAGTCCGTCGCCGGAGGGTACGGACTGCCTTTCGCGGAAGATGGCGAACCAGACCAGTGGCAACCCCTCCATGGGCGGCCTGGAGGGGAGATCCGGGTTGAGCGCCGCGGCAGCTTCGTAACAGATGAAACCTGCCGCATACATGCCAGCATCCGTGGCCGCCTGCAGCGCGTCCATCGCCTCGGCGAGCCGGTCCGGGGTGCTTGCCTCGACGGTTCCGGTGTATCCGCTGAAGCGCCAGGACGAGCCGAACCCGTGGCCGCCGAAGGAATCCAGCAATACCAGGGGAGTATCAGGCATGCTTGCCTTTCCACTTCCGTTTCAGCCAGTTCCCCAGGTCGTCCATCAGCGTGTACATGACCGGCACCACCAGCAGGGTCAGCAGGGTCGAGGTCAACAGGCCCCCTACCACCGCCCGGGCCATGGGGGCGCGCATCTCGGCGCCGGCGCCGATGGCCAGGAAGAGCGGCAGCATGCCGAAGATCATCGCCAGCGTCGTCATGATGATCGGCCTCAACCGGGTGCGTCCAGCCTCGATCACCGCCTCGCGGCGCGGCTTGCCGTCCCGGCGCTGCAGCACTTTGGCGTAATCCACCAACAGGATCGCATTCTTGGTTACCAGCCCCATCAGCATGATCAGGCCGATCAGCGACATGATGTTGACCGTGTCGCCGGTCAGTTTGAGCATGCCGGCCATGCCGACGATCGAGAGCGGCAGCGAAAGCATGATAGCGAAAGGCTCGAAGAACGATTCGAACTGGGCCGCCAGGATCAGGAAGACGAACACCACCGCCAGCAGCAGCGATTCGCCCATGTAGCCGAAAGACTCGGCCATGTCCTCCGCTTCTCCGGACAGGTCGATCGAGTAGCCGGGCGGCATGTTGATCTTTTTGGCAGCGGCCTCCACATGCTTGACGGCGGTGCCGATCGGCAGGTCGTCCAGATTGGCCGACACCGTGATCTGGCGGGCCAGGTCGCGGCGGTTGATCTCGGTCGGGCTGGCGGCCACCACCGTGCTGACCAGGCTGGCCAGCGGCACCAGCTTGACGCCGCCGCTGTCGTCCGCGACCGAGATCTTCAGGTCGGCCACCTGGGCCGGATTCTGGCGCATCCTCTCCGGCAGGCGCACGCGGACATCCACGGCATCGCCATCCTCATCCTCGTAGGTGCTGATGGCTTCGCCCCCCACCAGACGCCCCAGTGAGCCGACTATGTCGTTGGTGGTCACGCCGGCCGAGAGAGCCTTTTCCCGGTCCACCCGCAGCCGGTATTCGGGAATGTCATGCTCCAGCGTCACCGCCAGATCGACGATTCCGGGCGTCTTGTACAACTCTTCCTTCAACTTCTGTCCCAGTATTTTCAACGTGTTGAGGTCATCGCCCTTCAGGTTGACGTTGAGCGGTTTCTGCGCCCCGCCGATCTGCCCGACCTCCTCGATCGAGAAGGTTATGCCGGCAATGCCGCGGAATCTCTCACGCACAACCCTCTGCAGCTCAAACTGGTTCCGTTTGCGTTCGTTGCGCTCCCTGAGCTTCAGGTAAAGCAGCCCGTCCCGCACGGTGCCGTTGTCTCCGGCACCGATCGTGGCGTAGGTATGGTCGATCTCCGGGATGTCTTTCAGGGCTGCCAGGATTGCGTTCAGCCTGTTCTCGGTTTCGGCCATGCTGGCGTCCGGGGCTGTCTTGAAGGAGACCTGGAACTCGCCCTTGTCGTAGAGCGCCATGAAGGAGGATTCCAGGGTGCTGAAGAGCACGAGGCCGGCCACGAAGGATGCCAGCGCCAGTGCCATCACCGACTTGCGGTGGTCCAGAGCCCAGCCGATGGCAAAGCGGTACTTGTCGGCGGTGACATCGAACCATTGGTTGAAGCGTTCCAGCAGCCTGGCGATACCTTTGCGCTGCCCCTTCAAATGGATCGACGGGTCGTTCCAGCGCGATGAAAGCATCGGATCCAGCGTGAAGGAGACGAACAGCGAGACCAGCACGGCAAAGGCTACGCTGATGCCGAACTGGTAGAAGAAACGCCCGACGATGCCCTTCATGAAGGCCACCGGGATAAAGACCGCGATGATCGACATCGAGGTGGCGAAGACCGCCAGGCCGATCTCGGAGGTGCCGAAGCGCGCGGCCTCCATGTGGTCCTTGCCCATTTCCAGGTGGCGCACGATGTTTTCGCGCACTACAATCGCGTCGTCGATCAGCATGCCGATCGCCAGCGAGAGCGCCATCAGAGTCATCACGTTCAGGGTCATGCCCAGGGCGTACATGATGATGTAGGCCGAGATGACCGAGATCGGCAGCGTCACGCCGGTGATCACCGTGGAGCGCCAGGAATTGATGAAACAGAACACGATCAGCACGGTCAGGATGCCGCCGATGATCAGCGTGTCCTTGACGTCGGTCAGCGAGTCGCGGGTCATGATCGTGCCGTCGCGCACCATGGTCAGGGTCACGCCCGGCGGCAGTTCCTTCTGCACCTTGAGCATGGTCTTTTTGACGTTGTCAACCAGCTCGACCTCGTTGCCGCCCGACTGTTTGTATATATCCAGGCCGATGGCCGGTTGGCCGTTGACCAGTGCCAGCTTGCGTTTTTCCTCGGTGCTGTCGGAAACCGTGGCCACCTCTCCCAGCGGTATCGCCCTGTCGCCCCGTTTGGCGATGGCCATGCCGCGATATCCTTCGGCGCGGTCCGGCTTGCCGTCGATCCGCATCGGATACTCGGAAGTTCCCTTGGTCAGACGTCCCAGCGGAGTGTTGGTGTTTTCGGACCTGATGCCGGCCACGACCTCGTTGACCCCCAGCCCCAGGCTGTCCAGGCGCACCGGGTCCAGCTCCACCCTGATCTCGCGCTTGCGGCCGCCGACCATGTCAACCTTGCCGACTCCGGCCACGCTTTCGAAGCGTTTCTTGATTTTCTTGTCCACCAGAATCGTCAGGTCACGGGGGGAGAGGGTGTCGGACTGTACCGCCAGGGCCGCCACCGGCGCGGCGTTGAAGTCCAGTTTCTGGATGATCGGCTCATCGATCCCCTCCGGCAGGTTGCCCCTGATCGAACTGATCTTGGCGCGCACCTCCTGGGCGCAGTCGTTGACCCGCTGTTCCAGCTGGAACTGGACCATGACCGTGGAAACCCCTTCGCGGGAGGTGGAGAAGACATGCTTGACCCCGGCGATCTGGTTGACCGATTCCTCGATGCGCTTGGATACCTCGCGCTCCACGGTTTCGGGCGAGGCGCCGGAAAAAGTCGTTACGATCGAGATCAGCGGAAATTCGACGTTGGGAAACATCTCGACCGAGAGGCGTTTGTAGGAGAACAGTCCAAGCGTAACCAGCGCCAGCATCATCACCGTGGCGAAGATCGGGCGCTTGATGGATGTATTGGAAAGGATCATGTCGTTTCAGGTTCCTTGTGGCTTATTGCTAGCGTTTGATGATCAGCCAGGCGCCGGAGGCCAGCAGCAGGATGCCGAGCGCCCGTAGGGGAGAGAAGGGGACCTGGCGCAGTCCGAAGGCGCCGAAGTGATCCAGCATTGCCCCGGTGATCAGCTGGCCGGTGATTACCATCGCCATCACCGCGGTGGTGCCGATGCGTGGGACCGATATGATCGTCAGAGTGACAAAGAACGCGCCCAGAAAGCCGCCGGTCAGCTCCCACCAGGAGGCGCCGGCGATGCCGCGCAGGCTGCCCTTTCCGGCCGCCATCGTGACGATCAGCAATGCCAGCGTGCCTACGGCGAACGAGATCAGGGAACTTTCAAAGGCGCCGGTCTTCTGTGCCAGGCGGGCGTTGATCGAAGGCTGTACCGCTATCGCCATGCCGCCGCAAACCATCAGCAGCAGCATCGTAAGATTACTCATCACTTCCTCCCAGTTCTTTCCAGCGGAAACAATCTACGGTGTGGTCGTTGACCATGCCGACCGCCTGCATCAGGGCGTAGCAGATGGTTGAACCGACGAAGCGGAATCCGCGCCGCTTCAGATCCTTGCTGAGCGCATCCGACAGCGGGGTGCTGGCCGGTATGTTGCCGTGCGTTTTCCAGGAGTTCTGAATCGGGCTGCCGTCCACGAACCGCCACAGGTAACTGTCGAAGCTGCCGAACTCGTTCTGTACATCCAAGAAAGCGCGGGCATTACTGACTGCCGAGGCGATTTTCAGGCGGTTGCGGATGATGCCGCTGTCTTTGAGCAGTTCGGCCTGTTTCACCTCGTCAAAACCGGCCACAACAGCCGGATCGAATCGCTCGAAGGCGCGCCGGTAACCTTCGCGCCTCTTGAGAATGGTGATCCAGGAGAGGCCGGCCTGGGCCCCCTCCAGGATCAGGAACTCGAACAGCAGCCGGTCGTCGTGAAGCGGTGTGCCCCACTCCAGGTCATGGTAGGCGACATACAGCGGGTCGCTGCCGCACCATCCGCAGCGGATCATGCTAGTCGCTCCCGGATCAGCGCTTTGAGATCGGCGATATCGTGGCAGGCATTCAGCTGGTCGGAGTTGATCCAGGGAACCAGAGTGCCGTTTTCCTTTATAAATATTGCCGGCAGGGACGCATCAGTGATGCCGTACCCGGTCGCGAGTTCGTCGCGGTGCAGGAACTCGAACCCGGCATCCAGCGAATCCAGGAACTCCTTCCACTCGGCCCGCATGCTGAAATTCCCGTAGGTGATCGCGCACAGGTTACATTCGTAGTTCTCCGGCGAGAAGATCTTGTGGGCGATGTCGGTCAGGGTGTTGAAGACGCCGCTATCGGCGTTGTACACGAAAACGATGGTCATTGGCTTTTCCTCCCGCTATTCGTTTGCTGATGGAAATTAATTCGTTTTTCCGTTGGCGGTCACGCTGTCGCCGTCCTTAAGGTTGAATCCGCCACGGGTCACGTACCGTTCGCCGGATCTGATGCCGGATCTGACCTCAATCAGATCGCCGTTGGCTACACCGGTTGCTATCTCTCGTTTTCGTGCCGTACTGTTTTCAACCACATACATCACCCCTTTTCCGGCGGACAGGTCGAGCGCGGCAACGGCGCTGCGTGGTACCTGCAGCACGTCGGCACGTCTGCCGGTGATGATCCGCCCCTTGGCGAACAACCCTCCCTTCAGGGTTTCCGGGACATTGCTCACTTCCGCGATCACCTTCAGTGACCGGTCCGCCGCTGAAAGCTCTGGATTTATGAACATGATCTTGCCGGTGAAGTTGACTCCTGCTTGGGAATCTACCGTGAATTCTAGCGGTTGGCCCACCTTTATCCGGCCGGAATCCGTGGAGGATACACTGACGGTCAGATTCAGGATCCGGTTGTCGACAATTCTGAAAATCGGCTTGCCCGCGGCTGCATCACTGGCCAGATCACCCACGTTGACGTTCCGCAGCGCGACTACTCCGTCAATCGGCGCCGTGACCGATCCCTTGGCCCGCCGTGCGATAGCCTGACGTGTCTCTTCTTCGGCCACGCGGATCTGGGCCATGGCTGAGTCTATTTTTGACTTTGCGGCTTCCCTCTCGGTGCTGGCGTCATCCAGGGCCTGTTGTGTCGCCAGGCCGGATTCTTTCAGTTTGACCAGTCGGGCAAACTCGCGCTCGGCACGGTTGGCCGCTACACGGGCCTGGGCCAATCCGGCCCTGGCCGCCGCGATGGCGGCCTCGCCCCGTTTGACCTGGGCCTCGGTTTCGGATACATCGATTCTGGCCAGCGGCTGGCCCTTTTTCACCCGTACCCACTCATTGACAAAGACCTGTTTGACAAGACCGGGTATCTGTGTCTTCACATCCACCGAGAACTTGGGTTCCAGATTTCCGGTTACCTCAATATATTCGATCATTTCGGCCGGTTTTGCAGTGGAGCTTTCAACCGCGACCGGAGGTTTGGACAGCTGCTCCTTGCCTGCTCCGTTTTTGCCGCAGGCACTGATGGTCATGGCAAAAAAAGTTATGGTAACTAAACCAACAGCTCTGTTCATTGATAACTCCTTTGTAACATGGGTCATGCCCATTCCCTGCTACCACATCCAGTGGCCGGACCGGTCGCTTCATATCCGATATTACTATGGATATAATATTTCCATGTTCATATCGTTTTCATCTCTGATCCGTCAAGTCGAATATAACTTTACTAATCTGCTGAATCCGGAATAGCTGTATTCTGCAGCTGAAGCTCACGGCTAAATTGTTAAGAGGACTGAAAACCGCGAACTCATGGTTTATGGAACGGTTGCTACCTTATTTGGGGTATTGCATGTTGTGAATGGGGTGTAATGTATACACTTCACCAATAGTATTTGCGAGGTTCAATAATGATAACAGTATGTTATCGCATCTGGCCGAGTTGGCACGCTGACTGCTAACACACGGACAAACATATCCCTTTGGAGGTTGTACAAATGAAAAAAGTTATGTCCACAATCGTTGCCGCCCTCGTAGCTGTTTCTTTTGCCGCTGTTGCATTCGCTGCTCCTGCTGAGAAGGCTGCCGCTCCTGCCGCTCCTGCCGCTGCCGCTGCACCTGCTGCCGAAGCAAAGCCGGAAGCAAAGCCTGTTAAGAAAGCAAAGAAAGCAAAGAAAGCAAAGAAAGCTGCTGTGAAGAAAGAAGAAGCTGCTCCTGCTGCTGCTCCTGCCAAGTAATTCGCTTTTTGCATACAGTACAGAAAAGCCGCATCGAAAGATGCGGCTTTTTTTTGTGCCGGATATTGTATATAAATGCAAGTTGTCAACGCTGAATAATTTTAGGGGAGTATTTGAAATATGTCAGATCGTATGGTTCGTGCGTTATGTCTGTCGGGTGGTATCCGGGTTCTGGCTTGCGATGCCACTGTTTTGGCACGTGAGATATGTCTGCTTCAGGAAACCTCCGCCACGGCAAGTATTGCAATGGGACGCGGGCTTGCCGGTGGAGCGCTGCTTGGGGCATTGCTGAAGAGCGGTCAACGGATTGCTCTCAAGTTTGAAGGCAACGGTCCGCTAATTAAACTGCTGATCGAAGCTGACAGCGATGGAGCTGTCTGCGGCTGCGCCGGGAACCCGGCTGCCGAGGTTGAGCCACAGAACGGCAGATGGAATGTGGCCGGATTGATCGGCAAGGCCGGTTTCCTGACCGTATCGAAAGATATCGGAGTCGGCGGGCAACCGTATCAGGGGCTGGTGCAACTGGTCAGCAGCGAGATCGGTGACGATCTGGCATACTATCTGACCGAATCCGAGCAGACCCCCTCCGCCGTAGGCTTGGGGGCGGCGCTGGACGATAACGGCCGGATCGAGGTTTGCGGCGGCTTTCTGGTCCAGGCGTTGCCGAAAGCCGACCAGTCCGAGCTGGAAAAGATCATGGAGCGAATCTCATCGGCGCCGCCGCTGTCATCCATGTTGAGCGAGGGTGGCCCGGAGGGGATTATTCGTGAACTCTTTGGTGACATACCTTATACCGTTCTCGAAACCCACGATATTTTCTTTCGTTGCGGCTGTTCACTTGATAAGGTTGAACGAGCCCTGATTACCATGGGTACGAAGGAGCTGACAGATATGCAGGCGGATGATGAGGGTGCAGTGGTTACCTGCGAGTTCTGCCGCAAGACATATCGTTTTGACAGGGAATGCCTGGGTCAGCTTATAAATCGCGCAGCAGACAAACCGGACAGATAAGCGTGCCTACCATACTGTTGACAATTGCATACGACGGCACCAACTATTCCGGCTGGCAGGTTCAGCCGAACGGGATAACAATCCAGCAGGTCATGGAAGACGCTCTCGAAAATCTGCTGGGTGAGCGGGTTCAGCTCTGTTCCTCTGGCCGCACCGATGCCGGTGTGCATGCCAGGGCCATGCCGGCCGCTTTTTATACCGGCAGGGAACTGCCGTTGCGTGCATTTATTGAAGGCACCAACCGTTATCTTCCCGATGACATTGCCGTACAGGATGCCCGCCTGGTGCCGGATGGATTCAAGCCGATCAGCTCAGCTGTCTCCAAGCATTATCGCTATACAATCTTCAACTCCGCAGTCCGTTCTCCATTGGACCGGCTGTACAGCTGGCAAGTCAGAGATGCGCTTGACCTGCCGGCGATGCTGGCTGCAGCCCGCTATTTTGCCGGTACGCATGATTTCGCCGCGTTCCGTGCTTCGAACTGTGTGGCCAAGACCACAACGCGCCGGATAGACTCGATTGAAATCAATCAAGCTGGAAACTTTATTGCCATCAATGTGGTCGGGGAAGGTTTTCTGAAGTATATGGTGCGGGTGATGTCAGGAACGCTGGTGGATGTCGGCAGAGGGCGTTTCAAACCGGAGCATGTTGAACGGTTGTTGCTTGAAGGTGACCGCAAAAAAGCCGGCGTCACCGCGCCGGCTTGTGGTCTCTGTCTGATAAAGGTGCATTACCCTGAAAATATCGCCGAGCGCGCCCCGCTTATTTCTCCGCCAAGAGCCGTTTGACCAGCTTTTCCATCGCATGGCCCATATCGTCCGAAAAGCCCCGATAGACTTCGGCAACGTTGCCTTTCTTGTCTATCACGAACATCACCGGCACGGAACGTACGCCGAAGTCCACGGTAGCGTTGTCACCGGCCAATGCCAGGGGGTAATTGATACGGAACTCATTGGCAAAACCCTTGACGGCCCGCTCACCATCCTCATCCGCGCTCAATCCCAGGATCTGAAGCCCCTGTTTGCCATATTTGCGGTTCATCTCCACCAGGTGCGGTATCGATTGCCGGCAGGGCTGGCACCAGGTCGCGAAGAAATCCACAACCAGAACATGACCGCGGTAATTGTCAAGAGATACCGGTTGACCTGAAGTGGTGACCACCTTGAAGTTGGGAGCTGGCTGGCCCGGCCTGGGGGCTGCTTCAAGCATGGGCGGCATGAACATCGATGCAGCCGCCAGGCAAGCCAGCAATAAAAGAATGACAGGTTTTGTGAAGTTCATTGCCCCTAGAGTGCCTTGGCGATCAGGGCATCTATCTGTGATTTGGGGACCGCGCCGACAACCTGATCTACCTGTGCGCCACCCTTGAAGAGGATAATGGTGGGTATGCCGCGTACGCCATATTTGCTGGGAGTGGCCTGGTTTTCATCCACGTTGACTTTGCCAACCTTGACTTTTCCGGCATATTCATCCGCAATTGCATCTACCAGTGGTGCAATCGCCTTGCAGGGGGCACACCAGGTAGCCCAGAAATCTACCAGAACCGGTATGTCGGACTGGAGTACCTCGCGATCGAAATTTGCGTCGGTAAACGCCATTACTTTTTCACTAGCCATCTTGTTTATCTCCTTTTGGGAATTATATCTGTTTTTGAATGATATACCACAAGCTGAAAAAATCAAGTCCAAACTCCTGGCACGGCACGGCGTTGAAAAAGGGGCCACAAGAGAGTATGGTGTGCAAAACGAAGGGGATCGAAAATGCCGACACTTGCATTAAACATAGACATGCTGGGTAAAACGGCGCTGGTTGTGGGAGGCGGAAGGGTGGCTCTGCGCAAGGCTCATGCCCTGCTGGCAGCCGGCGCCTCGTTGCGGGTCGTGGCCCCGGAAATATGCCGGGAGCTGGCGGAACTGGCTGCCCGGGGAACTGTCTCCTTGCGTCTAGGAAACTATGCCCTTGCCGATCTCGATGCTGTATTCTTGGCTGTTGCAGCTACCGATGATGCCGCCGTGAACCGGACGGTCGCCGCTGATGCCAAAGAGCGCGGGATCCTTGTGATGGTGGCCGATAGTCCGCTGGCTGGAAACTGCACTTTTCCGGCGCTGCTGCGGCGCGGAGATCTGGAAGTAGCCGTCTCTACCGGAGGGCGCTGCCCGGCTCTGGCAGCTGAAATAAGGGACATTATATCCGGCGTTATCGGTGACGAGTATGGTGCGGTGCTTGAGCAGCTGGCTGCCGAACGAGAAAAGCTGTTGACGGATGGGAGCGCCAGCACATACAATACACAGGTTTTACGGTCGCTTGCCGGGCGACTGATCGCCGAGATCGCTGAACGCAAGGATACCGCATGATCCAAATATTTTTCTACCTTACGTTTGCTCTGTACGGCTGTGCCACGGCGGCCTACCTGGTGTACCTGCTGCGCACGACTCCCCAGGTTGGAACGTGGGCCAACCGGCTGGTGACGGTCGGATTTGCGACCCATCTGCTGTCCATGATCCATCGCTTCAGTTCTTCGGGCTATCTGCCGATCACCAATCTGCATGAGTCGCTCTCCTTTTTCGCCCTTACCATCGTGGGTTCCTTTATCCTGTTCGAGCGCAAATACAAGGTGACCATTCTCGGCGCATTCATTGTCCCTGTTGCCCTGCTGATGGTAATCTCTTCCAGCGTCTTCCCCTCCGCCATCCGCGAATTGAACCCGGCTCTGAAAAGCAACTGGATCTGGATCCATACCATCATGGCATTTATCAGCTACGCGATGTTCACAATCGCTTCCGGAGCCGCGGTGATCTACCTGATCCAGCAGCATTTCCTCAAGAAAAAGCGTTTGGGCGCCCTGTTCCAGAAATTGCCTTCTCTGAATACGCTGGATGATATCAACTACCGTTGCCTGACGATAGGATTTCCACTGTTGACGATTGCGATAATTACAGGCGCCATCTGGGCCGAAAAAGCCTGGGGAACCTACTGGAGCTGGGACCCCAAGGAAACCTGGTCGCTGATCACCTGGTTCATATTCGCCGCCCTGCTGCACAGCCGTCTTACGACCGGCTGGCGCGGCAAGCGCGCCTCGCTGCTGACTATTGCCGGTTTCCTGGTGATGCTCTTCACCTTTATTGGCGTCAGCCTGTGGTTGCCAGGCCTGCATGCCTACAAATAGCCCTTTCAAGGATATAATCTGAATGAATATCATCGTAGTCGGTCTCTCACACAAGACCGCCACAGTTGAAATACGGGAAAAGGTGGCCTTCTCGCCCAATCAGATGCAGAAACCTCTGGCCGAACTGGTCGGTTTGGACGGGATAATTGAAGGGGTGATCGTATCAACCTGCAACCGGGTTGAAATCTATGCCACAACCCGTGACATTGCCGGTGGAATCGCCCGCATCAAGCGCTTCCTGGCCGATTATCACCGTATTCCGCTCGAATCTCTCGACCAGCATCTCTACACCCATCATTCCGAAAACGCCATTCGCCATGTTTTCCGGGTCGCTTCCAGCCTCGATTCGATGGTGGTCGGCGAACCGCAGATCCTGGGGCAGATCAAGACCTCCTATGGATATGCCGCAGAATACAAGTCCTCCGGCATCATATTGAACCGTTTCCTGCACAAGGCCTTCTCGGTTGCCAAACGGGTGCGCACCGAGACCAAGATTGCCTCCTCGGCGGTGTCAGTTGCCTTTGCTGCTGTAGAACTGGCCAAAAAAATATTGGGTGATCTTTCCGACAAGACCGTGATGCTGATCGGCGCCGGCGAGATGTGTGAACTGGCTGCCAAGCATTTCCTCAACAGCGGCGCAAGGGGGGTGATGGTCACCAACCGTACCTTTGAGCGGGCCGAGAAGCTGGCTGAAGAGTTCGGCGGCGAGGCGGTGCGTTTCGAGGAACTGTTTACGCATTTGCATCGTGCCGATATAGTGCTTTCCTCGACCGGCGCTCCCCATTGCATCATCGGACCCAAGGATGCGGAAGAGGTTGTCAGGCGCCGCAGGTTCAAGCCGATGTTTTTTATCGACATTGCGGTTCCGCGCGATATCGATCCCAAAGTGGACGATGTGGAAAACGCCTATCTGTTCACGGTGGATCACCTGCAGGAGATCGTTCAGGCTAATCTGGCCCAACGCAGCCTGGAGGCGGAGAAGGCGGAAGAGATCATCAACCAGGAGATCGGCCAGTTTCACAAATGGCTCTCGACACTGGAGGTCACACCCACCATTGTCGCGCTCAGGACCCGCTTTGACGAAATCCGCAGGGGCGAACTGGAAAAAACCGTCTCCGGTTGGAAGGACCTGCCTCCCGATGCCGAAAAAAGACTGGAAGCGTTGACGATGGCGATGATGAACAAGTTGCTGCATGCCCCCACGGCCGTGTTGAAGAAAGCCGGGCAGGGGGGGCGGGTTGACCTGTATGTTGATGCCCTCAGGCAGCTTTTCGAGCTGGAGTCGCTTCAGCACGATGACCGGGAACTGGAGCTGGAAGAGTAGTGCGCCTGCCGCCTCTGCTGCCCGCTACCCTGATCAGACGTTACAAGCGTTTCATGGCGGACGTGATGCTTGCGGACGGAAGTGTCGTCACCGTACACTGTCCCAATTCCGGCAGCATGAAAGGGTGCGCAGTGCCCGGCAGCCCGGTGTTTCTCTCCCGCAGCCCCAACCCCGTCCGGAAGTATCCCCTCGGCTGGGAACTGGTGCTTGCGGACGGCTTCTGGGCCGGCATCAACACCGGACTGCCCAACCGGCTGGTGCGGGAGTCGATCGAGGACGGCACCGTGGCCGAACTACAGGGTTATGCCGGTATCCGCCCCGAGGTGCCGTACGGCGAACACAGCCGCATCGACCTGCTGCTGGAGGGTACGGCCGGCCGCTGTTTCGTGGAAGTCAAAAACGTCACGCTGGTCGAAAATGGCCGGGCCCTGTTTCCTGACGCGGTTACGACCCGCGGGCAGAAGCATCTCCTGGAGCTGATACGGGTGGTTAGAGAAGGAGATCGCGGCGTGATATTCTTCACCGTACAGCGCGGCGACGGAAATTCGGTCTCGCCGGCCGATGCCATCGATCCGGAGTATGGACGACTTTTGCGTTTGGCTTTGGAGAACGGAGTGGAGGCGCTGGCCTACCGGGCTTTGGTGACTCCGGAAGAGATCCGCTTGATGGAACGTTTGCCGGTGATTGTGTAAAAACGATAGCATGAATTCAAATAATGAAACGGAGAAAAGTATGCCCCCCAAACAGATACGCATCGGAACCCGTGCCAGCCAGCTGGCGCTCTGGCAGGCCAACTGGGTCAAATCCGAACTTGAGAAAAAATACCCCGGCATGGAGGTCACGCTGACCAAGATCAAGACCATCGGCGACAAGATCCTGGATGTGCCGCTGGCCCAGGTGGGTGGCAAGGGGCTGTTCGTCAAGGAGATCGAGGAGGCCATGCTGCGGGGCGAGATCGATATCGCGGTACACAGCATGAAGGATGTGCCGACCGAATTTCCGGAGGGGCTCGGCCTGCACTGCATTACCGAGCGTGAAGACCCGCGTGACGCGGTGATCTCCCGCAATGTCAAATTCGCTGACCTGCCGCAGGGCGCCCGCATCGGCACCAGCGCGCTGCGTCGTCAGGCTCAGCTGTTGAAGGTGCGTCCTGACCTGGAGATGTGCATCATCCGCGGCAACGTCGAAACCCGTATCCGCAAGCTGACCGAAGACAAGCTGGATGCGGTGATACTGGCCGCTGCCGGACTGAAACGGCTCGGTTTCACCGAACAGGTGGCCGAATATCTGGACACCGAACTATCGATCCCGGCCATCGGTCAGGGCGCGCTGGGGATCGAGTGCCGTCTGGCAGACCCGGTCATCACCCAGACGGTCGACTTTTTCAATCACGCCGACACCAGCCACGCGGTGCGGGCCGAACGGGCCCTGCTGAAGCGCTGCGAAGGTGGCTGCCAGGTGCCGATCGCTGCACACGGGACAGTCAGCGATGGCCAATTGCAATTGGTCGGCTTTATTGCCTCTGTGGACGGCAGTCGTTCGGTGCGCGGCGAGATCTCCGGCCCGGTGGCCGAGTGCGAGCAGCTTGGAATCAGGCTGGCGGACCAGCTGCTGGCCGATGGAGGCAAAGCCATTCTGGAAGAGGTTTATCAGAGGTCGATCGGTGAGTAACGCCATCGTTTATCTGGTCGGCGCCGGCCCGGGCGACCCGGCCCTGATCACGCTACGCGGCGTCGAGTGCCTGAAGCGGGCCGATGTGGTGGTCTATGACTATCTGGCCAACGAGCTGCTTCTGAATCACGCCCCGGAAGGCGCCGAGCGCATCTACGCCGGAAAGATCGGCGGACGGCACAACCAGGACCAGGAGGAGATCAGCCGTCTGCTGGTTGAAAAAGCACTGCAGGGCAAGGTGGTGGTGAGGTTGAAGGGGGGCGATCCCTTTGTCTTCGGGCGCGGCGGTGAGGAGTGCGAGGCGCTCAATTCAGCCGGGATTCCCTTTGAAGTGGTGCCGGGGGTCACGGCCGCGATCGGTGCCGCTGCCTACGCCGGCATTCCGCTGACGCACCGCGATTTCACCGCGTCGGTGGCTTTTGTAACCGGCCAGGAGGGCAAGGACAAGGACGAGTCGGCCATTGACTGGGACCGCCTCTCGCTGGGGGGCGGAACGGTTGTCTTTTATATGGGAATCACTACCCTCAGGCGCAACATGCGGCGCATGATCGAGCATGGCCGCTCGGCCGACACGCCTGTGGCCCTGGTGCGCTGGGCGACAACCGTCTGTCAGCAGGTTCTGACCGGTACCATCGCCGATATCGCCGACCGGGCCGAGGAAGCCGGCTTCAAGCCGCCCGCGATAACCATTGTCGGCGAGGTTGTAACGTTGCGTGAGAAGCTGCGCTGGTATGACAGTCGCCCGCTCTGTGGCAGAAAGATCATCGTTACCCGAGCCGCCGAGCAGGCCGGCGAGTTTTCGGCAAAACTTATAACACGTGGCGCAACGGTTCTGGAGTGCCCCACGATCCGGCTGGTTGAGCCGGACAACTGGCAATTGCTGGATGTTGCCATTCGTGAATTGCCGGGCTACGACTGGCTGATCCTGACATCAGGCAATGCGGTACGCTTCTTTTTTCAGCGCCTTGAGTCGCTGGGGCTTGATACCAGGGCTCTGGCCGGCTGCAAGGTCTGCGCGGTCGGCCCGAAAACGGCCGACGCCTTCAGGATGTTCGGTGTCCGTCCGGATCTGGTGCCCTCTGATTATAAGGGCGAAGGCATCGTGGACGAGTTTTCCCGATTGGATCTGAAAGGGGCGAAAATACTCTTCCCGAAAGCCGACAAGGCCCGCGAGATTATCCCCTGCGAGTTGAAACGGATGGGAGCCCATGTGGACTGTCCGGTGGCCTACCGCAATATCCTGCCGGACAGGTTGCCTCCAGAGGCGCTGTTCGCACTGGAGAAGCGCTCGGTGGACTGTATCACCTTCACCTCTTCATCCACGGTGCGGAATCTGGCGGCCATGTTGGGTGAGGAACTGCTGCTGGATATGCTGAAGGGGGTGACGGTTGCATCGATCGGCCCGATCACTTCGAAGAGCTGTCGTGAACTGGGTTTGAAGGTGGACATAGAGCCGTCCGTCTATACACTGGATGCATTGACGGCCGCTGTGGAGGCTCATTTCAGCTGAAGCTGGCCAATATAGTCGTTAATAACTGAAAAGGCCCTGCAGAGCAGGGCCTTTTGTCGTCTGACGGATTCGAAACTGTTATACCAGTTCCAACGCGCTGAAGAAGTAGGGGATCTCGAAAGCGGCGGTTTCCGGGGCATCGGAACCATGCGAGGAGTTCTCCTCGATGTTGACGGCGAAATCCTTGCGAATTGTGCCCGGCTCGGCGTTGGCCGGATTGGTTGCGCCCATCAGGGTGCGCCAGTCGGCGATGGCATTTTCCTTCTCCAGGCAGAGTACGATCACCGGGCTGCGGGACATGAAGGCGCACAGGTCGTTGAAGAAGGGGCGCTCCTTGTGGACATAGTAAAAACCTTCGGCCTGGCCTTTGCTCAGCTTGATCTTCTTCATGCCGACGATGTTGAAGCCGTTGGCTTCGATCCTGTCCAGAATTTTACCGGCCAGCTTGCGCTCGACTGCATCCGGCTTGATGATTGCGAAAGTACGTTCCATGGTGTTTCCTCCGATATGGTTTAAAAAAGTGAACTTTCCAGATAGCACCGCTAATATTTACTTGTCAAGTGATTTAGCCTCGATTTCGGCCGCACCGTTGCCGCATCAGGTTTCCCATCAATTCCGGCGGCACAAAACTCTCGCTAAAAAATCGGCATATATGTTAAAAGTGACTATTCGGCTCTCATGGAAAGGAAATCTGCATGGATTTTACAAAAATGCTGCATAAATTCACCGTGGTTCCTTCACTGACTGATGAACTGGCTGCTCTGCAGCGCATTGCCTATAACCTGTGGTGGTGCTGGGAGCCGGATGCGATCAATCTGTTCCGTCGCATGGATGCCGACCTTTGGCAGTCAACCCGCCACAACCCGGTCGAGATGCTGGGCATTCTCCAGCAGACCACGCTGGAGGCGCTCAAATCCGATGAGGGCTTCATGGCTCACCTCAAGATGGTCGATGAAAAGCTCTCCGAATACCTGGAGGATAAGACCTGGTTCCAGAAGCACGCCAACGGTAATTCGAATATGAAGGTGGCCTATTTTTCAATGGAATTCGGCTTGCACGAGTCGCTGCCGATCTACTCCGGCGGTCTGGGCATTCTGGCCGGAGACCACCTGAAGTCGGCCTCGGATCTGGGCTTGCCGCTGGTCGGAGTCGGGCTCTTATACCGCCAGGGATATTTCCGCCAATACCTGAATAACGAGGGTTGGCAGCAGGAGTTCTACCCCGAGAACGATTTCTACAACTTGCCGCTGATCTTGGAACGCAACGAAAATGGCCAGCCACTGTCGTTTGAGCTGGAGTTCGGCCTCCGCAAGTTCAAGGTGCATATCTGGAGGGTCCAGGTTGGAAGGGTGCCGCTCTATCTGCTGGATACCAACCTGGAAGAGAACAGTCCTGAAGACCGTCTGATCACGGCCCAGCTCTATTTCGGCGACAAAGAGATGCGCATGATCCAGGAAATCCTGCTGGGGATCGGCGGCATCCGTGCCCTGAGAACGCTCGGCATCATTCCCAACGTCTGCCACATGAATGAGGGGCATGCCGCCTTCCTGGCGCTGGAACGCATACGCCTGCTGATGGAAAAGCGCGGCATCAAGTTTAGCGAGGCCCGTGAAATCGTGACCGCCGGAAATGTATTCACTACCCATACTCCGGTTGAAGCCGGCATCGATCACTTTCCATCCGAGCTTCTGGACAAGTTCTTTGCGCGTTATTTCAGGTCGCTGGGACTGAGCCGTGACGAATTTCTTGGCCTGGGGCGCCAGAACCCGAAAAATCAGCAGGAGAGCTTCTGCATGGCGGTGTTGGCGTTGAAGCTGGCCGGACATACCAACGGCGTCAGTCAGCTGCATGGCGAGGTTTCGCGCAAGATGTGGAAGAACGCCTGGCCCGAACTCCCCGAGGAACAGCTGCCGCTGACTTCGATCACAAACGGCGTGCATACCCGCACCTGGATGTCCAACCATATGGCCAGCCTTCTGATCCGTTATCTGGGGAACCGCTGGCTGGACGATCCGACCGACCATAGCGTATGGCGCCGCATCTCGAAGATACCCGATGCCGAACTGTGGAGAACCCAGCAGAGCTGCCGGGAAAAGCTGGTGGATTTTGCGCGCAGGCGTCTCAAGGAACAACTGGTCAAGGTCGGCGCCACAACCAAGGAGATTTCGACAGCGGAAGAGGTGCTGGACCCGGAGGTGCTGACCATCGGGTTCGCCCGCCGCTTCGCAACCTACAAACGGGGAACCTTGCTTCTCCGCGACTTGGACCGGTTGGCCCGCATCCTCAATAATCCGGAGATGCCGGTTCAGTTCATCTTTGCCGGGAAGGCGCACCCGCAGGACCAGGAAGGGAAAGAATTGATCCGGCAGATTGTGCAGGCTTCCCATCAGGAGCGTTTCCGGCACCGGATCGTATTCATAGAGGATTACGACATGGAAGTGGCCCGCCATCTGGTACAGGGGGTGGATGTCTGGCTTAATACACCGCTGCGGCCGATGGAGGCCAGCGGCACCAGCGGAATGAAGGTGGCGTTCAACGGCGGTCTCAACATGAGCATCCTGGATGGCTGGTGGTGCGAGGGGTATCACGGCAATAACGGTTGGGCCATCGGCAAGGGCGAGGTCTACGAGGACATCGAGTATCAGAACCAGGTTGAGGGGCGTGCGCTTTACGATCTGCTCGAGAAGGAGGTTGTGCCGCACTTCTACGATCAGGGCAGCGACGGAGTTCCGCGTTCGTGGGTTGCCACGATGAAGGCTTCGATGCAGAGCCTCTGTCCGGTGTTTTCCACCGACCGCATGGTACAGGAGTATTCGATCCATTCCTATATTCCCGCCTATAGTCAATGGAAGCGGCTTGTGGATGATGACATGGCACTGGCCCTTGATCTTGCCCGCTGGAAAGAACGGCTATTCAAACTCTGGCCGCAGGTGCGAATCGAGCAGGCCGTGGCCGATGCCGCCGACGCGGTGGCGGTTGGCAGTACGATTCCGGTCACTGCCCGTATCGCTCTGGGAGAGCTGGCGGTGGATCAGGTCTCGGTTGAAGTCTATTTCGGAGTGCTGGATTCCACCGGTAACATTCAGGGCGGCGAAACCGTGACTCTCCGGAATATTAACGACCTGGGTAACGGATTGTACGAGTTCAGCGGAGTCCTGGAATGCCGGTTCTGCGGCAGGCATGGCTTCATGCTGCGAATAATGCCGCACCACACGATTCTTGGGAACGTATATGAGCCCGGTTATCTGATATGGGGCTGACGGGGCGGCCGGCCGAAACTTTAATTCAGGATTGGCGAGTATAAATGGCCATGGCAGCAGATATTCAGCAGCAGGTTTTCGACCTGCTTTCCCGTTCATCAAGCGTCTCCTTTATTACCGCCGATCAGGAGAGCACGGGGCGGATTGCCCTTACTCCCGGTCAGCGGGTGACTGCGGAGGTTATAGGTATGCTGCCGAACAACCGCACCCAGGTGCGGGTCGGCAACGAGCGCTTCAATCTGGATCTGCCGATGGCGGTCCGTATGGGGCAATCGCTGGAGATGACATTTGTCTCCGAGGATCCCCGCTCGACCTTTGCCATTGCCCGCCAGGGAGGTGTCTCCCCACCAGTCAGTCTCTCCGATGCGTCCCGCCTGTTGAGCATGCTGATTTCCAGTGAACAGATCCTTGATCCCAAATTACGCTCATCCCTGCAGAGCATCGGGGACATGTTACGGCGTTCTTCCGGCGAGGCCGGAGTGCTGGCCAATTTGCTGGATGAGGCTCTGACGTACGGCGCCTTGCGGGAAGGCGTCAAGGCCGCTCCCAGGGCACCAGAAGATTCGATGCGGGAATCCGGAGAAAGGCGGGCGCCGGCGCAGCAGGGTACGCGCCAGCCGACTCCGGATCAAGCCCGGCTCGCGGCTTTCGAGGCCAACGCTTCCCAGATACTCAGGAACATCGCCCGGAATTCGCGTTTCATTCTGATCGAAGCGGCCAACCCGCTGCAGACGCCCCTGCCGCTTATGCCGGGTGAAGAAGTCAACGCGGTGGTTGTAGGGACACTGCCCGGGGGACGAACTTTTGTACAGGTTGCCGGCACTGCCATGGAGCTGGTCCTGCCAAGGACCGTTGTAGCCGGCGAGCTGCTGCGCCTGACCTTTATCTCGTCACATCCCAAACCGGCTTTTGCTATTTCCCGCACGCAGCCCGATACCTCGCCCGGTTTCTTGAGCGAGGCGGGACGCTGGCTGAGTGTGCTGGAGCACATTAAAGGAGGGGTGTCAGAACAGCAGATGTACGTGCTGGACCGGCTGAACACCGTCTTGAAAAACCTTCCGCCCGATTCTCCGGCATTTACCGCGATATTGGATGAAGCCATTACTTATCAGACCGTGATGAAGGCTCAGGCCGGCGCAGAACAGTCAGTCCTGGCGGCGGGGATGCCGCTGGCCGGGCAGGCGACGCCCGCGTCCGGCAACGGAATCGTTCTGGGTGACGATATGGCCAAATTGCTTCAGGCGGTGATCAAGGGCAACCGTTTGGCGTTGCTGGAGTCACTAAGTCAACAGTCGATGCCTGCCGGACTAACACCCGGGCAGCAGCTGAAGGGTGAGGTGCTGGCGGCTCTGGGTGGTGGACGGTTTATGGTGCAAGTTGCCGGACAAGTCCTTGAATTTGCGATGCCGAAAAATATCCGGCGTGGCGATGTAGTCAATCTGTTTTTCATCACGGAAGAACCTCAGCTCACTTTCCTGATGACCCGCTTCGGAAAGCCGGGTGATGCGCGTGTCAGCGAGACCGGCCGCTGGTTGAGCGGCTTTCTGGGCGAGACTGCGCAAAAAATGCCGCCGCAGGCTGCCATGGGCCTGCTGCGTACGCTGCTCTCCTCTCCACCGGCCGATGCATCCATGGTCAGCAGAATGCTTCAACAGGGGCTGCGCGAAAGCGGGCTTTTCTATGAATCCCACCTGGCGCGCTGGTTTGGTGGCGAGTATCGGCTGGATGACATTTTGAAAGAGCCGCAGGGGCGTTTGTCTCCTCGCTTGTCGCTTGCTGGTGAACATCCTCTGGATGTTTCCGCGGATGCTCTTGCCAGGGCCAGCCTGAAGACCGGTTCGGCGGAAGTAATGGAGGCTGTCTTCAGGAAGGCCGGCAGCAGCATGTCACATGAAGGAATTGCTGATCAGCGCGCGCTGCCGGCGGTTAATGAACAACTTTCCACACTGCAGAGCGGACAGCATGTATTCCGGGGAGACCTGTATCCGGGTCAGCCGATGGAGTGGCGCGTTGCCGAACGGGATACACAGCGCAACCGCTCCGGCGCACGAGAGCGTACCTGGGAAACCAGTGTCGATATTAATCTGCCGCGCCTGGGGCCGGTTTCTGTCCGGCTGGTTCTTGACGGCGCCCGCGTCAGCCTGGATGTACAAGCGGAGAACAGCAGCGCGGTCTCGCTGCTGGATGCCGGCAGGGTGCGTCTGGCTGAGCAGTTGGAGGCCTCCGGGTTGATTCCGTCAGATATGAACATACGCCATGTCGTCACGTGATGATGAAGGGCGCCGGGCAGCGGCGCTTTCCTATAAGCAGGGCTATTACGCGCCGGTAGTCGTTGCCAGCGGCAAGGGGGTTGTTGCCGAGGCGATCATTGCCTGTGCCCGTGAGGCCGGGGTTTATGTACACGAGTCGCCCGAACTGGTCAAACTTCTGATGCAGGTGGATTGCGACCAGTACATACCCCCCGAGTTGTACCGGGCGGTTGCGGAAGTCCTGGTGTGGTTGTATGCGATGGAAAATGAAGGTATTTGACTTATAAATGATGGGAGGGACAATGCAGATCAAGTTTGGTACGGACGGCTGGCGCGGCATTATTGCCCGCGATTTCACCTTTGACAATCTTTCCATTGTGGCACAGGCCACGATGGATTATCTGAACCGGGAAGGGCTGGGGGGCAAGGGTCTGGTAATCGGTTATGATCGCAGGTTCATGTCGCGGGATTTTGCCCGCAGAGTGGCCGAAATTGCCGCAGGCAACGGTATCCGTGTGCGTCTGGCGGAAGAGTACGCCCCGACGCCGGCCATTTCCTGGGCGGTCTGGGAATCGAAAGCCGGCGCGGGCATCATGATCACCGCCAGCCACAATCCGCCGGAGTATAACGGATTCAAGGTGAAAGAAGGTTTTGGCGGATCCGCTCTCCCTTCCACCACCAGGATTATCGAAGAAATCGTTGCCTTTAACATTGATAACAGCCGTCGGGTTGTTGCCGTCCCTTATGATGTGGCCGTTGACAAGGGCCAGGTCGAGCTGTTCGATCCACGCGAAGGCTATTTCCATCAGATCGCCCGCTATGTCGATCTGGATCTGATCAAAAAGTCAAAAATCGCGGTTGCGGTGGATCCGATGTATGGCGCGGGCAGCGGCTTCATTGCGCAGTTGCTGCCTGATGTTTATGAAATACACGGTTCAGAAAATCCCGCCTTTGGTGGTCAGGCGCCCGAGCCGATCGCGCAGCATCTTCAGGAACTGTCCGGATTGCTCAAGAGCGGGAGATACCGGGTGGGGCTGGCCCTTGACGGTGATGCCGACCGTATCGGCGCGGTAGACGAAAACGGAGACTTCTTTTCATCCCATTGTATCTTCACCGTTATTTTGAGGCACCTGATCGAATATAAGAAACTGACCGGAGCAGTGGTGAAAACCGTTTCCACGACCCGCATGGTGGATCTTCTGGCCAATAAGTTCGACCTGGAGCTGTTTGAAACTCCGATCGGTTTCAAGCATATCTGCGAACTGATGCTGGAGCGGGATATCCTGATGGGTGGTGAGGAGTCCGGCGGTCTGGGAGTCAAGGGGCACATACCGGAGCGGGACGGTATCCTGCTTGGCCTGCTGTTGCTGGAGGCGATGGCGGTCAGCGGCAAGGGACTGAAACAGCTGCTTAATGAAACAATGGACGAAATTGGACATTTTCATTATAGTCGCATAGACCGCCGTATCGAAAACGCCGCCAAGGAACTGCTGATTGCAAAACTGCGTTCCCAGCCTCCGCTGGAAATCGATGGCCGGCGGGTAGTGAACTCAAATTTCAGTGACGGGTTCAAGTTCATATTTGATAACGGCGACTGGCTGCTGATCCGCCCCTCCGGTACCGAGCCGGTATTGCGTTTGTACAGCGAGGCGGGAACTTCGGACCAGGTTGATCGCTTTTTGCGGGCCGCGGTAACAATTGCCGGAGTGTAGTTAAGGACACTGAACTGAATCCGTTACGGATTTTATACGTTTATTTAGGCAACTGCTGTAAATCGGGGATTGCGCCGGCGTAAAATTTGTTTATAATCTACCCGTTGTGCTCTCATGGCCGTTTACATGCTCTGAACGATCACAGCCTTTAGTAAAATCAAACAACCCGAGGAGGAACACTGTATGGCAAACATTCTGATCGTTGATGATTCATCCACCATGCGCAAAATTATATCCAGGTCACTGCGTCAGGCTGGTTTGCCGGTTGACGAGATTTTTGAAGCAGCCGACGGCATCGAGGGTTTGGGAGTAATCGCTTCCGGTAAATCGATCCAGCTGATTCTGTCGGACATTAACATGCCCAACATGGATGGTCTTGAATTTGTCAAGGCAGTGCGCGGAAACGGCAACTCCACGCCGATCGTCATGATTACCACCGAAGGTGGTGAAGAGATCATCAAGGAGGCCATGTCCAGCGGAGCCAGCGACAGCATCAAAAAACCGTTTACACCTGATCAGCTTCAGGAAAAACTGGGGGGATTGGTATGAGCATGAGCTGGGACATCACAGAATCAACTTCGTTAACCGAGGAACAGCTGGCAAGCTACGTAATATCCGCCACCCAGGATGTGTTCTCGACCATGGTTATGATGGACGTTGTTGATGAATTCCCGATGAAGGAGCCGGTCAGCCGTTTCAAGTGCAGCATTACCGGCATGGTCGGCTTTGCCGGTACCTACTCGGGGGTGATTTCGATCCATTGCCCGGTTGAACTTGCTCTGAAGATAACTTCAAACATGCTCGGCATCGAATGTGATGAAGTCAATGAAGATCTGAACGATGCTATCGGAGAGATCGCCAACATGCTGGGTGGCAGTGTTAAACAGGTCCTTTCCAAGGGGGGGCTTGATGTCAAACTCTCGATCCCGACCGTGATTTCCGGAGAGGACTATACCGTAAACTCGCTTTCAGACAGTGACTGTGTCGTCATTCCGTTCGTCGTTGAAGACCATAAATTGCTGGTCGGACTGACTCTGAAAAAGGAAGATTAACTCCAGCGCCGCTGGAGTTCAGTGTTGACGAGAACTCGTCATACTGAATCCGCACCGGAAGACGAATTGAATGGATGGTTATAAAACTCTATACGGGATTCTGGAAACTGCACTGAAGCAGGCCGGAGAAGAGAGCGGCATGCTTCTCGGTCAGGAGCTGTCAATCGCGCTTTCAGACTCTCTTGCCACCAGCAAGGCTTCCTACTTCGGAACCCTGGATGATGGCTGCTTTGTTCTTGGCGTTGATTCCAGCGAGTCATATACCGGCCAGTTCTATCTTGTATTCTCGTTGCGTGACGCCATAGTCATGAGCAGTATTCTGCTCGGAATACCACCTGCCCGCATCCAGGAGAAAAAACGGCTCTCGATCATCGAGAACGATGATATCGATGCCTTCTCCGAAATTGCCAATATGATCAACGGTGCCTTCAACACCGTTTTCCAGGGCTCTCTTCCAAACAAGATTCGTCTTAAGCTGTTATCCCCCAAAAAATATATCCCGGAAATTGATCAATTGAGCGAAGAAGAGCCGCTCCCGGATGGTGAATATCTGATGTTCCGTTCCAAGTTGGAACTTCCGGGACAGGAAATGAACCATCTGGATGTAATGATTCCGGTAGCATTGGGCAATATTTACGATCCTCCCCAGGAAATGCCGGAACCCGAGGTCGATACCGGTCTTGCCGGGGGCGCCGGTGCCGATGGGCAGGATGCTGAATCGGCTGGCGGCGATTCCGGTGCGTCAAAGGCGCCGGGCGACGCGGAGCGGTTAGGCGAAGATGTTGCTGGTGGTATAGACAGCATCGTTATTCTGGAGGACAACACCGAAGAGAGACAGCAGATTGCAACCCTGGTCGAATTTACCAGATTTCAGATAGTTGAAGGCACCCTCAATGCCGATATCAAGGAGTTGTTTGCCGGTCGTAACGTGCGATTGGTTATAATCGGTTCACGGGATGCCGACGACCGCGAGTTGGCCGTGTGTATAAAAGTCAACGCCCTCTGCCAGGATTCCCCCCCCCCGATAATCATGAGCGCCGAGTGCTGGACCCGTACCGCTGTCTTGAAGGCGCTGAAATACGGGGCCAGGGACATTATCATAAAACCTTGCAGCGGTGACGACGTGATTGCCAAGATAAGACGTTACTGCCATTTACCTGCAAACTGACGCAAAATGTCACCATTGATAAGTAATAATTATCTCCCGCGATTTTCTGCCAATCATATTCCGTTGAAGTATCTGTGCCGTCAAACCGGGGCCTGGGCGGGCTGATGAAAGCTTCGTTAATTTCACATACCGGTTCTCTCCGATCTCCGCTGCCGCTGTTTCCAGTAATTCTCTCAATCCTTTACCTGCTTGTATTTCCTGCAAGTGAAGCAGGGGCATCCATTTCCAATCGACTCTACCGTGTTGATATCCGCCCCCATAAAGATTATACCCGCATCATCGTCAGGTTGGCCGAACCGCCGGTCTATAATTTGACGACCATCCCCGGCAGCCGTATGCGGCTCGTGATTCAGGATACCGGCGGTACGCTGTTCAAGAAATTCAGGCGATATTCCGACCGGAATATCGGTGGGCTTACCTTTTTAAGGCGGGGAGACAGTCTCCTGATAACATTCCAGGTCGCTCCGTTGGCCGGATACCGTGACCTGTCTCGACCGGATGTCAGCGCAATAACTCTTGATATCGGAGCGCCGTTCAAGACGAAAATTACCGGCCCTGCTTTTCAGGGGCGCGAAAAAATCTGGAGTGGTGTCGAGAAGCTGGTGAGAGACTTTGATCCGCCTCTCAAATCGGAGATCCCTTTTTCACCCACCGACCGGCAGATTCTCAAAAACTTTCTTGACGAAAACGACCAGAAGCTTTTCATGACGGCGGAGGCTGCACTGTACCGCGGGCTGCTGTCAGAGGCGGAGGAAATCTTTACCCAGTTTGCGTCTCGCCAGATTCCGGTTCGTCCATTGGCCATGTATCGTCTGGCGGAAACCTGGTACAAGCTGCAGAAGTATCCCCAGGCTCTGAGCGCATTTCGTGAAGCGGAAAAATTATGGCCTGCATACCTTGGTTTCAATCCGGGGGTTACGTTTTACTATGGTGACAGTATCGCCAGAAGTGGCGACCTGGCCCAAGCGCGGCTCTTGTTGACCGGTCTTGTCGGTCGGCTGGCGGACAAAAAATATGCTCCCGCCCTGCTGGTGCGACTCGGTGACATTTTATCGCGCCAGGGGCATGACAGGGAAGCGCTGGCCATATATCTGAATGTCGCCGAAAACTTCAAGGACAACAAGGCCAATGGAATGGCGTTGATGCGCCGTGCCGATCTTCAGTTTCTGCAGGCTACACCATGGAACTACAGGCCGTTAAGCGCCGCTTATCTGAACGCCTCCCGTCAGAGTGGTGATTTGGACATGCGCGAGGAGTCCTTGTTCAAGCATGTGTTGCTGGAATCAATCCATGGTGATGCCGGTGAAGCACTGCAGCTCGTGACTTCGTTCCAGAAAAAGTTTCCGCGTGGAGTCTATGTCGCTGTTATCAGGACCATCAGGGAAGTGCTGGTTGCGGATGTTTATCGAAACACGGCCTGGAGAAAGGACCCGTCTTCCCTGGTTCGTTTTGTTGAAGAGCAGCACGACTACCTGTCGGGCTGTGTCGAACAACCGGGATTTCTCAAGACTGTTGCGACCGCATACAGCGAGTCCGGAAGGCCCATCGAGCTGATCAAGCTGCTTGATTCAGTGGTGGAACGGCAATGGGCGGCTCCCATTGCTCCTGATGTATATCTTGAAATAGTTGATAACTCTGAGCTGATCGGTGATATGGTCACGGCTGAACGCGCGATAAAAGCATTTTTGCGAATGTTTCCGGCCGACCCGCGCTCGCGCGAGATGACGGAGCGCCTTGGGGAGGTTTACTTTACCGCGGATAAGCACCAGCAGGTAAAGGAAACCTTGTTGTGGCTGCTCAACAAGGGTGAAAAAGCACGTATTCCGGAAAGCTATTACCGTTTGGGCCGGTCGCTCTGGACTCTGCAGCTGTATCCCCAGGCATCCAGGGCTATGGACATCTATCTTGCGGCTGCCCCCGTCCGAGACTCAAGATTGTTGCCGGACGCTTATTACGTGGCGGTTTCATCCAGGGAAAATACCGGGGATCGAAAAGGCGCATTGAAGTTGCTTGATGCTGCTCTGAAGCTGGCGGATAACAGGCGCCGCGAAGAATTCATATACAAAAGCGGCGATATCAACCTGCGTGACGGAAATATTTCACGTGCCCGTGCGATGTTTGAACAGTTGGATAAAAACGGCAAGGACCCCGATTGGCAAAAGCTAGCCCGGCAGGCACTTGCAACCATTGAGACCAAATCCGCAGTTCGTTAGCCTTCCCGTATCCAGTCAAAAACCCGACTTAGTCAAAAACATGACGCAATCCGCGCCCGGTATTTACGTCAAAGTGGCATAACAATCGCGATAGTGTCGGGATATGGCCCTTGGAAGTAACAGGAGTGGCTGCTGTTTGAAGGCATGCTTTTTGCAATCAAATGCGTTCACGTAGGAGGTCACAATGCGAGTGGATGGATTGTTCAGTACTACAGTTGAGTTGCTTGGAAAAAGTATTGACCTGAGGGCGAAAAACCAGAACCTGATCGCCTCAAATATCGCCAATGCCGAAACCCCCAATTTCATTCCGAAAACACTGGCGTTCGAGGAAGAGCTCCAGGGCGCTCTCAAAAGCGGAAACAGCAGAGGTCCGACGCCAGCAATCACAAACCCGCGCCACATAAACATAGGTGGCTCCGGTGGCGGGCTTCGGTCGGTTTCAGGCAAGGTTATTGAAACTCCTGCCAAAACTCCTGGAAAAGATGGCAACGCCGTGGAACTTGAAAACGAGATGGGTAAAATGACTGAAAACCAGGTCATGTTCAATGCCTCGGTGCAGATGCTGACCAAGAAGTTCGAGGGATTGCGGACTGCAATCAGGGAGGGCAAATAAATGGATTTTTTCAGTTCAATAAACGTCAGTTCGTCTGCGCTCTCTGCTGAGCGGACACGCATGAACCTGATTTCCAGCAACCTGGCCAACGCCAGTGCCACAAGAACCGCCGAGGGTGGTCCATACAAGCGCAAGGATGCCGTGTTCACCTCCACTCCGATGGAGAACCGTTTCGATCGTGCCCTGGACGGTGCTACGGCTCAACAGGTTCGCCAGGTGGAGGTGTCTCGGATCGTTGAGGACCAGAATCCGCCCCGTATGCAGTACGATCCCGGACATCCCGATGCCGATCCCCAGGGGTATGTTGCCATGCCTAACGTGAACGTGGTCGAGGAAATGGCCGACATGATCGGTGCGACCCGTGCCTATGAGGCCAATGTCACCGCAGTCCAGGCAGCAAAAAGCATGGCGATGAAAACACTGGAAATAGGCAGGTAACTCCCCTAATACATTTTTTTAAAAGAGGAATTTCACATGGAAATAAGTGCTATCGAAAGTGGAATGGGTCTTTCAAAGATCTTTCCCGAGCAGGGCAAAATCAGTTCTTCTTCGACTGCAGAGGGGGCCGGTAAGTTTTTCAGCGAACTCGTCTCCAAAGTAAATGACATGCAGGTACAGTCAGATAAATCAATACAGGGGTTGGCAAGTGGGGAAAACAAGAATCTTCATGAGGTGATGATTGCCGTCGAGAAGGCCAGTATTTCGTTCCAGTTCATGTCTCAGGTCCGTAACAAGGCGCTTGAAGCCTATCAGGAAGTTATGAGGATGCAGGTATAGAGTGGATTTTCATCCCGTGGAGCTTTCTAAACGTGTTCTATGCCGTGCCGGCATTGATTCCGCGGTAGATTTGCAATTACTCTGAAAGGAACGTTCATTACGCCGATGCCAGAAGGATTACGAAGACTTATAGAGCCTTTTATGGCGCTTTCCCCAGGGAAAAGGATGCTCATTGTCGGGGTGGCTTTATTATCATCCGTGGCGTTTGCCGTGCTGATATTTGTAGCCAACCGTACCGATTACCGCCCGCTTTTTACCAATCTTACCCCTGAAGATGCTGGGGAAATCGTCAAAAAAATGAAGGATAGCAAGGTTCCTTACCAGATTACCGATGATGGCAAGGGAATACTTGTTCCTTCCGACAAGGTTTACGATCTGAGATTGACGCTTGCTTCCGAAGGTCTTCCCCAGGGTGGCGGAGTCGGTTTTGAAATTTTTGACCGGAAAAACTTCGGCATGACCGAGTTTGTGCAGAAGCTTAATTACCAGCGCGCCCTTCAGGGGGAGTTATCCAGGACAATAGCCCAATTGACCGGTGTTGAACAGGCAAGGGTGCACCTGGTAATACCGGAGAAATCACTTTTCAAGGACAATGAAAAGCCGGCCACTGCCTCGATAGTACTTAAAATGAAGTCGAATCGCGCACTGCGTGATGCAGAAGTGCAGGGTGTGGTGCATCTTGTGTCATCTTCGATCGAAGGCATGGACCCTGAGCATGTGACCGTGCTTGACAGCCGGGGGAAAATTCTCAGCAAAGGCGGCAGCAGCGATCCTACCAGTCGCATGACATCGGCCATGCAGGAAACGCAACGAAATTACGAAAAGAATGTCGAGGAACGGATACAATCCCTGCTTGATCGCATTGTCGGTGGCGGCAAGTCCGTGGCTCGGGTTACTGCTGCTTTTGATTTCAAGCAGGTCGAGCGGCTTGAGGAGAAGTTCGACCCGGAAAGTATTGCCGTTCGCAGCGAGCAGCGCACCGAAGAAAAAGGGGCATCGACAACAGCCAGCAGTGGAGTCCCCGGAGTCCAGACTAATCTTGGACGAACGGCCAACGCTGGGGGGGGGACGTCTGGAGGCGGCTCCAAAAACGATGAAACTCTCAACTATGAGGTCAGTCGATCCACCGCAAAGATCATTGAGCCGATTGGCGCTTTGAGTAAAATCTCGGTTGCGGTGCTGGTAGACGGCAAATATGAAGCGCCCGCCGCCACCAAGGAAGGCCAACCGGCCAAGGCAAAATATACCCCCCGCTCTCCTGATGAACTTCAAAAGATTGAGACACTCGTAAAGAGCGCTGTCGGTTTCAACCCTGAGCGAGGCGATCAACTGAGCGTGCAGAATATTCCCTTCCAGGAGACCGGAGAGTTCGGTGCAACCGAAACCGTCAAGTGGTGGACAAACCCATTTTTCATGTCTCTGGCTAAAAACCTGATGATCGGGGTCGGCTTCCTGGCGTTGATCATGTTCGTGATCCGCCCGCTTCTGGCATCGCTCAAAACATCAAGGCCGGCTTCTCTTGAAAGTTTCGAGCCGCTTGGCGAGGGCAGGGAACAGCTCACCACGACAGAACGTGTGCAGCTTGCCACGCAAATGGCGGAACAGCAAAGTCTGATAGAACAGGCAAAAAAGGATCCATACCAGGTTGCCCAGATACTGCAAAACTGGGTTGGCGAGGACAAGTAGAATCAAATATATTGAATCACGCTTTTAATAAACTCCACGCAGGGGCACTATGACCGGTTCAGAAAAAGCTGCAATTCTTTTGCTTTACCTTGGCAATGAGGTAACCTCCAAGGTCTTTGAGCATCTGGATGATACGGAAATTAAAAAGATCAGTAAAAGCATGGGACAGTTGGGGCATGTTTCACGCAATACAATCATGGAGGTTGTAAATACTTTTACCGAGGTCATTAACCCGGAGTCGGGAATATTTTCCCAAGGGGACGAATTTGTTTTGAAAATCCTGGAAAAGGCGCTGGGGCCGGAAAAAGCTCACATGCTGATGGAGGAGTTGCAGGCGTCCAGTTATGGGGATCTTGTCGATATTCTGGCCAATATGGACTCCAAAACCATCGCCAATTTCCTGTCTCAGGAGCACCCGCAAACCATTGCAGTTATTCTGGCAAAACTCAAATCAAAACAGACCAGCGAAATAATCAGTCTTTTACCACAGGAGTTGCAGGCCGAAGTAGTTCTGCGAATAGCGGATGTGGAGCAGGTATCACCCGAGATTCTCAAGGATATCGACGAGGTTTTGAAGCGCGAGATCAATTCCATGGGAGGTACTCAGCGTTACAAGGTTGGTGGTATCGACAAGGTCGTGGACATGTTCAATCATTTTGACCGCAGCAAGGAGAAGCAGATCCTTGACAAGCTTGATGTGTTGAGCCCTCCCTTGTCCGAGATAATCCGCAAGCACCTCTTCACTTTCGAGGATGTTTTTGCGCTTGACGATCGAAGTATCCAGTCCGTAATGCGTGAAGTATCCAATGATACCCTGACTCTGGCGATGAAGACATCTCCGGACGAGGTCAAGGACAAGATCTTCAAGAACATTTCCAGCCGAGCTGCCGAGATGATCAAGGAAGACCTCGAGGTTATGGGGCCGGTGCGACTGTCCGATGTTGAAAAAGCGCAGGGAGAAATCATAAAAATTGTAAGAAAGATGGAAGAGGAAGGCAAAATTGTGCTTGCCGGGCGTGGGAGCGAAGATGTCCTCGTCTAGGGTCATTAAAGCTGCGGTTCATGATGGCGCCGGTATTTCCGACTTCAGTTTCAAGCAGATAAACTCTGCTGCCGTATCCGCGTCGCTTGAGCCGGGTTCAGGCGGCTTTGTCCCGATGGATCTTTTCGCCGGAGCAAGCTTTCTGGAACGTAATGAATTGTTACGGGAAGAACCGGAAAATTCAGGACCGCCGGTGGTTGAAATCACCGAGGACGAACTGAAACAAAAAATCAACGATTCCTTCAACGCCGGTCTGCAGGAAGGCAAAAATCTGACGGAACGCGGGCTTGTCAATGTTTTTAGAGCCTTGCGCGGGGCCAGCGAGACGATTCATAACCTAAGGGACAAAGTGTTGCGCGAATCCGAGGATGAGCTGATCAATCTTGTGATGCTGGTGGCCCGCAAGGTTATTATCCGTGAGGTCTCGCAGGATCGTTGCATATTGGCCGATGTGGTGAAAAATGCTCTTGCCGGATTGTCGGCTCGCGAAGAGTTGACGGTTCGATTAAATCCGGATGACTATGCCTTGTTGAATTCCGGCAGGGAGGAATGCCTCAAAAAAGAACTTGTCAGTGAGCGTCTGCAACTGAAGGCGGATTCCACCGTTGCATCGGGATTCTGCCAGATCGACGCGGCCATGGGAACGATCGATGCCGGGCTTAACGCCCAACTGGAAGCTATTTACCGCAATCTCCTTGATGAGCGGAGCGCTTCACAGGTTCAGAATGACTGATACAGGGATAATCCCGATATGCCCAATGCACGCATCAATCTGAAAAAATACGGCGGTTCAATCGCATCATCCAAACCGGTCCGGCTGCATGGCAAGGTGACTCAGGTTGTGGGCCTGGTCATCGAGGGATATTGCCCGGACACATCGGTGGGCGCAATCTGTGAGATAAAACCGTTGGAAGGTGAGCCGATTCCGGCGGAGGTGGTCGGCTTTCGCAACAACAAGACGCTTTTGATGCCGCTTGGAGAGTTGAGAGGAGTGGGACTTGACAGCCTGATTTCCGTCAGACGTGACAAAGCCTCACTTGGCGTCGGTCCGCAACTCCTGGGGCGCGTGATTGACGGCTTGGGCAATCCGATTGATGACAAGGGACCGATCAGGGTAGAGGAAGAATATCCGATCTATGCCTTGCCGGTCAACCCGATGACCAGACCTCCCATAAGGAAACCCCTTGATCTGGGTATCAGGAGTATCAACGGTCTTCTTACCTGCGGCCAGGGGCAACGGGTCGGTATCATGGCCGGATCCGGTGTCGGAAAGTCGACGTTGCTCGGTATGATCGCCCGTTACACCGAAGCAGACGTGAACGTGATTGCATTGATCGGCGAGCGTGGCCGCGAACTGCGAGAGTTCATAGAAAAGGATCTCCAGGAGCAGGGACTCCATAAATCTGTTGTTGTTGTGGCTACCTCGGATCAGCCTCCTTTGGTGCGCATGCGTGGAGCGTATATTGCAACCACAATTGCAGAGTATTTTCAAAAGCAGGGCAAGAAGGTTCTGCTGATGATGGATTCGGCCACCCGGTTTGCAATGGCCATGCGTGAAGTCGGACTCGCCATCGGTGAACCACCCACTACCAAGGGCTATACTCCTTCCGTATTTGCCGCGTTGCCGAAACTGCTGGAGCGTACCGGTAATTTTCCGGAAGGAAGCATTACCGCGCTCTATACGGTCTTGGTGGAAGGCGACGATTTTAATGAGCCGATCTCGGATGCCATGCGAAGCATACTGGACGGGCATATTGTTCTGTCGCGCGATCTGGCAGCCCGCTCCATCTACCCGCCGATTGATGTCATGGCGAGCACCAGCAGGGTCATGTCCGATGTTACTTCGCGTGAGCATCAGGCTCTGGCGTCAAAATTCAAGGAAGTTCTGGCAACCTACCGTCAGTCGGAAGATCTGATCAATATTGGCGCTTACAAGGCCGGCAGTAATCCCGGTATAGATTATGCTATGTCACATAATGCTGACATGCAGTCCTACCTTAAACAGGCGATTCATGACCCGGTAATGCTGGATGATGCCATCAAGGGTCTCAAAGGTATATTCGACGCATGACCGGGCTTTGCCTTCGGGAGTAAGCCATTATGGCAGACAAGTCATTCAAGCTGGAACAGGTTCTGTCCTATCGCGGCGAAATGGAAAAACTCTGCAAACAGGAATTTGCGACTGCCAAGCAGGGACTTGAAAAAGCGAACGATGAGCTGCTTCGCGAGGAGGAACATGTCAACGAGTTGACACAGGAGTTCTGTGACCGTCAGCAGGACCTTGACTGTATCGATGATATGAGGATGTATTCCGACTTTTTTGCCCGCAAGCGGGAAGAGATCAAGAATCAGAAGGAACGGGTTGAACAGCTGGATCGCGAAATGAATGAACGGCGTGAAGAACTTTTGGAGGCGACCAAGGACAAGAAGGTGCTTGAGTCACTCAAACAGAAAAAGTCCGATGAGTTTCGTCAGGAGATGTTGCAGAAGGAACGCAATTTTCTTGATGAAATATCAATTCAGAAAAAGGTTTGATCATCTTGAATAAGATAAAATCAATATCCGCGGTTGCATTGATCTGTACACTGGGTTGTGGTCTGACACTGCTTAACTTGCCGCTGGTGTCGTCAAGTTCCGCCGGCCAGGGCGCCGCTCCAGGCAGTACCTCTTCGGAGACCGCCAAGTACTCCTCGTCCGAAAGTCAGCAACCGGTTAACGCTTCCCGTGCCGCCCGCGAGGAAAAGGCGCTGCAGGATGCCCGTCGCCAGCAGCTGGCCGAAAAGGAAGCTGCCCTGGCAGCCAAGGAGCTGGAACTGAAAAAACTGAGCGCAAAACTGGAAGCCCAGGTAAAGGCGCTGGAAGATAGTAAAAAAAGACTGGATGATAGTCTCAAGATCCAGACTGATCAACAGAAGAAAAAGCAGGATGAAAAAATTCAGAAAATGGTCAAGCTGTTCAAAACCATGCGTGGAGAACAGGCCGGAAAGATGATAGACACGCTGCGGGAAGACCTGGCAATGACGCTTCTGAGCCGTCTTGACACAAAGACAGTGGCAAAGCTGGCGCCTTTCATAAGCCAGCCGAGGGTTGTAAGGTGGGTAACTGAAAACCTGCAGGGTAAATAATTTCGATTTTATGGACATGTATACTGTCCAATCCATAAAAAATTCATACAGAAAGGAGGTGAAAAACAATGAATGCAGGACAGATGTTTATGAATATGATGTCGGGCGTGACCCAGACGGTTACTCCTGACGCGATGGCAGCAGTACCGCTGAATAAATCCGGCGTAAATTTTGACAATCTTCTTGGTGAAATACGCATGCAGGCAGATGCGAAGATGGTTGCCAATGTTGACATTGCTGGTGTTTATGCTGTGTCGGAAGAACCGGAGTTGCCTTCGGAAACTTCCGGAACGGTGGCTGCGCTGAAGTTGGGAACAGCCCGGACTAGTGGTGCTTCTCAAGCTAATGGCGAAATAGTCATGCTTGAAGCGGCAGCATTGGATACGCTGATTGATGGTTCTTCCGATGCCTTGCCCATCACTCCGGAGATGTATCCAGCTGAGGCGCAAATGGTTTTGGCGGCTTATGCGCAATCCAGCATGATTCCGCATGTCAACACTCCGCCCAGTCATGAAGATGACAGCGGACAGAACGTACTAGCCAAGGCTGTCGAAGTTGACCGGTCGGCAACCAGAACCGGGGCTCAAGTAACGTACCTTTCCGAAGTTGCAGCACCGGAGCAACCGTCTGTTAAGACCGCTGATTTGTCAACATCAGCAAAAGAAACCGCAACACAACAGTCAGTACCTGTAATACAGGCAACGGCACGTCAGGAGAATCATCCCATGTCTGCCAATGCTCCAGTCGTGAAATCCTCCGGTCAGAATCAGGCTGCTGATGTTCAACAGCCAGGCAGAATGCCGTCAGTCAACACTCCGCCAAATCCTGAAGTTGACTCCGTACAGAATGTACTACCTAAGTTAGCCACTATGGACCAGCTGAAAATTAAAGCCGATGCCCCAGTAACTTCCATTTCCATGGAACAGCTGCAATCACCAGTAATCCAATCGATTGATCTACCCCCCCCCCGGTTGGAAACTGTAACCCAGGCAGCATCTGTGACAACTGCAAAGCCAGCTGCGCCATATCAAGCTGCAATCTTACCTGCAGTGGAAGTTGCTGCATCTAAACCTGAAACGGCCCGTCAGGAGAAACCTCTCATGCCGGCCAAAGCTCCTACAGTGGAATTGTCCGAACAGAATCAGGCTGCTCCGCGTCCACAGCCAGGCAGAATGCCGTCAGTCAACACTCCGTCCAGTCAAGAAGTTGACTTCGTACAGAACGTACAACCCAAGGCTGCTGTAACCGACCAGCCAATAATTAAAATCGAGGCCCCCGTAATGTTCCGCACTTCGGAACAGCGGCAATCATCATCAACACAGTCTGTCGAACAGTACTCCCGGACCGTCCATCCAGAGCAACAGACCGCCCGGCTGGAATCCGTTGCCAGCCCGACGACTGACAGACCGGTTGCCAAGCCTGCCGAACAAACGCACCGTTTCGCAGTTGCAGCACCTGAGCAACCGTTGACTAATCCGACAGTTATATCCGTATCGGCAAAAGAAACCGCAACACAACAGTCAGCAGCTGTAATAACTGCAAAACCGGCAGAGCCAGCTTCAGCTTCATTCCATGCTGTAACGACACCGGTTGTGGAAGTTGCTACAGCGAAGCCTGAAACGGCCCGTCAGGAGAAACCTCTCATGCCGGCCAAAGCTCCTACAGTGGAATTGTCCGAACAGAATCAGGCTACTCCGCGTCCACAGCCAGGCAGAATGCCGTCAGTCAATACTCCGTCCAGTCAAGAAGTTGACTCCGTACAGAACGTACAACCCAAGGCTGCAGTAACCGACCAGCCAATAATTAAAACCGAGGCCCCCGTAACGTTCCGCTCTTCGGAACAGCGGCAACCATCAACAACCCAGTCCGTCGAACAGTACACCCGTACTGTCCAGCCAGAGCAACAGACCGCCCGGCTGGAATCCGTTGCCAGCCCGACGACTGACAGACCGGTTGCCAAGCCTGCCGAACAAACGCACCGTTTAGCAGTTGCAGCACCTGAGCAACCGTTGACTAATCCTACAGTCTTATCAGCATCAGCAAAAGAAACCGCAACACAACAGTCAGCACCTGTAATAACTGCAAAACCGGCAGAGCCAGCTTCAGTTCTATCCCAAGCTGTAACGACACCGGTAGTGGAAGTTGCTACAGCGAAACCTGAAACGGCCCGTCGGGAAAAACCGCTCATGGCGGCAAATGCTCCAGTTGTGGAACTGTACGGGCAGACACGGGATGCGAATATTCAACAGCCAGACAGAATGCCGTCTGTCAACACTCCACCCAGCCATGAAGTTGACACCGTACTACAGAATCAGGAAACAAATGTTGCAGCGGACTTAAATCAGGTTGCAACCGGCCTTCAAACCAAGCCGAGCAGGGAATCCGCTCCGGTACGAAATGAAGCTGAATCATTATCCAAACCGGTTCTACAGGTTACTCCACTGCACCAGAGTGGATTGGAAACATTCCATGCCAAAGAGGCCGCCAAACCGGTTGTGCAAGAGACGGCTGTTCCGGAACCACCATCGGAAGTCTCTCAGGAAACGAGATTGCCCAATCGTGCAATCAGCACATCATCTGAGCCTGAGATCGAGTTCACTTTTACTTTGCCCAGGCCGATTACCGTTTCCAAGGCTCATTCTACTGAACCGAGTCGTTTGGCATCCACCAGCACCGCTTTGAGGCAACAGATAATATCGCTTGATATTGAACCGTCTCAAAAACAGACTGCTGAATTAGGAACGGTAACTGCATTAAAGTTAGAAACGATAGTAACCCCAAGCAGTGCAGCAAGAGCGCAGGAAAATGGCAGAACGCCGGAAGCGGTATTGTCATCCGCTACGGAAACGGGCTTGACACGTAAGCTGCACCCCGAAGTTACCTTGAAAGAAATTGATCCTGGCTCTTCGGTAGCAAAAACCGACGAAACAAACAAGCAGAAAGCCTCTTCGGACTCCCACTCCGGAACGATGCAACAGATGGTCGGTAGAGCGGCGATTCAGGCTATCCCGAGTACTGATGGCGAAAACGCCAGGGCAAGTTTATCCCCGTCATCTGCAAAGGGGAATGGGACTCCAATTCAAAGTATTGTCCCTTCTGGTGAGGTGATGCAGACCTCGGATGATTCAATGGGCAGTAATGGCGATCAAGCCGGGTCCGGCCCAAAACCGGATAATCAGATGTTGGCCCACCAGGTTAATGCACAAACAAAACCGGAAAATCAGCCGGTTGCTTCAGTGCATGGTTCCAGATTCAACCCGGAACAATCCCGCCAGGATCTTCCGGAGCAGGTTGTGCATCAAGTCCGGGAACGCCTCGGTCAGCACGAGGTAAAAGCCGGGAATCAGCAGATTACATTGACCCTGTCACCGGAAAATATGGGTGAACTGAAGATGAACCTGAATCTTCAGGGTCAGCGCTTGTCGGTTGAAATCGTGACCGAAAACCGTACCGTGCGGGATGCAATTTTGCAGCATTCCGATTCTCTCAAGGAAACTCTGGCCCGTCAGAACATAACCGTGGAATCCTTTGATGTTACCACTAATGGTCGTGGTACTGGAAACCCGGGACAAAACCAGGATGCCTGGAGAGAACTGGCCAGGCAGAAACAGCAGCAATTGTGGGCTTCAACAGGTGGTTATGCCCTTCCGCAGATGAACGTGTCTTTAAACCCTGCGGCGTATCAGGCAAAAAACGAGCATGCCATGCTCGACATCCATTATTGAAAGCGAGGTGAGAAAGAATGGTAACCAGTGTAACTTCTACAACCGATACTAGCGCGGCTGCCGCAGCAATGAAAAAATCCTTGGGTATGAACAAGGATGACTTCATGAAGCTTTTTGTGGCGCAGCTGAAATACCAGGATCCGCTGGCACCACAGGACGCCAGTGCAATGTTGGACCAGCTATCGCAATTGACCCTGGTCGAACAGTCGTACAACACCAACACCGCACTGCAAAACCTGCTGACATCTCAGAATAACTCGGCAACTATGTCATCGGTGTCGTTCATCGGCAAAGATGTCAAGGCCAATGGCAATGCGGTCCCGTTTGACGGCACTTCGCCCGCCAGCATGCAATTCAATCTCTCTGCTCCGGTTGATTCGGCCCAGATCGATATCAGCGATTCAAACGGAAATATTGTCAGGACCATTAGCGCAACCGCACTAAACCAGGGCGATTCCGCAGTGTCATGGGATGGCCGTGATAACAATGGCAATCTCCTTTCGGCCGGCGCTTACACATTTTCCGTTAAAGGAACCACGGCCGGTGGATCAACCGTTTTAGCTACAACCTATACAGCAGGCCGAATCGACGGGGTTTCTCTCGTGGATGGCACTCCCTTGCTGACAATCGGAGCAGCCACAATCTCTTTGTCCGATGTCATCAGCGTGAAAGGGGTATAACGACAGATGATAGACCAGATATTATTTCCGAATCCGGTCCAACCCGGCAGAACAGAACGTCCGCAGCCGCAGAAACCATCATCAGGTCAGGTTTCCGACTCGCCGTTCGCAAGGGTGTTGGATCAAAAAACACCGTCACAGGAGGTCAAGTTCTCGCAACATGCTCAGGAAAGGCTCAGGGCCCGCAATATTACTTTCTCGGCCAATGATCTTGCAAACCTGGAAGGAGCAGTTAACAGTGTCGCCCAAAAAGGCGGTAAGGAATCATTGGTAATGATGGGAGACGCTGCGCTGGTTGTCAGCGTAAAGAACCGTACCGTCGTGACCGCCTTGGACAAGATGCAGATGAAAGGCAATGTTTTTACCAACATCGATTCAGCAGTGATTATTTAGCGAATCAACCATCAGCAGGGCTGGCCCTCCTTGAGGAAGCCCGCGAAGCGCCGACCGATTGACGCGCTTCTCACAACCAACTCAAAAAAAATAACAGGAGGCATCACAATGAGTATTACATCAGCGCTTTTTACCGGAGTCAGCGGATTACTTAACAACGCCGAGGGAATGAACGTAATCGGCAACAACATATCCAACGTTAACACAATCGGTTTCAAAGGTTCCCGCACACTTTTCTCCGACATGCTTTCCACGCCGACCACCAACCGGTCCCAGATGGGACATGGTACAACCATCCAGAAGATTGATAATCTCTTTACCCAATCCTCCTTTGAAAGTACCGGCAACGTGACCGACATTGCCATCCAGGGAGACAGCTTCTTTGCGCTGGCCGGACCATCAGACCCCAAGGGGACTGCCATTACCGGGGAAAAGGCGTACTATACCAGAGCCGGTGCTTTCAGGCTTACCCCTGACACAACGGTGGCCCCGCCGGTCGATTTGTATCTTTCAAATCCGGACGGCTATCGCCTGCTGGATACAGCCGGCTTCCCGATAACAGTTCCGGTAGCAGCCGCTCCGCCGGCTGATACTGACATCATCAAGATTACCGCCATTGACACCGACGGCAAGATATCCATGTTGCGCGGTGACGGCACAGTTGCTTACTACTCCGCCGTTGCCGGTGTACCGGTCGCCGGCGGTGACACCAATGCGGCAAATGCAACCAGGCTGGCCACTTTGCGGGTTCCCTACCCAGGCGAACTGGAGAAATTCGGCGGCACGCTTTTCAAAGCCAATAACCCGGCGACCGGTGTTACCGCTGCAACAGTACTGTACAGCGCTACCTGGAATTCGGCCACCAATCTGCCGTCACAGGAAAAATTGTTTTCAAATAACCTTGAGCAGAGCAACGTGGATATGGCCACCGAGTTCGTCAAGATGATTCTGACCCAGCGAGCCTATTCGGCCAACTCCAAGACCATCACAACCGCGGACGAGATGACCCAGGAAGTATTGAACCTCAAACGGTAATATCGCGTAGCCGGGCGGGATGAGTTGAAGATTGCTCATCCCGCTTTTTGTTTGCGGCTACAGAAAAACGATGACCGGCGGTAAAACACAGCAACCCGTATCGTGTTTAACTGCTTTATTTAGAATTACTAAATGGGGGGATTATGCTTTTCTATCGTTCGGTTTATATTTACCTGGCCATCCTGGCACTGGTGTTGGTTGGATCAGTTGGAAATGCCATTTCCAGCACACCGGATACAATCGAAACGGTGGCAAGCTTGTCGCCCACGGTGCCCACCGGTGTGGCAACCGATTCCAGTGGAAATATCTACATTGCCGATACCGGGGGCAACAGGGTCATCATGGCGACCGCCGCCGGCGCCGCCACCTTGACTGTCGGTACCGGAACAGCCGGATTCACACCCACAACCGGTTACTCCGGCCTGAATACAACCCTTGCGGACACAACCGTCCAGTTGAATGCTCCGTCCGGAGTAGCAGTTGACGCGAATGGCAACGTATATATCGCGGATACCGGCAATCACCGTATCCACATGATAGTTGCCGACACGACTACAAAACTGATTACAACTGCAAGCAGGATAATTACCATCGCTGGCAGCGGTATTGCCGGGTTTTCAGGCGATGGCGCGCTTTCGAATATTGCCAGTCTGAACAGTCCGACAGGAGTGGCGATTGACGCAACCGGCAATGTTTTCATTGCCGATAACGGCAACTACCGTATCAGGAAGGCGCTTGCGGTTAAAATTGCCACTACCGGTGTTGTTACATACGGCACGATCAGTACCATTGCCGGAGACGGCAAGGCAACCACCCTGACCGCCTACGGCATAGCCATTGCCCCCGCCCCTGCCGGAGACCTGTATATTGCGGATTCCGGCAACAACCGCATTGTCAAGCTGGTTGCCAAAAGCGGAGCCCTCGTTGCCCCGGTTACTTCCGTAACCATAGCCGGAAGCGGAACCGCCGGGTTCTTCGGAGACGGAGGACTGGCTACGCTTGCCCAGTTCAATCAACCGAGTGGTGTTGCCACGGACGGCAAGGACCTTTATATTGCGGACACGATGAATAACTGTGTCAGGAAGGTATCCCTGACCACCGGAGTCATTTCCACCCGGACCGGCAGTGCTGCTCAGAATGCTGCCGTGGTCCCGGTTGCGCCGGTCCCTTCTCTCTCGTATCCAATGGGAATAGGGATCAACTCTGCAGGAACAGTGTACATTGCCGACAGCGGCAATGACCTGATTGACCAGGTGTTTGCCAGCGTTTCGGCCATTACCACCGCTTCTCCACCAGGCGGCACCTATTCCACATCCCAATCCGTTACCCTGACAGCCAGCAAGGCAGCCAACATCAGCTACAAAATCAATAACGGCGCCGCGACCCCCTACACCGGACCCATTACAATTTCGGGACCGGCAACAACGACACTCACTTACACATCGCTTGATGTGGCCAATCATCAGGAAGCCACAAACATAGCTACCTACGTTTTTGATACGGCCGCGCCAACAACGTCGGCCACTATCAACGCCACACCTGTCAACGGGGTATTTTATTCCGCCCAATCGGCACTGACAGTCACCTTGACCTCCAACACTCCAACATCGACAATTTACTACACCACCACGGGAACCGCCCCGGCCGCGGTCGTTACCAACAAATACACTGCGCCATTTAACATTCCCGTAACAAGCGCGCTGACCACGGTTAATGTGCAGTTCTTTGCGGTGGATGCCGTCGGGAACAAAGAGGTGCTCCAGTCACAAAAATACACCATCGTGGCAATCAACACGACAGCGTCGCCAGCAGGAGGCTCGTACCGAAGCGCACAAGTTGTAACCCTGGCCTCCAATGATCCCTCCGCAATTATCTACTATACGACGAATGGCACGGATCCCACGATAGCTTCAACCCAGTACAATCCGGCCCTCCACATCAACATTGCAGCAAGCACAACCCTGAAATTCCGTGCAAAGGACGCCAACAACAACCTGGAACAGACCAAAACACAAATCTACACGATTGACAGCGTTGCGCCCACCACCACCGCATCGCCAACCGGAGCATCTTTTGCCACACCACAGACGGTAACACTTACACCGGACGACCTGAACTCAACCATCTACTACACCACGACCGGTATTGCACCGACGACCTCTTCGACAAAATACACTGTGCCGATAACCATCAGCAAAACAACTACACTGATGTATTTTGCAATCGATCCGGCCGGCAATAAAGAGGTGGAAAGAACTCAAATATACACGATCGATGCCGTGGCGCCGGTGACTACCGCTTCCATTCAAGGAGGAACTTACTCCTCCATTCAATCGGTGGAACTGGTCAGTGATGACCCAAAGGCGACTATTTACTACACCACTGACGGCTTGGCCCCGACAACATCATCCACCAAATATACAGTGCCTATTTCTATCAGCAGTACTACAAAACTCCAGTACTTTGCAGTTGATACGGCCGGTAATATAGAGTCGATCAAAGAGCAGAGCTACACCATTGTAACCCTGACAACTACCGCATCGCCCAAAGGTGGAATATTTACGACTCAACAAACTGTTGCGCTTTCCGCAAATGGTATCGGAACTACTATATATTTCACGGTTGACGGATCAACTCCAGTGGTGACAGTTACTAGCCGGTATCCTGAGTTAACAGTCAGTTATGCCGAACCTACACAAGAATATTCTGTGCCAATTGTAATGAATTCAACTACCACGCTACAATATTTTGCTATTGACGAAAAAGGTGTCATCGAAAGTGTGAAAGCCGAGATATATGTTATAGATTCAGCAAAGCCAACGACCATTGCGACATGCGGTACTGCTGCCAATACTATAAAACTGACCGCTACCGACGCAGCCGACCTGATGCCTAGAATAAGATATATTGCCAATACAGCTACAAACGGAGGTGCGACAGCTGCTTACACTCTGGCCGATTACACTGCACAGATCACCTTCGCCAACAACACGATCGTAAAGTTCTTTGCGACAGACGCGGCCGGAAACACCGAATCGATCAAGACAGCTTATTGCGCTGATGTGGTGGCTCCCTTGGATACTAATCCGGCCCTGTATCTTGAAACATTGCCGAATGCGGCCATTACTTCAAACGGCACCCTGTTCATCAGAGGAAACGTGGCACCATTTGCAACTGCGACGGTTGATGTTAATGGCACCGTAGTTACTACAAACAGTACCGACGGCAGTTTTTCTCACCCATTTACTTTGGTGGTCGGAGCAAATGTTATTACTACCACGGCAGCCGATGGCGTTCCAACTACAACGGACAGCAGAACCATAAACTATATTACGCCTGGAACCACTCCAACAAACATTACCATTGGAAGCAGCAATGGCGTTATCGGCCATTTCGTGCGAGTACCGATACGCTTTGCAAGCGGGCATCAGGCGGCCGCGCTGAGTATTGATATCGCCTACGATTCATCTTCTAGCAGGCTTTCCAACCCAAGTGTCGATATAACCGAAGCTGCTGCAGCACTGGGCAAAACTATTAACGGGGGAAGCCCCGCTGCGGGAGTTTACCGGATTCTAATCATGGATGATCCTGTGAACACAGATATTCCGTTGCCCCTTCCTGATGGAATTATTGCTTACCTGTCATTCATGATACCATTTGCTACTACCGCAGGAAGTGAACCACTGGCAGTCATCTCATACTCAGCCACTGATCTGTATGCGGCTGACATGACGGAGATGCCGGTATTGCCTGCCATGGACGGCAAGGCCAATGTCGTCTCAAAACCGGGCAACAACATCGGCAGCACAACCGGTGATGCCGCGGCAACCCTCAAGGGTGTTCAGGATGCGCTTTACATGCTGCTCGATCCGGTTACTCATCCGGTGGATGGTTCGGTGGATCTCAATGCTGACGGAATCGTACAGATCTATGAGCTTCAGCAGGTTATTAACACATTCATCGGGCTGTAGTAGCTCTTGAAACAATGCGTCCTCCGGGGGTAATCCCGGAGGATCTTACAAAGAAAGGAGCAGTGTGAGAATCAACGGAATTGTATACCTTTTGACGTTATTGATTTGCTTTCCGGCGATTGCCGCTCCGACTCTCAACCTTGGCCCGGCCACCGCAAGCGGCACGTCGGTGTCATTTCCGGTTACGCTTACAAACGTCCAAGGAACTTCCATTTCTGCAATAGAAGCAGATATCATTTTTAACCGTACCTCTGATGTGTTCGCGATTAAAACGAGCAACGGCTACCCGGTCAGTGCCACTATAGGCGCGGCTGCAGTGGCCGCCGGCAAGCAGATCAGTCAGAGCAGCCCAATGGACGGGATCCTGCACATTGTTGTAATAAGTTTTGGAAATACTACTCCGATCCCGGACGGCGTTGTTGCCCAGATTAGTTTTGATATCATTTCGGCAGCCTCCTCAAGTACGGAATCATTTGCTATTGTGCCGTCAGCCACTGACCCAACAGGAATTCCAGAAACTATTAGCGGTACCGGCACACCGGCTCCGGCCACCGGGCAACTGGCAGTTACCCTAACCGGCAACGGCGTCGGTAGTGTCAATAGCGTCCCTTCCGGAATTGCCTGCATCGGTGGCAGTTGCAGTGCCAATTTTTACCTCGATTCGCTGGTTACGCTCATGCACGCCGCTTCAACAAGCTCCAGTTTTGTGTCGTGGTCCGGTGATTGCGCGGGAAGTGGCAATTGCGCTGTTTCAATGGGTGTGAATCGTAGTGCAACAGCTTCTTTTCTTATGAATAATACTGTCAGAGTAGGCGCGATTGACTACGGTACCCTGGTTGAAGCCTATGCCAAAGCTCCCCAAGAATCTTTAATAAAGGCCGTGGGCGTCACATTTTTTGAAAACCTCGACATGAACCGCGGCATTGCTGTCACTTTTAAAGGCGGTTATGATTCAACCTTTAATAATCTCGTAGGATACAGCACTATAGATGGGGCATTGACCATCAGCACCGGAAGTTTTACCCCTGACCGACTGATCGTACAATGATCTGAAGCTATAAAGCCATGTAGTCAGGTGTCCGTTTGAAACCGTTGGCATGTCATGGGTCTATGTTCGAAACCGGTTTAAATCACATTACGTTATATCCAATGCCCGCACTTTTTGATATAAAGGTGCATTCGACTAATTAAGCAGGCGATTTAGATGGTTGCAAAATAGCGGTTTCCGTTATAGATAGTAGCAGTTTGTTACTTCGATTCATGCAATGTCGGGAGGAGACACATGGCCAAGGAAGATCAAGCTCCAGCAGAAGTGGAGGCTGAAGGCGGCGGCAAGAAGAAGATGATCATGATTATCGGCGCAGCCGTGGTCGTTGCGATAATTCTGGGCGTAGTTGCGTTTATGATGCTTGGCAAGGGCGATAAGAAAACGGCAAAAGAGGGTGACGCAGCCCAGGTTGAAGGGGGTGGTCACGGCGCAGCTCCGGCGGCGCCAGCCGGCGGCCATGGAGCACCAGCCGCGGGAGGTGCTGCCGCAGGTGGGCCCGCTGCAAACATCTATCCACTGGAGCCGTTCATAGTCAATATTTACGACGGTCAGGAATTGCGCTATCTCAAGGTAAAGATCGAGCTGGACATGGTTGGTCCGGCCGTCAAGGCCGAGATCGAGGGCCGGCTTGCACCGATTCGGGACGCGATCCTGGTGCTGTTGAGCGCCAAGACCCTGCAGGATGTTCAGGATGTACAGGGCAAGAATACACTCAAGGATGAGATCCTGGGGGCAATTAACAAGCATATCCCGCCTGGCAAGATCGCCAAGGTCTATTTTACTGATTTTGTAGTGCAGTAGGTATTGTCGTGGCTGCTGCTGAAAAGATTCTTACAAAAGCCGAAATCGAGGCGCTGCTCAACGCGGTGTTTGACGGTCGCATTGAGCCTGAAAAGGAACTTGCCAAGACCGAAGGCAGTGTTGTTACCTATGACCTCTTCAATTCGGAGGCTCACAAGGGCTTTGTTCCCAACCTGGATATTATCTATGATAGTTATATCCGTTACAGTCGTGTCACTCTTTCAAACCGTTTGCGCAAGTCGGTGGAAATAAAGAAAATCGGCGCACGTTCCTACAAATTCGATGATTTCCTGCAAACCCTGCCATCGCCGGTCTGCATGGGCATATTTAAAATCGAGCCGCTCAAGGGCGCGGCACTGATATCATTTGACAGTACACTGGTCCTGTCGCTGGTGGACAGCCTGCTGGGGGGCACCGGCAGCGCAAAAGTCCCGGTTGCCAATCGCATGTTTACTTCAATCGAATTGCGACTGATGGAAAAGATTGTCGGCGATGTGCTACAGGATCTTGAAAAGGCTTGGGCGCCGTTGTACGCGACCCATATGAACCTGCTGCGGATGGAGATGAACCCGCGTCTCATAAGCATTGTCCCGCCCGAATACCAGATCGTTACCATGTCGCTCAAACTGCAGATCGAAGACATATCCGGCAATATTATGTTCGCGATTCCCTACATGACCATTGACCCGATCAGGGACAAGCTCAAGGCGGGAATGCAGTTTGACCTGATGGCGATAGATCCGCAGTGGTCTTCCCGTCTTTCTGCCGAGATCCTGGAAGCGCCGATGGAAACCATTGTCGAGATGGGGAATGCGAGAATCACTCTGCGTGAACTTCTGGAACTTGTTCCGGGCGATACGATCATGCTCGACAAGCCCTCATCGGGTGAGATGCTTGTCAAGGTTGAAGGGGTGCCGAAGTATTTTGGGATACCGGGAATCCGGCACGGCAACAAGGCAATTCAGATCAGCAAGATTTGCAGCAATAGGGGGCAGTAGTGAGCAAGCCTGAAAACAATGAAACGGAACTGGATAAGAAGAACCTCGACTTCATCCTTGATATTCCTCTGCAGGTAACGGTAGAACTGGGACGGACCAAGCTGTTGGTCAAGGACATCCTGCAGCTTAACCAGGGTGCGGTCGTGGAACTGACCAAACTGGCCGGGGAACCGCTGGATATCTTCGTCAATTCCAAGCTGGTCGCGCGGGGCGAAGCCGTGGTTGTCAACGAGAAGTTCGGAGTCCGGCTGGTTGATATCGTCAGTCCGAATGAGCGGGTGGAGAAAATACTGTGAAAAGTGCGGCCTCCGCACTCTTTCTATTCCTTCCCTCGATTGTGTATGCCGGAGACAGCGCCGGGCACGAATTCAGCTTTCTTGCAAGTTTTCTCCAGATGATCGCAGCTCTTGCGATTGTCATCGGTCTGATCCTGGTTACCTGGCACTTCTCCGGCAAATTAATGCGGGGCTTGCCGGGAACACACCATCTGTCATCGAAACATATCCGTCTGGTGGAAACCCGCTATCTGGGTCCCAAAAGAGCCCTGCTGCTGATCGAGGTCGGTGGCGAGTATCTGCTGCTGTCCAGCAGTGATAACCGGCTTAGCCTGATCAAGCAGATCGATATGCTGGAAGAAATCGAAGTGATAGAAGAAGAGCGGGAGCAGGGAGCATTTAGCGCGATACTTTCCCGTTTGAGGCAGACCACATGAAGACCGGGCAGACAATAAAAAGATATTTCATGCTTGCGCTGACCGCTCTGCTGGTGCTGGCGGGAGCATTCGCCTATGCCGAGCCCATGCCGATACCGTCGCTGAATATAGGTGTCGGCACCGCGACAAAGCCTAATGACGTGGCGGTGACCGTTCAGATCTTCCTGCTGCTGACAATCATGTCCCTGGCGCCCGGACTTCTGATCATGACGACCTCCTTTACCCGCATATCGGTGGTGCTTTCATTTCTGCGCACCGCGATGGGTACTCAATCCGCGCCATCCAACCAGGTGATACTTTCGCTTTCGATGTTTCTGACGTTTTTCATAATGACCCCGGTCTGGCAGCAGATTAACAAAGAGGCCTACCAGCCCTGGAAGGCCCAGCAGATAACCCAGGAACAGGCCATGGAACGGGCAGTAAAGCCGGTCAGAAAATTCATGCTCTCCCAAACCAGGGAAAAGGACCTGGCGCTGTTTGTCAGCCTTTCCAAACTGCCAAGGCCGAAAAATGCCGAAGAGATCCCGACCCTGACAATCATTCCGGCCTTTATGATCTCCGAATTGCGCACCGCCTTCCAGATCGGATTTCTGATCTATATCCCGTTTATCGTGGTGGATATGGTGGTGGCATCGGTGCTGATGTCGATGGGTATGATGATGCTTCCGCCGGTAATGATTTCTTTGCCGTTCAAGATTCTGCTTTTCACCCTTGTTGACGGATGGGGCCTGGTGATCGGATCCCTGGTCAACAGTTTCGGCTAGACAACGCCAGACACGGGAAGGCCAGGATATTCAGTTCCTTGTCTTTGCCAGAGGTATGCCATGACACCCGAATTAGTGGTCCAACTTGCCCGCCGAAGTTTTGAAGCCACCATGCTGCTGGCAGCTCCGTTGCTGATCGCAAGTCTTGTAATAGGCCTCTTGATAAGCGTCTTCCAGGCGGTAACCTCCATCAACGAGGCCACGCTGGCTTTCGCTCCTAAAATCGTCGCAGTGATGGTTGCCATGATCATCTTCTTTCCATGGATGATGAGCTATATGGGCGATTTCACACGAGAAATCTACTCATTTATCGCACTTATGAGGCGTTAGCGCTTTCATGTTCCCGCTGCTCCCCTTTCCGTCTCCCCGCGAAGTCATCTTTTTCATGCTGGTATTAAGCCGTGTCGCCGGTATTTTTGCCGCACTTCCGGTATTCGGAGGAAGAAGACTGCCGATTCGTATTAAGGTGGTCACGGTTTTTATGATAACGTTGGTGTGTTTTCCAACGCTATCAATTGCAGTCCCGGAAACGCCGACGGATGTTTTCAGTCTGGGCTTGCTGGCTTTAAGCGAGTTGATGGTCGGACTGACTCTGGCCTTTATTACCCAGATTATTTTTGCCGCGGTCGAGTTCAGCGGCCAGATCATCGGCATGCAGATGGGGTTTACGATATCGTCGATAATTGACCCGTCCCAGGGTACTCAGACCCAGATCATGTCGGTGGTTCAGACCCTGTTTGCAACACTCATGTTCCTGTCTCTTAATATCCACCACCTATTTATTCGTGCCATCATAGACAGTTTCAGGGTCATACCGCTCGGTGGATGGCATCTGAACGGAGAACTGCTGAATTTTTTGATCCAGCGTACCGCCGACATTTTCATCATCGGAATCCGGCTGGCGGCTCCGGTAATGGTGGCACTACTACTTACGACCGTAGCGCTCGGAATAATGGCGCGTTCCTTTCCGCAGATGAACGTCTTTATGATCAGCATGCCGCTGAATATCGGTTTGGGACTGATAATATTAGGCATGACGCTTACCATCTTCTTCCATGTGCTCGAGGTTTCGTTCGGACATCTCAAAGGCCAGATCGATACGCTCTACAGACTTATGGCAAAGGGGGGATGACCTCTGGCTGAAGATGTAGACAAACACTCCAAAACAGAACAACCCACCGGCAAAAAACTCGATAAGTCACGGGAAAAAGGGCCGCCGCCGATGAGTCAGATGCTGACGTCATCGCTTACCCTGCTGGTGGGCATCGTCAGCCTCTATATTTTCGGCAGTTTCATGATGGATGGGCTTAAGAAGAGTTCTGTCGACATATTCTCTTCCATGGGCACTTTCAAACTGACCGAAGCCAACCTGCATATCCTGATGATTAAGCTGTTCGGTACGATCGTTTTGCTGCTGACGCCGTTGATAATCACGATTATAGCCACATCCATGCTTTCAAGCATGATTCAGGACAGCGGCCAGCTGGAATTCCGTATGTCGCGACTGACCGTTGACTTTAGCAAGATCAGTCCGATGAGCGGATTCAAGCGGCTGTTCAACAAAGATGCCCTGGTGGAGATGGTCAAATCCCTGCTGAAGCTGCTGGTGGTGGCCTGGATTGCCTATCGCGTCATCAGTGATGAAATGCAGAACATCACTTTTTTGGCGGAAGCCGACATCCAGGCCATTTTCAGCTTTGTTGGCCATATCGCCTTCAAAATCGTTACCCATACCTGCGGAATCCTGATTGTTCTTGGCATCCTTGATATGATGTACGTCAAGTGGCGCTATATTGAAAATCTCAAGATGACGAAGCAGGAGGTCAAGGACGAGCGTAAGGAATCCGAAGGAAACCCGGAGATCAAGGGCAAGATCAAGAGCATGCAGTATCAAATGGCGCGCCGGAGAATGGTAAAAATAGTTCCGATGGCTGATGTGGTCATCACCAACCCGACCCATTATGCCGTTGCTCTCAAATATGACCGGCAGAAGATGATCGCGCCGCTGGTGCTGGTCAAGGGTGTGGATGTAATGGCCGAAGCAATCAAAAAAATCGCCAGGGAGCATCACATCACGCTGGTGGAAAACCGGTTTCTGGCGCGCGAGCTGTACGACCAGGTAAAGGAGAACGAGCCGATTCCCGAGTCTCTGTATGCCGCGGTTGCCGAGGTTCTGGCGTATGTCTACAAGCTGAAGGGGAAAACATGATTCTTAATCCGCCGTATTCCCGGATAAAGTTGTAATGCTTTCAGATGCTGCCACGTTACTGAGAGAGCTGTTTCCTCCCCGGCTGCACAGCCGGCTGCTGCTGGTGGGAGGTTCGGTGAGGGACTCCCTGTCGGGACTGCCGGTCAGTGACATCGACCTGATCAGCGATATTCCGGAAGAAACCCTGCTCTTGCTGCATTTCCGTCGTGTTGAAGGCAAAACGACCGCTCCGATTTTCTTCAAAAGTGATCCAGTATTCGGCAAGATAGAAATCACATTACTGCGGAAGGATCAGCAGCTGGAAGATGACTTGCGTCGCCGCGATTTTCGCTGCAATGCGGTGGTCATGTCGCTGGACGGATCGATAACTGATCCGCTGGGGGGCGTGCCTGATATCAATCAACGGCGGCTTTTGCCTTGCGGAGCTGCGTCACTGACGGATGATCCGATCAGGATCTTCAGGGCCTTCAGATTCGCTGCGGATGGCTGGGAGATCGGGGCGGAGCTGGACGGGATGATCGGTTCCGGAAGTTGGGATGAAGCGCTGGCAAAGATACCGGTGGAACGATTTAGCCGCGAGATGATCAAGGCTTTGGGCGGAATATCACCCGAACTGTTTTTTTCGTGCATGCTGAAATTCGGAGTTGGCAGATGTTATCTGCCGGAATTGTTCATGATGCAGGACATCCCGGCCGGGCCGCCCGCATATCACGGCGATGCTACCCTGCTCTCGCACTCGCTGGCCACATTACAGCGGATGGCCGTCATGAGCGGTGACACGATTGCCCGCCTGGCGGCATTCTTTCACGATCTTGGCAAGTTGTCCACACCCTCGGAACTGCTGCCAAGGCATATAGGCCACGATATGGCGGGTGTTGAAATGGCGCTGCAACTGGCAATCAGGCTACGTTTGTCCTCATTGCAGCGCAATGCCCTGATGGCCGCTTCCAGGCTGCATATGACAGGCGCGCGCTGGGTGCAGTTGCGGGACGCCACAAAATTGAAACTGGTTGAGCGTGCCCGCAAGGCGGGAATCGCGGCATTCTTTCCACAGCTTGTGGCCGCGGACCATGGCAATGAGCACGAGCTTGCCGGATGGGAAACAATGTTGCAGGTAGTCTCGTATCCGGCCACCAGCCTGGGCCTTGATGCGGCGCAGCTTGAGTCGATGAATGCTCCGGACCGCTCGGCGCTGATTTCGCGAATGCGTCTTCAGATATACAGGCAGCTTGTTTCACGGCAAAAGATCTGATGACGGAATAAGCTCTTGAAGGGGCGGTGCCCCATTCCAGTTCCGGCTTCCGGCAGTCATTTTCAGTTTGTAAAGGACGCGGTTACTGATGGGCCGGGCCATGCTTTGCGCTACTTCCGTGCCGCAAGAATTCAGCCTTGCCTGCCTTGTGCAATTCTGTTACTTTCAAAAAAATTACAGGAAAGTAGACCGTTATGAAGATCACCATTCTGGGGAGCGGAACATCCACCGGGGTTCCAATGGTTGGCTGCACCTGCCGTGTCTGCTCTTCGGATGATCAGCGGGATAAACGAACCCGTGCCTCGCTTCTGATCCGCCATCACAATCACAACATCCTGGTGGACACCTCCACCGACTTGCGACGACAGGCGCTGCAAAATGCAATAACAGGTGTGGATGCGGTCCTTTTCACCCACTCCCATGCCGACCACGTCAACGGCATAGATGATCTGCGCGGTTTTTACTTTTTGCACAAAAAAATAGTTCCCTGCTTTGCTTCCGCAAGCACTCTCAAAACCTTGCAATCCGGCTTCAAATATATCTTTCAGGAGCACGAGAGTTCGGGTTATGCGCCCCTGCTGGCAATCAACGAGATTGACTCTCCTTTTGAGCTTTTCGGTTTGAATATCGTCCCGGTGCCGTTGATTCACGGAAAAACATCCGCACTTGGATACCGGATAGGGCCATTTGCCTATCTGACCGATTGCAGCGCAATTCCGGATTCATCGCTGCCGCTGCTGGAAGGGCTTGATCTTCTTATCATGGACGGTTTGCGCTGGACCGAGCATCCCTTTCACTTCAATATTGACGGCGCCGTCGCGGCCGCCCGTCAAATCAAGGCTGCTCGGGTCGTGCTGACCCACCTGACACACGAGGTGGCATATTCAGAGAACGGTAAGTTGCCGCCCGGCTTCGAATTTGCATATGACGGCTTGGAATTTGACCTGCCATCAAATTGAGGAGAGAGTAATGCACAAGGACATTAGACTGCACGGCATGTCTGGTGATCAGACCGAATATTTCGTAATGGTGATAGGTAACGAAGCCTACCAGCGTTATTTCTTCAATATTGTCCAGGAAGAAGACCAACTGCGGATATTTTCGCCGGGCAACGAGCTGGTCATCTCGGCGGACGGCATTTCATACCAGGGTAACGGCGGCTATTTTTGCGAATACATGTTCGGGGTTGACCAGCCTTCCTCCGATCTTGCCAAACCGGATATAATCAACCGGCTTGTCATGTATGGAGCCTGCTCAGATGATGCCGGCAGCGTCCGCTTCAGTGACCGGACATCCGGCAGTGAAACATTCGATAACATCTTTTTCGAAGGTAACGCGGTCTGTAATTACTTCTTTTTTGTCCATTCCAACCTGCTGTCCCGCAAGCTGAAAAATCAGCAGGAAGAGCTTGTCAGATGCCTGGGCAAGATATTGAAACGTTCCGAAGCCGTAGGTGATGAACGTGATGACATTCTTATTTCAGAGATATTTCCTCTGCTTAAAGACGATTCCGCGCAGTTGTTCATCGTCAAGTTGATCAACCGTTACCATCGCGAATATCGCAACCTGTTTCGTAGCCTCTATTTCAGAAACAAGAAAATATCGGATGACGATTTTGCCAAGCTGGTCAGCATGGCTTCCAAATATCAAATTGACCGCTATCAGCAGGAACGCATCCGTATCGACGTCATGTATCGCAGTCCGGCGAATAAACGCATCGTGGACGAATATCGCAACATTCTGCTGGCGTGCAATTCAAAGGGTGAAATCAGCAACCTGGACAACGCCCGCCTGACGAGACTCAAGACCCTTTCGGTTCGCAACAAGATTCCTGGCGCGCTCTTTTACACTTTGGACGAAATGCTCAAGAAGGGTCGCAACCTCAAGAACAATGAAGAGCGGGATTATATCGCCGCCACCCGTGAAATTCTGGAGGGGATCTTTTTCCGGGAAATCGAGATCGAAAGCCGCATTGATCGTGATGACATGCTCAAGCTGATCAAGGCCAAGAAAAAGGCGATGGAGAACCGGGACCACAGTTTTGATCAGCTCATGCTTGACGCCAGCAAGGAGTGTGATGAAAAGATCCGTGATGGCGCCGATGCGGCGCTCCTGGATGGCTTCTCCTATGTTATTACCTACCTGGACCGCTTCGACAGCGTGTCGAACCTGATCAGTCAGTTGGCTTTCATGGAAAATGTCAGGATCAATGAGGAGATGTTGCGCGGTTTGTTGGAGCACAAAGCCGCATTTAACAACCTGCATGACGACTGCTTTCATGAGCTGTTTATCCGGGATCTGTTCGCAAATGCCTACCTGGGTGGCTTTGGCCGGCGGAAGGTAAAGGCGCTGATGGAAGGACTGGTTGCGATTGAGGCGCACTGGGCTACTATCGAGAATCTGCATCGCCGGCTGAACGAAATCGATCAGGATGAGCGTATCGCAATCGTGCTGTTGGAGCACGTTCGTGACCGTATCCGTAATTTTTACTCAAAGTTTACCACCAGGGCCGATCAGGAAGCCTTGCGCCGTGAAGTGATCGAAGAGCTGAAAACCAAAAAGCGCATTACCGCCGATATTCCCGACCGGCTTTTCAACGAAACCATTTTCACGATCAAGAAAGAGGCCATGTACCTTCATTCGCTTCTGCCGCAGATCATTGCCGAGCGTAATGACGGATTGCGGGAGGACTTTCTGGAAAACTCCGGACTGGACCGTTTCTTTGTCGAAGAACTGGAGCGGGAATATTATGAAAAGAACGGCCTGGATATCGAAGACCTGTATCAGATCAGGAAAGGTCTGAGCTGAGCGAGTCAGCCGACTTTTCACTGACTGCCACGTGATTATGGACTCTATTTGCCAAATTCCGACCAATCAAGCGAGATCCCCTATGAAAACTAGCATAATCCGTTTTGTAACCGCCCTGGTCCTGATTCCTGCCGCTCTTCCGGCTGAGCCACTGCCGCAGAATGCGCCGGTCAATCCGGAATTTGTGGAATTTGTCGCTCAGACAGCTGTGCCCGCTGTCATGGGTACGACGTCAATAACTGACAGTACGAGACGTACAGGGCAGAGACCTTCTCCGGTCGATTTTTCACATCTGAAGGGGAAAGGCAGCCTGATCACGTTACCCTATCGCATCGAGCGAGGGGTCTATCCCGTCACGTATGATCTGAGAAGTTTAGGTAAAGTATCACCTGTGCGTAATCAGGGTGATTGTGGTGCCTGCTGGGCCTTCAGCCCGATGGCATCTCTTGAATCCACTTTGCTGACAGGGGAATCCTGGGATTTCTCCGAAAATAATCTTAAGAATACCAGCGGCTTTGATTGGGGACATTGCGCCGGCGGCAATGACGACATGGCAATTGCCTATCTGGGGCGCTGGGGAGGGCCGGTTTCCGAAGCTGACGATCCCTATTCGGTTTCCAGCAACGTCTCCCCCGGCGGACTGACCACGCGGAAACATGTCCAGGAGGTGCTGCACATACCCGATCGCGGAAGTGCGGCCGACAACGACGCCATCAAGCAGGCGCTCACGTTGTACGGTGTCGTGAAAACATCAATGTACATGGATGAATCGCCATCGTATTACTCCCAGGCAAACAGCTCCTACTATTACAGCGGGTCAAACGGCACCAACCACGGGGTTGCCATTGTCGGCTGGGATGACAACTACTCCGCCGCAAACTTTGCCACGACTCCGCCGGGGAACGGGGCCTTTATCATCAAGAACAGCTGGGGCACCTCCTGGGGAGCTGCCGGCTATTTCTACGTGTCCTATTATGACACAAAGATCGGCAGCAATAATTATGTCTATACCGCAGAGGCGGCAACAAAATATGCCAGAATCTATCAATACGACCCGTTGGGGCAGATATCCGCTTACGGTTACAACTCGACGACCGGCTGGTTTTCAAACATCTTTACCGCACAGAATTATGAAAATGTTGAGGCGGTATCATTCTATACGATGGATATCAACGCTGCATATGAAGTCTACCTCTACAAGGGGGTAACCGGTGGGGCTCCTCGCAGTGGGACATTGGCGGCCCAGATATCCGGGACAATTCCTTTCCCCGGTTATCACACTGTGCCGCTTAATGTCCCGGTCGGAGTTACAGCAGGTGAACGTTTTTCGATTGTTGTTAAAGTAATTAATCCGACTTATAACAGTCCAATCCCAGCCGAGACTTTTGAAACAGGTTATTCCTCGCAAGCCACCGCAAGTGCTGGTCAGAGTTTTATGAGTTCGAATGGAACTGCGTGGAGTGATGTAACTACAATAACAGCGAATGGTAATGTCTGTGTCAAGGCATTCGCATCGCCCAATTCGGTAACCGGTGTCTGCGGTACAGCTAACGGCGGTACATTTACCGTTGCTCCAGACACCAACCTCTGCTTCAGCGGCCTGGCATCGGCTGTCACCGGAAGCGGGCCATGGCAGTGGAGCTGTTACGGCTCCGGCAGTGGCACCGATGCCAGTTGTTCGGCAGAGATATTGTCCTATCCGCTCACAGTCGCCATAGCCGGGACCGGCAGCGGTACTATCAACAGCATTCCGGCCGATTTCATCTGCCCGGATCTGACCGGTGGAAGTCCATGTTCAAAAACATATCCGGTTAATACCGTAATTACCCTCACCGCCATGCCTGATTCAGGCAGTTCTACCTTTACCGGCTGGAGCGCGACTCCACCCTGTACCGGCACCGGGAATTGTGAAGTTATCATGGATGCTGCCAAGAACGTAACCGCCACCTTTGCGTTGGCGCCTCTGGTTACGGTGCTGGAGAGACCCGGTATCGAATTCAGCACAATTTCGGCTGCCTATGACGACATTGGTACGGCTGCCGGAAGTACAATCCGGGCACGGGTAAACACGGCGCCTTTCGGGGATCTGCTACTGAACCGGGATATCGCGATAACACTCATGGGCGGGTTTGATGCGGAATTTTCTTCCGACAACAGCGGCTACAGCAGTATGGGAACCCTGACCGTAGCAGCAGGATCACTGACGCTGGAACAGATCATTATTAAATAGCAGTTCATACTTTGCCGCCTTGGGCTGCGGTGCAAAAGCCTCAAACGGCACATGTCTTTTCAGTGAATTGTGTAAACGACCTTCAACGTTCTAAAGCTTTACTGTTAATCAGCCGATGGGATTAACATCCGGGTAGAGTATGTACCCTTCGGAGGCTTTTGTGAAAATCGAGGAACGGGTCTCAAATCATATGTCACTTTTAAAAAACGATAAAGTTAATCACGCCGGCCGAGTCAACGAAAATCCGATACAGAAATCCACTCCCCAGGATCAGGCCGCCACTGTGGAAATATCAACCACCGCGCTGCAAATTTCCGAGGATGAGGCCAGGATTGAGAGACTGAATGCGATCAGGCGCCAACTGGCCGAAGGAACATACAACATCAGCGGTAAGGATGTGGCAGACAAAATACTTAAAGTCCTCAAGAGTTAAACCCATGGGGCCCCGCCGGACACGGCGGGGCCCTTTTGATTAGATGCCCGCTTGAACCCCATTTCCCGCTTGACCCTGTTACAGATCCCGCGCTACATTCAGCCAGAGTATATTTTGCACACAGACGAGTAATATTCGTTCGAATATTCCGCACAGGAGCATGTATGTCTGCCAGCATCCGAATTGATGAACTGCGGGTTAAGATTTCCGCGTACGGCAAGGAAAATCAGGGCGAACTGCTTTACGCGCTGGCTGAAGGAGCACAGCTGATTTCGGGCTGTGAACAGGTGCGCATCTATCTTGAAGATCTGACGCGTGGCGCGCTGACTTGCGCCCATGCAACCGGACGGCGTGTCGAAGAGATTCGTGAGGCCAGTTTTGCAATCGGCTCGACCGAAACGGTGGTTTCCTCGGTTTTCATGAGTCAGTATCCGGTGGACTTCAGAATTGCATCATCCCATGCAACATCTATCGATATGGAATTGGCGGGTCGATTCGGCATCCGAAAAAGCTATGTTATGCCAATAGTCAGCCTTGGAAAGTCGATCGGGGTGCTTTGCCTCGATCAGACCATACCTGAAGAGTCGCTGGCCACACGCAGCAAATCACAACTGGCCGAGTTTGCGGGTTGTGTGGCTGGCCAGCTTGATCAGGCCAGGATATATCACCAGCAGGTACAGTTGGCGCGGCGGCTGGAAGAGTTCAAGTCACGGGAAGCCGCTGGAATGATGGTTCGTTCGGCGGTAAAGCTGATCGAGAAAGTATCGCTGGCTTCGGTACTGGTTCCGACTCAGCAGAATGACGCGGCCGGAGCCCTTGAAATCCTTGCCAGCTATTCTTCCGATGACAAGCTGGAAAAGATGTATTATCAGCAGGGAAACATCGACCTTCGCAAGGGGAAGTCGCTGATATCGCACTATATCAGCGACCAGGCCATTATTACCGACGAACGTCTGCTGAAACCGCTCTTCATTCCCGACCTGACGCAGCATAACCTGCAGAAACGTGCGCTAACCGAATCAATGGAACTGAGGTCGCTGTACGTAGTCCCGCGCTTCAACCCTGAAAATCGCCGCATCATCTGTCTGGTTAATTACTATTCCCACGACCTTTATCGCTTCAGTGATTTTGAAATGGGACTCTTGCAGACTCACGCCGAAATGGTTGAGCGTGTAATCAGCGAGGTTGGTGGCGAGCATCTTGAAATCCGGGTTTTGTCGGAAATTACCGATCTGCTGAACGAGCGGACTGAAAATCTGCAGCCGTTTCTGACGAAGGTCCTTTCCAAGGCGACCGAGCTTATCGGGGCAGATACCGGCAGCATTGCCGTGGTCAGTGAACGTGACGGCATGAAATGGCTGGTGGTGGAGGATGAGTCCGGAAATATCATCGGTGCAAAAAACAAGGAATGGCTGAAAAAATATATCCCGCCCTTCCCTGTGGGAGGGACCGAGCTTGCGCCGGAGGAACGCAGCCTGACCGGATACGTGGCTTTCACCAAACAGCCCAAGATCATAGCGCGGGTGGAACTCGAACAGAGCAGCGGCGGTTTTCACCGGTCAATGAGCGATCTGCTAAAAAGTGAAATCGCGGTGCCTATCATCTGCGATGACGAAGTGATTGCCGTGATCTGCCTGAATTCGCTGCGATATGAATTCTTCAGCGAGGAACACCGCCGGATCCTGCAGATCATCGGTTCGTTGACCGCCCGTCATATTTCAGACCTGCAGCGTATCGAACGTCTGCAGGGAGAGGTCAACCGGCTTACAACCGACGTGGCCTACAAAGATCCGCACGTCTCCTCCTACCGCCTCGGCAACATCATCGGAAACAGCCCAAAATCACAGGAAGTAGTCGATTTCATCAACACTGTATCGCCGCCGCTCTTCAACCGCATCTTTTATTGGGCACGCAACATCCTGCAGGAGGCAACCATCGGGCTTCCCTCGATTCTGGTCACCGGGCAGACCGGGTCGGGCAAGGAGTTTTTCTTCAACAATCTCTACAACAAGCTTAACGAGCTGTATCGCCGTGATCTTAATCCCAACGGAGAGCTGCCGGTCAAGAAGAGCAACATTGCCGCCTATGCCGGTGATCTGACCTATTCGGAGCTTTTCGGGCACAAGAAAGGCGCTTTCACCGGAGCATATACGGACCGGCGTGGTATCCTGGAAGAAACCATCGGCGGGATCGTTTTCCTGGACGAGATCGGTGACGCCGACCCTAAAACCCAGGTTCAGCTGCTGCGTTTCCTGGATAATGGCGGTTTTGTGCGGTTGGGGGACAACACAGATCGCTACAGCCGGGTACTGCTGGTTGCCGCAACCAATAAAAATCTTCATGAGGAAATAGCCGCCGGGAGGTTCCGCGAAGATCTTTATCATCGTCTTTCCGAGCTGTCGATCCGGCTGCCCTCACTGAATGAGCGCCGCGAAGACATCCCCGACCTGGCGGTGCATTTCCTCGGGAAGTTGTACCGAACATACCGTGGCGACAACGAACCGCTCGAAAAACCACCGATACTGGCCAAAGAGGCAAAGGAAATCCTGATGCGCCACCACTACAAGGGGAACATTCGCGAGCTCCGCAGTATTCTTTTGCGGGCGCTGTTCTTCCGTAGCAAGCATGTCATCAGCGGAGAGGCCATTTCTCAGGCCATCGCCGGAACCGGTTGCCTGGAAACAGGCCCGTCGGCGACAGCCTCCCGCAATCTTGATGAGCGGGTGGCGGGTGAAATTCTGGACAGAATTGAAACAGGCGGTGATTTCTGGTCAGACGTATATGAGCCATTTTCACGAAATGACATATCCAGGGAAACTGTCCGGCTTGTGATTGAAAAGGCTCGGAGCAAAGCCGGCAAGACCATTCCGGCTGTTGCACGTTATCTCAAGGCTCTGAATGAAGGTTTGGGGCATGATGATGAGCAGCGGCAGCTGTTCAGGTTCAAGAATTTCATCTATAAAACGGTCAAGATTGCATAAGTTTTTTGTTAAATGAAGAAGGGGGGCTAGGCATCCGCGAATGTCTGGTCCCCCTTCCATGTCTGTCTGATTCAGCAGGGATGGACGTCAGCGGAACCAACTACACGTGGTTTGACATAAGTTCTCTTCTTCACTTGTTCCTCTCCTTTCAGCATGTTGATCACATGCATGCTATAAAATTTAGCCCCCAGACCCGGACTGCGTTTGCAAGAGAAAAATAACACTGACTCAGCAAGTACCCCCCGGCAGAGCCGAGGGTGCTTGCCGGGATAATTTTACAGTGACAACTTACCAGAGCGACTTGGTGTTCCACTGCTGCGAGGTCTGGTTGA
>Ga0154448_1106_pt2 | contig 63680 bp, 68 predicted proteins | sample RifGroC2_FD_105641 | JGI IMG/M metagenome (GOLD analysis project Ga0154448, IMG submission 105641) | Geobacteraceae bacterium GWC2_55_20
TTTTCGATGGCCGCATCCACATCCCTGATCAGCCGTTCCCGGTCCTTGGGGTAGCTGCCGACCAAGTTCAGGAAGTTGGATACATGGTTGGAGCGCAGAATTGTAAAGCGGGGCTGCAGGTGCGTCAGCATTTCGCGCGCCTCAAGCATCAGTTCGCGCCGGGTGCACTGCTCAAGGGAGCGGATAAACCGGTCGTTGTGGCGCAGAAACAGGGTCAGCAGCGAGAAGTATTCCGGGTTGACCCGGTTGACCCACTCGGCGGTGGCGCGGGCGTGCGCCATGCTACGCTGGCGTCCGGCCAGCCCCAGGATGGCGGTCACCGACAGTTTCATGCCGGCTGCTCTCGCCTTCAGAGCCTGTTGCGCCATCTCTTCGGACGTGTAGCCCTTGTTGATCCGGGTGAGTGTCTCGTCGTCTCCCGATTCCAGGCCGAAGTAGAGGATGCGCAGCTTCTTTTCGCGCAGCAGCGCCAGTTGCTCCGGGTTTTTTGTCGTCAGGCTGGCTGGGGAGGCGTAGCAGGCCACCCTGGCAAGCTGCGGAAATGCATCGGCCAGGGCGTCGAGGATTTCCACCAGACCATCAAAGGGATATACCAGCGCGTCCCCATCCGCAAGGAAAACACGGTCGATGCGCGGCCGGTGGATTTCAGGGATTCCGGCTATCTCAGCGATGATCTCCGGCGCCGGCCTCACCTGGAAGCGTTTTCCCTTGTACATGCCGCAGAAGGTGCAGCTGTTCTGTGAACACCCCAGCGTGATCTGGAAGATCAGACTTCTGGCCTCGCTGGGGGGGCGGAACAGCGGTTCTACATAGCGCGGCATCATGGGGTGGTTCCCGTAAAGGCCCGCCGTATCTCCTCCATCCTCCCGCGATTCTTGCCCAGGTCCCAATAGCCGCTGCGGGCGGCTGAACGGACATGGATCAGGCTGTTGGCGGAGTCCAGCAAAAACAGGCCGTCGTCAACGAAACCGAGAAAAGTCCTGAACTCCACCCGGATGGTTGCATCGTTCGTCGATATCAGCCTGGTGTCGCTGCGTTGGGTGAGAATGTTGCGAAGTTTCTCGAATGAAGCCTGCGCCTCTCCCGAGATCCTGAACGGCTCGATGTGGTGGCTGTCCGTGGCCTGGCTGGAAACGCAATTGGGCTTTGCGGGGCAGGGCGGAAGGGATTCCGCGTTGGCGGGTTGCACGTTTGTCGTCATCAGTGTCACCATTAGCATTACCGAAGCAGAAACCGTTACAACAAATTTGCTGAAAGCGGTGAGACGCATATTATTCCTCTGCCCGTGAAAGAAGGTAACGTTCTGTTTTTTCATTTCGGCATCATAAACTGTTACGCATATTTTGAGCAAATTTATTTGGCCCAGGGTTGCAATGTGGAAATCTTCGGGTAATATTTGGATTTACTTTAATAAATAGCAGCCCATTTGTTGAACAATCTACAAACAGGAGGGAAAAATGTTTTGTTTTCAGGATGAACTGGCGCTGCAGGACATGGGTAACGGTGTGCTGCTCAAAAGACTCGGCGCGGGAAGCAAGATGAGCGTTCTCCACTGGAATATGGCGGACGGGAGCGTGGTTCCATTACACCAGCATCCCCATGAGCAGTTCGGCTATGTGATCAGTGGCGGCTTCGACATGGTCATCGGCGATGAGCGCGCCACCCTCAAGGCCGGCGACTGCTACTTCATCCCCTGCGACCTGCCGCACGGCTTTACGGCGCTGGGAGAGACCGAGGCGATCGACGTCTTCAGCCCGGTGCGGGAGGGGTTGCCTGGCGACAAAAAGGAATAGTGTGATTAAGTAATGGCGAGTTTCGTGATGTGCGTAATCTAACCCTGATAAAAGGAGAATGTCATGGCTAAAAAGGTACTGTTGCTGGCAACCAATTATGGAGCATGGGCGGAAGAACTTCAGGCACCCTGGGATGCGCTGAAAAAGGCCGGGTTTGACGTCACGATGGCAACGCCCCAGGGCAAGAAGCCGCTTCCCTTCGCGCTCAGCGTCGATCCGGATTTTGACGACCCCCTGCAGCATTACAAGGTCAACCCTCCCGAGGTCTGCACCCGCGTGAAAGAGATCCTGGCCGGCAACGAATGGAACAATCCGATCAAGATTGAAGATGCCAGAATGGCCGATTACGAAGCCATCGTGCTGACCGGCGGTCCCGGCGTCTGCCTTGATATCACCAATAACCCCAAGGTCCACACGCTGCTGCTGGACGCCTTCAACTCCGACAAGCTGATCGGCGCGATCTGCTATTCCGTCGGCGCGCTGGCCTTTACCCGCAATCCGGCCAACGGTTTCAAAAGTATCATCAGCGGCAAGAAATCAACCGCCCACCCCAGGGCCTGGGATTTCGACTTCGAGCTGAGCTATGTTCTGGCCGGCACAACTCCTGACAACAAGGGTACCGATGTGGTCACCCCCGGCTTCCTGCTACCGCTCCAGGACGTGGTCACCGATGCGGTCGCTCCCGGTGGCGCCTGCATCGCCGACGAACAGGCCAATCGCGTGAATCCCTGTGTTGTGTACGACTGGCCCTTTGTTACCGCGCTTTCGGTGGAATCGTCGATCGCCTACGGACAGAAGCTGGTTGAAGTGCTTAACAGCAAATAATTGCCAGTTCAGGAGCGGAGGGGAAAATATGAATGTAGCTCAGTCCATCGTCAAGATGCTCGAATCCCTGGGCGTTGACGCCATTTTTACCGGATCGGGGCAGGGTTCGGGAGATATTTTGTTTGCCTTTGCCGAGTCAGAAAAGATCAGGACCATCATGACCCGCCACGAACAGGCCGCTTCGTTCATGGCCTACGGCTATGCCATGACCTCCGGGAAGCTGGGGGTCTGCAACGCCCAGGGCGGCCCCGGTTCCTACAACTTCTTTTCCGGCCTGGGCATGGCCTACACCGGCTCCTTTCCGGTCATGTCCATCGCCTCCTACTCGCCCAGGAAGTGGCGGGGCATGGGCGACCTGGGAGAGGTCACCGGCCAGAACCGTACCCCCAATTCCCAGGCCATGTTTAGCGGAACCACCAAGAAGACCTTCCTGATCGAACGGCCGGAGCAGGCCAGCGACCTGTTCGAAGAAGCCGTCAACCTGGCCTACGAGGGGCGCCCCGGCCCGGTCCATATCGATCTCCCCTATGATGTGGCGGCCACGGAGACCAAATATCACCGGGACATCCAGGTCAATGTGAAACCGGTGCTGCCGCAGGAAAAAGATGTCCGCATCTTTGCCGAATATCTTGACCAGGCGATCCGTGCCAAGAAGCGTGTCATCGCCTACTTCGGCTACGGCTGTGTCCATAGCGGCGCGGGAGCGGAACTGCTGGAGTTCGTGGAACGGTTCCAGCTGCCGTTCATTACGACCATGGACGCCAAGGGGGTCATCGCCGACAATCACCCGCTTTCCATCGGCATGGGCGGCACCTGCGGCGACATGGGGGCACGCCAGGCGCTGAAAGACGCCGAAGTGGTGCTGGCGGTGGGCTGTTCCTTTGCCAAGTGGCAGAGCTGGCGCTTCCAGGAAGACATCTTTGACAACAAGGTGCTGATGCACATCAATCTCGATGCCCATGAGATCGGCAAGGTTTTCAAGGCCGATTTTTCGATGGTCTCCGACGCCAGGCCGGCCATGCGGAAGTTGACCGATGCCCTTGCCTCCCGCATCAGCGTTACCGAAAAGGCCAGTCCGGTGATCGACCGCCACTGTTTCCAGACCATCGACTACGACGGTGTCAAGGTGCATCCCGGACAGCTTTCGCAGCAGCTGGGACAGCTCCTGCCGGACAACGCTCTCGTGCTGGGAGACGCCGGCGCGCATATGATCTGGATGGCGGCCTACATGCAGCTTAACGGCGGCCAGACCTTCAAGAACCCCGGCAGCTTCGGACCCATGGCCTCGCACACCAACGCCTCCATCGGGGCCCAGATGGCCGCGCCCGGCCGGCGGGTGATCGTCGGCTGCGGCGACGGCTGCTACCAGATGGCCGGTTTCGAACTGATGACCGCGGTCCAGAACCGCATCCCGGTTATCTGGATCATCTACAACAACAGCGAATTCAACATCATCAAGCTCTTCAACCTGGTGGCCCACGGCAAGGAGGTCTTCAACCACCTGCTCGGCCCCGACTTCTCCGAGTATGCCAAGCTCTGCGGCGCCAACGGCTTCCGGGTCGACCGGCTGGAACAGTTCGAGCCGGCCTTCAAGGCGGCGCTGGCCTCGGACATGCCGACGGTGATCGATGTTCGTACCGACGAGCAGTGCGTGATGCCGTTCAAGTTCTACGATCAGGAGTAGCATGTCTTCATTTTCGCGGCCCGTTCCAGTGAGCGGGCCGCATGTTTTCCGATTCCTGCGGAGGAGGGGAAATGCCGGCAGTCAACATGATCAAATACAGCCCGGTCGGCTTTTTCGTTACCGTGTTCGCCACCTACCAGGGGGCGCGCAACGGGATGCCCTGGCTTGGCCTGATATTTTTCGTGGCCACCGTCCTGGTTTTCCTCCCCTTCTCACCGCTCCGGAAGGAACGCATCCAACTGGCGTTGATAGTCGGCCTCGGCGGCTTTCTGATCGATTCGGCGCTGATAGCGTCCGGGGTCTACCATGCCGGCGAAAACGGACGCTGGCTGATCCCGCACCCGCTCTGTCCGGAATGGATCCTGACGCTATGGCTCAACTTCGGCTTTGCCCTCTTCGTCTTCAAACAGTTTCTTTCCCGTAACAGTCTGGTTCCGGTGATCGTGGGGATCGTGTTTGCCATGATGATCTACACCAATGCCAGCCGCATGGGGCTACTGACTCTCCCGTCGCCCAGGATTGTTCCGCTCTGCATCATTGCCGCCAGCTTTGCCGTTTTCATACCGATCTGCACCCGGATTGCCAATAAAATCTGCGGAGGTCAGCATGTTTCTTAAAGTCTTTGGAATACCGGTGAAATCACTTGCAGTCATCAGCCTTGCCTGCCTGTTGTGGGGGTGCGGGGACGATCCCGAGACCCCGGCAGTGGGGAGCAGCAGCATCACCAAGGTCCCGGAGTTGATCACTGTTCCGGCCGGCAGCGCCAAGATCGGTTACGACAACTATACCGGACTGCCTCCCTATCCCGGAGAAGCCGCGCCAGCCAACTATGTCCCGGCACAGGCCGGCCCGATCCATAAGATCACCTTGACCAACGACTTTCAGATGGGCAAGTACCAGATAACCAACGCCCAGTACTGCGACATGCTCAACTATGCCCTGTACAAGGGGTATCTGGCCGGCGACTTCGTACACAACGTATCCGTGAAGAACAGGGAAGGGGATTCACAGCACCTGCTGATCCTGGAAGCCAACTACGAGGGCAAACCGTGCGAGATCCAGTACCAGGGCAGCAGGTTCGTGGTTAAGGCGGGATTCGAGAACCGCCCGGTCGTGTACGTCTCCTGGTATGGCGCCGCCTTCTACTGCAACATCCTCGGCGAATGGCAGGGGCTGAACAAGCTGTACAATCTGCAGGACTGGAGCTGCACCTTCAACGGGGTGAAAAGATTCTACGGCTTTCCCGGCTATCGTCTGCCGACCGAGGCTGAATGGGAGTACACCGCCAGGTATGACGCCGACAACATGAGCGCTTACCGCCGCGCTCTCCCCTGGGTAAGCAGTATGATTACAGCCATCCAGCAATACAACGCCGATCCCCTGTTAAGCCAGTATATGAACTACAAGAGCGGGCTGGGGACCTTGGATGTGGGCAGCTATGAACAGGGCAAGAGTCTTCTGGGCTTCTATGATTTCGGTGGCAATGCTTCCGACTGGATCCAGGATTATTACTCCTCCTACACCTATTTCAAGAACTACACCAGTTACGACAAACGCACCAACCCGGTCAATGACGGCTCCGGGGTCTACCGCCAGAGACGCGGCGGCTCATGGCTGGTTTACAGTAACAACTTCCCCTGGACGACCTATCACACCAACACCAACTGGGCCTACACCTATTATTGCGATTTCAGCTTCCGTGTCGTGAGAATCCAGTAGCGTCGGGAGTGGAAGGAGTTTTTGCATGTTCGTATTTAACGACAAACTGAAAGAGACCGCCTTCGGCTTTGGCATCCGCCTGACCGACCTGCAGGGCGCGGCCAACATGAATGCCCTGCACTGGCAAACCCCGGCCGGCACGATTTCTCCGGTGCATGACCATCCCGAGGAGCAGTTCGGCTATATCCTCAAAGGCTCGTTCGAGGTCACCATCGGCGACAAAAAAGAGCTGCTGAAGGCGGGCGACTGCTATTTCATTCCCGGCGGTGTGCCGCACCAGTTCCACATGATCGAGGATTCGGTGGCGATAGACGTTTTCAGTCCGAAGCGTCCGGTGCCGGAGCCGATGGGGTAGGCAAAGTTCCCTCGTCCTTGTTGGGGGAGTCTGTATTGAAATCTGATTAGCACAGATGTTTCTCAAATCCTTCTCCCTGAGGGAGAAGGTGGCCGAAGGCCGGATGAGGGGGTAACAGTGCCGTATGATTGCAACATTCCCCCTCACCCTGGCCCTCTCCCTCATGGAGAGGGGACTGTTGAGTCAGCAAAGCAGAAGATTAGTACTGATCAGGCACTACAAAAGGAGTTTCCGATGAAGCTGCAAGGAAAAAAGATCGCCATTCTGATGGAAGCGGACTGGTATGAGCCGGAAATCTGGTACTACCGCCTCCGTTTTGCCGAAGAGGGGGCCGAGGTCCATCTGCTGACCCGGCTCTGGGGACAGAGTTCCCTTAGCTTCAAAGGTCATGAATACCAGGTCCCGATCGAGGTTAATCGATCTTTCGAGGGGATGGACGACGACACCCTGAGGAGTTATTCCGCCCTGATCGTCCCGGCCGGGATGGTGGCCGACCGCCTGCGTTACACCGAGGATATCAACCGGCTCCCGCCGGCGGTGGAGTTCCTGAAACGGGCTTTCGGCGAGCGATCGATCATCAAGGGTATCATCTGCCACGGCCTGTGGCTGGCGGCATCCGCGCCGGAACTGGTCCGGGGGCGGCGGCTGGTGGTCCACAACAACCTGCTGGGCGACGCCCGCAACATGGGGGCCGTGTACGTGGACGAAGACGTGGTGGTGGATGACGATCTTGTCACGGGCCGCAGCGGCGGCCATTGCCACCTGTTCGCCCGCCGGATCATCGAGTTGCTCTCATGACGGCCGCGGGCGGCATCAGGTTTGGACATGTCGGGCTCAACTGCGTCGATGTAGAGGCCACCGAGCGCTTCTACTCCGATTTTTTCGGATTCGGGCGTGACAGCGAAATCCTGCTGGGCGACAACCGGCTGGTCTTCATCTCATCCGGTGATGTGGTCTTTGAACTTTTCGAGGCAAAAGGGCTTCCAGCGGATAACGGGGATGCCACCGGGCCGACGGAGCCCGGTTTTCGCCACCTGGCCCTGCAGGTGGACGATGTTGCGGCCGTACTGGCCGCTCTGGGTGGAGAGGCGGAAATCACGCAGGGTCCGCTGGATCTTTCCGGATATGGACTCAGCGCGGCAATCGCCTGGCTGCGGGACCCGGACGGAAGAATCCTGGAAATCTATCAGTAAGGGGCATTATGAATCCATTCATGACCAGACATCTGCTCTGCCTTGCGCCGCTTGTCGGCCTGCTTTTTTGCGGAAACAGTGCCGTCCTGGCCGCCGACTCCTCAGAGCAGCCCTGGTTATTCAGTGCCCAGCCGTTCGGCATGCTGACCATGCCGGAGCTGGTGAAGCCGCCGCCTCCCGATAAGAAGCTGTTCCTGAAGATAACCACCGGCTACCAGTATGACACCAATGCGATCATGAACGCCCAGGGTACGCCGATCCCGGACGACATCGGCAAAAAAGACGATTCGCGCTTTGTGCTGAACCTGTCCGGCAGCTATCTGCCGTTCAAGTGGGCGCAGGGTGATCTGACGCTTAATTACGCTTTTTTCCAGAGTCAGCACGCCGATCTGGATGATTTCAACCTGACCCAGAACCTGGCGGAAATTGCCCTCAGGCATAAGATCGCCAAACAGGTCACCCTGCGCTACTCGACCGTGTTTCATCACATGCTGCTGGGCTCGAAACTGTTCGACTACGCGGTGATGACCGGCCCCTCCCTGATTATCGCCGAAGGGGCGGGACGCAGCACCGTGATCGACTTGCGCTATCGCTCCAGCGAATACGAGAACGTATCGATCTTCAAGAGCAACTCGCTCAGGTCCGGCTCCAACTATTCGGGGGCCATCAGCCAGTCGCTGGCTTTCTCTCCGGAGATACTGCTGCGGGTCGGATATGCCGGGGACGTGGACAGCACCCGCTCTCCGCTATGGGATGGAGTGGGGCACAAGGTCAGCCTGCAGGGAAGCTTCATCCTGCCCCGCGACTCGCTGCTGGATGTCTACGGCGAGTATTACCGCAAGGATTACGACGGAATCTACAACTCCATCAGGGGGACACGCACAGACCAGGCCTGGTCCGCGGTCGTTACCGCCACCACCTATTTCGAGGACAGGTACGGCATTTCCCTGCGGGCGCTCTACAGCAGGAACATCTCGAATGTGGCCGCCTTCAACATTTCACGCGTGATCCCGAGCATTTTATTCGATGTGCGATTCTAACCCGCACCACGGACAGAGGAGACAGAGCATGGCCGCAACCATAAACCATGTATGGAGGCTTGCAACCCGTCCCTACGGCATGATCAAGCCGACGGATTTCGAATTTCTGGCCGAGCCGCTCCAGGAACCGGATGATCAGCAGATACTGATCCGCAATGTCTACCTGTCGCTGGATCCGGCGATTCGCGGCTGGCTGTATGATGGCAAGAGTTATCTCCCCCCGGTGCAGATCGGCGAGGTCGTGCGCTGTCTGGGGGTCGGAATTGTTGAGCAATCCAGGCATCCCGGGCTTGCGGTGGGGGATCTGGTGCAGGGCCTTTTGGGGTGGCAGGAATACGCTGTTTCCAGCGGCGAGGGAATCTCCATCCTTCCTGCGAGCGAACTGCCGCTGTCGGCGCACCTGGGGCTGTTCGGCCTGGCCGGCCGGACAGCCTATTTCGGACTGCTGGACGTGGGTCAGCCGAAGGAGGGGGAAACCCTGCTGGTGTCGTCCGCGGCCGGCTCGGTCGGCTCCCTGGTGGGGCAGATCGGCAAGATCAGGGGACTGCACGTGACCGGCATCGCCGGCTCCGATGACAAGTGCGAATACCTCGTCGGGGAACTGGGCTTTGACGCCGCCGTAAACTACCGCAACAGCAACCTGCGCGAACTGGTGAAGGCCGCCTGTCCCGGTGGGGTGGATGTCTACTTCGACAACGTCGGCGGCGAAATTCTGGATATTGCTCTGACGGAGATGAACAACTTCGGCCGGGTGGTGGTCTGCGGCTCGATAGCCAAATACAACGCCACCGCGCCGGTGCCGGGACCGTACAATTTCTCGATGGTGACCTCCAAGAGGCTCAGGATTCAGGGGCTGGTCGCTTCGGACTTCATCGCGCGCGACCGGGAGATGCTGGAGGATTTCACCCGCTGGTACAAGCAGGGGAAACTCAAATACCGGATCGACCTGGTAAAGGGGCTGGAGGCCGCGCCCTGTGCCGTCAACCGGCTGTTCGACGGGTCCAACAACGGCAAGCTGGTGGTGCAGGTGTCAGAGGCTCCCGGGGAATGACATCAGGCAGGTTGAGCCGATCCCGATAACAGTATCGCTTCTGATGCACTCGCAAATATCCAATAAACCAAAAAAATAAATCAGGGAGGAACGCATGGGACAATTGAAATTCACCTTTTCCGACACGATTGCCGGCTACGTTACCGGCTTCAACCGCACCGAACGGTCATTCGCGCTGAAGACTTCGGAGGGGCGCGAATACACGCTTTTCATTACGCCGATGACCTATGCCCGCATCACCCAGAACCTGGACGAAGGCTACATCGACGCCACCGGCAGGCTGGCCGAACTGCTGGATGAGGGCAACTTCGTCTACGCCTACTGCATCTTCTATCCCAAGTGGGATGACTACCTAATAGAGGTCAAGTCGATGATCTTCCCCGGCGACAAGGCCGGCAGCTACCGTCACGAAGAGCCGGAGTGGTGGATCAAACAGGTCAAATCCATTGCCGACAGCTATCTGAAATGGCAATTCGATTATCCCGAAAAAGAGATCGACTACAAAAACTACCGCACCTTCCTGCACCTGGGAGGGGGCAAGAAGGGCGATTACCTCCAAGAGACCGACACCATATCGCGGTTGGTGTACGGTTTTGCATCGGCCTACCTGATGACCGGCGAGGAGCGCTTCCTGGAAGGGGCCGAGATCGGCACCGAATACCTGCGCGAACACGTCCGTTTCTACGATAACGACGAGGACCTGGTCTACTGGTATCACGGCCTGCAGGTATCCGGCGAGCGGGAGCAGAAACTGCTGACCTCCGAGTTCGGCGACGACTATGATTCGCTGCCGATGTACGAACAGATCTACGCCCTGGCCGGACCGACCCAGACCTACCGCGTCACCGGCGACCCGCGCATCATGTTCGACATCGAAAAGACCATCGACCTGTTCGAGAAATACTACAAGGACGATGAAAAGGGGGGCTACTTCTCCCATATCGACCCGATCACGCTCGATCCCCGATCCAACACGCTGGACAAGGGAAACAACCGCGCCAAGAAGAACTGGAACTCGGTCGGCGACCATGCCCCGGCCTACCTGATCAACCTCTGGCTGGCCACCGGCGAGGAAAAATACGCCGACTTCCTGGAGTACACCTTCGACACGATCGAACAGCATTTCCAGGATTACGACAACAGCCCCTTCGTGCAGGAACGTTTCTTCGAGGACTGGAGCCACGACAAGAGCTGGGGCTGGCAGCAGGACAACGCGGTGGTCGGGCACAACCTGAAGATCGCCTGGAACCTGATGCGCATGAACAGCCTACGCCCCAAGGACGAATACGTGGCCTTTGCCCGCAAGATCGCCGGGCTGATGCCCGAGGCCGGCAGCGACCGGCAGCGCGGCGGCTGGTACGACGTGGTGGCCCGCACGCTGGCGCCGGGCGAGGAATATTACCGCTTCACCTGGCACGACCGCAAGGCCTGGTGGCAGCAGGAGCAGGCCATCCTGGCCTACATGATCCTGAAGGGTGTCCTCAAGGATGATGAATATCTGCTCCATGCCCGCGAGGCGGCCGCTTTCTACAACGCCCATTTCCTGGACCGGGATGACGGTGCGGTCTATTTCAACGTGATGGCCAATGGTCTCCCCTATCTGTTGGGCAATGAGCGCTTCAAGGGGAGTCATTCCATGAGCGGCTACCACTCCACCGAACTCTGCTACCTGTCGGCGGTCTACACCAATCTGCTGATCAACAAGGTGCCGATGAATTTCTATTTCAAGCCGAAACCGGGCGGTTTCAAGGACAACATCCTCAGGGTCTCGCCCGATATCCTGCCGAAGGGGAGCGTCCGGTTGACCGCGGTGGAGATCGACGGCAAGCCCTATGACAATTTCAACGCCGATGAGTTGTATGTTAAGCTGCCGGCAGCTGACAGGGATTTGAAGGTCAAGGTGACGATCACGCCGGTATAGTGCATTCTCCCCCTCCCTTGACGGGAGGGGGTCGGGGGGTGGGTGAAGCTGCCAATGGAATCAAATGTGGCAACTCCCCCCCATCCTGACCCTCCCCCGACAAGGGGGAGGGAACTTGAATAAGGGAGCTGTTCATGACCATAGAAACAAAACTGGATGGAGCGAATCTGATCGCCACTGTAAGCGGAGATATTGACGGCAAGAGCGCGCCCCAGGTGCAGTCGGAGCTGTTGGCCGCCTTGCAGACCGGGAACCGGCTGCTGGTGGATATGCGCGGGGTCGGTTACCTCTCCAGCGCCGGCCTGCGGATGCTGCTGCTTCTGTACCGGCAAGTGGCGGCCAGGAAGGGCAAGGTCGTGCTGGTGGGCGTTTCGGAAGAGATCAGGGATACCATGTCCATGACCGGATTCATCAATTTCTTCACCCTTGCCGATTCACAGGAAGCCGGCCTTTCGGCCCTGGCCTGATTGGAGCATTGACATGTCTGCTGCTAATGCCGCAACGGGTCGTATCGACTCACTGGAAGTCCGGATTGACTACTATCCGACCCACGAAATCGCCGGTTTCAGGCTGCGTCCCGGCAAGCCGTTCCCCTTCGGGGCCACGCTGGTGCCGGGTGGCGTAAACTTCTCGATCTTCTCCAGCCACGCCCTTTCCTGCACGCTGGTGCTGTTCGAAAAGGGGGAACAGGAGCCGCTGGTGGAGATCCCCTTTCCCGATTCCTTCCGGATCGGCCATGTCTGGAGCATGATGGTCTTCGACCTGGACTGCGAAACCATCGAATACGGCTACCGCATGGACGGTCCCTTTGATCCGGCGGACGGCCAGCGCTTCAACCAGGACAAGATCCTGCTCGACCCGTATGCCAAGGCGGTCGGCGGCCGGGATGTGTGGGGAACTCCGCCGGATTGGGACAACCTGTTTCCCTACCGTGGCCGGCTGGTGTTCGAGGATTTCGACTGGGAGGACGACCGGCCGCTGGAGATACCGATCGAGGACCTGGTCATCTACGAGATGCATGTGCGCAGCTTCACCCGCCACGCCTCGGCCGGCGTTAAACACCCCGGCACCTTTGCCGCGCTGCGCGACAAGATCCCCTACATCAGGGAACTGGGTGTCAACTGCGTCGAGCTGATGCCGGTCTATGAATTCGACGAATTCGAGAACAGCCGCCGCCATCCCGACAGCGGCGAGATGCTCTACAACTACTGGGGCTACAGCACGGTCAACTTCTTCGCCCCCAAGGCCGGCTTTGCCGCCACCGGCCGGCTGGGGATGCAGGTGGACGAGCTGAAGACCCTGGTCAAGGAGCTGCATAAAAACGGGATCGAGGTGATCCTGGACGTGGTCTTCAACCACACCGCCGAGGGGGACGAACGCGGTCCAACCTTCTCCTTCCGCGGCATTGACAACAAGACCTATTACATGCTGACTCCGGAAGGGTACTACTACAACTTTTCCGGTTGCGGCAATACCCTCAACTGCAACAACCCGATCGTGCGCAGCATCGTGCTGGACTGCCTGCGCTACTGGGCGGCCGAGTACCACATCGACGGATTCCGCTTCGACCTGGCCGCCATACTGGGGCGCGACCCGTGGGGCGCGCCGCTCTCCAATCCGCCGCTTCTGGAGTCGCTGGCCTTTGACCCGGTGCTGGGCAAATGCAAGCTGATCGCCGAAGCCTGGGACGCCGGCGGGCTCTACCAGGTCGGCTCGTTCCCGGCTTTCGGGCGCTGGGCCGAGTGGAACGGCAAGTACCGCGACGATTTGCGCTGTTTCCTGAAAGGGGATTCCGGAAAGGTGGGCGCGCTGGCCCAGCGGATTCAGGGCTCGCCCGACCTGTACGGCTGGAACGGGCGCGGGCCGACCGCCTCGATCAACTTCATCACCTGCCACGACGGTTTTACGCTGTACGACCTGTTCGCCTACAACGAAAAGCACAACCAGGCCAACGGCGAGAACAACAATGACGGCGGCAACGACAACGACAGCTGGAACTGCGGTTGGGAAGGGGAGACCGATAACCCCGGCATCAACTCACTCAGGATGCGTCTGGTAAGGAACGCCTGGGCGATCCTGATGGTCAGCCACGGCATCCCGATGGTGCTGATGGGGGACGAGCTGGGGCGCACCCAGCGCGGCAACAACAACACCTACTGCCAGGACAACGACCTGAACTGGCTGGACTGGGGGCTGGCCGAAAAAAACGCCGGCCTGCTCCGTTTCGCCCGCAACATGGTCGCCTTCCGCAAGGCGCACCCGGTGTTGCGCAACCGTTATCACCTCAGCAACCGCGATTGTATCGGCAGCGGTTACGCTGACATCAGCTGGCACGGGGAAAAGGCCTGGAACGCGGACTGGTCCGAAGAGAGCCGCATGCTGGCCTTCATGCTCTGCGGCAGGCACGCCAAAAGCGGCACGGTCTGTGACGACTACATCTACGTGGCCATGAACAGCCACTGGGAGACGCAATATTTCGAGATCCCGATGCCGGTGCCCGGCAGCGGCAAATGGCATGTGGCGGTCAACACCGGCATGCCCTCACCGGAGGATATCTTCGAACCGGGCAGCGAACCGGAACTGGGCGACCAGGGGCATTTCCTGGTGGCCCCCTATTCGGTGGTCGTGCTGGTGGCAAGGTGATTGAGAATGTGAATATGGATGATTTGAGGCCGGTAAAATTCCCCCGCCCCTTGCGGGAGGGGGTTAGGGGGTGGGGGAAGCTGCCATGAAATCCAGTAATTCCCTTCGCGCATTTGCCAGAGAACTACGTAACAACAGTACTGATGCGGAGCGCCATCTGTGGCGGTATTTGAGAAACAGTCAGCTGGAAGGCGCCAAGTTCCGAAGGCAGCAACCGATTGAAGCATATATTGTTGATTTCGTTTCCTTTGACAAAAGGATTGTTGTAGAGCTTGACGGTGGCCAGCATGCGGAAAATCCTGAGTACGACGGACAGAGAGATGCCTGTCTGCGCAGGAATGGTTTTGAAGTGCTAAGATTCTGGAACAATGAGGTATTCGAAAATATTGAGGGAGTGCTCGAAGTCATCAGGCAGCTGTGCCTGGAAGGGGCTTCCCCCACCCCCCAACCCCCTCCCGCCAGGGGAGGGGGAGTTTAAAAGCAGGTTCCAGTCTTCAGGTTTCAGTTTGAGATAAATGTTCTAGTTGGGTAGATCACCGGTTCACGGGCGCGTGCGCGTGAACTGTTCAAGAACGAGTTGGACAGAAGGAAAAATTAATGGATAAAGTTCGCGTTATAGATAATTGGCCTACACCTGAAGCAGGTGCGCCGAATCCCCAAGTGCTTGCAGATGATAATCGCTTGGTTTTACGTTACTACACCACAGACGAGAGAATTGCTGTTATCGAGTTCCCTCTTGTATACATCTTCACTTTTGGAAGCCCAGGTGACGAGTCGCTGAATGGGCATCCTTTATACAAGCATGGACTTGAGTTTTACCGCGTTCATGAAATTGAAGATTCATCCTGGATAACAGAACTAGAAAAACAAAATTCAGTTCATCCTCGTCACGATAGGGCATGGTTTCTTAAAGACAAGCGGCATTATGTTTTCACCTTTCACGATTCCACCTTAGAATGTGTCGCAATTGAAAAAGACAACAGTTTGCCATCAGTACATATCTGTGAAACAAAAGAAGAGGCGGATCGTCTATTTCATTAAAGAGAAGGATGTCCAACATCGCGGCGGCACGCGGTCTCCGCTTCGCTCCGCCGGTGCGCCCCGGCCACGTTACACACTACAAAACCAAATTTAAAACCAGGAAAGTTCAAAATGACATCAATCCTCACTCCACGAATCCACGCCGCCTGCCTGATGCTGATTGGACTATTGCTGACAGCTCCGTCCGCATTCTCAGCCGACTACAACTCCGGTGTAACAGCAAAAGTGCTGACAAAAACCAGCGTAACCGGCAACGGCCAGAAGATCAGCTATCCACAGACCGACCGGGCCGAGGTTACCGCCATGACCGTGGAGCTGGCGCCGGGCGCGGAAACCGGCTGGCATAAACACCCTGTGCCGGTGTATGCCTATGTGGTATCCGGAAACCTGACGGTCGAACTCGAAGAGCGCAAACAGCTTGCATTCAAAGCCGGGGATGCCATCATCGAGGTGGTCAACACGCTGCACAACGGCAGGAACAGCGGGAGCGAGCCGGTCAGGCTGGCAGTGTTCTACCTGGGAGCCGAAGGAGTCCCCAATGTCATCAAACCGGAACCGGTGGCAAAATACGGAAAATAGAATTATCAATCCTGATACCTACGTAGCTCCTGGTTGCAATAAAAACATGTTCCCCCTCCCTTGACGGGAGGGGGTTAGGGGGTGGGTGAAGCAGCAACTTTGGGTATTCCATTGCAACTTCCCCCCTCCCTGGCCCTCCCCCGCAAGGGGGGAGGGGATGCTTTACCGATTGAAAAATGTTATTTAAATAAGCGCGACCCACCTTGGGCGTATCTAAAAATCACAAACCCGATATCATCAAACCTAAAGGAGAATCACATGGCATTCGACGCGCAACTCGCAATGACCGACAGTATCGCCAAAATCACCCTGACCGGCTCCCTGGACGCCAGCTCGGCCCCCCGTTTCAAGGAGGTCATCGAACAGGCCGCCGTCCAGTCTCCCTCGCGGCTGGTGCTGCTGATGAAAGACCTGGAATTTCTGGCCAGCGCCGGCCTGCGGGTGCTGATCTTCGCCAAGCAGAAGATGGGGGCCAAGGTGGATATCTACGTGGTCGGCAGTCAGGGGCCGGTGCTGGGAACCCTGGAGATGAGCGGTTTCCACCACAGCGTCTATATCCAGGATACCTACGCCGACGCCTGACAATCAGATTCTCTCCCCGCATGCGGGGAAGCGGAACTTTCACCGGAATGCGCCTCCAGCAAGGGGTTGTTATGAAACCAATATGTTTGCCCGCCACACTGGATTCACTGGATGAGATCGGAAAATACGTGGTGGCCGCGACCACCGAGGCCGGGCTTGATACCAAGGCCGCCTACGGCATGAGGCTTGCCGTGGACGAGATCGCCACCAATATCATCACCCACGGCTATGAAGAGGCCGGCAGGAGCGGGGAGATCAACCTGAGCGGAGTGTTGAGCGATTCCTCCCTGACCATGGTGCTGGAAGATACCGGCATCCCTTTCGATCCGCGCAGCCAGGCTGCGCCGGATGAGGACGACCTCTGTCTGCCGCTGGAGGAGCGTTCCATCGGTGGCCTGGGAATCTTCCTGGTGTTGAAGGGGGTGGATGATTTCAGCTACGAGTACGCGGAGGGGCGCAACCGCAATATTCTGGTGGCCAAGCGCCAGTCTGTCGCAAACTCATAAAATGACAGTTTCTTCCAGGTAGGTTCTTGCAGTGGCCTTAAAAGTCCCCCTCCCTTGGCGGGAGGGGGGCAGGGGGTGGGGGAAATTGCCACGAAGGTATTTCATTGCAGCTTCACCCACCCCTCAATCCCCTCCCGTCAAGGGAGGGGAGGCTAAAAGCAAAACATAACCGGACAGAACCCGTAAAAAGGAGCATGCCGTGGATATGCTGGAAACCATCTGCAGCCGTCGCAGTATCCGTAAATACCTGGACAAACCGGTTGAACCGGAAAAGATAGATTCGCTGCTCAAGGCCGCCATGTATGCCCCTTCGGCAATGAACGAGCAGCCCTGGCGCTTCATCGTCATTAGCGACCGGAGCCTGTTCGGGAAGATCATGCGGGCGCACCCCTACGCTTCGATGCTGAACAGCGCTCCGCTGGCGATCCTGGTCTGCGGCGATACCGGCTTGGAGAAGGCGCCCGGCAACTGGCCGCTGGACTGTTCCAACGCCACCCAGAACATGCTGCTGGCGGCCCATGCCATGGGCCTGGGCGCGGTCTGGTGCGGAGTCTATCCCGAACGGGAGCGGATGAACGCTCTGGCCGGGATGTTCCATCTTCCGGGGACGGTGCTCCCGTTTGCCCTGGTGTCCGTCGGATATGCGGACTCCAGGCCGGCGCCTCCACCCCAAAGGTTCAACCCCGAGAGGGTTTGTCTGAATGACTGGAGTAACCGCTATCCGGCCTGAGGAGCATGAACTCATGTTGAAAAATGTTCCCGTACATCGTGAAATTCCTTTCAAGCCGAATGACTGTTCGCCTCCGGAGCGGATCGTCACGTCATCAATCTGTTTATTCAGCTTGCTGCTGACCCTTATGGTTGTCACCTTTTCCCCGCTTCCGGCCGATGCCGCTCCGGCCGCGCTGAAAAAGGCTTCCCTGATACCGCTCTGGTCTCCCCAGGCACAGTTTGCCGGTTACTACGTTGCATTGAACAAAGGCATCTACCGCAAACATGGCATTGACCTGACCATACTTCCCGGCGGTCCCGAGCAGTCACCCTCCCGGCTCCTGAAGAGCGGCAAGGCCGATTTTGCCGTGCTCTGGCTCGGCACCGCCCTTCAGCAGTACTCCGCCGGTGTCCGGTTGACCAACCTGGCGCAAATCGTTCAGAAATCGTCCCTGATGCTGGTGGCCAGGAAATCCGGCGGAATTGCGTCGCCGGCGGACATGCGCGGCAGGAAGGTCGGGTTGTGGGGGGGCGATTTTGCCGTGCCGTTTCAGGCTTTCCTGAAGAAATATCGTCTGCAGGTACGGGAGATTCCCCAGTCCTACACCGTGAACCTCTTTCTGCGCGGCGGGATCGATGTGACTTCCGCCATGTGGTACAACGAGTATCACACCATAATCAATTCCGGGATCAATCACGAGGAGTTGAATCTGTTTTTCCTGCACGAGCACGGCATAAATTTCCCCGAGGACGGCCTCTACGCGCTTGAGGAGAACTGCCGCAAGGATCCCGCTCTGGCCGACGCCTTTGTCAAGGCTTCGCTGGAAGGGTGGCGCTATGCGTTTGACCATTCTGATGAGGCGCTGGAAATTGTCCTGGGATATATGAAGGAGGCCAGCATTCCGGCCAACCGATCTCACCAGAAATGGATGCTGGAGAAGATGCGGGAACTGATCCTGCCCGAAAATGCCGCTGAAGTGATGGGACAGCTGAAACCATCTGACTATCAGAGTGTCAGCGCGGAATTGCTCGCTAGTGGAGTGGTCGGGTCCGTACCAGGGTTCGAAAGTTTCATCCGGAGATCAAATGTGCGCCAATAGGAGCATCGCCCACAAACTTATCCTTGTAATCACGCTGTGCTGTGTCCTGATATTCACAGTAACCATCGGGTATTTTTATTACAGTTCCCGACTGTTGCTGGAGCGCGAACTGAAGGATGATGCCCGCAACCTTGTGCTTTCATCGGTAAACAGGGTGGAAACGGCGCTGGCATCCGTCGGCAAGGCCACCGAGGGCATGGCTCACTCCCTGGAAACAGGCAAATACACCGATAAGTCGCTTAGCAGGCTGCTCATGGACGTATTGGAGAGCAACCGGGAAATATACGGCGCCGGCGTGGCCTTTGAACCGGATGCCGCCGCTGCCTCACGACCGCTGGAGCCCTATTTCTACCGGAAGGATGGCAAGATAGTCCCGACTCCCGACGATGAATTTCACAACCCCACCTCCGACTGGTACCAGATACCGAAGGAATTGGGAAAAAAGGAGTGGAGTGAGCCGTATATCGACGAGAGTTGCGGCAGAGCGCTGATGAGTTCCTGCTCGGTTCCGATTTATGAGGGGGACGGCGATAAACGGCGTTTTCGCGGGATTGTGGTGAGCGATGTCTCGCTGCACCGGCTGACCGAAATCGTCAGCTCGATCAAGGTGCTTGAAACCGGCTACAGTTTCCTTTTGTCGAGGAACGGGACCATCCTGACCCATCCCGACAAGGAAATGATCATGAACGAGACCGTCTTCAGTCTGGCCGAGTCCCGCAACAACCCGACCCTGCGCGACATCGGCCGCAGGATGATCCGTGGCGAGTCCGGATTCATACCCTACACCGACACCAGGGGGGTAGACAGCTGGATGTATTACGCGCCGGTTTCGTTAACCGGTTGGACGCTGGCGGTCGTGTTCCCCAAGGCGGAGCTGTTTGCCGGGATACGCTCGCTGACCATGACCGTCGCTTTAATGCTGTTTGCCGGAATCCTGCTGCTTGGGGCGGCGGTGGCGGCAATAGCGCGTTCCATCACCACACCGCTGCATGCGCTGGCAGAGGCAACCGAGGTGATAGCTTCCGGAAATTTCGATGCGGAGCTTCCGCCGGTTTGTTCAGGGGATGAGGTGGGAACACTCACCAAGGCCTTTGTCTCCATGAGAGATGCCCTCAAGGAGTATATCCGTGAGCTGACCGAGACCACCGCCGCCAAGGAACGCATCCAGAGCGAACTCCGCCTGGCCACCGAGATCCAGACCAGCCTTTTGCCGCGGATTTTCCCCCCTTTTCCCGACCGCAACGAGTTCGACATCTTTGCCTCGATGGACCCGGCCAAGGAGGTCGGGGGGGATTTCTACGACTTCTTCTTCATCGATGACGACCGTTTCTGCTTCCTGATTGCGGACGTGGCCGACAAGGGGGTCCCGGCGGCGCTCTACATGATGGTGGCCAAGACCCTGCTCAAGACCGAGGCCCAGCGACTGGGGGCTCCCGAGCTGATACTGGGCGCCGTCAACAACATCCTGGCGGCGGACAACGAAAACTGCATGTTCGTCACGGTGTTCTGCGCCATCCTCGACACCCGCAGCGGCGAGGTGTGCTTCGCCAATGCCGGCCACAATCCGCCGCTGGTCTGCGGCCCGGCCGGTATCTCATATATGACCCTCAAGGCCGGTTTCGTGCTGGGCCCAATCCCGGATTCGGCCTACGAATGCGAGTGCCTGACCCTCCAGCCTGGCGACACGCTGTTTCTCTACACCGACGGTGTTACCGAGGCCAAGAACCCCGAAGCGGAGCTATATGGTGAAGCCCGGCTGCTGGAGGCCCTGAAACGGAGCCCGTCCGGGAATCTGGCGGATATGATCCACTTCATCCGGGACGAGGTGCAACGGCACGCCAACGGTGCCCCCCAGTCCGACGATGTTACCATGCTGGCGGTCAGGTATACGGGGCGCGACAGGGCCGGCAGGGGTGTGGAGGCTGGCAATGCGCTACAGCGGTGAACAGTTGCGGCTTTTGCGTGATCGCTGGCACCAACCGCTGCGCTCTCCCGATAGTGGGGCTGCCATGGAACGTGACGGCTGCAAAACGTTTCACGAGCTGCTGCAGCTGCGGTTTGAAAAGATCTCTGCGTTGGCATCCGGGGCCTGCGACCGGGCCGTGACGGCCGGAAGTACCGAGTCATGTCGCGCCACGTTACACGATCGTTGGAGTGCTGAGTGCGAAGGGCTCTTTGCCGCTCTGATGGATGAGCTGCAGCAGTTGGGGCTGCCGTTGACGATTGAGATCGAGGCGTCTCGTTACGAGATCAGGGAACCCTGGGACCTGCGCGGCGCGGATCTGCGCGGGGCGGCATTGTGCGGCGCTTTTCTGGAAAACGCCCGTTTTGAGGGGGCCGATCTTAGCAATGCCCGTTTTGATGGGACGCGCTGTTTCGAAACCCATTTTGAAGACGCTGTCTGCGAAAAGGCCTCGTTTGCGGGGGCGGAATGCCATTTTGCCGGTTTCCAGGGGGCGCTTTGCGACCATGCCCTGTTTGAAAACGCCGACTGCACCATGGTGCGTTTCGATCAGGCCCGTCTGCGGCATGCCCGCTTTGACGCCGCCGTCTGTTTTGCCGCTGTGTTCGATGGCGCCTTCATGGCGCAGGCCTCGTTGGGCGCGATGCGCATCAATCACCTGACCCGCTTCGGCAGGCCGGGGGAGCAGGTCGAGGCCGAGCGGAGCAAGCCGGCCCGCAGGGAGACCAGCAGTGAAGGGGAGGACTGGTACATCGTGGAGCTGTTCCCGGTCTGGCTGCGCGCCGCCGAGGTCAACTCGCAGATACGCTCCCTGCTCAAGGCGCACGGTTATTACCTGGAAGCGGACGAATACCAGTATCTGGAGATGGTCTGCCGTCGGCATGTGCTGCATCAAAACCCGTTAAGCGAGTTTTTCGAGTGGTTTTTCAAGGATCTGATGTTCGGTTACGGTCTGAAGTGGAAGCGGCCGCTGATCAGCGTGCTGATCATCATACTGGTCTGGGGCGGCGGATTTGCCCTGCATTTCCGGCTCAACGGACTGCACGACCTTTTCACCAGTATCGGCTACGGGCTCTATTATTCGGTGATCTCGTTCACAACGCTCGGTTTCGGCAACGCTCCGGACCTGGCCGGAGCCTGGCCCAAGCTGCTGCTCTGTTCGGAGGCCCTTCTGGGGACCGTGCTGATGCCGCTATTCCTTCTGGCCTACGCCAGGAAGATCCTGCAGGACTGACACCGTATGCAGGCGCGGGACAAGCACGGGGTCCAGCTGATCGATCCGCTCCGGTCCCAGTCCCTCCAAGGCTTCACGCATCCTGTTTGCATCCCGCACCAGCCGGGCCAGGTCCACCCACATGCAGGTTTCCGGCACCTGGTCCAGCAGCTTTACTCCACCCTTGAGAAGGCTGATCGCGCCGCCGTAGTTTCCGTTGCGCCTGTGATGCAGGGCCACCGCAATTTGCAGCACCCCCTGGAAAAAACAGCGCACTTCACCCTCTTCGCCGAGCCACAACTCTTCCAGTGTTTCATGGCATTCAAACCATTGCCCGCTGTTGAACTGGCGGATAGCCAGCAGCAGTTGGCCCGGTGGTGATTCTTGACAATGTCGCATAATGAAATCCATCCTTTCATCTGTACAATGCTTCGATATATGAAAATGATACCATACCAGAGGAGATTAAGGCGAATGTCAGCCCGGAATTTTGCGATCTGGGAGCTGCCAAAATAATCCGGAAATGGTAATCTGATATTGGACGTGACTGTTATTACAAGGAGCTGAGCATGAAAAGGTATGCGTTTGTTTTATTCTTCGTTATGTTTGCGGCAATACAGGCCCATAGTGCGGACAACAACTGGTATGTAGGTGATGAACGCTGTCCGCCACCCAAGGATGATGGAACCTATTCCGCCCCTTACAAGGCTTTGGATTATCCACAAGACTATCCCACCTTCTTCGGAGCCGACAAGCCGGGTTGGTCATGCTCCTACCAGAGGGAGGATGGGGTGATCGTGCAGTATGGCGACAGCCGGACGCCGCAGCAGCAGTGGCTCGCCCTGTGGGCGGGCGGCGATAATGAAAACTGATTGTCAGGCAAGAGAATCTATCCTGATTGATGGCCAGCGGCATGAATTGGCGGCAGGGAGGCTTCAGCCATGAGCAGACTGTTAACATTTTTCGTGATGTGTTCTGCTAATGGCCGGTTGCAGCGCCGGGGACTGGCGCACCGCAAGCCGCGAACCGGCCGGAATTGCCCCGTCCCCGGCGACAACCAGCGAGAGCGTGATCCAGATATACGGCGCTCCCGCTTGGGGCTGGCGGGGCTGGTTCGCGATTCACACCTGGATTTCGGTCAAAGCGACCAACGCAGCTTCCTACACGGTCTATGAAGTGATCGGCTGGCGGCAGCGGAGGGGCCTGCCGGTCGTGCGGATCGAACAGGATCTGCCTGACCGTTACTGGTTCGGGGAACGTCCGCGTCTGCTCAGGGAATTCAGGGGGGCGGGGGTGGATAAGCTGATTGCGGAGATTGACAAGGCTGCCAGAAGCTATCCCTGGCCGGATACATACAAAGCCTTCCCCGGCCCGAACAGCAACACCTTCATTGCCTGGATATCCAGGGAGGTGCCGGAACTGGGCCTGGAGCTTCCTTTTACAGCCATCGGGAGCGGATACGTTGATACGGCGGCACGGTGAGGGCGCTTGGTTTACTCTGATGGCGGGATGCTGATGCGCGGAAAATAGCTTGTGTGAAGGTAATAATTACGGGATGGATTTCAGGATACTATTTTACGGCATGCACAACCAGGCCGTTGCCGGTAACTTCCACCCGGCAGTTTGAAAAGCCTCGCCGTTTCAGGCGGAACATGATCAGCGGCGCCAGCAGCGGATGTACTCCGGGAAGTATCTGCGGGAAATGATGGAAAGAGAAGCGCCAGATTGCATTCCAGGTTGCCTGGAACGAACTCCGGCGCTGTTTTGCCGCCTGTATCCGTTTCTTGCCGTAGGACATGTTTTCAGCTGTGCTCGCTGGTTTCGTGGAACTCCAGTCCCTTCCAGCTTTCGATGGTGTTGTCCAGACGCCACTGGCTGCCGGCCATGTAGGTCAGTTTGCCTTCGCCATCGATATAGACATGCATGGCCTCTTTTTTCTCGAATTCCTCGATCTGTTTCTTCTCGCCGGTGACCCAGCGGGCGGTGACATAACTGACCGGTTCGAAGGCCACCTTGACGCTGTACTCATGTTCAAGGCGGTGCATGACCACCTCGAACTGCAACAGACCGACCGCGCCGATGACCCAGTCGGAGCCCATCACCGGTTTGAAGACCTGGGTTGCGCCCTCTTCGGCCAGCTGCACCAGGCCCTTTTCAAGCGCCTTGGATTTCATCGGGTTCAACAGGCGCACCTTGCGGAAATGCTCCGGCGCAAAGCTGGGAATGCCGGTGAATTTCAGCTCTTCACCCATCGTGAAGGTGTCGCCGATCTTGATCGTGCCGTGGTTGTGGATGCCGATGATGTCGCCAGGCCAGGCTTCCTCGACGTTGGTGCGGTCCTGGGCCATGAAGATGGTGGCGTTGGCGATCTGGACTTCGCGTCCCAGGCGCACGTGGCGGACCTTCATGCCGCGGGTGAACTTGCCGGAGCAGATGCGGAAGAATGCAATGCGGTCCCGGTGGGCCGGGTCCATGTTTGCCTGGATCTTGAAGGCAAAGCCGCTGAATGGTTCCTCATAGGGCGATACGGCGCGGCTGGTTGTTTCTCGTGGGAGCGGGTGCGGAGCGTATTCGACAAATGCATCCAGCAGCTGCTGCACGCCGAAGGTGTTGATGGCGCTGCCGAAGAAGACCGGTGTCTGGCGGCCGGCCAGGTAGGCTTCCCGGTCAAAGGGGTGGCCGGCGCCCTCCAGGAGTTCGATGTCGTTGCGTAGTTCCTCGACCTGGCTCCCCAGTAGCTCGTCCAGGCGCGGATCTTCCAGGCCGGTAACGGTCAGGATCTCGCCGACGCCGTCGGCCGATTCAGGATCGAAAAAGGTGAGTTCCTTGGTGTAGAGGTGGTATGTTCCCCGAAATCGCTTGCCCATGCCGATCGGCCAGGTGATCGGCGCGGTCTGCATGTTCAGGTTCTTTTCGATGTCGTCCAGCAGGTCGAACGGTTCCTGCCCCTCGCGGTCCAGTTTGTTCATGAAGGTCATGATCGGGGTGTGGCGCAGGCGGCAGACTTCCAGCAGCTTCCTGGTCTGGCTTTCGACCCCCTTGACCGAGTCGATCACCATCAGTACCGAGTCCACCGCGGTCAGCACCCGGTATGTGTCTTCGGAGAAGTCGTTGTGGCCGGGGGTGTCCAGCAGATTTATCTCGCAGTTGTCATAGGTGAACTTCATCACCGATGATGTGACGGAAATGCCGCGCTGTTTTTCAAGTTCCATCCAGTCGGAGGTGGCGTGGCGGGCGCTCTTTCTGGCGCGGACCTCACCGGCCTGCTGGATCGCGCCGCCAAACAGCAGCAGCTTCTCGGTAATGGTGGTCTTGCCGGCGTCGGGGTGGCTGATGATGGCGAAGGTGCGGCGTTTTTCGACTTCTTCGGTGTTAAACAATTCCACTGGTGTTACTCCTTGTAATAAATCGAAAGGCGGGCAGGCCCCGCCTTGGTGTCATATTATGATCTGAATACCAAGCGGTCCAGGCACCATTTGCCGCCGCCGGAGAGCAGCAGATAGAGCGCCATTCCCAAAAGTGCGATGTTGTATTCGATCCCGTGCCCGCGGCCAGGCACACAGCCCGCGTTGAGGAAAAAGCCGTTTATCCAGTGCACCTTGTAGATTGCCACCAGCATAACCGCCGAGAGGCTTGCGGCTGAAAGGCGAGTCAGGAAACCGGTCAATACTCCGAAGCCGCCGCCGAATTCGGCGATGATCGCCAACAGCGTGAAGATCGGCGGGATGCCCATCTTCTCTTCAAAAGTTTTAAAGGTTCCGGTCAGACCCTGCCCGCCAAAGAGTCCCAGCAGTTTCTGTGAGCCATGTGCCATGAAAATCAGTCCCAGCGGTATGCGCAGCATCAGCGGCGCAATCAGGTCGGTTACTTCGAAATTTCCCTTAGCCATGATTATCCTCCAAAATCTCCTTGTGCAGTAACCTGCTCTTGCCGCTATGTTTGACCTGATACATCAGTTCGTCGGCCTTATGGATAGCTTCGTCAGCGGTTTCCGGCGCCTTGAGATAGGTTGCCGCACCGATGCTGAAACTCACCGGCCAGTTGTTCTGCTCCATCTGCTGATCGAGATGGCTGTGTATCTTTTTCAGAAACGTCATGGCCGCTTCGCCGCCGGTTTCCGGCAACAGTATTACAAATTCATCACCGCCGAACCTGGCCAGGATGTCGGTGCTCCTGATATTGGAGCGAAAAGTGGAAACGACGTTTACCAGAAGCTGGTCACCAACTCTGTGACCCAACTGGTCATTGATCCATTTGAAATTGTCCAGATCAATATATGCCACAGTGAAGGGAAGTCCGTAGCGATGTGACCGGTTGATTTCATATTCGGCCAGATCGAAGAAGGAGCGGCGATTCAAGGCTCCGGTAAGCGGATCTCGGCTTGACAGCTCCTTTTCGGTATTAAGATTCTTTCTGAGTGCAGAAAAGAGCGTGCTCATGATCAGCAGGAAAATGAACTCGATCAGGTCGTTCCAATAATGCATCACGGAATGACTGAAACTGAAGGTCGATTCGCTTTCGTCTATGGTTAGCCGTACCGTTACCGACAGAAAACAAAAAAGTATCCCGCTGCGATTGCCGACGAACCAGGCCACCAGCGAAACCGGGATCAAGTAGAATATAATCAGGGAGTAGTCGCCGGTGATCAGATCAATCCAGCCCAGTAAAATCAGTAATAACAAGCTGAACAGCAGTATGGCCGCCGGGCTTTTGGGAGAAAATATCTCGATTATTTTGCGGTGGATCTGCAGGAACATACGATTTCCACAAGATGTGAATTAAGGCCGCTATTTTATAAATTATCAAACTAGCACGATAATCGGCTTCCTACAATTGTTTCGTCAAGCTTGTGCCGCAAATGAAAAAGCGCCGGAGAATTAACCTCTGGCGCTCGGATGTCAAAATTGGCGGGCGGCATGGGAAAACCCGCCATTTCAAATAACATCACAATAACATATAGTTAGCTTTGTGATTTTGTGTAAAAACATGCTATTTGTATAGCAAAATGTATAGCAACTGTCAACAACATAGGCTATTCATTATATCCACCAGCCTATATTATCACCGCATCCATCGTTGCACGATCAATCTTTATGGTCTGTTTTCGTCTATAGCCATAGCTACCTGTTAGCATGGTATTGGCCCCGCTATACCGAGATATATTCAGTGACTTGAATATATGCTAACCTGCATATAACACCCTCCACGCCGTTCAGCGGCACCCCTCATTAAATACCCAGCTACATACAATTTAATTATCATAAATTAACAATTAATGACGCTTTCACGTACATAAAACTAATAGATGGATTAAACCACTAGGAGTTTTTATGTCAGTAGTTGGCGGGATTGACAAATTGTACATTTCATTTTCGGCATCTCTTCCGCTGGATACACTGATTGAACGGCTGTTCATTCGCCTTTCGCTCAAGCAGTTTGAACGACACGACGGAGGTGGCAATTACTATCGGATGCGTCACAGCCTCAAAGCTGGTGGACAAACACTAGTCAACGTCTACAGTCAGCCCAGAAACTCCGACCGGAAACTATACAGGAACGATAGGAACCTTGTAGCCATCAACGGTCTTGCCCTCAGTGACTCTGCTCTTAATGGTCTTAGGCCACACCCTAACTATCCCAATGACTCCGCGCTAGACCTGCAGCACCTATGTAATGCCATTATTGATCTAGGTGGCCACGTAACACAGCTAGACTGCTACCTAGACGATATCGGCTGCAACCATCTGGACATTGAACATTTGATCCACGATTTAAGCAGGCCACGCTCGTATAAGCTGAACATACGTAGCAATCTTATTAAAGACATTAACGGCAGGTCAAACCCTCCTCGCCCCGTAGGTACAGGTTGTTACTACGGTGTGAAAAACTTTACTCAGGCGCTTCTTTACCGCAAAGATTCTTCCCCACATCAGGGAATCTTCACTAAAGATAATCCCTTGAAGTACCAGCATATCCGCTTTGAGATGAGATTCCGCAAGCTACAGGCGCGGAAAATCGGGCAGGAGATCATAGAGGGCATAGCATATCTGGGATGCAGCTTTGCAGAGAAGCAGCCGGTGTCAGTCACTCAGGTAACGGCAGCTGTGATTACCAAGTATTTCAACTTTATCAAACGGACCGGAACCAATAAGCACCGTGCGGCGCTCGAACCCAGTTGGAAAGCATTTATTGACGCTGGACTAGCCGCAAACGCAGATATAGCAAGGGTTTAGAGGCAACAGCATGTGCCTATATTAATATACCTCATCTTAACACAAACAGTCTCCTAGACCGCTATCTATACGGCTTCACACCAATAAAATCAACCCACTCAGGAGTCAACTTTGAGAATCAAGATTAAGTCAATCGGCATGACCGTTAAAGAGTTTCTTGCAGTACTTAAAAGAGTTCTAATAGACAACGACATCACCAAAATAGACAGCCCTAATATCTACATCGGCTCTTGCAAGAGAATCATAGAAACCTCACTACACCGTAAAGAGATCGATCAAGAAACCCGTGAGCAAGAAGGATTCGATCAAGTTGCTTTTTAGGCTAACTGCCTTGAACCTTAATATGACCCCGCAAAAGGAAATCTAACTAATGAACATCATAGACGCACTTCAAAGAATTGGTAACCATGCCGCCGCACTTAGAGTGACATCCTACCTCCTGAAAACATACGATACCGCCCTTGTCGGTTGTGAGAACGACAACGAGCGCCAGATACTCAAAGAATCCTTTTCCACTCTACTTCGTTCCGAAGTGTACTAAACGGCAATCACCGCCGCCTCATAACCGGCACGATTGCAGCCGCTGACAGCTCTCCTACTGGGCAGCGGCACCCCTTCAAATCCCAATAACCCACATAGAGGTATATCATGACAACCAAAGAACAGCTCGAAGAGCTTCTAGCCATCAGCCCAATGACAGCTGCAACTATAGCCAGAATCAAAGAACTACTTGCCGATCCATCCGAAGCAACCGCCAAGGCGAAACAGGCGTTTCAAGATCAACGTGAGATTGCAAACCTGAAGAAAACCATCAAGGCCTTGAAAGACCAGCTAGCCCCCATGCAGGACACCAAAAGCGACCTTGACAGCAAAGAGGATATGCTTGATCAACTCTATACACTACAGGCAAAGCGTACCACCAAAATCGAGACTAGGGGCGAGACTGTGACATTCAACACATCCGAGCGGAGCTACAAAGCCTTGAATGCGTCTCCAGACACTTTATATTTTTCTCCAGGCACACCCGTCACTGTCGGCACGAAAGTTAAATCTGACAGGCTTGGTCTCTGCATCGTTACCGGGTTTAAACACGTCGCTGGAAGGATTGAGGCGACTATATGGACTCCACGCCAAACTTGCCAGACCTGGACAGCAACATCCACAAAAACCGGAACCAACCTGAAGCAGGCCGGATCAGACACCCCTTGCACAATCTTCAAGGATACCTTGACAGTTTTCGGCCAGCCCCTGGCAACTGGACAGATTATCAAATGTGTTGGCAGCTTCTTCGAGGTAGCAGGCTTCTACAAAGAAGGGAACCTGGTTATCCATCAGCTTAAGTGCTACGGAGAGCAACCTGCATCAAGCGGCCTTTCCTGGAAAACTCCTATCACATTAACAGGTCGAGTAATCAACTAATCTTAACTAATCTTAATTAATACCCCTGCAAGCTCCATATTTGCCCTGTAAAGGCCGAACGGCGTCAACCCCTTAACCTAGCCTGAACCAATTTAACATTATGCCCATAACCATTGAAATTCGACCCATGGAACCTGCCAGCACATGCATGTTCTGCCACTGTACCGCAGTCGTCGGCATCACCTGCCAGCAGTGCGGTACAGTATTTCCACCGGCACCCCGCCGGATACCTTACAAAAATTATGACGATTTTATAGGAGAATAACCAATGGAACCACGAATCGAATGTGCCGTTGCAGTCAAGTTGCTTTTTACGAATGGCAGAACTACCACCGAGATTATTAAAGTAAAAGCCACCGATCCTGCAGGGGCCATCCGGCTTGCTTGCGGTATCGCTCGAAGTATGCACTGCGACGCCATAGAAGACCTCACACCAACATTTATTGGTGTGACAGAACCAATTCCGGAACCAGTCTAACCTATGCAGCAACGCTTAACAATGCAGCGCTGCATTAAGTACTTAATTTTATTAGAGTTGTTGCCTTTTCCTGCAAGCTGTGTATACTACCTCCCATGCAATTTACTTCAACTTTAGGAGGTTTACCAATGCCATGCACTGCTTGCCCTAACTGTTACGAGAATTTACCGGAAACTGTGTCGTTCGAGGGACTAACCCCGGAACAGCATGACAACGTCATTCAGGGGTTATGCCGGGATTGCCCCGACCCCGCTAATCCAGACCGATATTAGTATCAGACAAGAAAGGCCGGGAAATCTCCCGGCCTTTTACTTATCTACTTATTTACTCTCCCCACGCGCCGCAGCATTCTTGACCGCTGTAGCTGTCCACTGCTTACCCCTTGCCGTCAATACTCCCAGTTTATTCAGTTCAGCTGCCACGCCTCTAAGGCTCAATCCCTGGCCCTTCAACGCCTCTATGGTAGGCATTACCCTGGCAGCGAATACATCAGCAACTTCCTTGATGGTCTTGACACCTGCAGCATTGCCCCTGACTCTTCCATCTGCAGTCAGATTCGGATTACCCAATTTAACGCCCCTGGCTTTTGCCTGAGCAAGCGCAACTTTAGTTCTAGCTGAAATGGCCCTAGTTTCAAATTCTGCCACTGCAGACATTATGTGAAGTGTCAGCGGGGAAGCTTCTGGAAAGTCGCAGGCCACAAAGTCAACCTTGCTTTCCATCAACGATGATATAAAAAACACGTTTCGCGCTAATCTGTCGAGCTTGGCCACGATCAGAGTTGAACCAGTCAGTTTACAATGTGCTAGCGCTTTCATCAACTCAGGCCGATCCTTACGCTTGCCGGATTCGACTTCCGAGAACTTAGCAACCACGTTGCCGTTATATGCTTTAATGGCCTGCTCTTGTGCTGCCATGCCTAAACCGTCGAGGCCTTGCTTGTTGGTTGATACTCTCAGATAAGCAACGTAAGTTTTCATGGTTCAGCCCCCTGTATAAAATTCAATTGTTCGTTTAAGTATTTTATACAGGGGATTAAGCAGGAAGTCAACACAAGAAAAGCTACCCGGTAGCGAGTAGCTTTGATTATTGCCAGCGGTGGCGGTGGCCTTAATGTGAGCATTAACCATACAACGGCCGAACCGATCCCCAGACTCGCGAAAAAATCCTGTAAATACACATACTTACATACCAAAAAGTTCTACAGCACGCGCTTTAAGGCGCTCCAAGTCGATACCGTCACGACTCATTTTATCAGAAATCGCTTTCAAGGTTTCGGCTTTAGTCGCTTTCGTATAGCGTGCCGTCACACTCCCCCCGGTGCTGTGACCCATCATGTCAGATGTAATTTTGTAATCTCCGGTAACATCGAACACGTTACCGGCGAAAGAATGCCTGAGACTATACAGACACTTCTTCCTATCTCTGGTTATGAAAGCAGCTTCGAATCCTTCATACTTAGTGCCATCCGGTCTGGTGTCCGTCCGGTTGTACCATTTCGAGAAACTATCAGCAGAGTCTTGAAATAGCCGATCACGATTAAGTGAATTTACCCAATCCAGGAACCCCAGCAACTGCAACGAATCGCATATTGCAACCGGCCTTACAGTCGCTTTAGTCTTACCACTGCGCAGATTAAACACCCATGCCCCTTTATCAGTCTGGCATATATCACGCTTAGTCAACCCCACGATGTTACCCAGTCGAAAACCTTGGAATAGTGCAATCAGGATTATCCAGAACCGTTCAGGCTTCGCCGGGTTATATCTCCATAGCGGCTTGGTACACATCGCGTCAATCAGTCTGGTAATGTCTGCAGTGTCGTAGGCGCTTCGCTCTTCTTCTTCCGCTTTCTCAGTGCAGAATAACTCACCCGTTACCACATTGACAGAATTTAATGCTTTTGCCTTGTTTGCATAATCCAGAACCGCTTTTAATCTTTTGATGTACTCATTAGCTGTTTTAATAGCTATGACAGGATAGCCCGTTACCTTTAAAATAGCGCTTAGAGCTTGATTAGGAAACTTCTGAACACGATTCAGCGGATACCTACGGAGTATCGTTTTAACTCGGGTTAGTGTGTCCAGCGTGTTAACTTCTGCAATTGAGATATTACCTATAATTTCTAATAGCACCCTACATTCAACGTGCATATCATCCAGTGTTCCCGCCTTAATGTTTGGGCGTGATGCAGAATACCATAATGCATATTTTTCCAGTACATCAGCAAGTAGTGCATACGGTTTTGATAGTTCAGCGTCAACCCGATCTTTCAGCGCTTCATATAAACCCCATTCGCCCCGGTGTATTCCTGCCTCAGCTTCTGACAGCTTCTTAGATGCATTCTCGTACTGCCTCACCAAGACTTTCTTGTCTGCATTGGATACCGATACGCCGTGCTGTTCCTGTAGCATGCAAGCTACCTTAGCGGCGTATTCGTTGTGCATCCAAGAGTCACCCGCAGCAAGATCCGCCTTGCTATAGCCTGCCATTTTTTCAGCTATAGTAGCCCGTAGCTCCTGCCTATCCTCGTTAGTCAGTGCATAGCCTGCCTGCGCTTCCTTGCGCTGGACAATGTCTTCATACGGAACCTTAGTTCCGTTAGCGATAGCCTGCAGCTCGTTTAGTCCGTTACGCAAATACAGATTTATAAGCAGGCGCTGTAATGTGGCATCTAGCATTCCCGACCTCAGCTGGACAAACAATTGTTTAGTGGCGTAGTCAATCGAAACCCCAAGCAGCGCTGCACTTTTTTTATCATCTGTATGCAGTGCGCGGGATATTACAGGAGAGGGGAAAACGTGGAGAAGATCAGCAGGGACACGGCAAATATAATGATATTTACTTCCCCGCTTCCGAATATGCTTAGACATATGGCCCCCCTCAAATGTACAGCAATTTGTACTACAATCGCTATTTTTGAAGCTAACCATATGATATTAAAAGAATTGGCGGGCGGCATGGGATTCGAACCCACGACCCCAGGCTTCGGAGGCCTGTACTCTATCCAGCTGAGCTAACCGCCCGCATGACGGTCTGCAGATGCAACCGCAGACCGAAATAAGTACACTATTTACCGCTCCAACTCAAGCCAAAAATCTGTCAATTTCACCTCCGCTCTGCTAGGATGGCGAATTGGAGGATCGTGATGAAGCGAATGCTGCTGATGATGGTGTTGCTGATGCTGCTACCGATAACAGCTTCGGCGGCCAATTTCAAGTTCCAGAAAGTCAGGAATAACGTCTATGCCGCCATTGCTGAACCGGGAGGCAAGGCTGCCAGCAACAGTCTCATCATCATTACCAATTATCAGGTGATTCTGGCCGGCTCTCACTTTGTTCCCGAGACAACCAGGGAAATTCTGGATTTTGTAAGTACGCTGACACCGATTCCGGTCCGTTATATCATTTTGACACACCATCATCGCGGTTTCAATCATATCGATTTCGACCTGCCCGCCAATGCCGAGATTATCACATCCGGTCCGACCTGGCAGGCGCTCAGGAGCGAATTTCGCCAGATCAGGAACCAGGTTACATTCTTTGACCGCGGTTTGACCATGAAGAGGGGCAACACCCTGATTGTGATAAGCGCCACCGAACGGGGGCATAGCGAGGGCGATCTGTTCGTGTATCTGCCTGAAGAAGGGATACTGTTTACCTCGGATCTGTTTTTCAATGACGTGGCCGGATACATGGGAGACGGCTCCTTTCGCGACTGGATCGGCAGCCTGGAGATCATGTCCGGCATCGATGCCGCTGTTGTAGTTCCCGGATTGGGCGCTGTCACCAATACCGATGGCATTCTGCGATTCCAGGCTTTTTTTCGGGCGTTTACGACGGAAGTGCTGCGACTGATCGGCAAAGGGCTGGAGATTGAGGCCGCCAAGCGCCAGTTCAGCCTGCCGCAGTACGAAAACATGCCCGGTTACAAGGTCTTCTTTGATGTCAATTTCAGGCGGGCCTACAACGAGTTGAAGGCGCTCAGGTGATTTATCCCGGCGTCAGGATAATCGGTCTCACCGGCGGTATTGCCAGTGGCAAGAGCAGTGTCGCCGGAATTCTCGAGGAGTTTGGCGTTCCGGTGATTGATGCCGATCAACTGGCGCGCCAGGCCGTGTCGCCGGGGAGCCGTTCGCTTGCACGCATAGCAGAGGTCTTCGGCGATGATGTGATCGCGGTCGATGGCACGCTGGACCGCAAACGCCTGGGAACTCTGGTTTTTGGCGATTCGGAGAAACGCTGCCAGTTGGAAGGCATACTGCATCCGGAAATCAGGCGCCTGGGTGTGGAACGCATCGCCAGGGAGATAGCCGCCGGGCATGATTTGATTGTGTATATGGCTCCTCTATTGATCGAAGCCGGTGCGCTTGATCGTGTTGACGAAATCTGGGTAGTGACCGTGCGGCCGGAGATACAGCTGGAGCGTTTGATGGCAAGGGACGGAATTGGCCGGGAAGAGGCGCGGCGGATTATTGACAGCCAGATGCCTCTGGCGGAAAAAGCCACCTACGGCAAGGTTCTGATCGATAACAGCGGTTCGTCGGAAGAAACCAGGCGAATTGTTACGGATATCTGGAAGAAAGAAGCAGGGGAACATCAATGAACGAAAAGAAGCACATCCTGAGGCCCGGTCTACGATTGGCCGCCAAGCGCATTGACAAAAGCGCCCTTTCTCCAGAAACTGCAGCTGGGAGCGTTTCGCGGAAAGCCGTGCCCAATCTGCCTAAGCCGGACGTGTTGATGACCTGTTTTGCCGCTGTTCCGCGCGGAGCCGAGGAGATAGCGGCGCTTGAGCTGGAGCAGCTGGGGATTGGCGATGTCAGGCCGGGGAAGGGTGGCGTCGCCTTTGTCACCGGCCGTGCCGGGCTGTACAACGCCAACCTCTGGCTGCGCACCGCCAGCCGTGTGTTGGTGCAACTGTCGGTATTTCCCTGTAAGGGGCCGGATGAACTCTATGCCGGTGTGTTTGCGATCGATTGGCCGGAGCTGATTACTCCGGAGATGACTCTGGCGGTTGACAGCAGCCTGCGGGATTCCGCCTTGACCCATTCCGGATTCGTATCGCTTAAGACCAAGGATGCGGTTGTGGACCGGATCCGCGAGGCATGCGGCAGCCGTCCCAACGTGAATACGGATTCACCGGACGTTCGCATCAACGTGCATCTGCACAAGAACGTCTGCACCGTCAGCCTGGACAGCTCAGGTGATTCGTTAGATCGACGCGGCTATCGCATCGAACGCAACGAGGCGCCGCTGCGGGAAACGCTGGCTGCCGCCGTTGTCGCCCTGACCGGTTGGGATGGTTCCGTGCCGCTGGTGGATCCCATGTGCGGTTCCGGGACGATTCCCGCCGAAGCGGCCCTGTTGGCGGCACGGATGCCGCCCGGACTGCAGCGTTCTTTCGGATTTCAGCGCTGGCTGGATTTTGATCACCGGCTGTGGGATGACTTGCTCCGAGAAGCCGAAGCTGGAGTCAGGAAGGTTCCGGCCGGACTGGTAACCGGGTATGACCTGGATAACCGGGCGCTTCTGCTGGCCGGGCGTAATATCGCCAAGGCTGGTCTTGAGGGGCAGGTACATTTTTTTCACGCTGCTCTTCAGGAGTTTCAGCCCCAGGGTGACAGTGGGGTGATTATTATCAACCCGCCTTATGGCATGCGCATGGGAGCGGATGACGATCTGAGGGAGCTGTACTGCCAGATCGGCGATATTATGAAAAAACGCTGCCGGGGGTGGACCGGGTTCGTGCTGACCGGAAATCTGGAATTGGCCAAGTATATCGGCCTGAAAGCCTCACGGCGTTATGTCCTGTTCAATGGGCCGATCGAATGCCGCTTGTTGAAGTACGAGCTTTACTGAAACGGCACTGTCTGTCCAATAGCTCAGAAACGGCAGAAAACCTGATTTCGTCCATTGCGCTTTGCCTCGTACAGCAGATTGTCCACCCGGCTCAAAACAGTGTCCAGGCTCTCGTCGCTGCCGTCGGTCCATGTGCACCCGATACTGGTTGTTACCGTGAGAGGCTGCTCACCGGCCTGGTAAGGCTGCCCGCTGACGGCATTCAGAACCCGGCAGGAGATCATCTTGGCTTCATCGCAGGATGTGTTGGGAAGGAAAATCATGAATTCTTCTCCACCGTAACGTCCGAAGACGTCGTATGGCCGCAGGGCCGTCTCGATTCTTTTGGTCAGGTCGCTCAGGATGCTGTCGCCCACCAGATGGCCATGGGTATCGTTGACCATTTTGAAGTAGTCCACGTCGATCATCACGACCCCCAGTCCGATTCCCTCTGTTACCTTGTCACGTGAACGTTGCATCATCGAATACAGTTCAGCGGCACGGACCAGCAATTGCCTGCGGTTGTATATCCCGGTCAGTGCATCGGTGGTGGCCAGGGTCTCGAGCAGCTGATAGGCCGTGCGAAGGGCCGCGGATTCTCTGGTTATCACAACGTACGATGTGAACGACAAAAACAGCAGTGCGATGAATATGGTTGCCAGTGAATATGTCAGGTGTCTCTGGAAACCGACTTTCAGGTCACTGATGTCGTTATAGAGCTCAAAGGCGCCGACGATCTGCCCCTGCTCGTCACGCACCGGAACATAAACCTCGGCCACATCGATCTCCAGTCGCTGTTCATCAACAAGGTCGGTAACGCTCTGCCTGTTTTTTATGGTCGTCTGCCGCTGACCTTCCAAAGCGTTGGCAAGCCGGAGATTGTTTCTGTCAGACTTGCCGATCAGCGCCGGTTCCGTGCTGTAGATGACGCGTTTGTTCATGTTGTATATCTTGATTTTGACGATACTGAAGGGATGCAGAAAAAATCTGATGTTGCTGTCAAGGGAAGGTATCTGGGATGCGTCTATCGCAAGCGTTCTGATGCCGTCAATTGTCTTTGTCAGGATTATGTCGCTTTCGCTGGAAAGCAGCGCCGCGGCGATTTTATCCGAGTGGAAACCCGCATCTTCAATAAGATTGTTTTTATTCTGCCGGGATATGACCGTGAATGACAGTGCAAGGATCAGAACCAGGCAGGAAAAAGCCAATAGAAGGTAGATCCGTTTGAATCTTTCCGGTGAATCATTGGCTCCTAGATTCTGAACTACATCGGATAAGGGTCGCATGGTAAAGCTCCCACGATCAGCTGCTGATGCATGCGGTAAAATGTTGACGGGTGTGTGGTAGCGGCCGCCGCCGGGTTAAAATGTATTCCGCATAAATATACTTGTAATTAAAAATTTGTACATAAAAAACAGCTGACGGCCAAAGTCAGGGTGACTTCCCGGCGAAGTTGAACTCATCAGCGGTTTTGAATGCATGATTGCCGCTGGTCAATGTGTCGACATTGTATTTTATCCGCAATAGCACAGATAACAATCCAGACGGCTCTCAATCTGTGTTAACATGTTTTTTATGAATCTCATTACAACGAATTGGAAAGAACACGCACATGACGATTAGATGGTATCCGGGGCATATGAGCAAGGCTCTGGAAAAAATGTCCGAAGCTATACGCAAGATCGATGTTGTGATTGAAGTGCTGGATGCCCGCCTGCCATATTCCAGTTCCAATCACCAGCTTCGGGAAATACGGCGCAACAAACCCTGCATCAAGTTGCTGAATAAACATGATCTGGCCGATCCTGCCGTTACCAAGGCCTGGATCCGCGATTTTGAAAAAGAGGATGGCGTTTACGCGTTGCCGATATCGGCCAAGCAGCATTCGGAAACAAAGCAGTTGATCAAGCTCTGTCAGCGTTTGGCTCCGAATCGTGGCCGCCCCGGCTGGCCCTTGCGGGCCATGGTGTTCGGTATTCCGAATGTCGGCAAGTCCACCCTGATCAACACGCTGGCAGGCAGAAACATGGCCAAGGTTGGCGACAAACCGGCCATCACCACCTGCAACCAGCAGATCGACCTGCGCAACGGCATCATTCTTTCCGATACTCCCGGTGTGCTCTGGCCGGACATGGCAGATCAGGACGTGGCTTACCGACTTGCCACCAGTGGCGCCATCGGAGCAAGTGCCCTGGATTATACCTGCGTTGGCCTTTTTGCCGCTGAATTCATGATGCGGTGCTATCCTCAAATGCTTGGTGATCGCTATAAACTGGATTGCATGCCGGAAACTCCTACCGCACTACTGGAAGCGATCGGGCGGCGACTGGGATGCCTCGTCAGCGGTGGAGGGATCGATGTGCACCGGGCGGCGGAAGCCTTTTTGCGGGAGTTGCGGGCAGGGAAAATCGGGCGGGTCAGCCTGGAAGAACCTGGAGACGTCGTTGGTGCTGCAGCCGATGAAGTCAATCCGGATGAGGAGTTACCGCTGACTTGCGACGGGGAGTAGGAACTGCCGCTTTTGGCCGTTGCTCCGTGTCATTACAAACGACTTATCAAATGAAGAGGCCGCGGTAGCTGAATTGGCTACCGCGGCCTCTTTTTACTGTTTCAGTTTGTGGCAGAACAGACAGCGGTTCTTGGGAGGGTGGTTGGGAGGGAAGGGAACCCCTTTTTCCTTGTGACATGGTTCGCAGTATACCTCGGCCGCCTTCTTGTCCGGTTTGAAGAAAGTCCGCTTGAACAATGGCGCATCCGGGCCGGGAGCGTTCTTGTAGGCGGCGTCGTAAACGATCTTGTGCATGGTGTCGTTAGGCACCACGGTCGTTTTTTCCTTTCCCGAAATTCCGATAAAGATAGCGAGAACCAAAACAATAATACCTATAAACAGCCAGTCACGTTTATCAATTTTCATATGAATCTGTTCCTTTAAGGATATTCAGTCTGATTTTATCAGTGAAAAATAGATGATTACGCCGCCAACCACCAAGCCTCCTCCTATGAAGGGCAGCATTGATTTCATAGAGATGTCGTCACCCGGAACCGGCATGGCATAACGCAGGATGACAATCAGGCCGATCAGCATAAACAGCGTCAGCAGCACAGGTTTTGAACGCTTGATAACTCCGAAGAAGAAAACTGCAAGTATGAAAAACAGCACCGCGGGATGAGAAAATACCTTTTCTATGGTCAGGGTCTGCATGGTATTGATCACATTGGCAGTTTCGAAGGGACGCAACGTCTCGGTGGTTTTTTCAACCAGTTGCTGTTTATCCATTTAACGTCTCCCTGCTGGCCGGTTAACAGATTTGATCGTGAATATTAAAAGATATCATCCGCGTAGGCAAGAAAATAAGTGAGCCCGCTTTTAGGCGGGCTCCGTGGTATCAACTCAGAAAATCCATGACTTTATCGAGAAAGCCCTTTTTCATCGGGTGGACATCCTCGCCGCTGATTTTGGCGAACTCTTCCAGCAGTTCCTTCTGTTTCCGGTTGAGATTGGTTGGTGTTTCCACCCTGATAACAACCAGTTGATCGCCTCGCCCATAACCCTGCAGCGAGGGGATCCCCTTGCCCTTCAGGCGATAGATCTTTCCGGACTGGGTGCCTTCAGGAATTTTCATTGCGACTTTTCCGTCAAGGGTGGGGACATCGAACTCGCAACCCAGGGAGGCCTGGATGAAGCTGATCGGAATCTCGCAGATCACATTATTGTCCTCGCGCTGGAACAGGGCATGATCCGCAACACTGATGGCAACGTACAGGTCTCCGTTGGGGCCGCCTTTGCCCTGGCCGCCTTCACCGGTAAGCTTCAGGCGTGATCCGGTTTCCACGCCGGCAGGTACCTTGACCGACAGCATCTTGGTGTCTTTGACACTGCCCTTGCCGCGGCAATCCGGGCATGGGTTGTCCACCACCTTGCCTTCACCGTTGCATTGGCCGCAAGTCTTGCTGACACTGAAAAAACCCTGTTGGTAACGCACCTGGCCGGCTCCACGGCAGGTGGGGCAGACCTTGGGGTCCGTGCCGGGCTTGGCTCCGGAACCGTTGCAGGCGCCGCAGCGCTTGGCAAAAGGAACTTCAATCTTCTTTTCGACTCCGAAGGCGGCTTCCTCGAAGCTGATTTCCATGTTGTAGAGCAGGTCATCGCCGCGTCTTCCCTGGGTGCGGCCACGTCCTCCTCCGCCACCTCCGAATATATCGCCGAATATATCGCCGAATATGTCACCGAAAGGAGTGCCCGCGCCAAAACCGCCGAACCCTCCTCCCGAGTATCCGCCGGCTCCGGATACGCCGGCGTGGCCGAATTGATCATACTGGGCGCGCTTTTGGGCGTCGGAGAGTACCTCGTAAGCCTCGGTAGCTTCCTTGAACTTGTCTTCGGATGCCTTATCGCCAGGATTTTTGTCCGGGTGAAACTGGATCGCCTGCTTACGGAAGGCCTTTTTGATTTCGGTTTCAGAGGCGTTGCGATGTACGCCAAGCACCTCGTAATAGTCACGTTTTTCCGCGTTAGCCACAGTCAGGTTCCTTTGGTTTCAAAATGAATGTAGGGGCGGGTTTGAAAAACCCGTCCCTACGGTGTCACACCGGCCGTTCAGCCGGTTTACTTCTTGTCGTCTTTGACTTCTTCAAAATCCGCATCCACCACGTTGTCGTCCTTGGGTTTGGATGCGCCGGCATGTTCTGCTCCTGCCTCGGCATCAGCATGTGGCGCTTCCGTCTTGGCATACATCGCCTCGGCCAGTTTGTGAGAAGCCTGGGCCAGTTCGTCGGTGGCCTTTTTGATCGCCTCGGCGTCTTCGCCTTCCATGATCTTTTTCAGTTCGGCCAGCTTGTTTTCGATGTTGCCCTTTTCAACCGCGTCGATCTTGTCACCGAATTCCTTGAGGGACTTCTCGGTGCTGTAAACCATGCTGTCAGCGTGGTTGCGGGCTTCGATCGCCTCACGTTTTTTCTTATCCTCGTCGGCATGGGCCTCGGCATCACGCACCATCTTGTCGATCTCTTCTTTTGAAAGTCCGGAAGAGGCGGTAATGCGGATTGACTGCTCCTTGCCTGTCCCGAGATCCTTGGCCGAGACATGGACAATGCCGTTGGCGTCGATATCAAAGGTTACCTCGATCTGCGGAATGCCGCGCGGGGCAGCGGGGATGCCGCTCAATTCGAAGTTTCCGAGTGTCTTGTTGTCCCGGGCCATTTCGCGCTCACCCTGCAGTACGTGGATCGAAACCGCCGGTTGGTTGTCGGCGGCCGTGGAGAAGGTCTGCGACTTGCGGCAGGGGATGGTGGTATTCTTCTCTATCAGCCTGGTCATCACGCTACCCAGCGTTTCGATGCCGAGCGAGAGCGGGGTGACATCCAGCAGCAGCACGTCCTTGACGTCGCCTTTCAGCACGCCGCCCTGGATGCCGGCGCCGATGGCGACAACCTCATCCGGGTTAACGCCCTTACTGGGGGTCTTGCCGAAAATGTCCTCGACTTTTTTCTGCACAGCCGGCATGCGGGTCATGCCGCCCACCAGTATGACTTCATCGATATCGCTGGCCGATAATCCGGCATCCTTGAGCGCGGTGCGGCAGGGTCCATCCAGTTTGCCCAGCAGTTCGGCGCAGATCGACTCAAGTTTTGCGCGGGACAATTTCAGTGTCAGATGTTTGGGACCGGTGGCGTCGGCGGTGATAAACGGCAAGTTAATGTCGGTTTCCATTGAGGTCGACAATTCGCACTTGGCCTTTTCCGCAGCTTCTTTCAAACGCTGCAGCGCCATCTTGTCGCCGCGCAGGTCAATACCCTGATCCTTTTTGAACTCGTCCGCGATCCAGTCGATCACGACCTGGTCAAAATCCTCGCCCCCCAGAAACGTGTCGCCGTTGGTGGATTTAACTTCGAATACTCCGTCGCCCAGTTCCAGGATCGAGACGTCAAAGGTGCCGCCACCCAGGTCGAATACGGCGATCTTTTCGTCTTTCTTCTTGTCCAGGCCGTAAGCCAACGCGGCCGCGGTCGGCTCGTTGATGATGCGCAGAACGTTCAGGCCGGCAATCTTGCCGGCATCCTTGGTCGCCTGGCGCTGGGAATCGTCAAAATAGGCCGGTACGGTGATGACCGCATCGGTCACGGTTTCTCCAAGATAGTCCTCGGCGGTCTTTTTCATCTTCTGCAGAATCATTGCCGATATTTCCGGAGCCGAATAGCGCTTCTGACGCACTTCCACCCAGGCATCGCCGTTGTCGGCCTTTACGATCTTGAAGGGCGATATGGCAATATCTTTCCTGACGGCCTCAGAGTCAAACTTGCGGCCGATCAGGCGTTTGATTGCGTACAGGGTGTTTTCCGGATTGGTTACAGCTTGGCGCTTGGCCTGTTGGCCCACAAGCCGCTCACCGCTGTCGGAGATAGCCACCATCGAAGGTGTCGTGCGACTTCCCTCGGAGTTGGCGATAACTATAGGTTCACCACCCTCCATGATTGAAACACAGGAGTTGGTCGTTCCCAGGTCGATTCCGATTACTTTACTCATGACTTATTAGTCCTCCTTTGAAATTCCTCTGATCTGAAGGTATTCATCAGTTCTCTAAAATACAAGGTCTGAAGAAAAATTATTTTGCAGGCGTTGCCACGGTTACCATGGCCGGGCGCAGCAGCCGCTCCTTAAGCATGTAGCCCTTCTGAAATACTTCGACCACGGTGTTTGGAGCGTGCTCATCGGTTGGCACCTGGGCCATGGCCTGGTGATAGGCCGAGTCGAACGGGGCTCCGGCGGCTTCTATCTGAGTGACGTTGAATTTCTTGAGGGCCGCCAACAGCATGCCGTGCGTCATGCGGATACCTTCAATGACCGCTCCCAAGCCGTCTTCCGAGGCATGTTCCAGGGCCCGTTCCAGGTTGTCGATTACCGGCAGAATCTCTTCGATCAGCGATTTGTTGCCGTAGTTGAGAAGTTCTTCCTTCTCGCGATTGACCCGCTTGCGGTAATTTTCCAGGTCTGCCCGTTCCCGTACAAAACGGTCCCAGTTGTCACGGGCCTCTTTTTCCTTGGCCTGAAGTTGCTCCTCGACAGAGGCGGCTGTCTCCGCTTCCGGTTCGGTGGCGCTCTCTTCGGTCGGTGCGTTCTCCACTGTGGTAAGTTCTACGCTGTCCTTTGTTTCCATGATCTATCTTGTCCTTTTTTGTTTAGTGGTCTGACGGTCAAGCTTCACTCAGCAGGCGACTGATCATTCTTGCGGTGTAGTCAACGATCGGGATCACGCTGGAATACCCCATGCGGGTTGGGCCGATAACTCCCAGCATTCCGACCGTGTTGCTGCTGGTGACGAAGCGGGATGTTACCAGGCTGACACCGGCCGAGCGGCTTAGGGATGTTTCCGACCCGATGTAGATCTGTACTCCATCCGCGGACATGCAGCGTGACAACAGCTGGAGAATGATCCCCTTCTTTTCAAAAGCCTCGTAGATCTCCTTCATTCTGGCCGCATCGCTGAACTCGGGCTGATCAAGTATGCGGGCCTGTCCCTCGACAAAGACATCATCACCGTCCACGGTAACAGCCTGTTCACTGATACGGAGGGCGCGGGACATGAGATGGTCGTACTTTGTTTTTTCGTTCTTCATCTCCGCCAGAACGCGCTCGCGTGCCTGGGTGATGGTCAGGCCCTGCATCATCTCGTTGAGGTAATTGCCCATTCTGACCAGCTCTTCCGGATCGTGGTCCTCCTCGGTTTCTATCAGGCGGTTCTGGACAGCTCCGTTGCTGGAAACCAGGATGGCCAGGATCTTGCGGTGGCCGAGGCGGATGAACTCGATGTGGCGGAATACATCCGAGTTGAAGCTGGGGGCGACAACTATGCCCATGTAGTTTGAGAGTTGCGACAGGGTGCGGCTGGTCTCTTTCAGTATGTCGGAAAGTCCGGCGCCGGCCTTTCTGCAATGGTTGATGATCTGGCGTTTCTCATCACGACTGACCTGACGCAACGCAACCAGTGAATCAACGTAAAAGCGATAGGCTTTCTCCGTGGGGATTCTGCCGGCGGATGTGTGCGGTGAGGTAAGCAGCCCCATCTCTTCCAGGTTGGCCATTACGTTTCGCACCGTGGCGGATGAGAGCGTCATGGCGTGACGGCGCGCGACGGCGCTACTGCCGACCGGTTCGGCCGTGGCGATGTAGTCTTCGACAATTGCTTCCAGTATCTGTCTGCTACGTGCTGAAAGTTCGACATTCATGGTAAGACCCCAAAAAAATAGCACTCGACACCTTTGAGTGCTAACAGTTCAAAGGTAATAAGTGCCCCGGACTTTGTCAAGGAGATTTGAGGAAAAGTAGATCGAATTGATTACAGCAGTCATATTTTACAGCTGCCGGATCTGTTGAGGCTGAGAAAGGATCCGGCGGCAACCGGCGTGGTTGGCGATATTTATAGATAAACCGATTGAACTTGCCCGGTAGAACAGTTGATTACTCCTCCACAGGCATCCTGCCGTTTCTTTTGACGAACTCCAGTTGCTCACGTTTGCGGGTCATGGCCTCTTTACAGTAGCTCCATATCCGATAACTTTCCACGCTGAGGATGGTTATGCCGGATCCGAAAACCGCCCAGTAGTTGTCATCCAGTGCTTTGGCGAAATGGTAGAAAAGAAAAAAGGCGGTCAGATAACCGACATGGCAAAAGCTGCTCTTATGTTCGACTCCCGCCATCATGCGGGACAGACTGAGTATGATCGCGGAAAATGTGTAGAGCAGAAGCACCAGGTTGATCATGTGCGGGGGCGGAGGTGCCCCGAGTAAGGCTCGTGCGGCGTCCGGGTGCGGAAGCATGGGGAACCCCCTCCATGCCAGCATGCTGACAACCATGAACAGTGACATGGCCAGCAATCCGCGGTTGGAGAAGTAAGACAGACGCTTGATGTCCGCACTGATCTCCATAAGCAGCGAGTCGCGCTGGCTTTGGGTTGCGCCTGGCGCCGGCTGGTTGTCGGTGTTTTCCGTCATGATTGTCTGGTGGCTGCTTTACGCCTGTTGCCGCTTATGTCTGGGAACTCAGCTTGGAGGATCAATGCTGTCATTCGGAGTGTCCGTGCCATTTCGAGCCGCCCGCAGTTTCTTACTCAGGTTATAGAGAGATTGGGCTATTCTGTCAAGTTCCCGCGGAAAGTGTGCAGGAGGTGTTGCGGGAAGCTCATCGTTTTCCGCCTGCAGAGCCAGACTGCTCAATTTCTGCAAGGGCTGGAAGACGCTTCTCAACAGAAGCGCGGTGACACCGCCGACGGTAAGAACCAGAATCATCAGGGTGAAGGCGATCATCTGGTTCCTGATCGAGGACATGGACTCCAGCAGTGCTTTTCTGGAAAGCCCGATATCCAGGGTTCCCAGAACTTTCTGCCCCGCCGGATGGACATGGCAGGAGGCATTTGAGCACTCCGGTTCGTTGTAGATCGGCGTCGTGATGGAGATGGTCTCTTCACCCGCGCCGTTTTTGAAGATCCGAACCTGCTCCATTCTGCCGAGTGTGGATACAGGGACCTTTCCCGCGTGACAGATAATGCACCCCTCGGCGGTCTTGTCAACCTGACGGTTCAACTCTTCGGCATGCGTCGAGATATTGACGATCCCCTTCTTGTTGAAAATGCGGATATGTTCGACCCCCTTTTGCTGGCCGACGTTGTGAATGATCGTAGTCAGTATCTCGTTGTCGTTCTTCAGCATGGCATAGCGGGTCGATTTCAGAACCGTGTCGGCCAGATTTGTAGCATTCACCGCGCTGTCACGATCGACAATGTTTTTTATTGCCGAATACAGCATCAGGAAACAGACTACGACAAATCCGGTAACTGCTATTCCAACCGGGATCAGTGCCCGGCCTGCGAGACTTTTGAACATGATTTGCTACTCCTGTGGGTTATTACGGGCCATATATAAAATCAGACCTCCGAAACATTGAAATTCCGGAGGTCTGACTGCAACCAGCTCCATGCTGACTACAAACCGCGCGTTACTCCGTCTTGTGACATGTAGCGCAATTTGCTGCTACTGTAAAGGCCGTTTTTCCGTCATGGCATGCGCCGCATGATTTGCCTTTTTCCATGGCCTTCATGCTGACTTTGATCTTGCTCTTGCCTGTTGGGAACAGTTTGGGATGGCATTTGTCGCACCCATAGAGTCCTGTGTGCGCGGAGTGGCTGAACTTGACATTGCCGGCGCCCTTGATGATGTATTTCTGGTCTACGGTCGGATGACAGCCACCGCATTTCTTGATGTCAAAGGCCTTTTTCCCGTCGTGGCAGGCTCCGCATGATTTTCCCTTGTACATTTCAGCCATGCTGACGCTGCTCTTGCTGCGTGCTGTGGCGTACAGCCTTGTATGGCATTTGTCGCAAGAATGACTTTCCGCGTGTTTGGCGTGGCTGAAACCGACGACGCCGGCACTGCTTATCGTGAATTTCAGATCTTTTACAGGATGGCAACCGGAGCAGTTCTTGATGCTGAAAGCCTTCTTGCTGTCGTGGCATGCTCCGCATGATTTTCCTTTGTACATCTCCGCCATTGTTACCCGCTTGTTGGGACCGGCGGCAAACAGGGCCGGATGGCAGGTGTTGCAGTCGGGAGAAACGGCAAGATGTTTCTTGTGGCTGAAATAAGTTGGACCAGTCGCCTTGACTTGGTAAGTGATCTCTTTTACGTGGTGGCAACGGATACATTCTTTTAAAGCAAATGCTTTAGCGCCGTTGTGGCAGGCGCCGCATGATTTCCCTTTTTCCATGTCCGCCATCGTGTAGCGGACTTTTTTCTTGATTATATAGATGCCGTCGTGGCAGGCGCTGCATTTGTTGGTCATGCCGCTCTGTTTCAAGTGATCCTTGTGGCTGAACTTTACTTTGCCGGCCCCTTTTGTTGTGAAAGTAATATCCCTTATTTCGACAGCTTCGGCAGCCATGCAACCAATTAATACAACAATCAGCGTGGCTATGGCATTCACAAAACTACGATGCATGAAATCCTCCTCTTAATTAACATTCAGTGTATTTGGAATCGTGTTTACTGTTAACCGGTCCGCTTTCGTGGGAACAATTATTTCCCAAAACCGGTCTCCATGCCGTTTGAACCTTTGCAAGATCAATGGGAATGGGGATCTGCATGCGGATCAGCATGTTCTACTTCTTCCCATCCGTCCCACATCGGTTTGAAGTAGGCCAGAGGAGTATGCCCAAGGGTTGCCAGATAGATGTGTACGAAGAGGAAAGCGCAGAAACAGCATGCAATCAGGTAATGAGCGCTTACCAGGGTCTTGATGCCCCCGATTATCAGGATGATTTCCCGAAGTGGAGCAACGTACATCAAAATAATTCCGGAGAAGATTACCAGCGGTAAGAGCACAAGCATTATAACCAGATAGGCGGCTTTCTGCATCGGGTTGAACTTGTTGTCAGGGGTTCCGTGATGCGGGTTGGGTTGCCCCTTGAAGTATTTGAAAAAATAGAAGAAGGCTTGGCGGAATATTCCGGATTTGATGTCGTTAAATGTCGGAATATATAACTTGGCCAATGTGCCTGCCACAAACATGTAATAGAATAACCAGAGTATATACGAGATGGAAACCACGATTCCGGCGGTGTTATGAAGTTCGATGGCGGCCTTGTAGGTGCCGAAAATATTCAGAACGTCCGGGAATCTGATGTTGATCCCGGTTACGCAGAGCGTGACGATCCCGAAGGCATTCAGCCAGTGCCAGATCCTGACGGGCATGGGGGTGAGGTAGACGTATTCTGTGTGTTTCATTATTTTAATGCTCCTTTCTGTTTCTTCTCGTCAGGAATCTGAATGAGCCGTGAACGATAGGCATCATCATGCCGCCGGCAATGATCATTGCGCCGATTATGTTGAGCGCTGTGCTGCGAGTGGAGCCCATCATGTAGAAATCCGGCGTGCCGTACAGAATATCCAGAATGGCGCCGTTTTCAACTTCCACACGGGTGTACCCTCCGCTGGTGTCCGGGAAAGCCATGAAGCTTTTCTGCATGGCTTTCGGCCCTGAAGCGTGACAGAAGGAACAGTCCCAGCGGTTTTCCAGAATCTGGAAGCTGTGGGTAGCCACCTCTGGCATCATCATGCCCCATAGCCGCATATCTTTCTTGCGAACTTCAAAGTTGAAATCCCTTAACTCTTTAAGCGAAATCAGCCGGTCGCCGTTTTTATCAATCAGTCTGCTGACATCTCCATTTATAGGATTCAGCGCGGCCAGTTCTTCATGATTGGCTGTTTTAAAGTCGCCGTATGATGTCTTGCCGGCCTGCCGTTTCTGGATGGACATGGTAATGACATAGTTTTTAGAGCTGGTATGGCAGGTAACGCAGGGCAGGGCGTCGATGTGCAGGTCTGCCTGCGGCAGCCATTTGTCATGACTTTTGACGATCTTGCCAAGATTGTGGCACTTTGCACATTTTTCGTTAATGTCACTGCCGGAAACGGCAACCAGGGATTTGACCTCATGCGGGTTGTGGCAATCGTTACATGCAGCCTTGCCGCCGTGGATGCTGGCGGCGTATTCGCTTTGTACTGAAGAGTGACACTCTTTGCAACTGGCTTTGGACGGCTTGAAACCGTCATTTGGGTGATTTGCGGTTACCGAGTCATGACATGTGCTGCAACCTATCGCTGCGTGACTGGTAACGGCAAACATGGCCGGATCCAGATACAGCCGTTCTCCGGACTTTTTAATAATGTCCTTGTTGCTGTGGCACGACAGGCACTTGTCGTTACCGGTGTCTTCTGCCGATGACACTGTAACGGCCAGCATCGTGAGTGCTGTTACAAGAACTGCCAGCTTCCATGCGAGAATCTTTTTCACAATTGCTCTCTTTCTCCGGTCTGCTTTTTACACGTCCGGATAGATTGGTTTGAGTCTGTAGCATTATATTTATAATGGTTATTTAATGGTGAAGTCCCCTGTTAGTGGTGTTTTACGGCGTGCGGTTCGGCGACTTTGTTTTTGCTGAGTCCCTTGGCAAAGCCCAGGAACATAAGTATTGCGGGTATGACCTGGACTACAACTATCAGAGCGCAGAATCCGAGGAATGCCCAAACAAATAACCCGCTATTGTCTTCCCTGGTGCCGCCCGCAGCAAAAGCGCTGGAAGCGGAGCATAACAACATCATGAGTGCATGTTTCGTGGCTGTTGCTTTCATAACATCCCCCTTGTTCGTGTTTGATTTAGTGTACCGCTAGTTGCCAGAATTGAAAGTAAATTACTTTTATTTATCTGCAGTTTGCAGCTTTTCCATGTTTTTGAAGGCACATTCGACCGCTTGGAGTATTTCTTCACGGTCTTCCGCGTCGACCGGTTTCAGGGCATGGTAAAATATCCCTTCGGCTCTCAGCTTTTTGATGCGCAACAGCGATGTATCGGCAGCCACAAGGATTATTGACAGTTTACGATTGCACTGTTTGAGAAGCGGAATTAGTTCGGCGGCATTGATTTCATCAAATTTTGTTCCCAAAAGCACAACTTGAGCGGTTTTTTTGAGTATGCCGTACAGGGCGTTTGCTACTGAATTGGTTACGATCACATTGTAGCCGGACTCTATGAACATATCAGCCATCTGCTTTCTGCTGACCAGATCTTCGTCCACTATTAATAGTCCTTGCATAATATCACCCCCACTTGCTCCGGAGGGCACTTTCTCGGTCTTTGTCTTACGCTGTTTTGTCGGCACGGGCCAAATCCTTGCCGGAATTCTTTTCGCCGGTTTTAAACAGTCCCGCAATCATTCCTCCAAACAATAACAAGGCTGGAACAAACTGAAACAGGACGATCAGTACTCCAAAAGATATGAATCCAATGGCCAGTATGCCGAGGTCCTCACCATTGCCTGCTCCACTTGAAGCAAATGCACGGGTGGCCGTGAGCATGGCCAATGCGGTTGTCGTAATTGTTTTCATGACGTTCTCCTATAAAATAGTTTCAAGTGTTCATATGAAATTGATGCGGCTTTCGTGAAGACTATAGCAGCCTTTATGCCAAAAGTATAAATATTTGTAATGTGCTTATAATACTGAATAATATTTAATTATTAATTTGCCGCTCGAAATTTTGATAAATTGGTGTATAATATTTTCATACAGTTTTGCATTGCAAATATGTTAAATATTATTTACCTGCTTGCCGTTATTGCTCGATATATCTAGTTATTTTCCTGATGCCTGCAATGTATGGCTTTTTTATACACAGTTTAGCCGATCTAGCGGTTTATTGCCCTGATTCGGTCGAAACCGGAGTTGAAACAGGGCAAATATTGAGTAAATATCATTGACTTGCGCCGATTAAACGGGGTAATGTGTAGCAACGTATACACAATATACAAATGAATTATCGATATTGTTGAAAGGTGGAATAGATGGGCAAGATCGCTATTCTTGTGGTTGATGATGAAGCGGTGATAAGGGACGGTCTGCAGCGGACGCTTGCTGGTGATCGTTTTGAAGTGGAAACCTGCAAAAGTGGGCATGCCGCCATCGAACTTCTTCAAGATAAGGAGTACGATCTGATAATTACAGATCTGAAGATGCCGGGTATGAACGGCATTGAAGTTCTGAAGGCGGTCAAGGGGTTGCAGCCGGATATCCCGGTGATAATGATTACCGGTTACGCCACTGTGGACACTGCCGTGGAAGCGATGAAAAACGGGGCCACGGATTACATCACCAAGCCATTTACTCCACAACAGATACTTGAAAAGATCGAGAGGTCGCTTGAACAGCGGTCGGTTATGATTGATGATATGTTCCTGAAGAAGGAGATCACCAGTCATCACGGTTTTGACGCTTTTGTCGGTGAAAGCCGTGAAATGCAGAAAGTATATCGCCGCATCATTCAGGTGGCTTCTTCCGACAGCACCGTCTTGATAACCGGTGAAAGTGGAACAGGCAAGGAGTTGGTGGCCCGGGCAATCCACCGCAACAGTCCCCGCCGGGATCAGCCCTTTGTGGCCCTGGATTGCAGCTCACTCGCTGAAAATCTGCTGGAAAGCGAGTTGTTCGGACATGTGAAAGGTTCATTTACCGGGGCGATCCAGACCAAGATGGGGCTTTTCAGGGTAGCGGACGGCGGCACACTTTTCCTCGATGAGGTCGCCAATATCAGCATGTCGACACAGGCCAAACTTCTGAGGGTGTTGCAGGAGAGAATGGTTACTCCGATCGGCGGCACTCAGCCGATTCCAATCAACATCCATCTGGTTGCCGCCACCAACCGTAGTCTGAAGTCGATGGTGTCCGAGGGGAGCTTTCGTGAGGATCTCTTTTTTAGACTGAATATCATTCCGATCGACCTGCCGCCACTCAGGGAGCGCAAGGGTGATATATCATTGATGATCAGCCATTTCATGAGAAAATATAACGCCGATTTTGGCAAACAGATCCGTGGCATGGCTCCTGACGCCATGGCTTTTTTGGAAGAGTATCCATTTCCGGGGAATGTCCGTGAACTTGAAAACACGATTGAGCGTGCTGTCGTGCTTGCCGAGGGTGATATCATTCACAAGGAGGATCTTGAACTTGCAGAACGGGACGGTCAGGAATCGCCTGTTACAAGCGCCTACGTGCCGACAAGTGCAGAAGAGCTCAAGGAGATGAAGCGCCATATCAGGGACAAGGCGGTTGAGGATATTGAGAAGGCCTTCGTAATCAGCGCATTGGAACGCAATAACTGGAATGTTACCCATGCCGCCGAGGAAACCGGAATATTGCGGCCCAATTTCCAGGGGATGCTGAAACGTCTCGGAATATCGATCAAGACACAATTTGCGAAATAGCCGCAGTATCAGGCGGTGAAGTCATCAATCAGTGATCTGTTGTAAGCAGGCAGTGTTACTGTAAATGTTGTGCCCTCGCCCAGAACGCTTTTCACTTCAATAGTCCCGCCGTTGTTTTCAACTATTCCGTACGAGATCGACAATCCCAGACCGGTGCCTTCCGACTTGGTGGTAAAAAACGGGTCAAAAATATGGCTGAGATTCTCCTTGGAAATGCCGCTGCCGGTATCGGTGATCTCGGTGCTGACCGACGAACGGTTTTCGTCGGTGGAGGTTGATATGGTCAGGGTGCCGCCATCGGGCATGGCATGACTGGCATTCAATATCATGTTTATTAAAACCTGATGTATCTGCCCCGGATCAACCAGGACATCCGGAAGGTTATCGGCATAGTTTTTTACGAACGCAATGTCATGGAAACTCGGCTGCTTGTAAACGAGATCGATGACCTTGTCTATCAGTGAGTTGAGGCAGATCGCCTCTTTGTGGGGCATCGCCTCGCGCGAGAATTCAAGCAACCTGCTGACAATGTCGGCGCATCTTCTCGTCTCTGATATGATCTTCTCTATATCCGGCTTGAGCTCGGGGTCAAGGCGGGCGTCGCTGTCTATGATTGAAGAGTAGAGCAGTACTCCCGTCAGAGGATTGTTGATCTCATGAGCTATACCCGCCACCAGTTTTCCCAGTGATGCCAGCTTTTCCGAACGATGCAGATGGTGCTCGATGCGTTTGATTTCTTCCGAGCGTTCTTCAACCTTGCTTTCAAGGCTGTTCCCCCACTCCTGCAATTCTTCATGTGCCTTTTTCAGGTTGACGGTCATCATGTTGACCGATTCTGAAAGCCTGCCTAGTTCATCGTCGGATACTGCCGTGACCTTGGCGTCAAGTTTTCCTTCGGCCACCAGATTGGCATGATTTGTCAAGAGTTTTACCGGCCTGTTTACCATTCTCTGGATGAGAACATTTATAAGTATGCCGGTGAATATCAGCAAAAAACAGGTGAACAGGAAAAACTCCAGCCGGTACTCGTGAGATTTGTTGTTCATGTCCTCCATGGATACGATGATGTCCAGCATTCCGAGCACATTATGGCTCTGGGGATGAACATGGCAGGCTGCGGTAATGCAGGCCGGCTGATTGTAGATCGCCTTGGTGAATCCCAGCACCTCCTTGTCGTCACAGTTCGTAAAAATCCGACTCCGTTGCGTTGGTGAAACATGCAGGCGCGGATTGTCATTCTCCTGGTGGCACATGGTGCATGCCTCGGCATTCTTGTCCAGAACTATGCCGATTTCATCCTTGGTACTTGAAAAGACGACCTTGCCTTCTCTGTCAATCAACCTGATATGGACGAAATTCGGATCCTGGCCGATGCGACTGATCATGTCGTACATTCTGCCCTTGTCATTTTTGAGCATCGCGTCGTAGGCGCTCTGATTGATGACTTCGGCCACCTGGTCGGCGTTGGATACGGCATATTTCAGCATTGCGTTACGAAAGTTTTTTACATTGATGTAATCCAGCAGGGCCATGAATACTGCCAGTATCAGGGATATTACCAGGGTGAGTTTGGTGATCAGGCTGAGGCCGAGTTTCATGTGGTGGTATCCGTCATGGGGATGAAGTGGGCATAATTTGTTAATTTTTATATTGTTTGGAGGCAAGAGTCAATACAGGTTTGATGCTGGCGCATATTTAGCGCTTCTGTTCCTGTCTAAACGTGATTACGCAGCATCAATTGTGACGGATGTGGTGAAAGATAAACCTGTCCGGCCAGATACTGCTGGCCGTATTTGGAAATATAGTGTTTAAGCAGCGTCACCGGAACTATCAGCGGCAGCAGATGGTTCCGGTACTGGTCGATAATTTCCAGAAGCTCACTCTTTTCGGCCGGAGATAGTTCCTGTTTGAAATATCCCATGATGTGGTGCAACACGTTGGTATTCTTTTTAACGGTAGCCTGCAGCGCCAGTCCCTTCATGAATAGTTCCTGGTAGCGCCGGAGCAGTTCTGTTAAATTCAACTCCTTGCCATGCGCCACTAATGCGCCCATTTCACGGTAGAGCTGCGGACTGTGGGCCATCATCAACAGTTTTTGGGCGGTATGGAACTCAACCAGTTTACCCGCAGTTGGGCCTGCTTTCAGAAAATCCTTCCAGCGCCGATAGCAGAATACCCTCTCGATGAAGTTTTCCCTGATAATCAGGTCGTTCAGGCGTCCCTCCTCCTCCATCGGTAAAAGCGGAAATGCCTTGACCACCTCGGCGGCAAACAGGCCGGTGCCATTTTTTACAGCAACTCCGTTGTTGTAGATTTTCACACGAAACAGACCGGAACTGGGGGAGTCTTTCTTGAAGATGAAGCCGCAAAGATCCTGTGATTCCAGTTCCCTGACCTTTGCCTTGCAGAAGGCTGACATCTGATCCGTTTTGTCGATGCGGCTTTTGCCTGTGATCAGTCGTGGGGCGTCCTGTTCTCCCTCCAGTCGCATCGATTCCCGAGGAACAGGCAGGCCACAGCCGACTTCGGGGCAGACCGGAACGAAGTTAAAGAAGGCGCCAAGAACATCGGTGATGTAACGGTCATGCTTGTGGCCGCCGTCGTACCTGACGCGCTCACCCAGCAGGCAGGCGCTGACACCGATGTTAATGCTGGTTGACTTTGATGACATGCGGTCTCTCCCTGGAACCGGAATTACATGAATTTGGGTGACAGTTAATAACAGATTCGCTATTAAAAGCAATCATTCGCACAGTATTTAATCAGATCGGAACAGGAGAACTAAAAATGCTTGATTTTAACGTCAACAATTCACTGTGCACGCGCTGCGGCGAATGCATCGATGACTGCCCGGCCCGGATCATTTCCATGCTGGATGGCGCCCCCACAATTGTCCCCGACAAGGAGTCCGCCTGTTACCGTTGCCAACATTGCCTGGCGATCTGCCCAACCGGCGCGCTCTCCATACTCGGAGTCGGTCCGGCCGACTGCCGTCCGTTGAACGATGTTTTTCCGGAGCCCGACAGGCTGGAAACGCTGATCAGGGGACGCCGCTCGGTTCGCCGCTACAAACAGGAAAACCTGGAGCCGGAACTGATGCAGCATCTGCTGGACGTGGCCTGGCAGGCTCCGACCGGAGTCAACTCACGGGATGTGCTCTTCACCGTGGTGGATGAGCGCCTAAAGCTGGCACGGCTGCGGGACGTGGTCATGGATGGGCTCGGACGCCTGGTCCGTGAAATGCGGCTTCCGGCGGAGATGGCGTTCTTCGCCAATTTTGTCAGACTGTGGGAGGAAAAAAAGGTGGATATCCTCTTTCGCGATGCGCCGCATCTGCTGATTGCCAGCGCGCCCCGCGATGCGGCATCTCCGCTGCCCGACTGCCTGATCGCGCTTTCATACTTCGAACTGTATGCCCAGTGCCAGGGGGTGGGTACGCTCTGGAACGGACTGGCCAAGTGGGGCCTCTTCGAGGCATGCGCGGTCTGCTGGGCATTCCGGAAGATCATATGATCGGCTACGCCATGACCTTTGGCAGGCCTGCCGTGCAGTACGCCAGAACGGTTCAGCACGGTCCGGCAAATGTTATCCGGGTGTCCATATAACATGAGAGTCCGGGAATGTTACCGGTTATGATAAAACCAGGCCAGCAACGCTTCAACGGACTGGTTTCCGGCCAGTTGATCGATAACCCGTCCGCCCTTCAACAACATTGTGACCGGTATGCCGCGTACTCCATAGCGGGATGCCAGGGCCGGATTTTCTTCAGTATTGATCTGGATGACGGCCGCTTTTCCGGCCAGTTTTTCTGCTGTGTTTCGCACCGCCGGTGCGAATGATGTGCAGTGCGGTCACCAGGGTGCCCAAAACTCGGCCAGTACCGGTCCGGGATAGCTTGCCAGGAAGGCATCGAAGTTGCCGGCGTTCAGCGCCATGGGCTGATAGTACATCGGCGGCAATGTTTTACGGCAGTTTCCGCAGCGTCCCTGCATTCCTTCCTTGTCAGCTGGAATGCGGTTGTCCGTTCCGCACGACCGGCAGGTGACCATATAGGCCGGCATCTGCTTCTCGCTTTTGGTCATGGTTTGTCTCCTTTTAACTATGAAATGGCATGTGACGGTCAGATGTTCAAGTGCACTGGCGTCTTCCATGACACCCCCTGTCTAAAATAATATCGATTTCACTGATGTCAAGCAACGCCCTACAGGGTCACTTCACAAACAGCAAATATCCGCTATACTTCAAAATCAGGCTGAACAAATTGCATCAATACAACGGCCAAAACCATAACGGAGGTGCATGATGGTGGTATTTCACGTCAACGGTAAGGAACGGCGGGTTGATGTAACTCCTGACACCCCGCTGCTTTGGGTTCTCCGGGAAAAACTGGGGCTTGCCGGTTCCAAGTTCGGCTGTGGCGAAGGGCTGTGCGGCGCCTGCACGGTCCATGTTGACGGGCAACCGTTGCGCTCGTGTGTCACCCCGGTGGGAGACGTGCGGGGGAAGAAAGTCATGACCATCGAAGGGATACCGGAAAATCATCCGGTCAAGAAAGCCTGGCTGGCACAGGAGGTCTCCCAATGCGGCTATTGCCAGCCGGGGCAGATCATGTCTGCGGTGGCGCTGCTCAAGAAAAAGCCGAAACCTACCGATGCCGACATCGATAGCGCGATGAGTGGCAATCTCTGTCGCTGCGGCACCTATGGGCGCATCCGCCGCGCAATCCATGCCGTCGGTGCCGGAGCGTCAACGAAGGGAGGAAAGAAGCCATGAGCGAAGGAACCGGAATCAGCCGGAGACAGTTCATCAAGACTAGCGCACTGGCCGGAGGCGGCCTGCTGCTGGCCTGTCATATTCCTTTTGGCAATCGCGATGCGGCAGCTGCCGGCGAAGCTTCGTTTGCCCCTAACGCCTTTCTGCGCATCGGAACGGACGAGTCGGTGACGGTGATTGTCAACAAATCCGAAATGGGGCAGGGTGTCTATACTTCACTGCCGATGCTGCTGGCCGAAGAGCTGTGCTGTGACTGGCAAAAGGTGCGCTTCCAGCCATCGCCGGTTGCTCCCGAGTACAACCACGCCCAGTTCGGGCCGATCATGGTCACCGGCGGCAGCACCAGCGTGCGTTCCGAGTGGGAGCGGCTCTCGCTGGCCGGAGCCGCGGCGCGTGAGATGCTGATCGCTGCCGCTGCCGGAAGATGGAAGGTAGGCCCGTCCGCCTGTCGGGCCGAGAACGGGGTCGTGCTTGGCCCTGGCGGGAAGCAACTCAGCTTTGGCAAGCTGGCTGCCAGCGCCGCGAAACTGGCGGTGCCCAGGGAGCCACGGCTGAAAACCGGAGCCAGGAAGCTGCTCGGTAAGCCGCTGCACCGTCTGGACAGCCCGGCCAAGATCAACGGTTCCGCCATTTTCGGCATCGATGTGGCCGTGCCCGGCATGCTGACCGCCGTGATCGCCAGGCCGCCGGTCTTCGGCGGAAGGGTCAAAAGCTTCGATGCTTCCGGGGCGCTGGCCGTTCCCGGAGTAAAGCGGGTGCTGGCGGTGGATGCCGGCGTGGCGGTTGTGGGCGACGGCTTCTGGCCGGCCATGAATGGCCGTGAAAAGTTGCAGATCATTTGGGAGGAGCCGGAGGAGTCTAAAATCTCCACCTCCGCCATGCGCGAGGAGTATGCCCGATTATCCGCCACCCCCGGCTTGCCGGCGAGAAAGGACGGCGATGCTCCCGCAGTGCTTTCAGCCGCAAAAAAGCGCTTCGAGGCTGAGTACGAAGTGCCCTACCTGGCTCATGCTCCGATGGAACCGCTCAACTGTTTCGTGGATTTGAAGGCTGACAGCTGTCTGATTCGCACCGGCAGCCAGTTTCAGACCGTGGACCGCAATGCCGCAGCGCGGGTAGCCGGCCTCAAGCCGGAACAGGTAACGCTGGAGACCACCTTCCTGGGGGGCGGTTTTGGCCGGCGGGCCTGCACCGGCTCCGATTTTGTGATCGAAGCGGTCCAGGTGGCCAAGGCGATCAAGCTGCCGGTCAAGGTGATCCGTACCCGTGAGGACGACATGCGTGCCGGATACTACCGCCCGATGTGGTATGACCGGATCACTGCCTGCCTGGATGACAAGGGGCTGCCGCTGGCCTGGCACCACCGCATCGTGGGACAGTCGATCATCGCCGGGACTCCTTTCGAGTCGGCCATGGTCAAGGATGGAATTGACGACACTTCGGTGGAAGGCGCCGCCAACACTCCCTATGCCATCCCCAACCTGCAGGTGGAACTGCACAGTCCGAAGAACGCGGTGCCGGTACTCTGGTGGCGTTCGGTGGGACACTCCCACACTGCCTTCGTGATGGAGTGTTTTCTGGACGAACTGGCCCATGCCGCCGGCATCGACCCCTTTCAGTACCGCCGGCGGCTGCTGGCCAAACATCCCCGTACCCTGAAAGTTTTGGAAACCGCCGCTAAAAAAGCCGGCTGGAGTAAACCGCTTCCCCGTGGGCACGGTCGCGGCATCGCCGTGCATGAATCCTTTGGAAGCTTCGTTGCCCAGGTGGCCGAAGTGTCCATCGATAAAAAGGGACAGTTGAAGGTCCTGAGGGTGGTCTGCGCCATCGACTGCGGCCGTATCGTCAATCCGGACACGATCAAGGCCCAGATGGAGTCCGGCATCACCTTCGGCCTCTCGGCGGCGCTCTTCGGGGCAATCACCCTCAAAAACGGGCGGGTGGAGCAGGGCAATTTCCACGATTACCAGCTGGTGCGCATGCAGGGCATGCCCAAGGTAGAGGCGTATGTCATCGACAGCAACGAGCCTCCCGGAGGCGTGGGCGAGCCGGGCGTGCCCCCGATCGCTCCGGCGGTTGCCAATGCGCTTTTTGCCGCAACCGGCGCAAGGGTCCGCTCGCTGCCGATTACTGCTGAAAAGATTTCCGTGGCGCTTGGAAAGGGGTGACCGCTTGACCGAGCTCGAACTGTACGAGGAAATGGTGAAATTGAGCCGCCGGGGTGAGCAGTTTGTCCTGGCAACCGTGGTCTCCCATGGCGGTTCGTCCCCGCGCAAGGCCGGCGCCAAGATGCTGGTGAGGAGTGACGGCAGCTGTTTGGGAACGGTGGGGGGCGGCCGTGTCGAACAGGAAACAATTGCGGCTGCAGTTGAGACCCTGGCCGGTGGCGATCCGCGCACGCTGGAGTTCATTCTGACCGAGGAGAACGGCTATGCCTGTGGCGGCAGCATGTCGGTGTTTGTTGAAGCGCGAGGCCGCCTGCCGTTGCTGGTGATGTTCGGTGCCGGGCATGTGGGGCGAGCCGTGACCCGGCTGGCCCATGGCTGCGGTTTCCGGGTGATCGTGGTCGATGAACGGCCCGATTGCGCCCTGCCGGAACTGCTGCCAGGCGCCGACCGGATCGTCTGCGCAGCGGTTGACGATGCATTTGGGCAACTGCAACTGGATCGGAGGAGTTTCGCGGTGATCGCCACTCCGGCGCATCTGCACGACTTTGATGCCGTGCGTGGCTGCCTGGCCACCGAGGCTGCTTTCATCGGCCTGCTGGGCAGCCGGCGCAAGCGGGAGACTCTGCTGAAGACACTTGAATCCGAAGGGTACGATGCCGCCCAGCTGGCGCGAGTGGTCACGCCGGTGGGACTCGATATCGGAGCGCAAACACCGGAGGAAATCGCCGTCAGTATTGTCGGGCAGTTGATCGCCATCAGGAACGGCAAATGAGCGGCACAGTCGCGGCGATCCTGCTGGCGGCCGGAAAATCCCGACGCATGGGGAGCTGCAAACAGTTGCTGCCGCTGGGCGGAACCACGGTGATCGGCCGTTGCCTTGATACTCTGGTTGCTGCGGGTATAAGTGAAATCGTGGTGGTGGTCTCGCCGGAAGGCGGGCTGGTGGCGGAAGCCGCCAGGGAATTCCAGGTGCGGGTCGTGGTCAACAGTACTCCCGGAGGGGATATGGCCTCATCGGTCAGGGTCGGACGGGATGCCGTTTCTGCCCAGGCCAGCGGGGTGATCGTTACCCTGTGCGATTATCCACTGGTGGCGTCCGCCACGCTTGAACATCTGGCCAGGCAGCATGATACTTCACCGGACAGCATCGTCATGCCGACCCATGCCGGACTCCGTGGCCATCCACTGCTGTTCCCGCGCTTCGTTCTGGATGAACTGACATCCTGTCTGACACTGCGGGACCTGACAGGACAATACAGAGACAGGATATGTCATATTAATGTAGACGATGCCGGCATACTTACGGACATGGACACTCCAGAGGATTACCGGCGTGTCTGCGGTAGCGTTTTGTCGTCGGCTTAGTGAACAGGCTGATTCACGTATTTGTGCAACACCTGAAGAAATATTTTTGGACCAGGTAAAAGAGGGTGCTGTTTTTCGGCTTGCTTTGGATTATGGTTCAGGCATAAAAGATAATAACGGTCTTGTTGAGTGGTGACGCCGGTTCACCATCCGGACCGGAGTTGAACCGGCAGCGCTCAAAACGCAAGACTGACCATATTGTGCGGGTCCACCGCATGTGTCACTGTAACAGACGTAATTCAAGACAGAAGGGAGCCCCGCCATGACCATCCGCCGTATTGCCAAGATCTTCAAAAGCCGTCCCACAATCGAAGGGGCCGGAGTGCATCTGAAACGGGCCTTTGGATATTCCCAGGTGCCGCAGTTCGATCCGTTCCTGATGTTGGACGATTTCCACACCTCCAACCCTGATGAGTATCTGGCCGGTTTCCCCTGGCACCCCCACCGTGGCATCGAGACCATCACCTACGTGCTGGAGGGGCTGGTTGAGCATGGCGACAGCATGGGCAACAAAGGGGAGATTGGCGCAGGCGACGTGCAGTGGATGACCGCCGGCAGCGGCATCATTCACCAGGAGATGCCGCAATTGAGTCCCACCGGCACCATGTGGGGATTCCAGTTCTGGGCCAATCTGCCGGCTGTGCAGAAGATGATGGCGCCGCGCTACCGCGACGTCAAGGCGGCCGATATCCCGCAGGTAGAGCTGGATAGCGGTGTGCTGGTAAAGGTAATCGCCGGGGAAGTGGGGGGCGTAAAGGGGCCGGTGGCTGATATCGTGATCGAACCGGAAATGCTGGATGTCAGCGTGCCGGCCGGCACGGTATTCACACATGGGCTGCTTTTTGGGCATACAGCCTTTGCCTACATTCTGTCCGGAGAAGGTTATTTTGATGACCAGCGCGATGCCTATGCCTATGAAATGGTCGGTCACGGCTGGTCGGACACCGAGCGCCGCTGCGCCTGTGCGGCCGAAACCGTGGTGCTGTTCGAGCATGCCGGAGATGCGGTTACGGTCACTACCACTGACAAAGCGGTGCGCTTCCTGTTTGTATCCGGAAAACCGCTGGGTGAGCCGGTGGCCTGGTACGGTCCGATAGTGATGAATACCCAGGAGGAGTTGAAGCTTGCCTTCGAGGAGTACAAACAGGGGACGTTTGTCAAATGAGTCCCCAAAATAACGGGAGGAACAAACCATGTGCAGGATATTGATAGTACATTACAGCATGTATGGACATGTTTACCGGATGGCCGAAGCGGTTGCCGAGGGGGTGCGCGGTGTGGCCGGATGTGAGGCGCTCATCAAACGGGTGCCCGAAACCTTGCCGGATGAAGTGCTGGAAAAGATGGGAGCGCTGGAGGCTGGCAAGGGTATGGCCCATGTTCCGGTCGCCACGGTTGAAGATCTGGTCGAGGCCGATGCCATCATATTCGGCACTCCGACCCGTTTCGGCAACATGTGCGGCCAGATGCGCCAGTTCCTGGATGCCACCGGCGGTTTATGGATGAAAGGCGCGCTGGTGGGCAAGGTCGGCAGTGTGTTCACCAGTTCAGCCACCCAGCACGGAGGCCAGGAATCCACGCTTCTCAGTTTCCATATCACGCTGCTGCACCAGGGGATGGTGGTGGTCGGCCTGCCCTATACATTTGCAGGGCAGATGGGGATCGGGGAAATCACCGGATGTTCGCCTTACGGCGCCTCCACCATCAGCGGCGGCCAGGGTGAACGGATGCCGAGCGAGAATGAACTGGCCGGAGCTAGGTTCCAGGGCGCCCACGTGGCCGGAATCGCCGCCAGACTGAAAGGTTGATTCGAAACAGTAACATCTGTATCGTTCGGGTGTGATCTGAAATCAAATTTGACAAAGGAGAAAATCAATGGGATCAAAAGGGCGCGAGATTATCGGGATGGACGTTGATGAACTGCTGGGGTTACTCAAAAAAGCATACAGCGACGAGTGGCTGGCCTACTACCAGTACTGGCTGGGAGCCAAGCTGGTCAAGGGGCCGATGAAGGATGCGGTCGGGGCCGAACTGCTGCAGCATGCCACCGAGGAGTTGCTGCACGCCGATATGGTGGCCATGCGCATCATCCAGTTGGGCGGTACGCCGGTTACCAGGCCGGAAGAGTGGTACAAGCATACCAACTGCGGCTATGACGCCCCTGATGACCCCTTTGTCAGGGTGCTGCTGGAGCAGAACATAAAGGGCGAGCAATGCGCCATCGGTGTCTACAAGCGGCTGATGGATATAACCAGGGAGAAGGATCCGGTTACCTACAACATGGTGCTGACCATACTGCAGCAGGAGGTGGAGCACGAGGAGGATCTGCAGGCTCTGCTGGAAGATTATGAACTGTTGGTCAGGGCGATGAAGGAGTAAGTAATCCGGGCCTTTTGGGCGCGTATTAATTGCGGATTGCGGAGTGAAAAGGGGAGAATGCGCCGACATTCTCCCCTTTCTCTTTTATAGATATCCCGGCCACCCGGATGATTCTATCATCTGTCCTTGCGTGGCACTACCACGATTCCCGAGTCGGTCACGGTATAACCGTTGCGACGGTCGTCGTCATGATTGTAGCCGATAGTTGAACCATCCGGAATCACGACGCCCTTGTCGATTATGGCGCGTTTAATTTTAGCGTAGCGACCCACGTTGACATTTTCAAAGAAGATGGAATCTTCCACCAGGCTGTAGCTGTTGATCTTGCAGAGCGGGCCGATGACCGAACGCCGGACCGTGCTGCCGCTGGTTATGCATCCGGCGCAGACGTACGAATCGATATTCTGGCCGCGGCGGTCGTCATCGTCAAAGACCGTCTTGGCTGGCGGCAGATTGCCCTGGTTGGTGAGGATCGGCCACTTGTAGTTATACAGGTTCAGTTGCGGAGACACATGAATCAGGTCCATGTTGGCCTCGTAGTATGATTCGATTGTACCCACATCCTTCCAGTAACCGCGTTCTTCGGCTCTCATGCCCGGAATCACGTTGTCGTTGAAGTTGTAGGCAAATACCCGGTCGTTGTTTTTCAGCATCATCGGGATCACATGCTTGCCGAAATCAAGATCCTCGTACTGTTTTTTTCCTTCCAACAGAACTTCAATCAACTTTTTTGTCGAAAAGATGTAATTGCCCATCGAGGCGAAACAGGTTTCGCGTCCAGGTATGGTTTCGGGAACTTCCGGTTTTTCGTTAAAGGCGGTCACCCTGGCATCGTCGTCAACGGAAAAGACACCGAAACGCACCGCCTCCACAGCCGGCACTTCCAGCGCGGCAATGGTAATATCGGCCCGATTCATGCGGTGAAAGTTAATCATCTGCGTAATGTCCATCTTGTATATGTGATCACCTCCGAAGATGGCCACATAGTCTGCGTCAGAGGACTCGACAAAGCGCAGGTACTGGAGAATCGCGTCGGCGGTACCCTTGAACCACTCTTCGCTTTCGCTGCTGGTTTCAGGGGAGATGGCAACATAGAACTCGCCCAGTCCGGTCCATTTACCCCAGGACTCACGGATATGCTTGTTCAGCGAATAGGCGCGGTATTGGGTTAGTATGTAGACCTTTTTGATGCCTGAGTTGAAAAGATTACTCAATACAAAATCGATGATTTTGTATTTGCCGCCAAAGGCGACACTGGGCTTGGCGCGCCGCAAAGTGAGCGGGCTGAGCCGTTCGCCTTT
>Ga0154448_1015_pt1 | contig 61656 bp, 50 predicted proteins | sample RifGroC2_FD_105641 | JGI IMG/M metagenome (GOLD analysis project Ga0154448, IMG submission 105641) | Geobacteraceae bacterium GWC2_55_20
GATTGCCCATGGCTACTCCAGCCCGTTATTCATCGCCCACTATACGCACTTCTTCCTGTAGTGTCACGCCGGATATTCGGAAAACCGCATTTTTTACCATTGCCGACAGCCGCAAAAAATCATCCGCGCTGGCTCCGCCGGCATTGACCAGGAAGTTGCCGTGCACTTCGGAAACCATTGCCCCGCCCACGCGGGTTCCACGCATTCCGGCGGCATCGATCAGCTTCCAGGCCGCCTGCCCGGAAGGGTTCTTGAAAAATGAACCGGCGCTTGGCAGGCCCACGTTGTGTTTTGATCTGCGCAGCTCCAGATCCTTGCGGATCTCGTCTTCGGTTTGATCCGCTTCGCGCGCCTCCAGCCTGAAAAGAGCCTCCAGCACTATATCACCGGCTTCCAGGCCGAGATGGCGATAGCCGTAATCCAGTTCGTTGATGCAAAACTCGCGTACTATCCCGTCACGCAGCAGTGTCAGGCACTGCGTATGCTCAAGGATGCCCTGGCCGTAGGCGCCGGCGTTCATCCTGATCGCCCCGCCGACCGTGCCGGGAATTCCGGAGATGAATCCGATCCCTCCCAGTCCCCGCTCCTGGGCGAAGCGGACAAGGGACAGGTTCTCGGCTCCAGCACCGGCCCTGACGTAGGCTCCGGTCGCAAGTGGGGGATAGTCCCCATCGCTGACGACTTCGATGCGGTTGAAGCGTTCCAGAGATATCACCGCGCCGCGGATGCCCTTGTCCCGTACCAGCAGGTTGTAGCCACGGCCGATGGCCAGCCAGGGAATGCCTTCAGCGCTCAGCCATTTCAACAGGGCCTGCAGGTCGGCGGAGTCCTCCGGCACGGCGTACAGGTCGGCCGGACCACCCACCTTGAGCGAGGTGTGCAGGCTCATCGGCTCGTCGTACAGCAGCCGGCCACGTATCACTCCTTCGGACATTTTCAGTTGCGTGCCTCCAACAGCTTCACCAGCGCTTCGCCCTGTTGCCAGATGTTCCCGGCCCCCAGAGTAATCACGATGTCGCCCTCCTTGACAATGCCGGCCAGATGCTCCGGGATCAGTTCGCGGTTGGCGATACAGGTTACGTCCTTCTGGCCGTGGCGCAGCACTTCGGCTGCCAGCCGCTCGGCGGTTGCCCCGGCTATCGGCTGTTCTCCGGCCGCGTAGACATCGGTCAGAACCAGTACGTCGGCATCGTAGAAAGCGGTGACAAACTCGTCGAAAAGTTCGTGGGTGCGAGTGTAGCGGTGCGGCTGAAAGGCCGCCACGATGCGGCGCTCCGGCCAACCCTGGCGTGCCGCTGCCAGTGTGGCCCTGATCTCGGCCGGATGGTGGCCATAGTCATCTACGACCATGATCCCCTTGGGTTCGCCCTTGACGGTAAAGCGTCGCCCGACACCGCCGAATTTGGCAAATCCTTCCTGGATTGCGCCGAACGGGACGTCCAGTTCCAGCGCCAAGGCGATGCAGGCCATGGCATTCAGAACGTTATGCGGCCCCGGCATCGGGAAGGAAACCTCTCCCAGTCGGTAACCCTTGTAGTGGGCCACGAATGATGTCTGAAAACCGTCATGTTTGACATGGGTCGCACGGATATCGGCCTGGGAAGAGAGGCCATAGGTCATGTAGCGCTTCTTGATACGCGGCAGGATTTCCCTGATGTTTTTGTCATCCAGGCAGAGAATCGCCAGTCCGTAGAACGGCACCTTGTTGATGAATTCCACAAAGGTGTCCTTGATCTCTTCGATGCCGCCCAGGTAGTGGTCCAGGTGGTCAGCGTCGATATTGGTGACCACGGCAATCGTTGGTGACAGCACCAGGAAGGAGCCGTCCGATTCGTCCGCCTCGGCCACCAGGAACTTGCCCTGTCCCAGTTGGGCGTTGGTGCCGATCGCGTTCAGTTTGCCGCCGATCACGATGGTCGGGTCGATGCCGGCATGCCCCAGGATCGATGCGGCCATCGAGGTGGTGGTGGTCTTGCCATGGGTGCCGGCAATTGCGATCCCGTACTTCATGCGCATCAGCTCGGCCAGCATCTCGGCGCGCGGGATAACCGGCACATGCAGCCGTTTGGCCTCGATCACTTCCGGGTTGTCGTCATGCACCGCCGAGGAGATCACCACCACGTCAACATTACCGAGGTTGTCGGCACTGTGCCCGATGGCTATTTCCGCGCCCAGTCCGGCCAGTCTCTCGGTTGTGTCGGAGGCGCGCAGGTCGGAACCGGATACCTTGTAGCCCAGGTTGAGCAGCACCTCGGCAATGCCGCTCATGCCGATACCGCCGATGCCCACGAAGTGAATCTTCTCTATTTTCCCGTACATTGTTCAGTCCTTTCACCACGGAAGGCCGCACTCATCGAGAACGGATAAATGTTAAAACTAGTTCTGACAGTTGACTGTTTCAACTTGCTATGGTGCTATTTGTCTTTCAAGCATTTGATCCACAATAATGCTGGCCGCATCCAGTCGCGCCATGCCGAAGGCCAGTTCGGCGGTGCGTTTGACCTTGCCGGAGTCTGCGGCCAGTTCGGTGATAGTCTCCGCCAGCCGTTTGCCGGTCAGCTCCTGTTCCAGCAGCATGAAGCAGGCATCTTTCTTCAACAGCGCTTCGGCGTTTTTGCGCTGGTGGTCGTCTACCGCATGCGGAAACGGTATGAACAGGCAGGCCTTGCCGCAGGCGGTTACTTCGGCGATCGTAGTGGCGCCGGCCCGGCAGATGATCAGGTCGGCTTTGGAGTATTCCGAGGCCATGTCGCTGATAAATGGTGTCACCCTGGCGTCAATTCCGGCCGCGCGGTAGGCGCCGGCAACCTCTTCACAATCCTTTTCGCCGGTCTGGTGGGTGATTACAAGTTTGCCCCGGCTCTCCTTAAGCAACGGCAGCGCTTCGACCATGGCCATGTTGATCGCGTGCGCGCCCTGACTGCCGCCGAAGATGAACAGGTGTAACTCCCGCGGACTGCTCTGACAGGCGGATTCGTCACCGGCTGCATTTGAATTCAGCGACTCCACCATGTCCAGAATCTGTCGTCGCAGCGGATTGCCGGTCAGCAGTGTCGAATCTTTGGGGAAATATTTGGCAGATTCCTCCAGTGTGATGAATACCTTGTCCGCGAACCTGGACAGCAGTTGGTTGGTCTGTCCCGGTATCGCGTTCTGTTCATGGATGAAACGCGGAATGCGCATGCCGCGAGCCGCAAGCACCATCGGCAGCGAGGCATAACCGCCGACACCCAGCACCAGGTCGGGGCGAAACGCCTTCAGTACCTTGCGTGACTGGGCATAGCCATAGATCATCTTGGCGATGCCGGCAAACTGGGTCAAGCCGTGCTTGCCGCGGATGCCGGCCGCGGAGATCAACTCCAGCCTGTAGCCGGCGGCAGGCACCGCACGAGCCTCGATGCCCCGTTCGGTTCCGACAAAAAGAACCTCGTTGGCCGGATCACGCACCAAAAACTCTTCCGCTACCGCTATGCCGGGGAACAGGTGTCCACCCGTGCCGCCTCCCGCAATGACCAGTTTCATTTTTCCTCCTTCAGGCTGATGGAGGAAATCTTCAGTCCCGATGAAATGTTTAAGAGTATGCCTACTGCAATCAGGCTGATTATCAATGAACTTCCGCCGTAACTGATGAATGGCAGCGCCAGTCCCTTGGTGGGAAGCATGCCGGTGACGACCCCCATGTTGACGGTGGCCTCGATGCCGAACAGCACCGCTATCCCCAGCGCCAGAAAACGGCCGAAGGCATCGGGCGCCGCTACGGCTATGCGCATCGAGCGTTGTACCAGCAGGAAAAACATGCCGATGATCACGATCACGCCCAGAAAACCAAGCTCTTCGCCCACCACCGACAGAATGAAGTCGGTATGGGCTTCCGGTAGATAGAAGAGTTTCTGTTTACCCTCGCCCAACCCCTGGCCGAAAACTCCGCCGGTGCCGAGCGCCAGCCAGGACTGGATGATCTGGAATCCGCTGTTCTGGGGGTCCTGCCACGGGTCCAGGAAAGCCATGATGCGCCGCTTGCGGTAGGCCACGTTCATCACCAGAAAGTACAGAAACGGCATCGACATCAGAAAGATCGAGATGATGTACACCAGGCGCGTACCGGCGGCGAATAGCATGATCATTGCTACGGCGGCCAGGGTCAGTGCCGCGCCCATGTCAGGCTGCTTGAGCAGGAGTCCCAAAAGCACCAGCAGGATCAGCATGTAGGAAACGAATCCGGCTCCGAGCTGTTTGATCTTGTCCTGTTTCCTGTCCAGCGAGTAGGCCATGTACATGATCAGCGCGATCTTGGCTATCTCGGAAGGCTGCAGGTTGAAGCCGGGCAGCCTGATCCAGCGCGAGGCGCCTCCGGCACTGCCACCGATGCCCGGAATCAGCACCATCACCAGCAGAACCAGGCACCCCAGCAGAATCGGGACGGCCAGCTTGCGCCAGAACTGGTAGTTGACCCGCATCACGCCCAGCATAACAGCAAAGCCGACCAGCGCGAACAGCCCCTGGCGCTTGAGAAAGAAAAAGCCGTCGTGAAAGCGCTTGGCGGCCATCACCGACGAGGCCGAATAGACCATCACCACGCCGAAACAGGTCAGCGCGATTGCCATCATCATTATGACCAGATCATACTCTTCCAGTTTTTTAAACATCAGTTTCATAAGCTTCCGTAGGGGCGCATCTCGTATTCGCCCGTTTTTGGGCAATCACAAGGATTGCCCCTACAATGTTTCGCCCGCTTTTCGGCAATCACAAGGATTGCCCCTACAAGGCCTTTACCGCCGCGATGAATCGCTGGGCGCGTTCCTCATAATCCCGGAACATGTCGAAGCTTGAACAGGCCGGAGACATCAGCACTGTTCCCCCGGCATCCGTGATTTCGGCCGCTAGCTGCACAGCCTCTTCCAGGGTGGCAGCCCGGCGCGTGTCGGTCAGGCCGCCCAGCTCTGCCTGCATTCGCCCGGCGGCTTCGCCGATCAGGATCAGATGCCGGACCCGTTCCTTGACCATGCCTGCCAGCGGTTCGTAGGAACCGCCCTTGTCCTTGCCGCCGGCGATCAGCGTGATTTCTTCGAAGCTCTCCAGCGCTTTTTGTACGCTGCCCACGTTGGTGGCCTTGCTGTCCTCGTAATAGCGCACGCCCCGTACCTCGCGTACGAATTCCATGCGATGGTGCAGCGCCTCGAAGCAGAGCACGGTTTCGAAGGTTTCGTCGGGGCGGCAGCCCAAAAGCAACGCGCAGGCCATGGCCGCCATGATGTTTTCCTGGTTGTGCACTCCTTGCAACCTGATCGCCGCTGTCGGGAAGCATTCCTCGTGGCCGTCGTGGCGGTAGGTGATCACCCCGTCCCGGTAGAAGATGCCCTCTTCCAGTTCCACTGTCCGGCTGAAGGGGAATACCCGTGCCGCCAGTTTCCCGGCCTGCTCCCAGACCAGCTCGTCATCGCGGTTCAGCACCGCGAAGTCGTCTTTGGTCTGATTCTCGAAAATGCGCAGCTTGGCGTTGATGTAATCCCGGTAGCTCGGATAGCGATCCAGATGATCCTCGCTCAGGTTCAGCAGCGCCGCCACGGTCGGGCGGAACGAGTTGATCCATTCCAGCTGGAACGAGCTGATCTCGGCCACCACCTGATCGACGATCTGATGTGACTCAGCCATCTCGATCAGCGGATTGCCGATGTTGCCGCCGACAAAGGTGTGGTAGCCGTTGTGCTTGAAGATCGCCCCCAGAAGCGTGGTGGTGGTGGTCTTGCCGTTGGTCCCGGTGATCGCCGCCAGCGGCACATCGATGAAGTGTGCCGCCAGTTCGATCTCGCTGATGATCTCTATTCCTGCTTTTTGCGCCGCCAGCAGTTGCGGAAGATCCATGGCCACTCCGGGAGAAACCACGATCAGGTCACTGGCCAGAAAGGTTGCCTGGTCATGGCGTTCCAGTTCCCGCTCTATTTCGAAGCCGGCCAGCTCAGCCAGCGGCCCGGCCAGCTGGGTTTCGTTGCGCAGGTCTGTGACCGTCACCCGGGCGCCTTTCGAGGCCAGAAAACGGGCGCAGGCCACGCCGGTTTTGGCGAGGCCCACGACCAGGATCTTTTTGTTTTTCAATTCCATGAATAGACCTTATCGCATTTTAAGTGTCGAAATAGCCACCAGGGCCAAAATAATCGTGATGATCCAGAAGCGTACTATGATCTTGGGCTCGGCCACCCCCTTCAATTCGAAGTGGTGATGGATCGGCGCCATGCGGAAGATGCGCTTGCCGCGATACTTGTACGACCCGACCTGGAAAATGACCGACAGCGCCTCGACCACGAATACTCCGCCGACGATCACCAGCAAGAGTTCCTGCTTGGTCAGAACCGCGATCGTTCCCAGTGCGCCGCCCAGCGAGAGCGATCCCACATCTCCCATGAAGACCTCGGCCGGATAGGAGTTGTACCAGAGGAAACCGAGTCCGGCACCCACCATCGCTCCACAGAGCACCGCCAGTTCCCCGGCGCCGACGACACGTGGCACCTGCAGGTAGGCCGACAGTGTGGCGTGTCCGGCAACGTAGGCGAAGAGCATGTAGGTGGCGGCGTTGATCGCCACCGGCCCGATGGCCAGTCCATCCAGTCCGTCGGTCAGGTTGACCGCGTTGCTGGAGCCGACGATCACCAGCGTTGCAAAGGGGATGAACCAGATCCAGAGATCGGGATGGAAGTTCTTGAAGAACGGGAAAAAGAGCTGCTCGTTGAAGCCCGGTTTCAGGAACAGGAAAACCGAAACCGAGCCGGCCAGCAAAACCTGCCAGAACATCTTCTGCCGTGGAGAAAGACCCTTGGGATTTTTCTCGACAACCTTCTTGTAATCATCGACGAACCCGATCAGGCCGTAACCGATGGTGATGAAAAGCGTGATCCAGATATAATGGTTGGTCAGGTCTGCCCACAGCAGGGTCGGGATGATGATCGCCGCCAGGATCATGACTCCGCCCATGGTCGGGGTTCCCTGCTTCTGCAGGTGCGATTCCGGCCCGTCGGTGCGGATTACCTGGCGGGCCTGCAAAGATTCGAGCTTGCGGATGATCCAGGGTCCGATCACAAAGCAGACCAAGAGCGCCGTGATCATCGCGTAGATCGTGCGAAATGTCAAATATTTGAATATGTTGAATAATTTGACATTGGCCGCCAGCGGATAAAAAAGGTGGTAAAGCATCGCTATTCCTCTTTGCCGTGCTGCATCAGTTTCTTCAGTTCTGTCGCGACCCGCTCCATTGTCATGCCGCGCGATCCCTTGACCAGTATTACGTCATTTTCCCGCAGGGAACCGTACAGCTCGTGCGCGATCTGCTCATGATCCGTGCAGCAGGAAACCGCTTCCGCCGGCATACCGGCCAGTCTGGCGCTTTCGGCGGCATGCTTTGTCATGAGTTCGCCCAGCAGGTAGAGCCGATCGGCATTGCTTGCGGCGAGCGCGCCGACAGTCAGATGTGCTTCGATCTCATATTCGCCAAGTTCCAGCATGTCTCCCAGTACCGCTATGCGATGGCCGGCCGCGGCAACCTGTGACAAGGTTTCCAGCGCGGCCTTGACCGAAGCCGGATTGGAGTTGTAGCTGTCGTCGATGATTGTAATCCCGTCCAGTTGCTCGGCTTGGAAGCGCCCCTTGTAGGGGGTGAAGGCTTCGAGGCCGGCCGCGATCACGCCCAGCTCAACCTTGTCCAGCAGTGCTGCAGCTGCTGCCAGTGCATTGTAGATGTTGTGGCGTCCGCATGCTTTAAGGTGAATCGTGGTTTCGCCTTTCGGCGTAACCAGCAGAAAACGTTGTCCCGCCAGTCCCAAGATCTCGATGTCTTTGGCCCGTACTTCACCCCGGTTGATGCCGAAACTGATTCTGCGCGCCGAAGGGTTCTGATGCAGGGAGGCGACGCGAGGGTCGTCGGCGTTGACCACCGCCAGCCCGTTGTCGCTGATGCGGTTTAAAAGCTCTCCCTTGGCGGCGGCCACCGCTTCCACCGTTCCCATGCTCTGCAGGTGGGCCGGCAGCGCGTTCAGCACGACCCCTACCTGTGGGCGGGTGATCTCGGCCAGGCGGTCGATTTCGCCCGGTTCGCTCATGCCCATTTCCAGCACCGCCCAGCGGTGTTCGGGACGTAGCTGGAACATCATCCGCGGCAGCCCGATCAGGTTGTTGAGGTTGCCGGATGTCTTGAGCCCGGCGCCGCTCTGTTCGAGAATCGTGGCCAGCATCTCCTTGACCGTGGTTTTGCCGTTACTGCCGGTAACGCCGATCACCGGGATTTCGAAGCGCAGTCGCCAGGAAGCCGCCAGGTCGCCCAGCGCCCGCAGTGTGTTTTTTACCGCGATACAGGTGACCGCTTCCGGGATCACATGGGATTTCAGCCACTGCTCCTCGGCCAGCAGAACGGTGACACCCCTGGCGGCCGCATCGGCCAGAAAGGTGTGTCCGTCAAAATGTTCGCCGCGCAGCGGAACAAACAGTTGTCCCGGCGCAACTGTACGGGAGTCGGTGGAAACACCATCCACACCGCCTGTGGCGGGACCGATGACGCGCCCGTTGGTTGCAGCTGCTATTTCAGCGATGGTGAACATTAATCCGTCTTCTCCGCAAAGGCTTTTGCCGCCTCTTCCCGGTCATCGAAATGCTGCTTGGTCGTACCGATGATCTGGTAATCCTCGTGCCCCTTGCCGGCCAGTAGGATGATATCGCCGGCCTTTGCCAGTCGGACCGCCAGGAGAATTGCCTCGCGGCGGTTTTCCTGCATGACGAATCCCTTTTCCGGGAAACCGCCGGCAAGCTCATCCAGGCTGTACTCCCGAACTCCACCCTCACCCCAACCCTCTCCCTGAGGGCGAGGGGGAAGTTCAAGTATTCCGGCCCTGATCTGGCTCAGAATTGTGGCGGGCTGCTCGGTGCGGGGGTTGTCAGAGGTGACGATCGCCAGATCCGACATGTCGGCCGCTATGCGCCCCATGATCGGACGCTTGCCGTTGTCGCGGTCGCCTCCGCAGCCAAAAACGGTGATGATCCTTGCGGTTGCGATCTCCTTCAGGGTTGAAAGCACGTTCTCCAAGGCGTCGCCGGTATGGGCGTAATCCACCAGGCAGGTTACGCCGTGCAGGTTTTCAACCCTTTCCATGCGCCCCGGAACGGTGGTGTGGTTTTCGATCCCGCTTTTGATCGCCTCCAGCGGCAGGTCCAATCCGATTCCGGCAGTGGCGGCCGCCAGGATGTTGGAGAGGTTGAAGCTTCCCAGCAGCTTCGATGAAAACCGGAAACTCCCCTTGGGCGTCACCAGTGTGCCGCTGATGCCGTTTACCGATGAGATCGTATCGACCGGCCGCACATCGCACTCGCCCCGGATTCCGTAGGTGATGACAGGGCAGCTGCTGCACGCGGCGATGGCGGAGCCGTATGGATCGTCCATGTTTACCGCGGCGCGCCGGAGCGGCTTCTCGGCAGAAGGGCGTAGCAGTTCGCTGAAGAGCCGCTGCTTGGCCCCCAGGTAGCTTTCCATCGTGCCATGGTAATCCAGGTGGTCGCGGGTCAGGTTGCTGAAGACACCGACATCGAAGTGGCAGCCGTCAACCCGTTTCTGTTCCAGCGCGTGAGATGAAACCTCCATTACGAAGGCCTTTGCGCCGGCTTCGCCCAACTGGCGGAAGGCGCTCTGCAGTTCCGTGGATTCGGGCGTGGTGTGGGAGGCTGCGATGGTTCTGTCGCCGAAACGGTAGCTGATCGTGCCGAGCACCGCCGCCGGAATCCCGGCCGCTGCCAGGATGGCTTCGATCAGATAGGTGGTGGTGGTCTTGCCGTTGGTGCCGGTGATGCCGATCAGCGGCCTGCATGCGGTGGGATCGCCATTGAAGCGCGATGAAATCAGCCCCATCGCCGCACGTCCGTCCCTGACCTTGATCCAGGGTATGCCGTCAGGCGCGAATTGGTCCTTTTCAAGGACAACCGCCGTTGCTCCGGCTGTTACCGCCTTTGCAATATAACTGTGCCCATCCGCCGCCGTGCCGGGTAGCGCGAAAAAAAGCGTGCCGGCTCCGGCTTTGCGCGAGTCGCAGGTCAGTGTGCCGATGTTGACGGACGTGTCCCCATGTATTTCGATGTCCGGAAGATTTTCCAGTAATTGCTGCAGTGTCATGAGTTCCTCGCTAAGCGGAAGGTGTGAACTTGATCCACACTTCGCCGGTTCCGCCGATGGCATGTCCGGGCGGCGGACTCTGTTCGATTGCCTTGCCGCTGCCGATCAGGCGGATGTTGATGCCGCGTTTTTCCATTACCTGCAGTACATTGCGCATGCTCATGCCCCTGAAGTTCGGCATGACCGCCCCTGCGTTTGCCGGATCCTCGATATAGCCGTCGGCATCCGGCTCGGGCCCGGTTTCGCTCTCATCCGTCTCTTCATCCTTTTTCGGTGTCTTGGCGGTCGGCATGTTGGGGGTTATCTTCAGGTATGCCAGCGTGTTCTGTGCTATTGCCTTGAAAGCCGGGGCCGCCACCACTCCGCCATATTTGATGCCCTGCGGCTCGTCGATGATCACCGCGATCGTCAATTTCGGTTTGTCGGCGGGAACGAAACCGACAAAGGAGCCGATGCGCTTTGATGGTGAATAGGTGTGTGTGACCGGGTCAACCTTCTGTGCGGTGCCGGTCTTGCCGGCTACGCGGTAGCCATCCACCGCCGCCTTGGTGCCGGTGCCCCCTTCGCCGGTGACGGTCTCCATCATTCTGGATACTTTCTGGGCGGTTTCGGGAGATATGACCCTTCGCACTATCTGCGGCTCGAAGCGCTGGACTTCCTTGCCGCTGTCATCCAGAATCCGCTCGACCAGATAAGGCTTCATCAGCGTTCCGCCGTTGGCGATCGCCGACACCGCGGTGACCAGCTGGATGGCCGACAGGGAAACACCCTGTCCAAAGGAAATCGTGGCCAGGTCGATTCCATACCAGTTGCGCTTGATGTAGCCGGATGATTCTCCCGGCAGGTCGATTCCTGTACGTCCGCCGAAACCGAAGTTGCGAAGATAGTTCGACAGTCTTTCCTCGCCAAGTTTGAAGCCGATCTTGGCGGAGCCGATGTTGCTGGAATATTTTATGATTTCGGAGACGGTCAGACGCGAGTGGGGATGGTCGTCATGTATGGTCCGGTCGGCGATCCGGTAGTTGCCGTTTTCGCAGTTGTAGACATCGGACGGCCTGACAACCCCCGCTTCAAGCGCCGAGGCGATTGTAAAAACCTTGAAGGTTGATCCGGGCTCGAAACTGTCAGCCACCACCCGGTTACGCAGTTGGGACAGCGAATAGCGCGAGTAGGCGTTCGGGTTGAAGGTCGGATAATTGGCCATGGCCAGCACCTTGCCGGTGTCCGATTCCATCACCAGAGCCATGCCGCCCTTGGCGTTGCTTTCGGTCACTGCTTTGGCCAGCTCCTTTTCGGCAATGAACTGGATGGTCTTGTCCAGCGTCAACACGACACTGTTGCCGGGAGACGAGTCCTTGATGACGGTATTCTTGATGGCGATATTCCGGCCCAAAGCGTCCCGCTCGGTGATCATGTAGCCGGTGTTGCCCAGGATGGTTCCGTCGTACTTGAGTTCGATCCCCTCCAGGCCGTTGGGGTCGCGACCGGTGAAGCCGACCACGTGGGCTGCCGTTTCAACATTGGGATAGAAACGCTTGGACTCCGGCACGAATCCGATGCCGGGAAGCTTCATGTTCTTGATTCTGATGGCGGTGTCGGGGGGGAGCCAGCGCTCGATCCAGGTGAAGGACCTGTTGAGCGAGAGCTTTGCCGCCAGCTCCTGCCTGGGGATTCCCAAGATCGGCGCTAGCACGGCCGCAGTGCCGGCCACATCCTTGATGCGTTTTGGTTCGGCATAGCAGGAATCCATATGGATCGATTCCGCCAGCGGAGTGCCGTTGCGGTCAAGGATGCTGCCGCGGGCCGGGGTCAGATCCACCCTGTGCTGGTGCTGTTTTTCAGCTTTCTTGACGAGCTCTTCATGCTGCAGAATCTGGAGGTAAAAGGCGCGGCCGACTACCATCAGGAACATCAGGCCGAAAAAAGTCCCGATCATTATGATCCGGATGCGGGCCCATTTTTCCCGTTCATCCTTCATTTAACGTGAATTACCTGCAGCTCGTTCGGCAGCGCCATGCCCAGCTCATTTTTGGCAATGGTTTCGATGCGCGCCGGAGTCTTCAGCGAGGCCGCTTCCAGTTTCAGGCATTTCTGCTCCTGCTCGGCGTCTTTCAGCTGGCGGCTGACCTCGGTTATCTGCAGGTTAAGCTCAACCAGCCTGAAGCGCGACCAGACGTGGAAGACCGACACGATCGTGAACAGGATCATGCAGATCATCAGGTATTTGAATATGTCGATGCGGTGTGACGCCAGTTCCGCTCCGCCGAATGCGCGCGGTGCGGCTACCTTGCCATAATCTGCTCTTGCCTGTGCCATGGTGATTACCTCTTTGTACCGCTTGAATCTAACCCCCCTCAACCCATTCTTGTCATGGGATCAAACCGGGAGGGGATGGGTTTACAACTTTTCAATGGCCCGCAACTTGGCGCTGCGTGCCCGTGGATTCTCGTCCGTTTCCTGCTGTGTCGCGGTGACCGGGCGACCGGTCAGGACTTTTACCCGCGGCTGTTTGCCGCATACGCAGAGCGGCAGCTGACGCGGGCAGGTGCATCCTTCGGCGTATTCGCGGAAGATGTGCTTGACGATGCGGTCTTCCAGCGAGTGAAACGATATGATCACGCCCCGGCCGCCCGGCTTGAGCAGGTCCAGCGCGGCGCGCATCCCGCGTTCCAGGCTTTCCAGTTCGTGATTGACCGCAATCCGCAGCCCCTGGAAAGTGCGGGTGGCCGGATGGATGCGCTCGTCCCACTTGGCCTTGGGCACCGCGCCCTTGATGATGTCCACCAGCTGGAAGGTGGTGGTGATCGGCGACTCGTTCCGGGCGTTGACGATGAAGGCGGCGATCCGTCTGGCCCAGCGCTCCTCGCCGTATTCGCCGATAATCCGTTCCAGCTCCTGCTCCGGCAGCTCGTTGAGCAGATCGGCGGCAGTTTCGCCGCGACTGGTGTCCATGCGCATATCCAGCGGCGCGTCCTGCTGGAAGCTGAAGCCGCGCTGGCCGGTGTCCAGCTGGTGCGAAGAGACCCCCAGGTCGAGGATGAAGCCGTCCAGCGCGGTTATGCCCAGAGTCGCCAGGTGACCGGCCAGCCCGGCAAAGTCGCCATGCACCGGTCGGAAACGGTCTCCGAATGCCGCCAGCCGTTTTCCGGCGGCCGCCAGCGCGGTCTGGTCGCGGTCGATGCCGACCAGCAGGGCATTGGGCGCGTTTTCAAGGATCAGCAGGCTGTGGCCGCCGCCCCCCAGGGTTCCGTCCAGGTAAGTTTTGGCGTCACCGGGAGCCAGGAAGCGGATCACTTCCTCCGGCATCACCGACAGGTGGCGGAAGTCGGACATTACAGTCCCAGTTCGGCGGCGGCTTCAGTGCCGCTGGGGAAGTTCTTGACATCCTGGGCGCGGACCTTGTCCCACTCGGCCATGCTCCAGATCTCGATTTTGTCCATGGTGCCGACGAACTGGACTTCGCGGTCGAGCGCGGCGCTTTTGCGGAAAGTAGGCGGAATCAGAAAGCGTCCCAGTTTGTCGGCGCTGCACTCCTGAGCCGGCGAAATGATCGTGCGCAGGATGCTCTTGCGCTGTTCGGAGGTGAAACCCTTGCTGACGCGGAAATTCTCTTCGAAGACGAACCACTCGTTGTATGGGAATATCAGCAGTCCGGAGCTGTAAATGCCGCCGCCCAGATCGACCGGGACCGAGTTGGTCAGGAAGAAACGCTCGTCGCCATGCTTTTCGAGCATGACTTCCCGAAACCTGGCCGGCAGGCTGGTACGCCCCTTGGCGTCTATGGTCGTTTCGAAAATTCCTCTGAACATGGCCTTCTCGTTGGCATTATTTTCCACAATGTTCCACTTTTTTCCACATTGATGAAACTTATAGCCGCCGTCAAGGGTTGTGTCAAGTTAAAACATGAATTTTGTAGGAGAAAATTGTGCGTGCGGGGTTGTGGATTTCTGCTATAGTCGGGCCGAATAAAGCGACTGGAGATACAGATGAGCATGGTGCTTTCACCGCTGATAACCGCGGTCCATTTTCCACCGATTTCCGAGGTAAAAAACTGGGTCGCAACGCGTCCCTCCGGCGGTCCGGAACTGATCGACCTGTGCCAGGCGGTGCCGGATTACGCCCCGGCCCCCGAGTTGACGGAACACCTGTCCGGGCTGCTGCCCGACCCGCTCCTGTCCAAATACTCGCCGGACGAGGGTCTGCCAGAAGTGCGCGAGGCAATTTGCGGTTATTACCAGCGCAAATACGGTGCCCGGCTATCGCCTGCCAATCTCTGTATGACTATCGGCGCCAGCCAGGCTTTCTGGCTGGCGATCGTGACCCTCTGCCGCGCCGGTGACGAGGTCGTGCTGCAGGCCCCCTGCTACTTCGATCACCCGATGGTGCTGGACATGCTCGGCATCCGCGGCGTCTGCGCGCCTTTTGTCGAGGCCGACGGCGGGCTGCCTTCCCCGGCCACGATCGAGGGGCTGATCACGGACAGAACCAGGGCGATCCTGCTGGTCTCCCCCAGCAACCCGACCGGCGCCATCACGCCGCCGGCGGTGATCGACGAGCTTCTGGAGGTGGCCCGGCGTCACGATATCGCGCTGGTGCTGGACGAAACCTACAATGAGTTCATCCCCGGCGGCAGTCGTCCGCACGAGCTGTTCAGCGACCCGGAGTGGGGCGGAAACCTGGTGCATATCGCCTCGTTCGGCAAGACCTACGCGCTGACCGGCTACCGGGCCGGCCTGCTGGCCGCTTCCGAAGGGTTCATCCACCACGCCCTCAAGGCCCAGGATACGATGGCGGTCTGCCAGCCGCGCATCACCCAGCACGCCGTCAAATTCGGGGTCGAAAACCTGGATGGCTGGGTGGCGGCCAACCGCGAGATGATGGCCCGCCGCCACGACCTGTTCCGGGCCGAATTCATGAAGCCGGGCAACCGTTTCCATTTGTCGTCCAGCGGCGCCTTCTTCGCCTGGGTCAGGCATCCCTTCGACGGCTGCAGCGGCCGCGAAGCCGCCAAAATACTGGTGGACCGGGCCGGCATCATCTGCCTGCCGGGCGAAGTCTTCGGCGCCGGCCTGGAGGGGTATCTGCGGCTGGCCTTCGGCAACATCCGCGAGGAGACCATCCCCGAGGCGGTGCGGCGTTTCCGGGAGCTGGCGGTGTGATTGTGATGCAACCGGGAAGTAGGGGGGAGTAGGGAGCGTCCGGAGTCTTTCCTTGTCAGAGCCAACAAATGATGTAAAATATGATTATCATATTTTGCGGAGGTTGCCATGCAAACAGCGATCAGTTCAACCGAGGCGGTCAGAAATTTTTCGGAGCTACTCAACAACATCAAATACCGGGGAGATCGATATACCGTCATCCGAGGCGGAAAACCGGCCGCATCCCTGGTTCCGGTGGAACCGCTCCGAGGTGGCGCGACCCTGGCCGACCTGCGTAAGATTGTGCAGGCCTTTCCCCATCTGGACAGAAGTGACACCACCTTTGAAGCCGATGTCAGGGCTGCTGCAGGTTCGCAGCCTGCAACGCCCGAGGCACTGTCATGGGAGTGATACTTGATTCCAGCGAGATCATCGCCCTGGAAAGAAGCCGGGGGCTGGTTGAAAGTCTGGTGGCTGACCGTGAAGACGAGCAGTTCGGTATCAGCGTGGTAACAGTGGCCGAGCTGCTCCATGGAGTCGAGCGGGCCGATACGGAAGCCCGGAGAATCAGGCGACAGGCATTCGTGGAAAAAGTGATCGAGATGATCCCGGTGTTTCCGTTTGATACCGGAGTTGCCCGAATCTACGCCAGAATATGGGCATCCCTGGTACAGCGAGGGTTCACGGTTGGGTCGCATGATCTGATTATTGCGGCGACGGCGATTTCTCTGGATTATACGGTGATTACCGCCAACCGGCGTGATTTTGAGAAGATTGATGGGTTACGGCTGGAAGTGCGGACGGCGTAGTTGATCCCCAATTAGCTCTGACAAGTACGCCGGATAAATGTTCCATTTGGGAAGATCACCGGTTCACGCGCGCGTGCGCGTGAACCGGTGAATAAGATGTTAGACAATAAAGCTGTCGAAAGACTTCCGGGAGAGAATAATGAATACAAACTTGTCAATCACTTGCGAGGTTTGTGAGCAAGACACGGACTGTCGAATTGGGTACTCAAACCGGAAAATCCAACCTCTTAGCTTCGCCTGCCCTCACTGCGGGTCGCTTATGCAAGTCACACTTGATATAGCTAACGCCCCCGCATCAGACTTTCAATTCAAATCTTGCTACCCATCGAGGAATCAACCAAAGGAACCATTCGATGGCAAAAATCCTTTTGTAAACCTGCATCTAGATTTGCCTGTTCGTTTTGGCAAGTACATTGCTGGGCTCACACCATTCATTGTAGCAATGCAGGACCTGAATGATCCGGCGGATATCGATCCCGAAGCAGCGATTAGGAAAATTGAATTTCACAAACAACGATTGGAGCAGCTCAATCATTTCAGCAGCAAAGCTGATAAAATAAAAACAATAATTGGTCTTTATACAGGAAGCGATAAGCTCTTATTTAAGAAGCAAGTAGGTGATTTTCTACAAAAAGACCAAGGGACGTCCTTAAAGCCTGAAGACGTAAACGCTAGCCTTTATCAATTTGTTAGTTTTGTGTTTTTGCCTTTTGTTCATTTTAACGACGTTCAAGAGGTAGTGAACGGGTTTACAAACTTAACAACTCGTCTTCACGGAAAGCCTTTTAGTGACTTCGTGGAAAACATTGTATCGTCCGGATTTTTGAAGGCTTTACAGAAGGACTGCCTCAAAATCTACCCAGAAGTTTACGGGGCAGAAATGCCTATGCGTCCGGCGCTGTATCTTGATCTCACCAATAAGTACGAAAAAGCAAAAACTGCCGCACGAATTTCAACAAAAGATTTTCAGTCATACAAGGATCTGTACAAAGACATCATCGAGGTTTTTGCTCGGCAGCTAATATTAATAGCTGGGATAAATAATATAATTAAAAGAGGCAGCAGTGACTCTTTCAAGGTTGTAGGTGGCGGGGCTCTAAGCTCCTTAGAAAAATTTTCTTCAAAAACACTATCGGACAAATTAAAATATTTAGATGACTGCTGGTATACAATTGATAAAGAAGCAATAGATGCCGCGATCAGAAATGCTATTGCCCATAACAATGTTCAATACAACGAAATCACACACGGTATGTCGGGTGTCAGGCTTGCAACGGTATGTCGGGTGTCAGGCTTGCAAAGTTGCAAAGTAAGGATATAGTTAACACATGGGAAGAAAGCCCCGAATACATTATCCCGGCGCGTTATACCATGTAATGCTCCGGGGCAACGCCGGTCAGGACATTTTCTTTGATGACACCGACCGGTGCCGCTTCTTACTACTCCTTCAGGAGGGTGTAGAACGTTTAGGATTCCGTGTCCATGCATTTTGCCTGATGACAAATCACATTCATGTGGCACTCCAGGTAGAGGGCATCCCTCTTTCCCGAATTATGCAGAACCTGGCCTTGAGATATACCCGTTGGATAAATTGGCGACAGAAACGAAGTGGTCACGTATTTCAGGGAAGATATAAAGCGATTTTGATCGACGCTGACAGCTATCTAACTCAACTGGTGGCTTATCTGCACCTAAACCCTGTGAGAGCGCATATGGCTGAACAGCCGGGAGAATACCCTTGGGACAGTCATGGCGCATACTTGGGACTGCAACAGATACCATGGCTTACAACGGAAGTGGTTCTTTCTCAGTTTTCGAAACGAGTAGCAAACGCCCGGCGGCTTTTCTGTGAATTCACTCAGGGCGAAAAGGATGATGGGCATCGTCCGGAATTTCATGGTACAGGTTTGTGTGACGATCGTATTTTTGGCGAGGACAGCTTTATTGATGTGGTACTGCGGAATGCCGAAGACCGTCCGCTGGCAAAACCATCCCTCTATAGTGTTCTTGAAGGCGTTTCGACCCTGTATGATCTTGATAAAAGGGGGCTCAAAGCGCCAGGACAGGGTACAAGGATATCGGAAGCGCGTGCTATGGCCGCTTGGGGGATTCTCGAATTCTCTGATGCAACACTGACGGAACTAGGCCGTGAAATCGGTCGCGACGTCACTTCGTTGAGTTCAGCTGTTCGTCGACTGGTTGAACGTTCGAAAAAGGATAGCAAAACAGCAGAGAGGATGAATCAACTTCGGGACGGATTTGCCAAGAATGCAAGTTTGCAAGCCTGACACCAAGCACCGTCCGACACCAAGCACCGTCCTGACACCAAGCACCGTCCCACAAGCCTGACCAAGCACCGCCCGTAGCTCAACTTCGGAAAACACAAGAGTTGACTCACGGCTCTTGTTTTTTTCATGGAGAATGGGCGGACAGAAGAACATTTGGAAAATCCGGCATCTAATTTAACGCGTCTGCGCCCGAGAGGGCCTTCAAAGGAAGGAATAAACATGATGCAAAAAAAGAAGCGTAAAACAATCCATTCGCCCGGCCTGACCGAGCTGCCGCCGCTGCCGATGGACGTTCCCAGCCTGATCAGCGATTTCAGGCATTATTTCACCTATAACCTGGGGCAGGACAAGTACTGCAATTCGATCCACTACTATTACAAGGCGTTGGCGCTGATCGTGCGTGACCGGCTGATGGAACGCTGGAAGAAGACCCGCTATGCCCATGTGGAGACCAACTGCAAGCGGGGCTATTACCTGTCGCTGGAATTCCTGATGGGGCGCTCGCTGGGCAATGCGATGCTGAACCTGGGCATTACCGATACGGCGACCGAGGCGCTTAAAAACCTGGGGATCAAGCTGGAGGAACTGGCCGAAACCGAGGCCGACGCCGGGCTGGGCAACGGCGGCCTGGGGCGGCTGGCGGCCTGTTTTCTGGACAGCTGCGCCACGCTGCAACTGCCGGTGATGGGCTATGGCCTGCGTTATGAATACGGCATGTTCCGCCAGCGCATCGTCAATGGCCGCCAGATCGAAGAGCCGGACCACTGGCTGAGGGACGGCAATCCCTGGGAGATGGAACGCCCGGAATATGCCCAGCGCGTGCGCTTCGGCGGCCGTAGCGAGCATTACCATGACCAGGACGGTGAAGATTGTGTCCGCTGGGTCGATTCCCGCGATGTGCTGGCCGTGCCTTACGACATCCCGATTCCCGGTTATCGCAACGGAACCGTCAATACGTTGCGGCTCTGGAAGGCGGTCGCGACAGACGCCTTCAACCTGGGCGAGTTCAATGCCGGCGACTATGCCGAGTCGGTTGCCACCAAGAACGAAGCCGAAAATATCACCATGGTGCTCTATCCGAACGATGCCAGCGAGAACGGCAAGGTACTGCGACTGCGCCAGCAGTATTTCCTGGCTTCGGCCAGCCTGCAGGACGTGGTCGAACGCTGGGTGGTGATCAATAAGGGCGATTTCAGCGCGTTTGCCGAGAGCAACTGCTTCCAGCTGAACGATACCCATCCGAGCTGCGCGGTGCCGGAACTGATGCGCATTTTGGTGGACGAGCAGCGGCTGGGGTGGGAGCAGGCCTGGCAGATCACCTGCCGGACCATGGCCTACACCAACCACACGCTGCTGCCGGAAGCGCTGGAGCGCTGGCCGTTGCCGCTGTTCGGGCAGCTGCTGCCACGTCTGCTGCAGATCATCCTTGAAATCAATGCCCGTTTCATGCAGGAGGTCTCCAGCCGCTGGCCGGGCGACAACGAACGCATGCGGCGCATGTCGATCATCGAGGAGGGGGAGATCCCCCAGGTCAGAATGGCCTATCTGGCGATCGTGGGGAGTTTCTCGGTCAACGGCGTTGCCGCGCTGCATTCACAACTGCTGGCCCAGGGGCTTTTTCGGGATTTTTACGAGCTCTGGCCGCACAAGTTCAACAACAAGACCAACGGAGTCACGCCGCGGCGCTGGATCGCGCGTTGCAACCCGGAGTTGAGCCGGCTGGTCAGCGAAAGGATCGGCGAGGGGTGGGTGGCCGACCTGCAGCAGATCGATAGAATCGCCGGATATGTCGATGATGCGGAGTTCCGCCGGCAGTGGCATGAGGTCAAACAATCCAACAAGCTGCGCCTGTCGGAACTGGTGCAGGCGAAATGCGGGGTCACATTCAATCCGGAGGGGCTGTTCGACGTGCAGGTTAAGCGGATTCACGAGTACAAGCGCCAGCTGCTTAACATCCTGCATGTGATCCATCTCTACGACCGCATCAAGCGCGGCGATAGCGATGGCTGGACGAACCGCTGCGTGCTGATCGGCGGCAAGGCGGCGCCCGGTTACGCCATGGCCAAGCTGATCATCAAGCTGATCAACAATGTGGCCCAGGTGATCAACGCGGACCCGGTCGTTGGAGAAAAGCTCAAGGTGGCTTTCCTGCCCAATTACAGCGTGACCGCGATGGAGGTGATCTGCCCCGGCACCGATCTGTCGGAACAGCTTTCGACCGCCGGCAAGGAGGCTTCCGGCACCGGCAACATGAAGTTCATGATGAACGGCGCGATCACGATTGGCACCCTGGACGGCGCCAACATCGAGATCCGCGAGGAGGTGGGCGACGAAAACTTCTTCATGTTCGGACTGACGACCGAAGAGGTGGACCGGTTGCGCCGGGATTACAATCCGGAAGCGGTGATAGCCGGGGACAGCGATCTGCGGCGGGTGATGGACCTGCTCCGGAGCGGCCATTTCAACCTGTTCGAGGCGGGGCTGTTCGATACGGTCATTAATGCGATCTGCAGTCCCCACGATCCCTGGATGGTGGCCGCCGATTTCCGCAGCTTTGCCGATGCCCAGCAGCTCGTGGCCAACGCCTACCGCGACCGGGAGCGCTGGACCCGCATGAGCATCATGAATACCGCCCGTAGCGGCAAATTCTCCACCGACCGCACCATCCAGGAGTATAACCGGGAAATCTGGCAACTGGTTCCCCATGCCGGTTAAGGGTGCCGAGTAAAGATTTATTCCGCCTGGGAGCGATGCTGAGTATGGATGTGATCACCACCCACATAAACGCCGATTTCGACTGCCTGGGGGCCATGGCGGCCGCTGCCTGTCTCTACCCCGGTGCGCTGATCTCTTTCCCCGGCTCGCAGGAGAAAGGGGTACGTGATTTCATCGAGCGCCACCCCGACTATCTGCCGCCGCTTACCCGCGCCAGGGAAATCAACCTGGACGCGATCGGGCGGCTGATCATCGTCGATTGCCAGCACGCCTCGCGCATCGGCCGCTTTGCCGGGATTCTCGGCCGCCCCGGCCTGGAAGTCCATGTCTACGACCACCATCCGGTGACGCCCGAAAGCATACAGCCGGATGGAGGGGTGCTGTCCTGCTGCGGTTCGGCCTCGACGCTGCTGACGGCACTGCTGATGGAGCGGGATATCTCGCTGACGCCGGAAGAAGCCACGCTGATCATGCTCGGCATCCACGAGGACACCGGGCGGCTGCTGTTTGCTTCGACGACCCCGGAAGATTACCGTGCTGCGGCCTGGCTGCTGGGGCAGGGGGCTCGGCTCGGCACGGTGGCCGAGGCGCTGACGCCGGAGTTGAACAAGGCCCAGATGGGGCTTTTGCGGCAGCTGCTGACCACCCTCCGCACGACTTCGATCAACGGGATCGTGATCTCGATCGCCCATGCCTCCTGCGACCGCTATATCGGTGATATCGCCTCGCTGGTGCACCTGATGCGGGACATGGAGAACCTGGATGCACTGTTCGTTGTGGTGGCAATGGAAGAGCATGTCTATCTGGTGGCCCGCAGCCATGTGCCGGAGGTCAACGCCGGTGAGATCATGAAGCGCTTCCATGGCGGCGGACATGCCACGGCCGCTTCGGCCGCCGTGCACAACCAGTCGCTGCAGCAGGTGCTGGAGAGATTGGAGGAGTACCTGAGGGTTTCGGTCAGTTCACAGGTGCTGGCCTCGGACCTGATGTCGTCGCCGGTCAAGACCGTGCCGGACTCAATCGATATTACCGAGGCGCGCGAACTGCTGACCCGCTACAATTGCAACGCCATGCCGGTCATGTCCGGCGAGCGGATGGTTGGCATCATCTCGCGCAAGATCGTGGAAAAGGCGCTCTATCATGGCCTGGGCGCTTCGCCGGTCACCGATTTCATGCATACCGAGTATCTTCAGGCCGCTCCAGAGACCCCGCTGACGGATATCCAGGAGTACATGGTGGGGGGCAACCGCCGCTTCGTGCCGATCTTTGACGGCAAGCGGCTGGCGGGGGCGGTGACCCGCACCGATCTGTTGCGCCATATCTACGGCGGGCGGGCCGGCAAGAGTGAGTCGCTCTACGATGTTGAATCGCTGCAGGTTCCGACCCGCAGCCGTTCGGTGGTGGGTCTGCTCGGCAAGCGGTTGGGCGAAGAGCGGCGGCTGATGCTGAAAAAACTGGGCGAGACCGGCGACGAGCTGGGACTGGCGGTTTATGCGGTGGGGGGCTTCGTGCGCGACCTGCTGCTGGGGATCGATAACCTGGATATCGATGTGACCGTTGATGGAGACGGCATCTTCTTTGCTGAACGTTTTGCCGAACGCTATGGTTGCCGGGTGCGCAGCCACAGGAAATTCGGCACCGCGGTACTGGTGCTCCCGGACGGACAGAAAATCGACGTGGCCAGCACCCGGTTGGAATACTATGAGTCGCCCGGAGCGCTGCCTACCGTCGAGCGCGCCTCGCTGCGCCATGACCTTTACCGGCGAGATTTCACGATCAACACGTTGGCGCTCTGTATCAACGGCGAGCGTTTCGGACGCCTGACCGATCATTTCGGCGGGCAGCAGGACATCCAGGAACGGGTGGTCAGGGTGCTGCACAACCTCTCGTTCGTGGAAGACCCGACGCGTGTCTTTCGCGCCATCCGCTTCGAACAGCGTCTCGGCTTTCACATCGCCCCGCATACCGAAAAACTGATCCGCAGCGCGGTGCGGATGCACCTTTTGGACAAGCTGGGTGGAGAGCGCCTGTTCAGTGAGCTGGTGCAGATACTGCGTGAAAAGGAACCGACGGCTGCCATCGGGCGCATGGCGACACTGGGGCTGTTGCCGTTCATTCATCCTGCGCTCAAGTTGGCGCCGGCCACCGAACGGGTTTTGAACGAAGCCGGACAGGTGATGGCCTGGTTCCGGCTGTTGTACCTGGACGATCCCTGTGAACAGTGGCAGGTCTACTTCCTGGCGATGTTCGACGGGCTCAAGCCGGATGAATTCACGGACGCCTGCCGGCGACTGTCGGTGCCGGGGCGTTTTGCGACCCAGTTGCACAACCAGCGCTGTCTGGTGCACAAGACGCTGGATGCCATCAAGCGTCGTCTGAAGCAGCATGCAAATGTCCGTAACAGCGAGCTGTTCTCCTGGTTCAGCGTGTTTTCGCTGGAGATGCTGCTTTATTTGGCATCCAGGGCCAGCAGCGAACAGGTGCGCCGTTTTGTTTCGTTCTACCTGACGCGTTTGCGGGGTGTTGTTCCGCTGCTTGACGGCACGGCGCTGCTGGAGCTCGGGTTGCAGCCCGGTCCCGGCTTTGGACGTGTCAAGGAGCGACTGATGAGGGCCAGGCTGGATGGCGAGGTGCAAAACCGAGAGGACGAACTGGCCCTGGTGCGCAGCCTGGTTCCGTGATTCGGCCGAGCGGCTGTGTCATAAATGCAACACATTTGCATGCTGATGGGCTTCAAAAGCTGCTGCCGTTGTTGCTGACATCGGTAAGACTTTCCCCTAATATCCTGAAACAGAGCGCTTATTTGCATGATTTGACCTGAGCGGTAGGGTTTGGCCCGCTTTTTGCTTCAAATATTGCTAAATTTGGACATAACGGCTCTGTGAGGTTGATATATATGAAAAGATTCAAGTTGATGGTTGCCGTGATGGTCTGCATGTCTCTCCTGTCGGCGTCTTCGTCCGCCATTGCAGCCGACAGCACCCTGCGTGAAGTTTTTGAAGACGCCTTCTATGGCGCCGGCATCGGGGCATTGGTGGGAGGCGCCATCCTGGCCTTCACCAAGAAGCCGGCTGATCATCTGGATTATATCGGCTACGGCGCCGCCACAGGCGTGCTGGCCGGTACGGCCTATGGCCTGGCAAAGTCCGCCCGTGCTCTGGCCGAAATCGACAACGGCCGGGTCAGGATCGCCGTGCCGACCATCATCCCGAACCTGGTGGAGTCTTCCGCCGGCCGGCAGACCACGGTCATGTGGAGTGCCAGCCTGCTGCGGGGAACGTTCAACTAACCATTCCGGAACCGTAATAAAACCGTGATAAAGCCCGCTGCCGAAACGCAGCGGGCTTTTTTATTTGCCTCGCGCCGCGGAGTGCGTTTATATATTCGTGGCAAATGCCAACATCAAAACCGGAGGATACACATGTCGGAGTTTACAAACGTCACGGTTGTCAAGAAGGCCAACATCTATTTCGGCGGCAACGTCGCAAGCCATACGGTTCTGTTTGCCGATGGCAGCAAAAAAACGCTGGGGGTGATGCAGGCGGGAGAATACGAATTTTCCACCGCAGCGGCGGAGGTGATGGAAATCCTCTCCGGTGGACTGGAATGGCAGCTGAAAGGGGCCGCCGGCTGGGAAAAGATCGTTGGCGGCCAAGCGTTCAACGTGCCGGCCAATTCCGCCTTTCTGATGAAGGTGGCGACGGTTTCCGATTACTGCTGCTCATTCGTGGAATAAACTTAAATGGAAGTAAACGCATCCCCTGGGATTGTCGGCCGTTTTGCCCCGTCGCCCACCGGGCGCCTGCACACCGGTTCCCTGGTGGCGGCGGTCGGCAGCTATCTGATGGCAAAGCGGGCCGGTGGTAGCTGGCTGTTGCGTATCGACGACCTGGACGCTCCCCGCCAGGTTGCCGGCATGGCCGATGACCTGATGCGAACGCTGGAATCGTTCGGTCTGCTCTGGGATGGCGAGGTTGCCTACCAGAGCAGGAACGGGGATCACTACCGCCAGGCTTTTGAACAGCTGCTGCACAACGGACTGCTCTATCCCTGTGGCTGCTCCCGCAAAGAGATCGCGCTGGCCGCCTCGGCTCCCCATCCCGATGACGACTGCATCCCCTATCCCGGCAGCTGCCGGGAAGGGATGAAAGCCGGCGCTGTGGTCCGTTCCTGGCGTATCAGGGTGCCTGGGGCGGAGGTCTGTTTTCGCGATCTGCGCCTGGGAGAAGTCTGCCAGGATCTGGCTTCGGTGTGCGGAGATTTTGCAGTTCGCAGGGGAACCGAGGAATATCTGTATCAACTGGCGGTGGTTGTCGATGACCGGCTGGCGGGTGTGAACCAGGTAGTGCGGGGGGATGACCTGCTCTCCTCCACACCTCGGCAGGTGTACCTGCAGCGGATGTTGGGTCTGCCGCAGCCGGAATATTGCCATCTGCCGTTGGTGAGCGGACCATGCGGTTCGAAGTTGAGCAAGCGGGACAACCTGGTTTCGGAGCAATTGGGAAACCTGAAGGGGCGGGAGGGACAGCTGCTTCTGGCCGTGCTGCGCTTCCTGGGGCAGGGTCCGCCCGCTGAGCTGAGTGGAGCTGGGTGTCCGGCTATCCTCGAATGGGGGGTGGCCGATTTCGATGTTTCCCGCATACCGAAGCGGGGAGGGGAATTGCCATGGTCCTGAACGGTTTCTGCCGGTTCAGTATGCTTTCCTTGGTTCTCCGTCGATCGGCCCTGGGGGGCGCAGCATCAGCTTTCCATCACCGACCTGGTTTTGATAGGGATTGCCCGGATAGGTCGTAAAAGGCTCGGAGGCCCTGAACATGCGCAGTTCTTTGACTGAAATCAGCGGGTATGGGTAATCGACGCTCTCAAGCTTCTGAATTTTCTTGCCCTTGATCTCTCCGATGATTGTGACCAGGTTGCCCGGGTGATATATGGCCGGGTCCAGCAGCTCGCTGCTGATCGCCAAAAACCTGCCGCCGGAGGGCGATGAATCGTCGGGCACGCCGTTATTAAACAGTTCCAGCTGTGCCACTTCCAGCATTATCACGTCGCCGCTGCTTCTGATCCCGGCGATTACACCGCCTAACAGTACCTGTTTACCGGCCAAGGCTTCCGGATTCTTCCTGACATCGGAGTATGACAGTGAGCGGTCGACAGGCTTCAAACCCGCATCGCTCATGACATGGGCGCAGCCCCCCAGTAAGGCAACCATGACCAGCAACAGTGTAATTCTCATAATCCGCCCCCTCGGTCATAAACTTGAAGATTGTCGCCATAATTCATGTGCTTGCCGCATGCATCGAACAGGCCAACCGCGGCAGGTTATCGCCATGCGCCAACAGAGCTGTCTTTATGGGGGCGCCGGTTTTACGGAATCGGGACGGGATGGTTCAATTTACGCGGAAGCGCGGCCATCCCAGAAACGCTGCAGAATCCGCTCTGCATTGCGGAAATCCTCCAGGTCAATTTCCGCATCCGGGGTCCAGGGGCGGTGTTTGTAATAGAGCTTGTCATAGTACTTCTCCACCAGGCCGCGCGCCAGACCGGCTATATCCCACCGCTCCAGCATCCCTTGCAGCTCGCCGTACTGCACGCCTCCCAACCGCTTCCGAATGCGTTCCAGTGCCTCGGACATCGGCTGGCGGTATTCCGTGTGGGCATATTCCTCGGCCAGCCTGGCGACCCTGGTATCGACCGATACGTTGCACCAGATTTTGCAACTTGCGGCCATGACGTCATAGACGTTGCCCGGCAGCGTAATCCGGCCGATGCGCTGGCTTTCGCCTTCCAGTACGATCGGCTTGCCTGATGGGGCCTGGCGCAGCGCGTCCCACAGCTTGGTGTCGAAACTTTTCTGGGCCGGCTGTTCTCCGAGCCCCAGTGAACCGAAGGCGGAACCGCGGTGGTGCGCCAGTCCCTCCAGGTCGATGACGGTCCAGTTCGTGCGGTCCAGGCCGTTGATGAATGTAGTTTTGCCGCTGCCGGTCATGCCGTGGATCACGATCAGCGGCGCCGGTGGGGTGAAGTTTTCAAAATACTCTGTCACCTGGTTGCGGAAGGCCTTGTACCCTCCCCGCAGTTGCGCGACCGGATAGCCGCAGGCCTCGATCAGGATGGCCATCGAGGAACTGCGCATTCCACCTCGCCAGCAGTATACCAGGATCGGCCGGCCATCGGCATGGGCGGCCGCTTCGCTGGTCATGTCCGCAAATCTGCCGCAGGTCAGTTCCATCCCGCGGATTCGAGCCCGCTGGGAACCCTGCTGCTTGTAGATGGTGCCGATTTCGACCCGCTCCTGATTGGACAGGATCGGTACATTGTATGCGCCGGGCAGGTGATCTTCAGCAAATTCCAGTGGAGTCCGGACGTCGATTACGCAGTGGCTGTCCAGCAATGAGGGGGTGAATGCAACTTTTTCGGGCATGGTATTCTTTTCTCCGCGAAGCGCATTATAGGTGAGCCGCCCGTTTCTGGCAACAGAAACTCTTGGTGTTTACACCTTGATTATGCTTGGTTTGCATGGTATTTATACCTGTCACGGACGACGCCGCATTATGATCAGACTGCTTGCCGCAGTCATTATTAAATACCATGTCGAGGAGGGGAAAATGGAAAAGCAGAAAGTGCATTACAGTGACTTGGGGCTGTCCAACACCAGGGAGATGTTTGCCAAGGCAATGGCCGGTAAATATGCGATACCTGCCTATAACTTCAACAATCTCGAACAGCTTCAGGCGATCGTTACCGCCTGTACCGAAACCAATTCCCCTGTCATTATCCAAGTTTCCAAGGGCGCCCGCAGTTATGCCAACGAGACCATGCTGCGCTGCATGGCGATGGGAGCGGTCCAGATGGCTCGCGAGGCCGGCTCATCCATTCCGATCTGTCTGCATCTCGACCACGGCGATACGTTCGAATTGTGCAAATCCTGCATCGACAGCGGTTTTTCATCGGTGATGATCGACGGTTCCCATCTGCCCTACGAAGAAAATGTGGCGCTTGCCAAAAAAGTTGCCGAATATGCCCATCAGTTCGATGTTACCGTGGAAGCCGAACTGGGCGTTCTGGCCGGTATCGAGGATGAGGTTTCCGCCGAGCATTCCACCTACACCAAGCCGGAAGAGGTGGAGGATTTCGTCAAGAAAACCGGGGTCGATTCACTGGCGATTTCGATCGGTACCAGCCACGGAGCATACAAGTTCAAGGCCGGCCAGCCGGTGCCGCCACTCCGTTTCGACATCCTGGAAGAATGCGAGAAACGTATCCCCGGTTTCCCGATCGTGCTGCATGGCGCATCTTCGGTAGTGCAGGAATATGTGGAACTGATCAATCAGTACGGCGGCAAACTGGAAGGCGCGGTGGGAATTCCGGAAGAACAGCTGCGCAGGGCCGCCGCCAGCGCGGTTTGCAAGATCAATATCGATTCCGATGGACGGTTGGCCGTGACCGCCAAGATCCGGGAGTATTTTGCCAAGGATCCCAAGGAATTCGATCCTCGCAAGTACCTGGGTGAGGCACGCAAGGAGCTGGTCAAGCTGGTCAAACACAAGAACGAGGCGGTACTCGGTTCGGCCGGCAAGGCGTAGCAGTGATTCATATCCAGCCGTTTTCTTGATCATTCCAGGAGGTGCCGGATGAGTACCCGTAAGTTCTCCAGAGTGTTTTTCAATGTCGAGGCCACCATCAGGTCTGCCGAACGCCGCTTCCAGGGGGTTGTGGAAAACCTGAGCATGACCGGCATGTTTCTGGTCACCGGTGAACGCCTGGCTGAAGGAGAAGAGGTCGAAATCTCCATCGTTCTGACCGGCTCGCTCCCGGAGATTAAGATCAATTTCAGCGGCAAGGTAGCCCGCATAGTCGAAAACGGCATGGCTTTCGTGTTTGACAAAATTGACCTGGATTCATACATGCATCTGAAGAATATTGTTGCCTACAATATTGATGATTCCGATAAGGTCATGGAAGAGATCTGTCATTCCATTGATGAAAAACTTGCCCAGGAGAAGTAATGAAGGAGACCGGCATGAGGGGTACACGATGAAAAAAAGAGCGACACTGTTTTCTGTCGGTGGATTTCTGCTGGGCGTGAATGCTCCCCTGGGCTGGATCATGATCCGGATCATGTTTTTCTATGATCACAAACAGACTTTCTTCGGGCAGATAATTTCCGACATCGTCATGGATGGCGAACACTTTGCTCTGTATAACTACATCGGAGCAGGAACTGCGGTCGTCATGTCGGTTCTTGGTTACATGATCGGCAAAAACGGTGATGAATTGCATGAAAGGGCTGCTGAACTGGATGTGCTGCACAAAGAGGTCGCCGAACAGAAGGAAGTGTTTGAAAACCGCTACAAGGTGCTGGACAGGAACATCAAGAATTTTCACCATATCAGCAGCAAGATCCAGATGTCGCTCAATCTGGAGGAAATCCTGATTCTATGTGGCGAGGGACTGCACGAGGTGTTGGGTTATGAACGGGTCAATATCCTGATGGCCGAGGGGGGCAAGAGCCTGCGCTTTGTCACCCATATCGGCACCGATGATTTTGATGCCGCTGATGTCGTATTGCCGCTCGATCCGAGCATCGGTGTGATCTATAAATGTTTTGCCGACCGCAAGGTCTATCTGATTGATGATATGTCCAAGTATCCGGCCGAGTATCATCTGCAGCCTCCCCACAACAACCTGGCTCCGCTGCGTTCAAGGAGTTTCATCCTCTGCCCGATAATCGTAAAGGGAGAAACCATCGGAGCATTCGGCATCGACAACAAGAGCAGTCACCGGGCACTCAACGATTCCGACGTCGATACGATCATGCTTTTCGCGGATCAGGTTGCTTCGGCCATAACCCGCATCAACCTGCTGACCTCGATCGATACGCTCACATCCGAAATGGAGAGCTCATTCAGATTTCTTCTGGGCAGCCGTGATCAGTACTCCCGCAATGTGATTCATCTAAAGGAAAGTGTCGATTCAGTAGCTGATGGAACCTCGGTGATCGCCTCCGCTTCAGAAGGTGTGATGGCATCGGTGGACGAAACCAGCACCGCAGTCAACGAGATCTCGGTGGCTATCGAACAGGTTACGCGCAATCTTGACCACCTGGCTGGGATAGTTCACCAGTCGGCAGCGGCGATGGAGCAGATCAACAGTACCATCGGCAATGTGGAGCAGAATGCCGCCATCTCCCACGAAGTTTCAAACCAGGTAAAATTGCAGGCCGAAGAGAGCTGGACCGTGGTTGCCGAAACCATCAGCTCGCTTGAAGAAATCCAGCGCTCGGTCGGTGTCTCCTATGATGCCATCAAACGTCTGGCCGAGAACAGTACCCGCATTGAAAATATCGTCAGCGTCATCAACGACATCACCAAGCGCACCAACCTGCTGGCTCTGAACGCCTCGATCATCGCTGCCCAGGCGGGCGAATACGGAAAGAGCTTCGGAGTCGTGGCCGACGAGATTCGTAACCTCTCGCTCCAGACCGGTCATTCAACCGGCGAAATAACATCGATCATCGAAGAGATCATGAGCGAGTCCAAAACCGCTGCCAACAACATTACCGCGACCAAGGATCTGGTCCATCGTGGCGTTGAACTGGGACATACCACCGGTGAATCACTGAAGGCGATCTATGATCGCTCGGCCTGTTCGCTCGACATGACCCAGCAGATCAAGCAGGCTACCCAGGAGCAGGTCTCCAGCGTTCAGCTGGTCGCGCGTTCGATGGAGGATATCAGTTCGATGACTTCGCAGATCTTCATTGCGTCCACGGACCAGGCCAATGCAACCAGAAGCATCGCGCGTTCCATTGAAACCATCAAGGATATGACCCATGAAATGGTCAACTCCACCTCACGCCAGGTGGATGACGGCAAGATGATCCGCCTTACGGTCGAGTCGGTCAGCGACATGGTAACCGAGATGTTTGACAACATGGAGATGCGCAGAATACAGAGCGCTGAAGTCATCAAGGAACTTGAGTCGATGAAGAGCCTGACCTGCCAGCTTTGAAAAAATACAGGAATATCAGATTAAAGCTTAAAAATGTATGGATAAAAAAAATAGTCTCTGATAGTGTATACAAAATGCCGTGACGGCTACCCGGTTGCGGGAGTTGATCAAAAAACGGTGAATGAATTAAATTACATACCGCACGGATTCGAAGGTGAACCGGGACGGAAGGGGATAACCCATCAGGGACGCATGGCTGACATGTGCGGATCTGACCGTTCACAGCGCGCCTTTCGGCGCGTTTTTTTTTACGCATGCCGGTCCGGTGAGTGGAATAAAAGGAAGCTTAATGCGAAAAAAGATTACAATTCCGGACATACTCCAGATGAAACCGGCCGGACGCCGCATAACCGTGTTGACCTCGTACGACTTTCCCTTTACGCGTCTGATCGACGGCGGAGGTGTTGATATTATCCTGGTAGGTGACTCGGCCGGTGTCGTATTTTCCGGTCATGACACGACCCTGCCGGTCACGATGGATGAAATGCTCTATCATGTAAAAGCGGTGCGGCGGGCCGACCCAAGAGCACTGGTGGTTGCCGACATGCCCTTCATGTCCTGTCAGACCGGCATCGAGGATGCCTGCCGCAACTGCGGACGTATGATCAAGGAAGGTGGCGCCGAGGCGGTCAAAATCGAAGGGGGCAGCAACATGGCCCACATCATCCGGGCGATTTCTTCGATCGATATCCCGGTCATGGCCCATATCGGATTGACTCCGCAGTCTGTGCATCGCATGGGAGGGTACAAGGTCCAGGGGAGAAAGGAACAGGCCGAGCGGATTATGGATGATGCGCTGGCGGTGCAAAACGCGGGTGCCTTTGCCGTGGTGCTGGAGGGGATACCGGCCAAACTGGCCGCGGAGATCTCCTCCGGGCTGACCATCCCCACCATCGGCATTGGAGCCGGTCCGGCCTGCGACGGCCAGGTGCTGGTTATCCACGACATCCTGGGATTGTGTGAAAAATATTCGCCCAAGTTCGTAAAGCGTTATACCGATCTGGCGCCGCTGATTTCCGGCGCAGTCAAGCAGTATGTTGACGAAGTGCGGTCCGGTGATTTCCCGACCGAAGAACATTCATTCAGCTGAGCTGATTACAGCCATCAGGAAGAATATGCGGATAATCAGCAATATACAGCAGATGCAGGCTCTGGCAATTACTCTCAAACGGGAAGGCAAGCGTATCGCCTTTGTACCGACCATGGGCTTTCTTCATCAAGGGCACGCTTCTCTGCTGCGGGAAGGGCGGCGGCGGGGGTATGTGCTGGTGCTCTCCATCTTTGTCAATCCGATCCAGTTTGGTGTAAACGAAGATCTGGACCGCTATCCCCGTGACATGGAACGTGATTGCGGGATTGCAGCGGAGTGCGGAGTCGATGTGGTGTTTACTCCGGATGCAGCCGGCATGTATCCGCCGGGGTTTCAGACCCAAGTGACTGTAAGGGACATTTCACTGCCGCTCTGCGGCGCCAGCCGTCCAGGGCATTTCGACGGAGTTGCAACCGTTGTCACCAAACTGTTCAATATCGTCCAGCCGGATGTGGCTCTGTTCGGCCGAAAGGATTACCAGCAACTGGCGGTTATCCGCCGAATGGTTGAGGATCTGAGCATGCCGCTTGAAATTGTCGGGATGCCGATCGTGCGCGAAGCGGACGGATTGGCAATGAGTTCACGCAACGCCTACCTGACTGAGGAACAGCGTCACAGTGCACTCTGCCTGCATCGTAGTATAGTGATCGCGCGGAAAATGTTTTCCGATGGAGAGCGAAGCGCTGATGTCCTTAAAAAGGCTGTTCAGGAAGCAATCGGGCAGGAATCGTTGATTATGGTCGAGTATATCGAGTTACGCGACGGAAATTCGCTTGAGGAGCAGGAAATCGTGGATAATGCCACGCTGCTGGCGCTGGCTGTTAAAACAGGGCAGACCAGATTAATAGATAATACAGTACTTGGAGAGGAGTTGTAACATGCAAAGAATCATGCTGAAAAGTAAAATTCATCGTGCCACTGTCACCGGCGCCGACCTGCACTACGAGGGGAGCGTCACCATAGACCGCGATCTGATGGACGCGGCCGACATCGTATCCTATGAAAAAGTCGCCGTATGGAATGTCACCAACGGCAGTCGTCTGGAGACCTATGCCATCGAGGGGCAGCGCGGTTCCGGAGTTATCTGTCTTAATGGAGCCGCCGCACGCCTGGTGGCGCCCAAGGATCTGGTTATTATCGCCAGCTTCGTCAACATGGAGAACGAGGCCGCGATCAAACACGAGCCCAAGCTGGTTTTCGTCGATGAACAGAACCGCATGCTGCCGACCCGCAAGGAAGAGGCCGGACAGGCCAAGTTGAAGGTCGTGCACTAGATACAGTTTCACCCGGAAAGTATATAATCAGGCGGAAGACTGAATGTTTTCCGCCTGATTCCGTTTGGCGCCCGCATGTTTTATGTGTCTGCCGATGCTTACATTTTGCCGGTTTTCCGGTATCATTACAGTGTGACTATGATGCGGAGGGGATACATGTCCGAATATCTCATTCATGCAGCTTCCTGGCTGATAAATCCCGATGAGCCGCCGGTGGCGGGGGGAGCAATCCTGGTCCGTGATGGCCGGGTTGCAGCTGCCGGGACATTGGCTGATTTGAAACGCAAGTATTCCGAACCGGTGATCGAACACCCGGGCTGTGCCATCCTGCCCGGATTTATCAACGCCCATACCCATCTTGAACTGACCCATTTCCCCTCCTGGCGGATGCGGACCAATATCGACTACAATCCGCGCCGCTTTACGGACTGGATCATTCAGCTGATCAAGATTGCCCGCGGCCTGACTCCCGATGATTATCCCCCCTCCCTGCGGGAGGGGATACGGATGTGCCTTGAATCCGGCACCACGGCGGTAGGCGAGATCGTCACCAACCCGGCTCTGGCCGGGATATACGGAGATTCCCGATTGACCGGGCGGCTATATTTCGAAGTGCTGGGACAGGAACAGGGACGATTCAACGACAAGCTGTCCGGCGCGTTGGCCGCTGCCGCGTCGGCGGCCGACGGCTCAATGGCGGCCGGCCTATCGCCTCATTCACCCTATACGATCGGTGAGGAACATCTGTCAACGATCAGTATAGCGGCCCTGGCGCAAGGTTTGCCGCTGACAATCCATCTCTCCGAGTCCGCAGCCGAGACCGATTTCATCTTCGATTCCAGCGGTCCCCTGGCCCGGGACTTCTACCCCTTTGTCGGCTGGGAACGCTACCTGACTCATCCGCTTCACTGCACTTCGACGGAACTGCTCGACCGCCATGGCTTGCTGACGCCGGATACACTGGCGGTGCACTGCGTCCACGTCAATCTTGCCGATGCCCGCATATTGAAGGAGCGCGGGGTCAGTATCGCACTCTGCCCGCGCAGCAATGACAAACTGGACGTTGGGCGCGCACCGGTCGCGCTGTTCAGGAAGCTCGGCATACCACTCTCTCTTGGCACCGATTCGCTGGCCAGCAACGACTCCCTTTCCCTGTGGGACGAGATGCGCTATGCGTTGGAGACTTTCCCAGGTGAGCTTTCGGAGCGGGATGTGCTGCGTATGGTCACCAGTGGCGCCGCGTCTGCGCTGAAAATTTCCGACAGCCACGGCTCTCTACATGCCGGCATGCGGGCTGATTTCCAGGTGGTGGAAATTTCTGATATTGGCGAAAAAGATTTGCTGGAGCGAATTGTTCGAGACGGGGGCGTCCGTGACGTCTATGCCGGCGGGGTGCATTTTATTGGATGAATGTGGTAGAAAAAGATATGTTGAAGAGGCCCCGCGGGATCAAGTTCCCACAGGGCCTTTTTATTTGGGTCTGGAAGCTTTCAGGCGTTTTTCCTCCAGCAGCATGTCTATCGCCAGCAGAAAAACCCCCACACAGATCAGCGAGTCGGCCACGTTGAAGGCCGGCCAGTGGTGCCGGTACCAATGCGCGTCCAGAAAGTCGATTACCTCGCCCAGCCGTATCCGGTCAATCAGGTTGCCTACAGCGCCGGAAAAGATCATAGCCAGCGATATCTGGCCCAGGCGCTGATCGTCGCGCAGTTTGTGGAAGGCAATCAGTATCACCAGCGCGGCGATTATGGAAACCGTGATGAAGAACGGCAACCGCCAGGATGCATTGGAAAGGAAGCTGAAAGCGGCGCCTTTGTTGCGGACATAGGTGATATGGAAAAAATTTTCGACGATCGCAATCGAATCGAACAGCTGCATGCTGCGGTCGATGTAGACCTTGGTGATCTGGTCGATAATGATTCCAATCGTGGAAATGGCGGCAAACAGCGTGTAGCGATTATTCATGGCTGGTTTCCGTGCAGTCTCGGGACGCTGTCGTCGTTGGCGTCTTCGGGTGGAATAATGGTGACCTGGTTGCGGCCGTTGTTCTTGGACGCATACAGGCCGCGGTCCGCCAGATCGACCAGGCTTTCCCAGCAGTCATAGCCGTTCTCTTCAACCTGGCAGGCTACGCCGCAACTCATGGTCAGAAATCCGAACGGACTTTTCTCGTGGGGTATGTTCAGTCCGGCAAAGCTGGCCAGGATACGGTCCGCCAGAATCAATGCCCCGTACAGTGACGTCTCGGGCATCAGCAGCAGAATTTCCTCGCCGCCATAGCGATAGAGCCGGTCACACTTGCGGATGCTTGACAACAGATGCCCGGAGACGGTCCTGAGGGCGTTGTCGCCGGCCTTGTGGCCGTAAGAATCGTTGAAAAGCTTGAAAAAATCGATGTCGAACAGCGCTACCGAATATGAGCGATTATAGCGCATTGCCTGTGAATGGGTATGTTCCAAATCGACTTCCATCGCGCGCCGATTGCCGAGAGCGGTCAGTGAGTCCAGCATCGATAGCGACTTGAGCTGTTCATTGGCCTTTTGCAGCTCCTGGGTCCTCTCAATCACGGAATGCTCGATGATTTCGCGTTGTTTTTCAAAAATCTGAAAGTGGACCTTGGCCAGATCGGATTGGGTCACGAGTCCAAGCAGTTGTCCGGTCTCATTTACTACCGGAAGGTGGCGGATCTTCTGGGCCGTGGAAATTACCAACGCCTCGAACAGGTTGGTTTCCTCGGTAATGGTAGCCACCGGCACCGACATCACATCCTCCACCCTGACCGGGCATTGCGGTTTGTTGGTCATGTACTGCGCCATCAGTCGCACGATGTCGCGTTCGGTGATGATTCCGATCGGCCGCTGGTTATCCACTACTATGATGCAGGAATAACGGTGATCAATCATCTGCTGAATCACATCCATCAGGATCGCATCCGGTGAAGTGTTGATCACGCTGGGTGTCATCATGTCTTTTGCCAGTATTTCCACGTTCATATCCGCTCCGTTCAGGTTTCTATGCGACTGCGGCAGTACACTTGGGACAGATGGCGGGGTGTGTCGCATCGGTTCCAAGTTCTTCGCTGTAATACCAGCAGCGCTCGCATTTGTCTCCCGGCGCGGCGCTTACCTGAATCTTGAGTCCTTCGATGTTTTCCGAAGACCAGCAGTCGCCGGTCAGTTCGTCAGCCAGTACAACCTTGGATACGATGAAAATGCTGGAGAGCTCGTTTTCGTATTCACGCAGAAATTCGAAAAGCTCGGGCTGGGCCGAGATGTAGACCGCGGCGTCCAGTGAATGCCCGATGGTCTTGGAAACCCGGGCCAGTTCCAGCGCCTTGGAAACGTCCGAGCGCACCTTGATGATCCGTTCCCAGCGGGAGACCAGCTGGTCGTCTTTCCATTCAGGATTGAGCGCGGGAAATTCCGCCAGGTGGACACTCTCCTCGCGGCTGCCCGGCATGTATTGCCAGACCTCATCCGAGGTAAAGGAAAGCACCGGCGCCATGATGCGCACCAGTGTGTCGAGGATGTTGTACATCACGGTCTGTGCGCTCAGCCGCTGCAGTGAATCGGCCTTGCTGGTGTACATGCGGTCCTTGAGGATATCCAGGTAGAAGGCGCTCATCTCGACCGTGCAGAAGGCATTGACGTCCTGGTAAATGACGTGGAACTCCAGTTCCTGATAGGCGGTCATTACCCGCTCCTTGAGCAGTTCCAGCTGGTGCAGCGCCCAACGGTCGATTTCCGGCATGTCCGCAAATGCAACGGTCTGGGTCTCCGGGGTAAAATCAGAGATATTGCCGAGGATGTAGCGGCAGGTGTTGCGGATGCGTCGGTAGGCTTCCGCCACGCGGGTCAGGATCTCCTGGGAGATGCGGGTGTCGTCGCGATAGTCCATGGCGGCCACCCACAGTCGCAGGATATCGGCGCCGAATTTCTTGATCACGTCCTCTGGTGCGACGACATTTCCAACCGACTTGCTCATCTTGCGCCCCTGGCCGTCCAGCACGAAGCCGTGGGTCAGGACGCTCTTGTAAGGGGCCGTGCCGCGCGTGCCGACGCTCTCCAAAAGCGATGAATGGAACCAGCCGCGGTGCTGGTCGCTCCCTTCAAGGTACAGGTCCGCCGGGGATTGCAGCCCGGGATTCGGCTCAAGCACTGCTGCGTGGGAAACGCCCGAATCAAACCAGACATCAAGGATGTCGTTCTCCTTCTCAAAGGTCGAAGCGCCGCATTTTGGACAGACTGCGCCTTCGGGCAGCAGCTTTTCAGCGCTCCAGTCGAACCAGACGTCCGAACTCTCCTTTTTAAAGATCTGCGCCACATGATCCATTATGTTTCCGTCGGCGATATATTCGCCGCAGGTGGTGCAGGAGAAGGCGGTGATCGGCACACCCCAGGAGCGCTGGCGCGAGACACACCAGTCGGGGCGGTTTTCAATCATGCCGTAGATGCGCTCACGTCCCCATTTCGGAATCCACTGCACCTGGTCGATGGCTTCCAGCGCCTTTGCGCGCAGGTCATTGGCCTTCATGCTGATGAACCACTGCTCGGTGGCGCGGAAGATGATCGGTTTCTTGCAGCGCCAGCAGTGCGGATAGGAGTGGCTGATCTTGGATGTCTGCAGCAGCGCTCCCACTTCGGTCAGCTTGTCGATCACGCTCTGGTTGGCGGCAAATACCTGCTGACCTGCGAAAAACTCGACCGTGGAGAGGTACTTGCCGTGGTTATCGACCGGATTGTAAATCTCCAATCCCTCCTTCAGGGCCAGTTCGTAGTCTTCCTGGCCATGCCCGGGAGCGGTGTGAACGCATCCGGTGCCGGCTTCCAGCGTGACGTGCTCGCCCAGCAGCACGATCGAATCACGATCATAAAAAGGGTGTTTGCAGCGTTTGCGCTCCAGCAGTCCGGCCTGGAAGGTGGCGATGACTTGGCCGCTGAGTCCGGTGGTTGCCAGGAAAGAATCCTTGAGCCCTTCGGCCACGATCAGAACACCCTTTTCGGTTTCCAGCGCCACATAGTCGAACTCCGGGTGCATGGCCACCGCCAGGTTGGCAGGGATCGTCCAGGGGGTCGTGGTCCAGATCACCACATAGGCCTGCTTACCGGCCAGGGCCGGGATAGCGGCCGAAACATCATCCTGCAGCGCGAAACGGACGAAGATCGACGGCGAGGTGTGGTCGGCATATTCCACCTCGGCTTCGGCCAGCGCGGTTACGCAGGAGGAACACCAGTGCACCGGCTTGCGGCCGCGATACAGTCCGCCATTATGGGCAAAGCGGGCAAGTTCGGCAGCGGTCAACCCCTCGTACTCATAGTTCATGGTCAGGTAGGGGTTCTCCCAATCGCCGAGGATACCGAGCCGTTTAAACTCTTCGCGCTGGATGTCAACAAATTTGGCCGCGTACGAACGGCATTCCCGGCGCATCTCCAATTTGCTGATCTGGTGTTTTTTAGAACCCAGGTTTTTCTCGACTTGCAGTTCGATCGGCAGGCCGTGGCAGTCCCAGCCCGGCACATAAGGGGCATGGAACCCTTCCATGCGCTTGACCTTGAGTACGATGTCCTTGAGGGTCTTGTTCAGGGCGTGGCCGATGTGTATGTGACCGTTGGCGTAGGGGGGGCCGTCATGCAGGATGTAGCTCGGCTTGTTTGGGGCTGCTTGTTCCAGCTTGGCGTAGAGCCCGGTCTGTTCCCATTTTGCAAGCATTTCCGGCTCGCGTTGATTCAGGTTGGCTTTCATCGGAAAATCTGTCTGTGGTAGGTTGAGTGTGTCTTTATACTCCATGGGATGCTGCCTCCGCTCATAATTCATAAAACTGTCATAAACTACAGATATCAACCCTGAATGTCAAGGAATCGGGGCCGGTCATGCTCGCCCCCGGCGCCATTATATTTGAGATTGTCAAACTGTTAATCTGTGATAACTTTATAGTCAATCAGCTGCCGATAACAGGGGAGTTTCATGTTGGCCTCGACTGAACCGATATACTTGAGTGAGCTGAATGGGGCTCACGGCAAAAGAATCAGAAACTATGTCTGGGTTCTGGCGGTAGGCTGGACGCTGGTGATAGCCAGCTCATTCTGGTGGTCGTATTGTCAGCACGACCACGAAATCGTCGAATTCGGTCGTGCCGAGGCCAGGGCGGCGATCGAAAGGGACATCATGTATCGCCGCTGGGCGTCCTTGCAGAGCGGCCTGTATGTTGAAATCTCCGAGAAACACCCCCCCAACCCAGGTCTATCCCATGTTCCGGGTCGGGATATCACTACCACGACCGGTCGCAAGCTGACCATGCTGAACCCGGCTTATATGACCCGCCAGGTCTACGAAATGGCACGTGAGAGCAAGTTTGTCGGACGCGGTCACCTGACCAGTCTGAAGCCGATTCGGCCGGAAAACGGCCCGGATCCCTGGGAACGCGAGAGCCTGCTTACTCTCGAAAAGGGCGCCAAAGAGGTCAGCGAGATCCAGGAGTCGGGTGGAGGACGCTTCATGCGTCTGATGCGTCCGCTTGTCACAGACGAGTCCTGCCTCAAGTGTCACGCATATTATGGATACAAAATCGGCGAGATACGTGGCGGGCTTAGTATTTCGATTCCGCTGGCCGGCCTGGAAGCCGCGGCGCACCGCGGGCTTCAGGGCAGCGCCGCCGGTCATGGGCTGATGTTGCTGCTGGGGTTGGGCGTCATCGGTCTGGGGGCGGACCAGCTTTCCCGCAGCGCCCGTGCCCAGAAACGGATTGAGAATGAGCTGCACCTGTCGAACCAACAGCTGGAACAGGAAATAGCCGAGCGGCAGGTGGCGCAGGAGGCGCAGCAGGAAAGCGAAGCCCGCCTGCGTATTGTGGCCGATTTTGCCTCTGACTGGGAATATTGGCGCTTACCCGACGGTTCCTTCGAGTATGTTTCTCCTTCCGCCGCCGAGTTTACCGGCTATGAAGCTGAAGAATTCATCAATGACCGGGAATTGTTATATCGCGTCATCCATCCCGACGATCGGGAAAATTTCAGGCATCACACCCATCAGGTCGATGAAAAAGGCCGGATACTGCCGATCGAGATCAGAATTGTGAAAAAGAATGGTAAGGTCAGTTGGGTCGGACACACCTGCCGGCAGGTACATACCCGGGATGGACGCTCTTGGGGGTGGCGGGCCAGTAACCAGGATATCACCGATCGTAAACAGATTGAGTTTGAGCTGTTCGAACAGACCGAACAGCTTAAGGAGGAAGTGACTGAGCGCGAGGCGTCACAGGATGAGCTGGAACGACTGAATCATTCTCTGGAGGAGCGCGTAAGCACGACGGTAAACGAACTGCGCCGCAAGGACCAGATGCTGATTCAGCAGAGCCGTCTGGCCGCGATGGGGGAAATGATCAATAATATTGCTCATCAGTGGCGGCAGCCGCTCAACAATATCGGTCTGATCATCCAGAATCTTCAGCTTTCATACGATTCCGGAACTATCAGCGGTGAAGAGATGGAGACTGAAACCCGCAAGGCGATGGCGGTTATCATGCACATGTCCCGCACCATTGACGACTTCCGCAACTTCTTCCGAGAGGATAAGGAGAGACAGGGCTTTCACATCAACAGTGCCGTCAAGCGCGCCTTGGAGTTCGTTTCGGCTTCCATGGAGAGCCGCGGCATACGTGTCACGATCGAAACCGAGCAGGACGTCGCCGTAACCGGTTATCCCAGCGAGTATTCTCAAGTGCTGCTGAATGTGATTGCCAATGCATGCGAGGCCTGCTCCGAGCGCTGCGTGACCGATCCGCGCATTGACATCATCATAACCAGTGAAAACAGCCGTTCGGTGGTCTATGTCCGCGACAACTGCGGCGGCATTCCGGATGAAATCATGCCGAAAATATTCGATCCGTACTTTACTACCCGAGAGCCGGACAAGGGGTCCGGCATCGGCCTTTATATGTCCAAGGTGATTATCGAGCTGAACATGGGGGGAAGTCTGACTGCCCGCAATCTGGATGGCGGGGCGGAGTTCAGGATAGAGGTCTGACGGGTGGATCAATTGAATGTCATTCATATCGTCATGCTCTTTTCGATCGTGTTCCAGTTTGCCGCGGCGATTCTGGCATTGCGCCTGATACGCCTCAGCGGCGTGGTGGCGGCCTGGAGCCTGGTTGCCGGCGGACTGCTGATAATGGGAGTTCGCCGTGCCGTTGCATTTCTGCACATAATCAGTGGTTCCAGCCAGGGCGACATGACGGTCGAATTGCTTGGCCTGTTGATCTCATTGTTAATGCTTGTCGGCATATATCGCATCAAACCGCTTTTTGTTCAGTTGATTCAGTCGCGGGAAAATCTGCTTGCCAACCAGCTCCAGTTGCAGGAAATCAATCAGACACTTGCCGGCCGTGTCGAATGTGAAGTCAAGGCCAACCTCGAAAAGGATCGCATGATGATGCTGCAGGCCCGTGAGGCGGTCATGGGCGAGATGATCGGTAATGTTGCCCATCAGTGGAAGCAACCGCTCAACAATCTTGCCCTCAATATCCAAGAGATGCAGTACTCCCACAGAATCCAGGCCTTGACTGATGAGGAGATGGAGCGCGGGACGGCCCGTTCCATGGAGCTGATCGGTTTCATGTCCCATACGATCGACGATTTCAGGAATTTCTTTTCACCCCGCAAGCCGATCCGTATCTTTTCATTGGCGGACGAAGTGGAACGGGCACTCTCCTTTGTGGCGCATTCCTATCTCCACCGTGGGATAACTGTCACAAGTCATGTCGAGGAAAACTCACGGCTGACCGGACCGCCGAATGAACTTACCCAGGTATTGATGAATATCCTTCAGAATGCGAGTGACGCTTTCCAGGGGAAAAATATCGAAAAACCGAAGGTTGAAGTGTTAGTCACCCGTGAACAGGAAAGGGCCGTGGTCAGAATCCGTGATAATGCCGGCGGAATCGCTCCTGACATGCTTGAGCGGATTTTCGACGCATATGTGTCCTCGAAGCCGAATGGCTCCGGCATCGGATTACATATGTCGCGCGGTATCATCGAACGGTCTTTCAGAGGAGTGATCAGCGCGATGAATGTTGAAGGAGGTGCCGAGTTCAAGATAACCATATGACGGCGGCGCAGGCCCCGGCATATTCCAGCTTGCATTAACCCTCCCGACTCTGCTATCCTTTTGCGCCATTTTACCCACCTGACATGATCATCGAAAGGATCAGATTATAATGCTGAAAATGTTTGATTACCTGTTTGGAATGTTTTCCAATGACCTCGCCATCGACCTGGGGACCGCCAATACCCTGGTTTATCTGAAGGGCAAAGGAATCGTAGTGCGCGAACCATCCGTGGTCGCGGTCCAGAAAATGCCCGGCGGCCAACAGAAGGTGCTGAAGGTCGGTATGGAGGCCAAGCAGATGCTGGGACGCACACCTGGCTCAATTACCGCGATCCGTCCGATGAAGGATGGTGTTATCGCCGATTTTGACATCACCGAGGAGATGCTGCGCTATTTCATTCATAAAGTGCACAATCGCAAGACACTGGTGCGTCCCCGGATTGTCATCTGCGTCCCTTCCGGTATCACCCAGGTGGAAAAACGCGCCGTCAAGGAATCGGCTGAATCGGCCGGCGCCCGTGAGGTCTACCTGATCGAGGAGCCCATGGCGGCCGCCATCGGTGCCGGTCTGCCGATTACAGAGGCTTCCGGTAACATGATTGTCGATATCGGTGGCGGTACCACCGAGGTGGCGGTAATCTCGCTGGCCGGTGTCGTTTATGCCCAGTCCACCCGCATGGGGGGCGACAAGATGGATGAGGCGATAGTCCAGTATATCCGCAAAAAGTACAACCTGCAGATCGGCGAACGTTGGGCGGAAAAGATCAAGATCGAAATCGGAGAGGCCTACCCGGGTCCCGAGACACTGGAAATGGAAGTCAAGGGGCGCGATCTGGTTTCAGGCATTCCCAAAACCATCAAGGTCAACTCGGACGAAATCCGCGATGCGCTCAAGGAGGCGGTAAACTCGATTGTGGACACGGTTCGCATCTGTCTGGAGAAGACCCCGCCGGAACTGGCGGCCGATATTGTCGATCAGGGCATATTCCTGGCTGGCGGCGGCGCACTGCTGAGAAACCTTGATCTGCTGCTGCGCGAGGTGACCAAGGTTCCGGTGCTGATCGCCGAAAATCCGCTGGATTGCGTCTGTCTCGGCTCCGGCAAGGTGTTGGACGAGCTGGACTTGTTGCGGCGCGTTTCGATCTCTTCCTGATTTTGCGATAAAACACGGGGGACGGTAAACGGCATGATCGGTTTCCGTCCCCCGGTATTATTCTTCTCCCCTGGTTTCTTATGACATCTCCCTCCGTTGACATAATCGTTCCGGTCTGGAATAACCCTTTTGAGACCCGTGCCTGCCTGGCGGCCATACTTGAGCATTCAGCGGATGCGCGGCTGATTATTGTCGATAACGGCAGCAGCCGCGAGACCGAGCTGATGCTGGAGGAATTCTCCGAGCCGCTCGGAGAGGCCGGCCTGTTTATCAAGTCCGAACGCAATATTGGACTGGTGCCGGCCATCAACATGGGACTGGCCCGTTCCGACAGCGATTTCGCCGTCATCGTGCGCCCGCATGTGACGGTTGGCAGGGGCTGGCTCACCGTGCTGCTTGACGATGCCGAAAAAGTCAACGCAGGAATACTGTCGCCGATGTTTACCGGCAAGAACGCTCCCGCAATTCCAGCGCTGGTTCCGGGCTGCTCGTTGATGGAAAGCTGCACGGTCTCGTTTTCGGTCCTGCTGCTGCGCGGCGAGATGCGGATCCTGACCGGCTGTTTTGATGAACAGCTGGATGGAGGAGAGTGGTGTCTCAGGGAATATGTGCGGCGAACTGCCGACAAGGGCTACCGGACCTTTATCACCAGCCGGTCGGTTGTGGCCTGCGGCGAAGCAGCTTCGTTCGGCTCAACCGTTCGCCGTACTGAAATGCTGAACAGCAGCCGCATCACGTATCTCTCCAGCTGGGGGCCTGCCCGCAATTATGTAGTATATTTCGGGAAGGAAGCTGAAGCCGGATCATTGAACGACACCGTGGAAGCGATTCTGGACGGCGCCCGCCAGGGACATCATTTCACCCTGATGCTGCACAGCCGCCAGTACTCGGATTTCCGGCGTATGGGGTGGAACGGACTGCATACCGGCATCGAACTTTGCTGCTTGTCGATGCTCTTTCCGCAAAGGGATTTGCTGAAGAGGCTGGCAGCGCTTTGCAAGGATCTGCCCGGCATGGTGGAGGTGCGCGGCTGTGAGCGAGTGACCTTCCCCGGAGCAAATAACGCGATTTCGATCGGAACGCTTTTGGGATCAATCTCGGAGCGAACTACAAACAAACAAATCCAACTCAAGGAGGCGCCGGAATGATACCGGAAATCAGTGCTCAATTGCAGGACCATCACAACATGGTTGAACGCATCGAGCGTGAAATGACTCCGGCGATTGCCGAGCTTGCCATTTTGCTGGTCGATACCTTCAGGCGCGGCGGAAAGTTGCTGGTGATGGGGAATGGAGGCTCGGCGGCTGATTCGCAACACTTTGTCGCTGAAATCGTCGGCCGCTTCAAGATGGAACGTTGCGGCCTGCCGGCCATCGCATTGTCCACGGATACTTCGATCCTGACCGCCATCGGCAACGACTACGGTTTCGATCTGGTGTTCCGGCGCCAGGTCGAGGCTCTGGCTGCGTCAGGTGACATGGTGATCGGCATATCGACCAGCGGCAATTCTGCCAACGTCAGGAACGCACTGGAACTGGCCCGTGAAAAGGGGTGCCGCACGGCCGGGCTGCTGGGAAAAGATGGCGGCGGCATCCGGGGGCTTTGCGACCTGTCACTGGTCGTGCCCAGCGATGATACTCCCCGCATTCAGGAAGGACATGGAATCATCATCCATATCGTCTGCGACCTGGTCGAAAAAGCGATGTTCGCTTAACGGGCAGAATTCGTGTGATCGGAGGAATAATGGATCGCAAAACGGTCGAATCGCTTTTTTCACATGCTGCGGAAATCCGCTGCCTGGTGGTTGGTGACCTGATGCTGGATGAATACCTGTGGGGCAAGGCCGAGCGCATATCTCCGGAGGCCCCGGTGCAGGTGGTCGATGTGCTGCGCGAGGAGCTGCGTCTGGGTGGAGCCGGCAACGTGGTGAACAACCTGGTGGCGCTGGGGGCGCAGGTGGCGGTTTGTTCGGTTATCGGCGATGATCAGAACGGCTGGTCGCTGCTGAAGGAGTTCGGCAGGCGGGATGTGGCCAGCGATGCCATCTTCCTCGACCCCGGCCGCCGTACCAGCCGCAAAACACGCGTGGTGGCGGCCAATCAGCAGATAGTGCGCATAGACCGCGAATCACGCGAGGCGTTACCGGCTGCTTTTGAAAAACAGATCTGTGATTGGGTCGCCGCACATATCAGGGAATTTCAGGTGATTGTGCTGTCGGATTATAGCAAGGGGGTGCTGACGCCGGCTGTGATCGCCGCGATCGTATCATTGGCAGCGGAAACCGGAATACCGGTGCTGGTGGATCCCAAGGGAAACGACTATATCCGTTACTGCGGTGCGACCCTGCTGACCCCCAATCGCAAGGAGGCCGAGGCGGCATCCGGCATAGCGATCCGGGATGCCGACTCGCTGACACGTGCAGCAAACGCGATCATGGATACAGCCGGACTCAGGCACCTTCTGATAACTCGTAGCGAAGAGGGGATGTCGCTCTTTTCGAAGGGGGAGGATGCGGTACATATTCCGACCGTTGCCCGTGAAGTGTTCGATGTCTCCGGCGCCGGGGACACTGTGCTGGCGGCGCTGGCGGTAGGCATCGCATCCGGTTGCGGGATGGTGGAGGCTGCGCGGCTTGCCAACGTTGCCGCCGGCATCGCCGTCGGCAAGCTTGGCACTTCGATCGTTACTCCACAGGAAATCATTGAAGTGGTGGCATTGAGCCACCATGACAGTGACTCAAAAATAAAGAGCCGGGACGTTCTGGCCCTGCTGATTGCCGCGGAGCAGGCCAAGGGGAAGCAGGTTGTCTTCACCAACGGCTGTTTTGACCTCTTGCATGCCGGTCATGTGAAGTACCTGCAAAAAGCCCGTGGCCTGGGTGACCTGCTGGTGCTGGGGCTCAACAGCGATGCTTCGGTACGACGTCTTAAAGGGGCGAAGCGTCCCCTGATCAACGAGGACGAACGTGCCCACATTCTGGCCGCGCTGTATTGCATCGATTATGTCACGATCTTTGACGAGGATACCCCGCTTGAGCTGATCAAGGCCCTGAAGCCGCTGATACTGGTCAAGGGAGGCGATTATTCGCTTGATGGCGTGGTGGGCAGGGATATTGTGGAGCAATACGGCGGCCGGGTGGAGCTGGTTTCGTTTGTTGACGGGAAATCCACCTCCAACATTATCGACAAGGTGCTGGAACGTTATTCGATGGAATAATCTCATCTGATTAATCTGGTTTTAGGGATTGTTTTCTGATATGAGAAGGCATTCCATGATTATTTGATATGCAACGGGAGCGGCCATGGCACAGAAAAGCGAACCACGCAGGGAACTCTGGATACTTGGTGTACGGCCCGGTGACGGGCGTGAAGCGATTCTTACGTCATACCTGGAAGCGGGCGGCTACAGTTGCCGGCTGGAGCAGTATGACAATATTGAACAGGGGCGCCCGTTGGGAATAGTGCTGGACATATCACCGTTCTCCGACGATGGCTGGGGTTTGCTGCTGAAGATAAAAGGCTCTCCGGCAACCCGTAACATCCCGGTGCTGCCGGTGTTTCTGAGCGAAATGGGCAAGGTCGGAGGAGTCTTTCCGGTGGCCGGTTTTTTCATGCTTCCGGTGGATGAACAGTACCTGCTGGAACGATTGGCGGTATATGGTTTGACCGAGGAGGCTGAAACCTGGGATCTGCAGGCGCTGGTGGTGTCCCGTGCCGGTGAGGAAAAGTTGTCCAAGGCGATTGAATCAATAGGATTCGAAGTCGTTAAGGGCTATACCGGCAAGGAAGCGTTGGCGCTAACCTCGATCCATCCCAAGTACATGGCCTTTTGCACCCATATGCTGCCGGATATGTCCGCTTTTGAACTGCTGGAAAAGTTCAGGCTATATCCCTACAGCAGCAACACGCCGATCTTCGTGTTGTTGAAAGATGAGATGAAGGAGGGTGAAAAACTCGCCATGAGTCGCGAGGTCGCTCACCTGGTAAGCAAGAAACAGCTTACCTGCGATGAGTTCCTGGCCCACCTGCGGCGGCGGGACTAAGCCGGATATTGCAATGACTGTTATAAAAACAGCCGCTGTCCCGATCGGGACAGCGGCTGTTTCAGTTCGTATTTCGCAGACCCGTTACAGCAAACCGTTCAGATCTTTTAGCTCCACGCTCGCTTTGGCACGCAGGTCCTTGGCCCATTGGCTGTAGCGTTCCTCGGATTTCTTGCGGTAGATCGCTTCCTCGATCTCGTTTTTGAGCCCCTCGAACGGTTTCAGTTTACCGCTGATACGCTCTTCAAGCTTGATGATGTGGAATCCGGCCGGGGTATATACCAGCTCGCTGACATCACCCGGCTTCATGGTCAAAATCGCATTGCCCAGTTCCGTCTGCATGTCGGCTTTCTTGAATGTTCCCAGGTCCCCGCCATCCTTGCGTGCGGCCGGATCCTCGGAATAACTTTTGGCCAGTTCGGCAAAATCCTTGCCGCTCTTGGCCTCGGCCAGCACCATCAGCGCGGTGGTCATGGTGCGCTTGATCTCGTCCGCCGGAGCTTTTTCGCTGGTCTTGAAGAAGATATGCCTTGCCCGGAAGGTCTCGTCCTCGGTGTATTTCGCGCTGTTGGCGTTATAGTATTCATGCATTTCGGTGTCACTGACATGAATCTTGGCACGGACCTCCATGCTGATCAGTTTCAGCTTTTCAATCTGTTCCTGCAGTTGGTTGCGATACTGGTCAAAGGATAGGCCCTGGTTGGCAAGAGCGGAAACCAGCGCTTCCTGGTTGGGCATGTTGTTCTGCTTCTTGACGTCTTCGATGGCCTGCCGGACCTCTTCCTCGGATACCTTTATGTTCAGCTCGCGGACCTTCTGCTCGACCAGCTTTTTTTCCACAAGCCGGTCGAGAACTGTACGTCTGATCTGGCTGCGTGCGGCACTGTCAATGGCCGACCGTTTTTCAGCCTCGTTGATTACCGGCTGGGCTTCGCGATTGATTTCGTACAGCGTGACGACTTCATCGTTTACTATTGCCGCTATTGCGTTAATCACGGCGGCCTTGGCATGACCGGTTGACAGAAGCAGCATTGTTACCAACATCAGGGGCAGGGCAAGATTCTTCATAGTATCATCCGTTCCATTTAAAAAACATGAGGGTGGGCTGGTGCCCACCCTCGCGGTTATGCTGCCTGTTCGACAACGAGATTACTTCTTTTCCGGCGCTGCGGCCGGCTTGGCTGCGTCTGCAGGTTTGTTTTCTTCCGGTTTGCCGCCCATCTCGTTCAAAACATCTTCCTTGACAGTGACCTTGGCGGTCTTCTTCAGCTCTTCCTTGATCTTCTGGAACACTTCCTGCTGCCTGGACGGCATGATTGCTCCCTTGATCTGCTCTTTCACCTCTTCGAGCGGACGGATGCCGGCGGGGCGTTTACCGGTCAGCTTGATGATGTGGAATCCGAAATCAGACTTGACCACATCCGATACCTGGCCTTCCTTGAGAGCCAAAGCTGCCTTTTCGAAGGCCGGCACCATGCTGCCCTTGCCGAACCACCCCAGATCGCCACCCTTGGCTGAAGAGGAATCAACCGAGCTCTTCTTGGCCAGTTCCTCGAAATTGCCGCCGGATTTTATCTGTGCCAGGATGTCCTTGGCTTCCTTCTCGGTCTTTACCAGGATATGGCTGGCCTTGATCTGCTCGCCGGTCTTGAACTTGTCCTTGTTCTGCTCGTAGAATTTTTTGAGGTCCTCGTCCGATACATTGGATTCGGTTTCGACCTTTTTCTTGAGGAACGCCTCGACGATCAGTCGTTTCTTGAGATCCTGGAGTTTTTCCTCGATTTCCGGCCCCTTGTCGATGCCATCTTTGGAAGCCTGCTGCAGGATCAGCTCGCGGATTACCATCGTGTCCAGCATCTCCTTGCGCCCCTGTGGGGTGTCGGCCATTGCCTTCAGGTATTCCGGCAGATTCTTGAGTTCACGCTCAAAGTCGCCGGTAGTGATGGTGCCGCCATTGACTTCGGCCATGACCTTGCCTGTTTTTTTGCCGGCCGAACCGGTTTCACCGGTAGGTGAGCCGCCTTTGCAGCCAAATAGTGCAACCGCGCAGAGGGCGGTGGTCAGCAGTTTCACGGTGGTAATCGTTTTCACGTAACGCTCCTTTTTTATTGCGATTAAGTATGATCAAAAACTTTAAAAAACTAGCATATAAAGGGTGGCTGATGCAAGATTATTCCGTCTTGTTGCTAAGCCGGGACCCCCGTCTGATGCTGCCGTCAGGCAGGGGGTTGCGGTGATTTTTCCGGCATCAGCCGTTTCAACACTTTTCCGGCGGTTTCTATGATCTCCTCGAAGGAAGTTCCCTTCAGCGCACAGACCAGTTTGTAGTCGGGAGTGAACTGGTAGTTCTTCGGCTCACTGCGCATCATGCCGATGATAGTGTCGGGAGAGGCCGGTGTGCGGGGGTGGAAGGAGATCACCACGGTTTTGCCGCTGTGGTCTATCTGGCGCACCAGCAGCTTCTTCAGCATCACTCGCAGCTTCATGATTTCGAACAGGTACGCGGTTGCCAGCGGATATTTGCCGAAGCGGTCGCTGACTTCGTTCTGCACATCCAGCACATCATCCTCGCATTCGGCCTGGGTCAGTTTTTTGTAGATCACCAGGCGCTGTCCGGCGTCCTTGACGTAAGCCTCGGGGATGAAGGCCGGCACCTTCAGGTTGATCTCCGGTTCGACATGCTCGATCATCTCCTCGCCACGCATGCGGCAGATGGTCTCTTCCAGCATCTGGTTGTAGAGTTCGAAGCCGATCTCGGTGACGGTGCCTGACTGGCGGTCGCCGAGCATGTCGCCGGCGCCGCGGATCTCCATGTCGTGGGTGGCGATGCGGAAGCCGGCGCCCAGTTCGGAGATGTCCTGCAGGATGCGCAGCCGTTCGCGGGCATCCGCGGATATGGCGCTTTCACCCGGAATCAGCAGATAGGTGTAGCCGCGCTGACTGGAACGCCCGACCCGGCCCCGCAGCTGGTAGAGCTGCGAAAGCCCGAACTTGTCGGCATGATCCACGATCAGCGTATTGGCGTTGGGGATGTCCAGGCCGGATTCGATGATCGTGGTGCAGAGCAGCAGGTTGGTGTCGCCATGCATGAAACCGAGCATGACTTTCTCCAGTTCGTGCTCCCCCATCTGGCCGTGGCCGACGGCGATCCTGGCTTCCGGCACCAGCTGGGCCAGCAGTTCGGCCCGCTTGGCAATGGTCTGGACCCGGTTGTGGACGAAGAAAATCTGACCTCCGCGTCGCAGTTCGCGCATGACCGCTTCGCGGATCAGCTCCTCGGAAAAACGGGATACAAAGGTCTTGACCGCCAGGCGGTCCACCGGCGGGGTGTCGATGATCGACAGGTCGCGAATGCCCATCATCGACATGTAAAGCGTGCGCGGGATCGGGGTGGCGGTCAGAGTCATGATGTCCACCACGGCCCGGAAAGCCTTGAGCCGCTCCTTGTCCTTGACCCCGAAGCGCTGCTCCTCGTCGATGATCAGCAGCCCCAGGTCCTTGAAGAGCACATCCTTCTGTAACAGCCGGTGGGTGCCGATGATGATGTCGATGTTGCCTTTCTTGAGTCGTTCCAGAATATCCTTCTGCTCCTTGGCGGTGCGAAAACGGGAGATGACCTCGACCGTGACCGGGTACTCCTTGAGACGTTCATGGAAGGTTTCGTAGTGCTGCTGGGCCAGGATCGTGGTCGGAACCAGGATACCGACCTGTTTGCCGTCCAGAGCGGCCTTGAAGGCTCCCCTCAAGGCGACCTCGGTCTTGCCGTAGCCGACATCGCCGCACACCAGCCTGTCCATCGGTTTTGAATTCTGCATGTCGGCCAGCACATCCTGGATTGCCGATAGCTGATCCGGCGTTTCCTCCCAGGCGAAGGAAGCCTCGAATTCCCGGTACATCTCATCCGGCGGTGAAAAGGCGAAGCCTTCGCAGATCTGGCGCTTGGCGTAGATTTCCAGCAGCTCGCCTGCCAACTCCTCGATGTTCTTGCGGGCCTTGCCCTTGGATTTTTCCCAGCTGACTCCACCCAGTTTGTCCAGCGAAGGCTGCGAGCCTTCCGGACCAATATAACGCTGCACCAGTCCCAGACGGTCAACCGGCAGGTAGAGCTTGTCGGAACCGGCGTATTCCAGCAACAGGAAGTCGCCGCCGACACCGCCGGCGCTGATGTGCTGCAAGCCGCGGTACAGGCCGATGCCGTGGTCGATATGCACCATGTGGTCGCCCGGCTTGAGCTCGGCCAGAGAAGACAGGATCTGCTTCTTGCGAACCTCGGATACGCCGCGTCGCCTGACACGCTTGCCGAAAAGTTCTTCTTCTGCGATCAGAACCAGTTGTGAGGACGGGAGCCTGAACCCGCGCGAAATTTCGCCCAGCAATAGTGCGACGGAGTTGTGGCGGGTTGTAGCCAGCTCTTCGTCAAAACCGGATTCGCTGATGCCGCAGTTTATCCCATAGGGTATCAGCAGCTGTTTCAGGCGGTCCGCCTGGGGCAGCTGGTGACAGGCCACCAGCACGCGCCAGCCCCGGTCGAGCCATTCGCGCAACATGCCGGCCAGTGGTGCCAGGGCATGGCTGCTCTCCTTGGATACGTTTACCCGCAGATCGCTGTTGTCCTGGCAGGGGATGCTGACCGTGGCCGCTACGGAATTTGTTTCGAGATGCAGTCCGGAAAGTTCGATGCGGCTGCGTCCGTTGATCTGGGAATCGAGCTCGGTTTCGGAGAGATACAGCTGTTCGGCCGGGGAATGGGCAAAGCCGGCGGCCTGCGCCTTGGACGCACCGGAGGAGACCTCTTCGCTGAAACTCAGGCAAGCGGAGCGAATCGACTCCGGGTCCAGCAGGATCAGCGGAATTCCGGGCGCATGGTCAAAGATCGTTTCCAGACCGGGATGCAGCAATGGCTGCAGAAAATCGACACCCTGGAAGTAGACCGCGTTCTGCAGGTCCTCGAGTATCAGCCGGCGTCGATTGGCCGGTATGTCCAGGCTGTCGCAGAGCTGTTTCAGGCGCGGTGCGATGTTCTCCAGTACCGGGTCCGTCAGCAGCAGTTCCCTTGATGGGAGCAGGACCAGCTCTTCCACCGCTTGCAGGGAGCGTTGCGTCAGCGGGTCGAAGGCGCGGATGGTTTCGGCGGTGTCTCCGAAGAACTCGATTCTGACCGGGGTCGGCATGTTGGGTGGAAAAATATCCAGAATGCCGCCCCGCACAGCAAAGGTACCGCGATCCTCGACCAGCGGCACATTGGCGTAACCCATCCTGACAAGTTTTGCCAGCAGCTCGTCCCGTTCGAATTCTTCTCCGGCCACCAGATAGCAGGACGAACCGTTCAGGGCCGCAACGGGCAGAACCCGCTGCAGAGCTGCCGCCACCGGGACTACCGTTACCCTTGCAAGACCGTTCTGCAACCGGAACAGCGTGTCCAGTCTGGCGCCGGAAATGTCGGGGTGTGGCGATGATGCCGAGAAAGGGGCCGCGTCCCAGGCCGGAAAAAGAAGCGGCTGTGCCTCCCCTCCCGAAAAAAACGCCAGCTCGCGGCAGAATTCTTCCGCTGTCTCCTGGCCGGCCGTTATCACCAGCACCCGGTCGAGGCCGTTACGCAACAATTCCGCCACTGTCAGAGCCGGTGACGAACCTTTCAGGCCTGGCAGGGCGATGCGTTGTTCTCCGCGCCTGATCGCGGCGACAATGTCGATTATTTGTGGAATTAGGGGCGTCATGGTGGTCTTTGTCAGCATCAATTACGCAGGTCGGTTGCAGTGTTGTTAATGGGGAAACTCGTGAGTAGGGGCATTTGCATCAATGTTTCCGCAGGCCGGCCTTGAGCTTGGGTTTGCCGTCTTCGATGACGACCCTGAACGTGAAATTTTCAGTGCCCAGTTTGGCCGCCAGGACCGGCCTCTGTTTTTCAATGGTTGCGGCAACCAGGTCGCGGGTTATTTTATCGACCGACAGGTTGCAAGCCTTTCTGGCTTCACGAAACTCATGGACGATGCGGTCCAGATCATTTGCTGTGTTGGCGGCGCCGGTTTCCTGAGGATTTTTTCCCGGCTTGCTCCGCTGGCGCAAATGGAGGTCGCTGATGAAACGGTCACGGGAATATCGCCCCTCTTCCATTAACTTGAGGATTCTGTTCCAATGTTCGCGATAGGTGTTGAGGCGGGCCACCAGCATGTTGAAGCGATGTTTATGCATGGTATTATTGATTGGCACCCCGGTATAGCGGCGAACCATCTTTTCGACTTCGGAAAGCAGCGGCAGCGGTTCACGTTTTTCAAGGCCGATGAAGTACTGTTCGTACTTTAAAATCAGTTCGCCCAGCTGCTGGTCAAGTTTTGCAATGTCATCGGCTATTGCCATGTGGAAACCTTTTCAGGTGGTGCGTCAAAAACGGCATTCTACTATATCGGAACGGCCGGATAAGTAAAGATTAAAGATGGCATTTGTGTCTGTCCATATTTGGCGCTAATAACTTGACGCTAAAAGCTTTATCAAATAATATGCGACACTTGCAAATGCAGCCAGCTCCGGTAGTGTGATGGCGCTGGATCTGTTAATATTCTTTTAATATGGAGCTGCAATTTATGAAACCATGTGCCGCCGTTGTACTTGCCGCCGGGAAGGGCACCCGCATGAAGTCAGGTGTTATCAAGGTGCTGCATCAGGTTGTGGGCTTGCCGATGCTTTCCTGGCCGGTTTCGGCTGCCCGCGAAGCCGGGGCTACGCCGATTGTGCTGGTGATCGGCCATCAGGCCAATGCGGTACAGGGATTGTTTCGCGGGGATGGCGGTGTCCTCTGCGCCATGCAGGAACAACAGCTCGGCACCGGTCACGCGGTGGCCTGCGCCCTGGATGCACTGTCGGGTTTCAGAGGGACTGTGCTGATCCTGTGCGGAGACACCCCGCTGCTGTGTCCGGAGACTTTGAGTGAGCTGCTTGAGTTCCATGCTGACCATGCGGCCGTTGTGACGGTGTTGACGGCGGTGATGGACGACCCCCACGGTTATGGCCGGGTGGTTCGTGACGAAGACGGCAGGGTGATGCGCATCGTTGAACAGAAGGACGCCGACCCGGAAGAACAGGATATTCGTGAGATCAACAGTGGCATCTACTGCATGGAGTCGGATTTCCTGTTTGAGAATATCCGCTCAATAGGCAACAATAATGCACAACAGGAATACTATCTGACCGATCTGGTGGCGATTGCCGTCCGCAAGGGGTTGACATGCCTGGCGATGCCGGCCGCTGACGCCGCCGAAATCATGGGTATCAACGACCGCGTCCAGCTGGCCGAGGCGGCTCGCATACTGCGGCGGCGAATAAATCGTGAACTGATGCTCTCCGGAGTGACGCTGGTTGATCCCGAGCAGACCTATATCGACCAGGGAGTCAGTATCGGCGCTGATACGGTTATTCATCCGAACTGCCATATCGGCGGTGGGACCGTGATCGGCCGCGGCTGCGAAATCGAACCGGGGGTCAGCATCTCCGGTTGTAGTATCGGTGACGGTTGCCATATCAAGGCCGGTTCCGTGCTGGAAGGGTCGGAGTTGCGTGAAGATGTCGCAGTCGGCCCGATGGCGCATCTGCGTCCGGGTACGGTGCTGCACAACCACGTCAAGATCGGAAATTTCGTCGAAACCAAAAAAGCGGTGATGGGTGAGGGATCCAAGGCTTCACACCTGACCTATCTGGGAGATGCCGAGATCGGTCGTGATGTCAATATCGGCTGTGGAACAATCACCTGTAACTATGACGGTGTCAATAAGCACCGCACGGTTATCGGGGACGGAGTTTTCATCGGCAGCGATGTGCAGCTGGTGGCGCCGGTCACGGTTGGGCGAAATTCACTGGTGGCGGCCGGCACAACAGTAACAATCGACGTGGAGCCGGATTCACTGGCGATTGCCCGCGTCCCTCAGGTCAACAAGGTCGGCTGGCGCTTGAAGAAGAAATAGCCGTCAAATGAACGCAGTCGGGAAGATTACCATGCCAGACATGCCCCGGGATACAAGCACAACTGAAAGCATCCTGCTTATCGAAGATGACGCCGGCTTTGCCGAGCTGATGTCCGCAACCCTGGCGGAAGCGGGGCATACCTGCCACTGTTTTGCCCGTGGCGACACGGCTTTTGACTGGCTGGCGTCAAATTCGGTCTCGTTGATCATCCTTGATTACTCGCTTCCGGATATGACCGGGGCCGCATTTGTGGACAGGATGCGGGAAATCGGACTGTCGATCCCATTTGTGATGGTCACCGGACGTGATGATGCCCTGCTGGCGGTCGAGATGATGAAAACCGGCGCCTGTGATTTCATGATCAAGGACACCACCTTTCTGGACAGGTTGCCGGCGGTGATTGCGCGTGCCCTGCACGAGGTGGGAACCAGGCGGAAGCTGGAAAAAGCCGAGATGTGCCTGCGGCTCAGCGAGGCGCGGCTGGCCCGGGCCCAGAAAATCGCGCGCATGGGCAGTTGGGAGTGGAATATTGTCAGCGGCGAGATTTACTGGTCGGACGAGCTGTACAATATCTTCGGACTGAAGCCCGGAGAGCCGCGTGAAATCAGTATGGAGTGGATTTACTCCGTCGTCAGCCCGTTGGACCTGCCGGCATTCAAAAAGGCGATGCTCAATTCGGTTAAAACCTGCCAGTCCCTCAACATCAACTACCGCATTATCAGCAAGGACTACGGCGAGATTGTAGTCAGCAGCCAGGGAGAAGTGGAGTGCGATGAGTCCGGCCGCGCCTGCCTGCTGTCCGGAACCACGCTTGATATAACCGCCCGCATCCGCGCCGAGAGTGAAATCCAGCAGCTGATCAATTACGACACCCTGACCGGGCTTCCCAACCGCAGCCTGTTGCATGATCGTCTTCATCTGGCAATCGCCCAGGCAGCCCGTGAAAAAAACCTTTTGGGGGTGCTGATACTGGACCTGGACCGTTTCAAGGGGATCAATGACGCCCTGGGACACCGTGCCGGCGACAAGCTGCTCAAGTTGGTTGCCAACCGTCTTGGAGCTTGTGTCCGCGAGACCGATACCCTGGCGCGGCTTGGAGGGGATGAGTTCGTCGCCATTTTGGTGGGAGTCTCACATGCGGAGGGGATTACCAAGGTCGCTAAAAAGATTCTGACGATCGTTTCTGAACCGGTCTATATCGAGGGGCACGAGATCTACTCCACCTGCAGCATCGGCATCGCGGTCTATCCCATGGATGGTGAGGACAGCCATACCCTGTTGAAACATGCCGACCTGGCCATGTACCAGGCCAAGGAGCAGGACCGTAACAACTTCCAGTTTTTTTCGCGCGACATGAATATCAAGGTGCTGGAGCGGATGATGCTGGAAAACTCGATGCGCAAGGCCCTGGAGCGTGAAGAGTTCTTTCTGGTCTACCAGCCGCAGGTGGACAGCCGCAGCGGGAGGATTACCGGTATGGAGGCGCTGCTGCGCTGGCAGCATCCTGACCTGGGCCTGCTGTCGCCGGACAAGTTCATCTATCTGGCGGAGGAGAACAATTTTATCATTCCGCTGGGAGAGTGGGTGCTTCGCACCGCTTGCCGCCAGAACAAGGCCTGGCAGAACCAGGGGCTGCCGTCCGTTCGGGTCGCGGTGAATCTCTCCGCAAAACAGTTCGGCCAGTACCATCTTGACCAAGTCATTGCCTCAACGCTGATGGAAACTGGTCTGGAGCCGGAATACCTGGAGCTGGAGATCACTGAAAGCACGATCATGAAGGATGCGGAACAAAATACGGTGATCCTGCAAAAACTCAAGGACATGGGTGTCTCCCTGGCTATTGACGACTTTGGGACCGGCTATTCGTCGCTCTCCTACCTCAAGCATTTTCCGATCAGCCGCTTGAAGATCGACCGTTCTTTTGTCAGGGACATCACCACCAACACCGATGACGCCGCCATTGCCGAGATCATCATCGACATCGCCCGCTCGCTCAAGCTGAATGTAATTGCCGAAGGGGTCGAGACCCGCGCCCAGATGCAGTTTCTCTCGTTCAACAACTGCGTCGAGATGCAGGGATACCTCTTCAGCCGTCCGGTCCGCGCCGATGAATTTGCCAAGCAGCTTAAAAACGGTCTGAAATACTGACGGCGAATGCTGATACCCTTCCTGTTTGCATCTGTTTTGGCGCATAAAAACATGATCACTCCCAAAATCTGAAACAACCCCATGCCCCCTTTTCTCCTGATAAACCCGCTCTCCGGCTCCTATTCAGAGGCGCTGCGCAACAAACTTTTGATACAGCTGGAATCCGTCGGCATCACTCCTGAGGTGATGACCGTTACCGGCCCGGAAGACGCCCGGCAGGTTTGCGCGCTGATCGAGGACTCCGTTGAAAATCCGCTGGTGCTGGTTGCCGGGGGGGACGGAACCATAAATGCCGTTATCAATGCGCTTGCGCCGGGGCGCAGCACTCTCGGGATACTTCCGGTGGGAACGGCAAACGTGCTGGCCCACGAACTGGGAATTGGCAGCGTGGAGGCTGCCATTGAGTGCATTGCCGCCGGCAAGAGCCGGCCGCTGGCGGTCGGTCTGCTGGAAAATGACGCCGGGCTCAGCCGGCGCTTTGTGTTGATGGCCGGTATCGGGCTGGACGGCGGCATCGTCCATGGAGTGCGTCCCCTGGAAAAGCGTTTCCTGAAGAAAGGGGCCTATCTGCTCTCGGCGTTGCGCATCCTGCTGAAATGGCCGCGTGGCAGGTTTTTAGTTGTCGCGGATGGGTGCCGGCTTGAGTGCCACTCGGTGATAATTTGCAATGGCGCCCGCTACGGCGGTAATCTGGAGCTGGTTCCCGAAGCCGATATTTCCGAGCCTTTGCTGGATCTTTTCTGCATTACCTCCGAAAGCCGCCGTTCCTATCTTGGAATTATCGCCTCGGTATTATCGGGACGCTCCGGTGAAAGAAATGATGTGAAGCGGTTGCGTGCCTCGCGGATAACTGTCGGTAGTGACAGGCCGATTCAGCTGGACGGTGACGGCTGCGGCCTAGCGCCGGTAAAAATCGGAGTGCTGGCAAATTTCGCCGGAATTCTTACCCCCTGAAGCCCCCCTCCCGGAACCCTGTTCAAGCCCTTTCCGCCTTTTCAACACAATTTGCTCCGAAACTGCACCGGGTGAATCCGAATCTGTATTGTTGACATTATTTTGAACTAATGTTATGAACGTTTTATTGAGATAGTCCAATTATATTTCGGTGTAACTAAATTGCGTCCCGTGTGACTGTCCTTGCCGCTGCCAGCGGGTAAGACGTCTGATCAGAATTAACCGCCGTTGTCCACCTGGCGGTCCTGCCGGGTTTTTCAAGAAAAGAAGCCCCAGTATCCATTCCTCCGATTGTTTTGGAATCTTTTCGGGTTTCTGCGTCATCACATCGCTTCCATATTCGCCTTGCAGCGCGTTAAGAAAATAGCCTGCATTTCGAGTGGACATAACATGGCAAATTTAACAGGAGGTTGAACATATGAAACTTCAAGGCAGATGTTTGGTAATACTGCGGGTGTTGTGTATGTCGGTAATAATCGCGCTGGTTGGCGCCGGTTGCCTGTTCGCGATGGAAAAAGGAGCTGGAAAATCCACCGCGAAACCTGATCCGCAATCTGCGGATCTTTATTCCTCCGAACCGGCGCAACTGACCCCGGTGCAGTGCGGCCAGTGCCACAGCTCGCTTTATGCAGATATCAAGGCCGCCGGAGGGCGTCATAAGTTTGAGTGTCAAAAATGCCACAAGAGTTTTCATGCCTATAGCCCGGTGAAAAACAACTGGCCGGAACTGATGCCCAAATGCCGGGATTGCCATCTCTTGCCGCACGGTGAAAAGATTACCGATTGTTCCTCCTGCCACAATAATCCCCATGCCGCGACCAGAATCCCGATGTCAACCACCCTGGTAAAATCATGCGCGGCCTGCCACGGCGGTCCTTTTGATCAGCTGCAGAAATTCCCCAGCAAGCATACCAAGTTGACATGCGACAATTGCCACACCTCGCATGCCTATGTTCCGGCATGTAGCGCCTGCCACAAAGCGCATTTTGTAGGGCAGGAGTTCAAAACCTGCAACAGCGAATGCCATCCCGTGCACCAACCGCGCAATATCAGCTATAAAAAAGATGCGGATGCACGCACCTGCGGCGCTTGTCACGGAAAAGTGTTTGCAACATGGAGCAAATCACCGAGCAAGCATTCCAAGGTCAATTGTGCCAGCTGCCACAGCAAACATGGTTATAGTCCGGAATGCAGTGTCTGCCATGTGGGGCCGCACAGCAAGCAGCTGCATGAAAGATTCCCGAAATGTCTGACTTGTCACCAGAATCCGCACGATCTGCCGATCAAGCAGCACAGCAAGTAATGTTAAGCGGAGAAGTATCCACTTAAAAGGAGAAACCCTGTTCGTGCCTGGTTGCCGTCGTTATTTAATGATATTTATCTTCGGATTGCTGCTTCTTCCGCCGATGACGAGTCGGGCCGCTGATCTTCTGGTAACTTCTGAGACGATCTTGCGCGGCTTTGACCGTCAGGTGGAGAATGGCAAAAAACTCAGCGCCGTACCGGCGTATGAGTATCTGCAGATTGATTATCGCAATATCGGCGTTTCCGGCCTGTCCCTGCACGCCAACGGTTGGGGCAGGGGCAACCTGGGCGATAAATTCAACAGTGACGACACTGCCGGCCAGCTCCTGCATGCATATCTTCAATATATTCCAGCAAGCCGCGACTACCTCTTGCGTGCCGGGCGGCAGTACATTTTCGAAGGGGTGGCGCGCGACAGCCTGGACGGAATTTACGGCAAGGCATACCTGACTCCGGCCGTATCGCTGTCAATGTTCGCTGGTTCGCCGGTTGCCCTTGATACATCAAATGGTCGCCAGGGTGACTTAATGTTCGGAGGTAAACTCACCTACTCCAAGCCCGGACGTTATGATGCGGGCATTTCGCACAAATACATATCCGACAATGGTTCCCGTCATGAAGAGAGCCTCGGAACCGATGTCATGCTGCAGCTGCCGGGAAATGTATCCCTGCTGGGGCATTCCGCATTAAATCTGATGACAAGCGACTGGCGGGAACATTCCTACGAGCTGCGATTGCCTTTGAAACAATTCGAATTCCGGCCCTTTTTGCAGTATTACCGTTACGAGGATTATTTCAGCAAACGCAGCAACAGCGCCACCCCATTTCGTTTCCTGCAGGGAACCGATAATGTTTTGACTGTGGCTGGCACAGAGGCGTTCTGGTATCCCTCCGAGCATGCGGAGTGTGTGTTGAAATTTAAAAACTACGAATATGATCAGCGCTTCGGCGGTTCCCAGTTGTACACGCTCCTGGCTATCTGGAAGTGGAAGATACTCTCGGAGGTCGGAGCGGAGTTTGGCCGCATGCAGGGGAGCGATTCCGAAAACAGGTATTACCAGGGGCGGGGATATTTTTATTGGAATATTTCACCCGGTTTTGTAACCGGTGACGTAATGTATGTAAACTATGATGAAGCGATCTACACCAAAAACAGTTCCCTGTTTACTTCTGTAGGTGGTGGAGTCAAGTTTTTAAAGGATACGCTCAGTGTCAAGCTGTCGTTCGACTACAGCAACGATCCCTATTTCGACCGGGATTACCGTTGGATGCTGAAGCTGAACTATCTGCTGGATAAAACATTTTTCGGCGCTGTCCGGAAAAATTGAAAATTATCTGCTAGAGATACAGATGGAGAACCTGCTTGAAATTCATTAGGCATACAGTCTTATTAGCGGCGGTATTATTGCCGGTGCTGCTGGTCTCATGCGCGGTGCAACGCGGATACCGGTTGCCTGAAACTCATCCAGTTATTCATGAACTGGGGGAGAGAAGGGAGTTCTGCACCAAATGCCATGGGTTCAATAAGGA
>Ga0154448_1018_pt2 | contig 58740 bp, 63 predicted proteins | sample RifGroC2_FD_105641 | JGI IMG/M metagenome (GOLD analysis project Ga0154448, IMG submission 105641) | Geobacteraceae bacterium GWC2_55_20
TTCGACGGCGTCCTGGCCCATCATGGCGCACCCTTCCCGATCCCGGAGGCGATCGACTGGTTGAAACAGTGCGAAGCGGTTTTCGGCGGCAAGATGATCTTCATCCTCTCCAACAAGCCGACCGAAGGGCGCCGGCAATGGTTTGCCGAGCATTTCCCCACTTTCCGCTTCATCTCCGGAGTCCGCAAGAAGCCCTATCCGGACGGGCTTGAAAAAACGGCCAAACTGGCCGGAGTCCCGCTCCCCTCGATCCTGATGGTTGACGACCGCCTGCTGACCGGTTGTCTGGCAGCGCTGGTGGCCGGAGCCCGCCCCTGCTACATCCGCTCCCCCTACTACTCCTACAGCCACCGCCCGGTGGCCGAGCTGTTCTTCATGACGCTACGGAAGATCGAACGGGTTTTGTTGATGGTTTGGCGGTGACGGGCTTAGAGTTGTACAAACATCCAGGCGCTGGAAGAAATTCCACGGAATGAATTGATATGAACGGGATTTCTTGAAATTGGTAATCAGAAATCCAGCGGACTCTTTGCTTCGGCAGATTCAAGCTCGAAGTCCAACAGCCAGTGGTGGTTTGGTGTAACACATCTCCACCCAGAATAACACCAATTCGGGAGCCAGCTTGGCAACAAAAATATCACAGAGCATTAAAGTAGCATTCGTTGCGATCATTACAATTGTGGTCTTCGTGCCGATGTTGCTCAATAAAACCGATGGTGCCGACTTTTACAAGTATTACATTTGGGCAATGTCGTTCAATCAAAGCAACATATTTTGTAATGAAGGGCACATCCTCTCCCCTCAAGGTGTCCCGTTATCCCAGTGGTCTTTCGGCCCCGGCCTCATCTTCTCTTTAGGCGGTCTTTTCAGCTCTTTTACACCTGAACACGCGGTCTTTGTCGGGTGGCTGTTTACTGTTGTTTTCTGGGTTTCATATACAGGCATCCTACTCCATGCAACAAAAAACAATCTATCTCTGACGCTGTTTGGTGTTTGCATTACCTTCATAGGTACGCCACTCGGGTATTACTCGTCTGCATACGCATCGGAATCATTGTCTTATACCTGTCTTTCCGTATTGATTTACTGGATACTCAGTCGCAACAGGTTTGGTCTGTTCGATTATTTGGTTGTAGGAATCTGGGCTTCCCTGCTTGTTGCCATTAGAAGTCAATTAGCTCTCTATGTAGTGCCCGTATATCTTGTAATTCTCTTCAGAATCTGGAACGAGGTCAGAGCCGGCAATGCTTCAATACAGCGTTCCTCCCTGCATCTGCTGATTTTTCATGTTCCTGTTTTATTGGCGATATCTGCAACACTAACAGTAAATTATTGGATGACAGGCTCCTATCTTACGTCTGTTTATGAATTTGGGTTTGGTGATTTCAAAAGTATCGACTTTCTGCATCCGGAACTTTCGGCCGTTCTTATCCACCCTTGGCACGGCTTATTTGTCTATCATCCACTTTATCTGCTATGTTTCGCGTCACTGGTTGTTGTGATATTTAAACATCGTAACAGCCTGCAATCATTGCTGCTTGTTGTGGCAGCGATTGTAATAATGTTGCATATTTACCTGCACGCCTCATGGTATGCCTGGTGGCTTGGTCTGGACAGTTTCGGTATGCGGGGACTGAGTATCTGCGGGATTGTGCTGGTGCCAGTATTGATTAAACTCTTGTCGGAGAGGGAGGATCAAGGAAAGTCAAATAGTGTGTGGATCATATTGATATTATTTACCAATATCTGGTCATTTGTTCTTCTGACACATGGTACTACACAATATTATACTTACAAACTGCTTGCCAGCGGAATCCGTTCTGCAATCGACAATCTGATAGATTTAGGCTTCATTATATTGCCGGCTTTGGTATTTGTTGTTGGAGTTGTTGGAGTCCTGTTATTTGGTAAGCATCACTCCTTATTATCCTTCAAGAATCTCGTGATTACTGTATTGCTTCTGATTGTTGTCCACTATCAGGACACTCAACTGTTCTACGAACGGTTTGGAATGTCGGCAATTTCTCTGGTATCTCTGGTGGTTACGATCTTGATACTTATCAGGTACCATGCTGTTGTTGAAGTATATCAGAAGCATTCCATTATACTTGCCAGGACCCTATTGATTTCATCAGTCTTAAGTTATGTAGCCATGACAGTAATGTTTACCAATTTGGCCGTTACTACCAACCAAATAATAAACGCCAAACTTCCACCACCTCCTACATCCATACATGTAAGTACTGTTGATACGGATGAAGTCAGATTGACCTATCTGGAATACATGAGTGTACCAGGCTTTATCGATAAGAAAGCCAATTTATCTAAGTACGTTGATTATCTTGTTACAAAAGATGAAGCAACGCGACTGAGATAAAAAGTGCCTGCGAGAGGTCATCTATAGGGTCACCCATTAAGAGGCTGCTGTCTTCCAAGTTGACAAGTTGGAAGCCAAGGGTGGTTTGTGGAGTGATGGCAAGGCGGTGATCAGTGTGTTGACTGTGTATGAGTTAACAGCTGGGATGCGTGATGCGGAGAAGGTTGTGACGCATAATTTCATAGAGGCCTGCGCTGTTGAACCAATTACTCCAGAAATTGCAATTAAGGGTGGGGAGTTGTATCGAAAGTATCGCGCTAAGGGAGTTACGCTTACTTCACTTGACTGCCTGATCGCAGCAACTGCACTTGTTAAGGGATATAAGGTAGCTACCAGAAACGTGAAACATTATCCGGAAAAGGGATTATTGTTTTCCACTACCCCCTCGAAGGCGTAACAGTCCTTGATACAAGACAAAAGTAAAAAGCGAGGGGCCAATCGGGGTAAGGGGGAGCTTTTCTGTCCCTCTCCCCACACCACCCGGGGATTCACGGGTGCCGGAAAAGGAAATTGGTGAAGCATGTTGATCAGATTCTATCAAATTCTTCCGGTTCTACCGCGGGAACCTTGGCTAATGCGGCGCGGAACTTGTCAACAGAGCCACGTGCAGCACGACCGGCAAGATATGTTTCTGTCGTAAGGGCGGAGAGTTTTTCGGCCACCGCAGAGGCAATGAACTGATTTAGAGAGATATGATCCTCACTGGCAACTTCTCGGGCCATTTTATGGATCGAATCGGGAAGACGGACGCTGATTGCGCTCATGGCTGTACCTCCAGGGATGCAAGAAAATCACGCGGGGTCAACACTGCTATGCCAAACCGCGCGGCGTGTTTAAAGTCGGCTACGTTCCAGGTGACAATAGCCGCATTTGCTTTGACAGCAAGCTCCAGAACAAAATCGTCATCCGGATCTTTCAACACAGGCCGCCAAAGGTAGAAGATTTTATTCAGCACTGCTCTTGAACAGAGAAAATCTATGATATCATCAATCTCTTCACCCGATAGTGAAGTAATGCCACGCTTTAGAACCGCCTCGTATTCCGAGACTAGCGGAGTCGATACATGCAGGGTGAAAATACCATGTTCCACCAACGAAAGCATACGGAATGAAGCGCCACGCGACGATTTGAGCGCGGCTACGAGAACATTTGTATCCATAACGATATCGAAGCTCATAGTGGTAGTATAGGTGATACCAAGTACATGTCAAGGTAAGAAAAGAAGCGGTTCTCCATTTTCCATTTTAAAGAGCAGAAATCGAAGTTCCAATCTCTTTGCCTCCTGAATTCCAGTTCATTCGCAAGTCACGCCCCGGAACCTGATGTTGCAGGACCGGGCTGCACCGGCCACGCAGGGAAACCGGTTGACCCGGCTGTACACAAACAGCTAGAATACAAAATTTTTAACGCTACAAACCGTTCCAGCCTGCAAACCGCTGACAGCATTCGAAGTTTTTACGTCATTCTATTTCAGCAGGGAGGTGCTACATGAAGAGATGTCTGGCAGTTTTTGTCGCAATGTGCCTGGTTTGGACAGCCGGGACTGTTTCGGCTTCATCGCTGGCTTATCAGCCGGAAAGCCTGTCCCTGACGATACCAGCCGGAGCCGAGCAGCAGGCATTTATAAAGGTCGGGGTTGAAGACGGCAGTTCACCGACCTACTTCCTGTTTTTCATGGACAGGCTCGTCAACGCCAACCTGCCGGCCGAGTGGCTGTCAGTTTCGCCGGCCAGCGCGTTCCTGTTCGGCAGTTCCAGCGCCGCTTCGCTGCTGACAATTCGTGTTCCCGACGGGACGTCAACCGGTGTCTACTCCGCTTACATGCTGTCGCGGGCCATGGCTGCTCACGACGTCGCCCAGCCGGGCAACGGTATCCGGATAGATGTGACCGTACCTTCTCAATGCAGCGGCATTCCGGTCGTCACGCTTGATTCGCTACAGCCTTTGATCATTTGGCCACCGGATCACAGCATGACCCAGGTGGTCGTTACCGGTACGGTTCAGATGCCGGCCGGATGCACGGTCGCCGAGGCCGGCTACGCAATTGAGGATGAATACCGCATGATCTCCGGCATCGGCAAGATAAGGATTGATACGGGTGGAAATTTCACCGTCGCGCTTCCGGTTGAAGCCATGCGCCACGGCCAGGACAAGGACGGGCGGCATTACACAATCACGGTTTATGCAAGGAACGAGGCCGGGAGCGGCTCATCCATCACCCGTACAGTTGTGGTTCCCCACGACCATTCAGACAAATGAGCTGCAAGCAAATACTTTGTGCAGAATGAATACGCCTTTACAAAGTGGAGCATACAGGGTCAAACATATAAGATTTACAGCCAACAGGAGAATTTAACATGCACGGACGCATTTTCCGCTCGTTTCCAATCGGACCGTTTACCATCATCCCCGAAGGTGAAACCTCAACCAGCGGAATTCCGGTCATACTGGGCAGAAAGGGCGCCTTCGGCTCAGGGGAGCATGAGACAACCGTCGCCTGCCTGGAGGAGCTTTCAATGCTGGCCGGGATTTCCGGCGCCACCGTCCTGGATCTCGGCAGCGGCACCGGTATCCTCGCCATTGCAGCGGCCAGGCTGGGCGCCTCGCGTGTCGTCGCGCTCGACAACGACTTGCAAGCGACCGTCTCCTGCGCCGATAACGTAAGTCTGAATGATCTGGACGGGCGGGTCGTCAGCATCTGTGGTGAACTCGCCTGCCTTACCGACGATTCTTTCGACCTTGTTCTTGCCAATGGCTACGCTGATATGCTCCTGGCTCTTGCCGCAGACATGGTCAGTATTACCCGCCCCGGAGGCACCCTGATTCTCTCGGGAATCCCCATTCAGGACAAGTTCGAGGTAAAACAGGCATTCGAGCGCCGAGGCTGCATACTCAGTGACAGCCGAATCGGTGAGGAGTATGTTACATACGTCATGGAACAGCGGGGCATAACGTCAGAATCAAACAATTAACGGTAATTTTAAGTGTTTTAAAATATCAGAAAAAGGCAAGAGTTCCAGGGCCTCACCTGACAACAGCGGACACGACCGGAGTTAAAAATGATCAAATCAACCATCGTTGTTTCAATCATATTCTTGACTTTATTAACTTCACCGGAAAGTCACGCCCAGGAACCTGAAGCTGTCAAATCCGCCAGTGCCGATAAAAACCAGGCTGCCTTTCAAGCCGGTGGGCATGCCTCCGCCAGAACACCCGACCGAGGCACCGCCGGGATCCCCCTTGCCAACCTGTTTCCAACCCGCGAGCCCGCAGTCCGTGACAAAATCAATCCCGTAGTCGCACCACCTCCCACCATCCCCCGCCAGGAAAGCTCCGGATTGCAGCACGAGTTTCATGGCGAGTTCACTACTTCCTTCAGCAATAGCAACGGAGTTCCCAATTAAAATAGTAAATCCGGCCGCACTTTCCGGGGTTCGTGTCTGAAAGGTTTTAGTCATTATGGCAGGATATACTGGAGACAGGATCATAACCATCCCATCATGAGAGAATTGCCGCGGGGTGGAATTACGGGTAGGGTGGAGGACAGGTTTCACCCTGCCCTCCCTCATTACTCCGGAGTAATATTATTTTGTTAAAGTTTCCCGTCCCAGCTTATTCGGCTCTATTCCTTTTCCCACGATTTTACCTTTTGTATCGAAACCGTACGGAATCATCTCCACTAACGGCGGTTTTGGCTTGACGGTCAGCTTTATTCCGGGTTTGACGAGTGTTAGAGTGCGGAAGTCGCTGACCCATCTGTACGGATAGGTGTAGCCGTTGGTTACCCGCGCCCAGGCCGAGATACGGAACAGGTAGGCACAGGTAACCGGTGGCACCCATTTCCCTGGTGATGCCGGCATGGTTGCTGATGAAATGCCGTGCCAGACCGGTGCAGTGGTACGGTTTGCCGGGTTGGCATAGGAATCGGTGGCGATTACCTCGGATTGACCGGCGCCCCATTCGGCGGAAAGGGTGTAGTTGTACAGATCACCTTCCGGATCAAACGCCTTGAATGCCAGTTGGACACCGTCATTCGAATCGGCCATGTACTCGATCGCGCATGGCGCAACCGGAAGGCCGTTGTGGAGCGTATCGATCAGTTTTACCTCGGGCAGTTTGTTGTCCAGGCGCAGAGTGAGTATCTGGGGCGGTGAGGCGACAGGTATCGCGGCCGTCCTGTAGAAATCTATTTTGAACTGGTGGATGTTGTTCGGCTCGGTAGACGTGTTCCACTGGAAGAGCAGCGCCTTGATCGAATAGTCCAGCGCAGGGTTTACCAATGGATAGAGGTGGTTGGAGTCCGGACCGAAAGACTCCCACACATGGGTGGTCCCGGTCCAGCGGTAATTGGCCCAGTTCTGGCGAATCGGCGCCCATGCAGCAGCGTTCACCTCGGCAAGGGTATTGCCGAAACGGTGCAGGACTCTGTATTTCCTGGCTCCGGCGGCCCAGAGGCCTGGCAGGGTCGCGGTGTTGCCGATCAGGTCAAGGGTACCGCCAAAGGCCGCCGCATCCGGATTTATCCGATATGGTTCGGAAATGGTCGCATAACCGGCAGCGTTGATTTTTGTAGCCGGTATGATCCCCACCCCGCCGATTACCACTCCGGCTGTGCCGGCCGGATAAATTGCCGGAGCCATGTTGGCCAGGATTATCTTATGGAAACTGGAGAAGGCGCTTAACGGATTGACCGGATACTCGAAGATGAACGACGGGGTGCTTGAGGCGATACGCAGGCCGAATCTGACAACCGGTGCGGGTCCGGTCGGATCCAGCGTTATTCCCATTTCGCTCAGGGAGAGACGAATCTCCCAGATACGATGGTTTAACGGTGAATGGGAAGTTGGACCAAAGCTCATACGGGTGGAGGAGGCAATCACCTGACTGTTGGGAGCCGGCCAGGTCGCGTTGGGACGGGCCATGATCCAACGGCCCAACCGGTTCGGCTGTCCCGGCCAGGGACTGTAGAGCACGTCACGGTCGGTGGTTACCGCACCGTTGTTGTCGCTGTCGATTACCAACCAGTAATAGTCGTTGGTACCGGGGTCGTTGCCCTTATCCCCTACCACATCCAGGATGATGTACAGGTTGTCGGCGTCATTTTTCACCATCATGTAACCGGCCGGAATCGTCATCATGGCGGCATCGCTCCACTCCGAAGCGGGCAGCATCGTTCCCGGCGCCACGGTGTTGTTTGTCCATTTACTGCGTACATTGGCCATTGTGTACTCCTTTCGTCTGCTTGCGATTGGCTCTGTCGAGCTGATATAACTGATTCGTATCATTAATGTTTTATCAGAATAAGAATGGTTGGCAATAGCGCGAAAGGTTGTTTATTCATCGTCCGAAAGGATTAATTCCAAAGGGTGGGAGTGGTGATACCAAAGGTGGAGAACCGTGCCGTTAAACATGTAACCATCAGTAATACCGGCAGGAAGCAACGGCTTTAGTTCATTTATTAGGGAGAGTTGTTGTAGATGGCAGATAAATCAGGATCATACGAGGATGATTATGCAGATAACCGTTAATTATCTGCATAATCACGCGATTTTCAAATGGATGGGAACAGGAATTATCTACTACTCGAACTGCTTCTTGAACTCATCGACCAGTTGTCTGAGATCTTCCATCTCGGTGCGCAGGACGGCCATCTCTTCTTCCAGTCTGGCAACTCGCTCGTTTTCAGCATTGACCCGCTGACGGGCGGCCTCGGGAGCGGATTCCGCGCCCTCCGCCCCACTTTCCGGCAGCTCCGAGAACAACTGGGCATAGCGCCCCTCTTTGCGGCCAGGTTGACGCGCCATCAGTGCGATCATGGGCGACTCGCGCTCCATCAGCTCCTGCAGCACAACTTCGACAGCCGACAGGTCGCCAAAAGGGTGCATCCGTTCGCATCTGGTGCGCAGTTCGCCGACGGTCTGGGGTCCACGCAGTAGCAGTTCGCATAAAACCGCCTGTTCAGCCGGGACCAGCCCCAGTTTTTCGGCCAGCAGATGCCGGTACTTCGGCACCCGGCCGCCATCGGCCGATATCACCGACAGCTGTTTGAAGCGAAGCGAATCCAGGGCACGTACCACCTCTTCTTCCGACAGAGCCATCACCGGATCGCGATTGGATTTCTGATTGCAGGCGTTGGTCAGCGAATTGAGTGAAAGCGGGTAGTATTCGGGTGTCGTGAGCTCTTTTTCCACCAGACTACCAAGCACGCGAACCTCTATGTTGTTGAGCGTTATATCCAACGGCTGTCTCCTTCCTGCCGGAACGGGATGAGTCAATGAAAGGTCGGCACCTTCTCCTGGAAGAGGACATAGGGGCTGACGATCAGCATCGAGAACTTTTTCATTTTGTTATCATCCCAGGAACGGATCTTGGCTTCCGACGGTTTGCCGATCATGCCGGTTTCAACCAGGTGCTGGATAATGTCTATGTCATCCGAGGCCACTTTCAGTGCTGTATCGGCCAGATCCAGAGAATCGTCAACCAGGATCAGGCCGCCACGCTCAAGATGTGCCCGCAGGCTGCTCCATTCCGCTTCATCAATTGAAAGCGCCAAATCTTCTTTACTGGGAATCATTTAAAAAACCCCTTTTCCACACACTTGTCACGGACAGCTATCGTGGCGTCCACAGTTTTTTTCTGATCCGCGGTCATGCCGGGATAACCGAGAGCGTCTTTGGGTGTCACGATGGTGTGAATGTACTGTTCAAAGCTCACCTCGCGCGGAAGATTTTCTCCGAGGCAGGTGCAGAATTTTTCCCTGCCCACGGCCCGGATGCACTGTTCCTGCTTGGCTACTCCGACTTTCTGCTGTTCCTTAAGTTCTTTAAGCTCCTGAATCTGTTGTTCAAGCAGCTTGATCTTTTCCATCAGCTCGTCGTCCTGGGCGGCAAAAACAGGCGATGTTAAAATGAGTGCTGTAATCAGGATTGATAAAATTAGTTTCATAAGCTTGGCACCTCCTTGTGTTTACGCTTTTTATCATGCGACACAGACAAAGTCCATGCCTTCCTGCCAACCGAGTTGATTGGCCAGTTCCCTGAACTGCTGGCGTGCTCCGCGGACACCGATCGCGGCCAGCATTTTTCTTCCGGACAAATCCAGCTCTTCCGGACGGGTAACCTGCGCTCCATGCAGTGTGCGGCCGATTTTGCGAGGATCGACGTCGAGCCAGTGGCAGACACTGATGCCATTGGCCGCCAGCAGTCGCTGCCAGGCTCTGGCCTCGATCCCGGCGCCGGCCATGACCACCTCGGAACATCCTTTCAGAAACCCCTGACGGAGATAGTGCATTTTGCACGAACGAAAGGCATTGGAGGAGTATTCATCCATGGTGCGAGTGGCGCGTTCCGGGTGATCGCGCCAGAAGAAGAACCGCCCGGGCAGCCGGGCGAAATGCACATTGGCAGCCGCCATCCGCAGCCAGAGGTCATAGTCTTCCGCCCAGCCGTGGTCACGATACCCCCCCAGCTGTTCCAGTATGCTCCTGCGGCACATGACCCCGGGATGCACGAAAGGGGATTCGACAAACAGGTCTTTGCTGATCAGAGTGTGGTTCTGCAGCGAATTCTGCCAGGTTTCGTAATCCACCATCCCCTGCTTCAGCGATGTCCGGGGGAAATGTTTGAAACTGCAGGCCACGAGCCCGGTATTCAGCGCTGCCACCAGGCCGCCACCATCGCGCCGGATCATTTTTATCCGGCTGTCACTTGCGGCAGCCGAGGCAAGAATCCGGGGGGTGCTGTCGCTGGAACCGTCATCAACCGCCACCAGTTCCCAATCGTCAAGGGTCTGGCGATAGAGTGAATCCAGCGCCGCCTGAAGATAACGCTCCTCATTGCGGACCGGCATCAGGATCGATACGGAGGGGACTCGGGACATCAGGGTTTGGGTCGTTTGATTTCTTCCAGGCGTGCTGCGGCATCCCGGGAGGCTTGGGATGAGGGATACTTGCGGATTATCTCGTCATACAGCTTAGTGGCGTGCTCGCGGTTATTCTGCTTTTCTTCAAAACGGGCGGTTTCCAACAGTTCCGCAGCATTTTTTTCTCCGGACTTGCATCCGGATATAAGCAAGACTGACATCAGTGTAAAAAGTACGGCTATTTTCATGGCAAGCTCCTGTCGGCAATTCCGATGCCGACTATTACCAGAAAAGGCCTCAACAGTGCAATACATCTCACGACCGGATGCTACGACTAATTGCAGTTTTTTATGCGGCGAGTGATGTCTGGTGAAACACGACGGAACGGCGGCGCTCCACTCCGCGAAACGGCCTGTTGGCGGATCTGATCGGGTCACGGCCAACCATGGCCCAGCCGCTGGAGCGTTCAAAGGCATGAATTTCTCCGCTGGCAAGCATCCTGTCAAGGACATGGGGGGGAACGGAATCAGGTTCTCTTGTGGTGGTAATTATCGGGATCAGCATCAATACCTCTCAAGTCAAATGATGGTCAATAGAATCTGTTTTTGGGCCGGCTGCGCTGGATCGTCTGAAGATAGACCCCGGATTCGTTGACTATATTCTCACCTGGATGCGCCAACAAAAGTTCATCGGTGCGGTATGGCACCGCGGAAGCCCACAGACCGTTGCTACTGGTGTTGCAGGCTCCTTTCCAGGGATCAACCGGGCGATACATGCCGGCTTCCTCTTTGTAAACGCCGAAATGCAGATGGGGAATCTGGGAGTTGCCGGAACTTCCAACTTCGCCAAGCGTTTGCATGCGAGAAACTCTTTGCCCCGGAGCGACTTTCAGTGAACCTTTGCGAAGATGGGCATACAACGTCAGATAGCGAGTGTCATCGATCCTGTGTTCCAGGACAACGAAATTTCCGGCATTGAAGCCAAGCGTTGCGCCATCCTTGCCTCCCGTTGAAAGCCGGCTTTTCTCACGTTCGTCACATTCGTGTTCGGAATCATTCGGACAACGGTCGAACAGGCCATCCCGGGTCCACTTTACAACGCCGTCCGCGGCAGCCATGGCCTTGATGCCCTGATCAACCGAGGACACGACGATATCTGTGCCTTGATGGCCGGTATAACCCGGCTTGCTGCACGCAAAGGAGAGGCCGGTTCCGGCAACATCAGGATAACCGATACGGAAATGCCGGCCGGCGCAGTCCACTCCGGGCACGCAGGAAATCGGCCATGAAAAGCCATCTTCGGCAGTAGCATCGGAACAGTGAAAACCGTAGAACGCGACTGACAGCAACAGCACTAATTGGATGAATCTGCCTTTACACATTTTATGAGCCAACCATCCAGCTTGATTGAAGGGCAAAAGATTTCAACGGTTCGGCCTAAGGACCATTTTTTTTGCAAACATGTCTCAAAATAACTGAATAAATATCCGGAAGCAACTGTAAACGGGACGACCCGACACCTCTGGACACACACAGAACAAAGGTAGTTACTGGTTCTACGCCGGAACAGTTAAAAATAACTATAAATAACCGCAAATAATTCAGCAAATCCTGTGCCGATATCCCAGGAAAACATGGCAATAATTTTCCCTTGACGATCCGTAGTGATGGGGTAAGGATATAAGCAATATACTGACAGGAACAATTTTATACATGAATAGTGAACAGATACGACAAAGTTACAATTTTAAGCGCATCGCGGCATTACTTTCCAGGGATTGCGATGAAATTCCGGATACGGCCGGGCGGACTCTCGCATCCGTGGCTCTGATCATACGACAGCAGGCCGATGACATGGAAATCCTCTTCATTCAACGGGCCGCCCATCATCTGGACCCCTGGTCAGGACACATCGCCTTCCCCGGCGGCAAATGGGAAGCAGGCGAACAGGTCTGCCAGACAGCGCGACGTGAGACATGGGAAGAGATCGGTATCGATCTGGAAGAGGAGTGGTATCTTGGCCGACTGTCCGACATCGTCGGCACCAATCTGCCCGTGTGGGTTTCCTGCTGCGTGTACGGGATCGGCAACAAAGGCGCCGATCCGGTGTTGAGCGAGGAAGTAAGCGACGCTTTCTGGATCAGGCTTTCGGATGTGCGTGATCGTGGGCGTCACCACCTGTCGCCGGTTGCTTTCGATGACAGATCTTTTGAAGTCCCCGCCATCCGGCTTCCCGGAGAAGGCAAACCGGTACTGTGGGGCATCACCTATCGCCTGGTGATGCAGTTCCTTGAATTGCTCGAACTTCTCGATCTTGGAGTTGCAAAGAGTGAAGATTGCTGTACACTGCCGAAATTGGTAGAACTTAACGAGGAGGATTTGTCATGAGTGAAAAAAACGGAATCATAGTCTTCAAAGGCAATCCGATGACCCTGCTGGGACCGGAACTCAAGGTAGGGGATGCGGCCCCGGAATTTACCGTGGTTGACAACGCCCTGGCGCCAACCACCCTGGCAACCTACGCCGGCAAGGTCAAGATCATCAGCGCCGTACCGTCGCTGGACACCCCGGTTTGCGACACAGAAACCCGCCGTTTCAACCAGGAAGCCGCGGCCCTGCCGGGAGATGTGGTTGTGCTGACGATCAGCCAGGATCTCCCCTTTGCCCAGAAACGCTGGTGCGGAGCGGCCGGCATTGACAGGGTGGTGACGCTCTCTGACTATCGCGAGCGCTCCTTCGGCCTTGCATACGGCGTACTGATCAAGGAGTTGTTGCTATTGGCCCGGGCGGTCTTCGTCCTGGATGCCGACAACAAGATCCGCTACATCCAGATCGTTCCGGAAGTCACCGCCGAACCGGATTACGCGGCCGCGATCGCAGCCGCCAAAGCCCTGCTGTAACTGTCAGACACAAGTTGGCCGGCAGAGGCATCCCGTTGCGGAGTCTCTGCCGGCCTTCCGCTCTCTCCCCTACCCCGCAATCCTCTTCAAAAGCCAGGCCATGTTTTCGCCCAGCACCTGCATCGTATGGACCCCTTCCTCATCCTGGTTCACATCGCCGATATTCCTGCCCATGCCCATATTCCAGTAGTTCGAGGCGGGAATTATCATCTGCCCGATCGTGAAGAAATGATTGATCGTGTCGAACACGTTGATGGCTCCCGCCCGGCGCGCAGCCACCACCGCCGCTCCGGCCTTGCGTTTGAACATGTCGCCGTTGGCGCGCGACACCATGCCGCAACGGTCGATCAACGCCTTGGTTTCGGGAGTCAGAGCCGCGAAATAGGTAGGAGAGCCGATGATGATGCCGTCCGATTCCAGCATCTTTGAGATGCAGTCATTGGCAATGTCGTCGAGTACCGCGCAGCGTTTATCCTTGCGGGTGAAGCATTGGTAGCAGGCGATGCAGCCATGCAGCATCTCGCCCCCCACCTGGACCAGTTCGGTCTCGATGCCTTCCTGTTCGAGCGCTGAAAAGACGTGGCCGATCAGCTGCGAAGTGTTGCCCCCCTGGCGGGGACTTCCATTGAATGCGGTTACTTTCATGGTGTACCTCTGGGATCTGGAATATTTTTAAACAGTGTTGAGGGGAGTGTGGATACTTGCGATTTCACGCTTTGAGATATTCATGCCTGAGCGGGGTTGCGGCGGCAATCATCTCGAAATGCCGGTCGTAGTGCAACAGAAGCGCATCCTGTTCCTGGGACACGGCTGCAATCAGCGTGTCTGTCAGCGGTGCGTTGATCCCTTTGTGCCGGAGCGCATAGCCAAGTTTGCAGGCCCGCTGCCACACTTTCGCAGAAACATCAAAGCAGCGCAGCGCCGCCAGATCCTTGCTCAGCCTGTCATATTCACGCTGTGTCTTTGCGCCCCTTAAAATCTCCATGATGATGACCGGCGTCGTGGCCAGCCGGTCGGCCATGATCAGCGGGACCAGGCGTTCCTGAAACTGAATGCCTGAACCGCGCAGGAAATGTATCCAGACGGTGGTGTCGGCAATGACGATGTCATTTGTCATCGGTGCGGTACTCCTCCAGTTCTTCGCAGGTCATGGCGACCGCGCCCGAGGAATACATGCCGGCCAGGTGCTCCAGCCGTTTTTTGCGGATAAATTCCTGCAACGACAGGTTGATTAGTTCCTTCTTTGTCTTGACATTCGAAAGAGAAAAGGCCTCCTCGAACAACGCGTCGTCTATTGCAATTGTCGCTCTCATTTGTGTGTCTCCCATATGCACACAATAATGCAACATAATGTGCCTGTCAATGTTCTGAATAAGCGTACTGACTGACGTTAAAAAGAAATGGTCAACTTTCACGAGGATTTCATGGAATATTCTTCTTACTATCGATCTGTAAAAAAACCCTCCCGAGCATTCGGAAAGGGTTAGGTAATTCATACACCATATGCAGTTCAATCAATCACTGGATGGTAATATCCATGAAGTGTTCATTAATGTTTTGCATCCAATAAGCTTTCTTCAGATCAACTGAAGTTAACACCGCACCGCCGAGCTGGGGACCTTTAACGGCTTTGATTCCTTTTGCAAACCAGCTGACATTGAAGTCATTGGTCAGTGTCGCCATGCCATTTGCATCAGTGGTCAAGGTTTCCAGCAAGGCAATCATGTTCTGGGGTGATCCAATACCAGTTCCCGGAACAACTGCCACGCCACCATAAGACGTAACAACCGCAGCAGGAACAGGATTTCCAAACGCATCCACAACCTTAACCTTGATTGTCATTGTTTTGACCACATTGGAAATTTGATAAAGATCAAACTGGGAAACCGGATTGTTTCCAATGAAATAATAATTCAGATCATTAAAACGGTTTTCCAGAATATTGTATTTTACAACATCAAATTTTCCCATGGAATCAGTTGGAAATAGTGAAGTAAAATCAAACACGCCAAGGTTTGGCAATGTTCCGGAATTGTCCACAAAATTCAAACTGTACTCTTCCGGATACCCGAGACCTGCACCACCATGTCCGACAAGTTCATGTAAAACACCACCAAGTGCGGCATCATGCGCGCCAAATCCATTCACATAAGTAAGCGGTGAATCACGCAGTATAAGTAGATAATCTTCAGCACCAGTTCTGGCAATATATGACATTGAATATTTTTTTCCATTAATCATATTAACAGTATTATACCCAGTACCATTGCCATTTTCGACGAAAAACTTTGGCTTATTATTAATAAAGTCCTGCCCCGAACCAGTATAATACCACAACAACAATGTTGCTCCTCCAAAACTAGGATTGCTGACAAAATTATTATCCGAAAAATAAATCGGGTTATTAGTAACATTATCCGTGGTGGTGTTAAAATCTGAATCCGGATAAACAATCAGCTTATTAAGCTCGTAGCGTTTCTTGTTGCCCGGATCCTTGGCAATGACAGCATTGATATCGGAAAACATCGCTCTAACAAGGGTCTCATTCATCAGCTCCGGATAAAGATTTACATAAGCTTGATTAATCAAGACATTGGTTTTTGTTATTTGATCACTATCCGGTACTGGTGCAAAGGTGAGCCTCGAACTACCAGGGGCAGTGACACCAATATAAGTAATAAATGTATTTGAACCGGTTATGTTTGATGCAGTCAGACTTACTGAGTATGTTCCGGAATTTGCATATGTATGTGACGGATTTTGAGAGGTACTTGTACCACCATCTCCAAAATCCCAGAGCCATGATGTGGGATTACCAGTGGAAGTATCGGTGAATTGGACGTTCAGATTTACAGCCGGTGCTGCCATGAATGCGGCAGACGGAGCAGGGATTTTTGTAAAAGTGGCCATGACATTTGTATCGGCATTCATTGTTGCATAGCAGACATCCGTGCCAGTGCAATCCCCACCCGTCCAACCGTTAAAGAGTGAACCTACAGATGGGTTTGCAGTCAGCGTTACGATGCTCCCCTTTTCAAACACCGAATTACAGCTTGTTCCGCAGTCAATTACCGCCGGCAGACTTTTGACAGTGCCGCTGCCGTCACCGGCTTTTGTGATGGTGAGATTGTATAGAACCGTTGGTATAGCTGACGTCAGCGTGAGCTGGCCTGAACCCAGAGTGAGATTAGAGTCATCAGCGATTGTAAGGGTGTTGATTGTTGCCGCGGAGTTAAGCAAGACGGTATTGGCTCCGGCATTGTTGACAACGACATTGTCTCCGGGAACCGGGACTCCGATTGGAGTCCAGTTGGTGTACGCATTCCAGAGCCCGCCGGACACATTGTTCCAAGTAACAGTTTCCGCGCCGACAAGAATGCTCATTGACAGCATGACAGCCGTAACGAGCAATATGAACCAGGATTTCCCTTCCTGCCTGTTTCTACCGTTTTTCATATGGAAGCTCCAATTTGCTTCTTGAAATGTATATCAAGCCAACAGTTTCGACAACGGTTCCAGCGGTTCGGGGTGGAGTGTTTGGAGTGACCAAGCTGACATCAGTTTCAGGACGTCAACCGGCGGTCGAAGTGTACAATCAAATAACCAAAACATCAATAATATTGCAGCTAATTAACTTGTTGATACCAACCGAACAAAATCTTTGATTTAAAATTGGGTAACTATTCAGCATACCCTTCATAACTCCCCCGGCCCCTCTTATCTTAAGAGGGGAGCAAAAGCAGAATCAACCTGCCAGATACCACTGTGCAACATCAGTGCGTCCCGCCCCTTAAGTTAAGGGGCGGACAGGTGGGGTTATGAAACAAGTGCTGAACAGTTACAAAATTGGCATAACAAAAGCCCTCTCATGTTCAGGAGAGGGCTTTTGTTTGCTCTATTATTGGGATGCTCCTGGCTTTGTCGAAATTCAGTTTATGAATGCGTTGCCACATGTTTTGTGGTACAAGATGGGCATGATTGATATAAGCAAACAGATACTGCATTGGCGAAACGGTGCGGACGAGGATTGGGCCGTGGCCAGGGAGCTGATTGGCCGGGACAAGATCAGGCATGCCCTGTTCATTGCCCATCTTGCGCTGGAAAAAACGCTGAAGGCGCATGTTTGCCGTACTACCGGAGAGTTGGCCCCGAGAATCCACAATCTCGTGAGGTTGGCTGAAATTGCGGGATTGAAACTCTCCGAGGGGCAGGTTGACCTCTTGGCTGATGTTAACGAGTTTAATATCGAAGGACGGTATCCTGAGATGCTCATACCTCCACCCTCGAATGAGGAGGCAGCTGACTACATGGCGCGGATTTTCGAGGTACTGCGATGCTTGAACAATCTGTTCTGACATCCGTAAAAAACTATCTCGCAGCTCTCTCGTTGCGGGGCATCACGGTCGAACGCGCGGTGGTTTTCGGCTCACGGGCCAGGGGCCGTGCCGATGAATGGAGCGATATTGATCTTTTGATCATCTCACCCCAGTTCGACGACATGAAAGACAGGAGCATCATTAACCTCCTGTGGCGGGTCGCCGCCCGGACCGACAGCCGGATTGAGCCGATTCCATGCGGTTCCATACAATGGCTGAATGATGATTCCAGCGCGATTATCGAGATTGCCCGGAGGGAAGGAGAAGTTTTAATGGCGGCATGAGTCGCTGTAGATTTGGCGCGCCTTTCCCATCCCGTTATTAAACTGTTGTACTCCTTGTAGCCGTCAACAAATTTTCATGTAACAAATGCCCTCTCACGTTCAGGAGAGGGCATTTGTTTACCCTGTGATTTTATTAACAGCCATCTCCCAGTTACAATCAGAGTTGTCCGGTTTGGTCTTTGCATTTTGCCTCCCCTCCCTTGCCTAGAGGCACCTACTTTTGGGGACGGGAGGGGATTGAGGGGTGGGTGAAGCTGCCGGCAGTATCAAATATGGCAAATTCCCCCACCCCCTAACCCCCTCCCGCAAGGAGAGGGGGGACTTTTAAGACAACTGCATTAACCAAACCGGACACTGCTGAGTTACAATTGCTTTTCCACCCTCTTCAGCATGATCGAATTCAGCACCACCGAAACCGATGAAAAAGCCATTGCCAGCCCGGCGTATTCCGGTCTGAGGGTGATGCCGTAGCCTGACAGCAGTCCGGCCGCAACCGGGATGCCGAGAATGTTGTAGAACAGCGCCCAGAACAGGTTCTGCTTGACTTTGGTGAGGGTGGCCCGCCCGATCTTGATCGCCCGCACCACGTCCAGCAGGTCATCACGCATCAAGACGATGTCGCCGGTCTCCTTGGCCACGTCGGTGCCGCCGCCGATGGCGATGCCGATGTCGGCCAGGGCCAGGGCCGGAGCGTCGTTGATGCCATCGCCGGCCATACCGGTGATCAGGCCGCGCCCCTGGTATTCCCTGACGATCTCCTGCTTGCGCCCCGGCAGCACTTCCGCCTCGAAACTGTCCACGCCGGCCTGCTTCGCCACTACCGCGGCCACATCGGCATGGTCGCCGGTGATCATGCAGGTCTTGATGCCGATAGCACGCAATTCGGCCACGGCGTCGGCCGAGCCGGGCTTGAGCGTGTCGGCGAAGGCGGCCACACCCACCAGCGCTTTGCCGGCAGCCACGTATACCAGCGATTTTCCGGCCGCTGTCAAACTGGCCACCTTTTTTGCCAGCGGCGCCAGATCGATGCCATCTTCCTGCATCAGCCGCTCGTTGCCGACCGCCAGGCGGTAGCCGCCATAGGAGCAGGTGATGCCGTAGCCGCCCCGCTCATCGAAATCAATCGCCTCACCCGGCTCGATGCCGGCTTCGCGCGCCGCTGCCAGCGCCGCCTGGGCCAGCGGATGGGTGGAATAGGCTTCGGCGGTGGCCAGACACTCCAGCAGCTTTTCCGGATCAACGTGGCGGGACACCGGGACCAGGTCGGTCATCTCTGGCGTCCCCCTGGTCAGGGTACCGGTCTTGTCCAGCAGCAGCACCTGCAGCCCCGAGATGATCTCCAGCGCCGAACCCTTCTTGACCAGTATCCCCCGCTTCAGCGCTATGCCACTGCCGACCATGATCGCGGTCGGCGTGGCCAGCCCCATGGCGCAGGGGCAGGCGATCACCACCACGGCAATGGCAAAGCGGAAGGCGGTCAGGAAGTCGCTGGAGAGCAGGTTGAACCAGACCAGGAATGTGGCTGCCGCCATCAGCAGCACTAACGGCACGAACCAGGCCGAAACCGCGTCAGCAAAACGCTGAATCGGCGCCTTGTCCCCCTGCGCTTCCCGCACCATCTTGACAATCTGGGCCAGCAGGGTGGCCTCGCCGATACGGGTGGCGCGAATCCGCATCATGCCATTGGTGCTGATGGTGGAACCGGTGACGCTGTCGCCCGGTTTTTTAAATACCGGCAGCGATTCACCGGTGACCATGCTCTCGTCAACCGCGCCGCCGCCATCCACTACCTCGCCATCAACCGGCACAGTGTCGCCGGCCCGCACCAGCACTACATCGCCGACCCGCACCACCGAGGCCGGCACCTCTTTCTCGCCGGTTTCGGTCACTAGGATGGCCTTGTCGGCCTGCAGGTGCAGCAGGCTCTTGAGCGCCTCGCCCGCTTTGCCCCGGGCCCGCGCCTCAAGGTATTTGCCCAGCCTGATGAAGGCGATCAGCATGGCCGAAGTCTCGAAAAAAACCGCGCTGTGGGCGCCCAGCAGCCCGAAGTAGGCCGCCAGCGAGTAGAAATAGGCCGCGGAAGTGCCCAGCGCCACCAGCACGTCCATGTTGGTCGTGCCATTTTTGAGCGCGCTCCAGGCGCCGCGGTAGAAGACCAGGCCGGCCGAGAACTGCAGCGCGGTGGCCAGCAGCAGATTCAGCTGCATCACGGCCCGATTGGAGTGCATGCCCATGGTCAGCATGATCGGCAGGGCGGCAACCAGCGATATGATCAGCCAGTTGCGCTGCGAGCGCAACGCATCATCCACGGCGGCTTCGGATTCGCGCAGCTCGACCGGCGTGTAACCGGCGGCATGGACAATCGCAAGGATATCGGACTGGGTCAGCTTTTGCGGATCAAAACGGACAAAACCGGTTTCGGCGGCCAGATTGACGATGGCGGTAGTAATGGCTGGGTTTTCCAGCAGTTTGCTTTCCAGGGTGTTTACGCACGAGGCGCAGTGCAGGCCGCGCACACCGAATGTAAGCTCCCCGGGCGGTTCGGGACGTCTGATGCCGTAACCCAGCTCTTCCACTCTCCGTGTGACCTCATCCCCGGTTATGATGGTTTCATCAAGGCTGACAGTCAGCTCTTCGGTGGCAAAGTTGACAACCGCGCTCCGCACTCCTTCCAGCAGCTTGATCTCTTTTTCGATTCGTGCGGCACAATTGGCGCAGGACATGCCGGTAACTGAATAGGTTTCTTTTGTCGCAGCAGGATCAGTGGTGTTTGAAGTCGCCATGGACGAAGTGCCCCCATGTTATTTTGATGGCGGATGCGATCGGAAGCGCCAGCAGGATGCCCCAGAACCCCAGAGTCTCACCCAGGGCCATGACCATGATGATCGTTATCAGCGGGTTGAGATTCATCGCCTCCTTGAAGACCAGCGGCTTGATGATGTACCCCTCGAAGAAGTAGATCAGGGCGAAGGCGATGCCGGTCTGGCCAAGCACGTCTATCGACTGGTATTTGAACCAGGCGAAGAACAGCGCCGGCAGAGTGGCGAGCAGCACGCCGATGAACGGCAGTATTGAAGCGGCGCCGGCGAATAATCCGCAAAAGATGGGGTGCGGAATATCGATAATGAAGAGCGCGACAATCGCCAGTATCGCGACTATGATCGAAACCACTACCTGGCCGCGCAGGTATCCGCCGATGCTGCTGTTGACCTCTTCACCGATGCCGAGGATTAGCTCGCGCCGATGCTCCGGAATCCAGGACGAGATGGTGTCTTTCACGGTCTGCTTGTAGTAGAGCATGAAGAAAACCAGGATCGGGGAAAGGACAATATTGAACAGGTTAAAAAAGATGCTGGTTCCGAAACCGTAAAACCAGTTGCCGGTCTTTTCCGCGGCGGTATCCACCTTGCCGGTGGCCTTTTCGATCAGCCAGTCGATCTCCTCGGAGCCGTAGCGGTCCGGAAGGCGCGCTTTCCATTCCAGTGCCAGCTGTTTGATCTTCTGGATATAGAGCGGCAGGTCGCGGATGAAGGCGTTCCAGTTTATCGTAATCGCCGGTACGATGAAGGTGAGGAAGAAGACCGTCAGTATGCCCAGGATCACATACAGAAGCGCCAGGGCGTAGATGCGTTTGATCCCGTTGTTTTCTGCGCGCACCAGAAACGGGTCCAGCAGGTAGGCGATCACCCAGGAGAGCAGGAAACAGGAGATCGTATGCTGCAGGGCATAGCCGATGACAGCCAGCAGGCAGAACGTAAGGATGACGGCAATGAATTTGCCGTAGTCGTTACGCGGCAGATGGCTGTGGTGTTCGTGCCCCATTTCCCCTCCTAGGGGTGCGTCAGGCCCTGGGTAGTCCTGTCAACGGTAAAGAGGTTGTTTTCTTCCAGCCAGACTTTCAGCCTGCTGGAGAGGAACTGGTCTTTCAACAGCAGCAGGCGCTCTTCCTCTTCCGGATAGAACGAGAGGATATCTTCCGTTTTGCCGTAGGGTTTTTTACCGGCCAGAGAAGCGCCCAGAAGATTTTTCAGGCTGGGGTCTGTGATGGATGAAATAAAACCGGACATGATCTGGCGTTCGGTGTGATAGTCAAAAAGAGGAATCTCGAGAAAACGCCCGCTATTTTTATCCAGCTGCAGTTGAAATTCAACGTCATTCTCGAAGTCGGATACGGAAAAGATCTCTCCTGTGAATCGGTCAAGGAAATAGATCCTGTCAGCTTCTCCGTTGGTGAAAGCGGAAAGCAGATCCTCCCAGGATATTTCTACGCTGTGTACACCGGCCATTACGTTCTCCATTTTTCTTCTTGTTGACTTTTTGTGGTTTGTCGAAGCACAATCCGCTCCATGCGATCCATTTTTCTGGCCGATGCCCATTTGAAAGCGCCGACCGACGACAACTACCTGCTGATGCAAAGTTTCCTGCATGAACTGGAGGGTAAGACCGATACCCTCTACATCATGGGAGACCTGTTTGACTTCTGGGTCGGATTCCCGTCAAACCCGTTCCGGCAGTTCGACAATGTGCTTGACTCACTGGAGCGGCTGGTTTCCAGCGGCTGCCGCCTGGTGTATTTCGAAGGAAATCACGACTTCCACCTGGGCGAGGTCTTTTCCAGACGTTTACGAGCCGAAATCCACAGTGGCCCCGCAACGGTTACCGTGCAGGGCAAACGACTCTATCTCTGTCATGGCGATCAGATCAACAAAAATGATCGTTACTATCGCCTGCTGCGCCGGATACTCCGTTCCAGCGTGATTGCCTCAAGTGTCGGCTGTTTCCCGCCGGCATGGGCGTTAAAGGTGAAAAAACGTCTGCAAAGGCGCAGCCAGGCCGGTTATCAGGTCAAAAAGGCCCGTTGGGACTACCGGAAAATTCTGCTTGATTTTGCCCGGCAGATACAAAGGCAGGGTTGCGACGGTCTGGTTGCCGGGCATTTCCACCTGGCCCTGCTGGAAAAGCTGGACGGCAAGCCATTTACACTGCTTTCACTGGGAGACTGGATGGGACAATACACCTACGGTGAAATGGTGGACGGTGAACTGCGCCTGATGGCCTATTCCCCATGTAATCCCCGCCAGCGGACCTGAGCAATCGCCTACTTTTCGAAAAACTCCTCCAAAGCCTGCTGGCCGACCTGTGATGCCTTGATCTTCCATTTATCAGGATTTATTACCAGCGCCACCAGCGCAATGCGCGGGTTCTGCAGTGGAGCAAAAGCCGCGAACCACGAATAGTGACCTTTGGGGTCGTCACCGTTGATCGATCCGGTTTTTGCCGCTATCGACACATCCAGGAGCAGTCGCCCGCGACGGTCGTGAAACGCTCTACGCGAGGTTCCGGTCAGTACCGTGCTCGAAAGCATCCGCGTCAGCGAGGATGCCGTTTCAGGAGTGACCAACCGGCGCATCTCCCTGGGTTCAAAGACTTCCTTCTGTCGCCCCTTGTCATCAGTTACGCTGCTGGTAAGAGTTGGAGCCATCATCCTCCCACCGTTGGCGATGGCCGACATGATGACAGCGGCATGCAGCGGAGATATTTTCACATCGTGGTCCAGCCCGGCTCCCATCAGCATCAGGTCATTATTGCTTTGCGGCTCGGATGCCTGGCTCGGTTTGGCGGGGATTCCGGGGAACAGCTCCTGGTTGAATCCAAAGCGCGACACGCTTTCCATCACCGATGTTTTACCGGCAATGTCGGAAGCGATTCGTCCATAGACCGGATTGATTGATTTTCCCATGGCATAGGTGACATCCAACCGGTTGTTTTTACCACGCGGGCTGATTTCCCAATATCGCGGAGTTTCGGAAGTGGATCCTCCGCGAAATTCCACCACGGAATCGGGAGTAATTTTACGGCTCTCCAGGGCCGCCGAGGCCGTAATGATCTTGAAGAGGGAGGCCATCGGGTACAAACCGTAGGCCGAACTCTTTGTCCAGGACGGATCCACCGACGAATAGGATGTCATGCCCAGAATCCGCCCGGTAGCCGGCTCTATTGCCACAAAAACCCCATAGGGCACCTGGTTTTTGGCCAGGAAGTCATGCACCTTTTTTTGCAATCCCCCCTGCACCGTATAATTCAACAGCAGGCCTTCGGATGTTCTCGCAGTCAGCTGGTCACCGTTCATCTCGGCATTTTCGAGCAGGCTGCCGGCAAGCGCAAACGTACTTTGGCCCCTCGGCTGTTTGGCCGCCTCGACCGGCTTTGGCGTCGACTCAGTCAGTGATGTGAACCATCCGCCGATATGTTGCAGGGGAGCTTTAGAATGCCGCAGGGTTGCAAGGCAAACCGGTGTCAGCGCAAGAACCACGGCCAGAAAGATCAGCGTGAGCTTGAGTTTCTGGAGCTGCTTGCCAACCGGAAACGGCAGACGGAACCTTTTGGTTTCGAAGTTAGAATTCAGTCGTTTGTTGCGGTTGCCTGTGCTGAAAGGTTTGAAGTTTGGAAAGCGACTTTTCTGTGATAAGTTTTTTAGATCCTGCATGTCATCCCGGAATGTGTTTAGTGGGTGAACTATACCGTCAAGAGCTGATTTTTGTCAACGGGCCAGACCTGCAATTAGAATGTGTTTATACGATTAATGAAAGCGATCAGCAACCCGTAGTGGTGGTGGTCAAACAACATCGAAATCCTGGGCAGTTCGGCAAGATCAGGTTCGTCAATCTCCTCGGGATATGCCTCGCAGCAGTGTATCTTGTCTCCGTTTTTGATCAGTTCCGAAAATTCATCCGATAGAGTCGCAATCTGCTCAACCGAGAGTTTTTTTGTCAATCGGATCACCAGCCGGTTTTCTATGAAGCGCAGCGAGTGGTAATTCCGGTAGAAGGTGTTGATGACCTCCAACGCTTCCTGTTCATCCTTGGTGATCGTGAACAGCGAGAAGTCTTCACCGGAGATAAAACCCTTGACCAGCAGGCTCTGCTTTACGAAATCAAAAAACTGCTCCCAGTAACCGTCTCGATCGTCCATGAGGATCAACGGCTTGGGCGATGTTTTTCCGGTCTGGATCAGCGTGAAAACCTCCATCGCCTCATCCAGGGTTCCGAAACCGCCCGGAAAGACCACAATGGCGTCGGACTCTTTCACAAAGGCAACCTTGCGGTTGAAAAAGTACTTGTATGTGACCAGGCGTGGATTGCGGTACATGACCGGATTAGGCTTCTGCTCGAACGGCAGCCTGATGTTGACGGCAAAGGAGTTTTCACTGCCGGCGCCTTCATTACCTGCCTGCATGATTCCGGGGCCACCTCCGGTAATTACCATGTAATCGTTCTCGGCCAGACTGCGGCTGAAGCGTATGCATTTCCGGTACATTTCCTCATCCGGCTCGGTACGCGCGGAACCGAAAATAGTGACTTTTTTGCGGCTGCGGTAAGGACCGAAAACGCGGGCGGTGTAACGCATTTCTCTTAACGTGCGGTTGATCAGTTTAAGGTCTGCAAGATAATCGACGTCCTGCCCGATCTTCAGTGTAGAAAGTATCATTTCCTTGATGATGGCAGGATGGTGAACACCACCAGACTCTTCTATCAGGCGGTTGATGATCTGGTCTATCTGCTGGTTGGATCGGGAGAAACTTAATTCCATTTTTGTGGCCTTTATCTTTTGTTTTGACAATGCGACGGCAACGGTATCACAGTCGTCACTGTAAAGCAAACGGCTGTTAGCTCGGCTCTTCAGCGATTAAGCTTGAAACCGCGCGGCGGTTTTGATATAAAGCACCTTTATTTATATATAAATATTTGAGTTATGATTACACAGACGACGGGCAAGGAGACATGGCATGTCCAATCCACAACTGGTCATGTACGATGAAGAGTTCCAGGAAATCAACGATGTAATTGGGCGTTTGCTTAAAGAGGCCAATGCAAAGGTGATTTTTCTGGTCGACAAGAATGGGCAGCTCATTTCCGGAGTCGGCGAAACCGAGCGCTTTGACACCACCTCGCTCGCGTCCCTGACTGCCGGGAATATCGCAGCAACCGGCGGTCTTGCCAAACTGATCGGTGAAAAAGAGTTCTCGATACTTTTTCACGAAGGTGAAAAGGATAACCTGCATATTTCGATCGTTGGGGGCAGGGTCATCCTGGTAGTCCTGTTCGATGGGAGATCTTCACTGGGCCTCGTGCGTCTGCGAGTCAAAAAGTCATCGGAAGAGCTTTCGACTATCTTTGAAAAGCTGATGAAAAAGTCGGAGGAACGCGAAAAACGCGGTTCATCCGAGTTTCCGTTTGCCGAGATTACCGATGATGACATCGATAACCTTTTCAGCTAATGATAACGAGGTGAGTTAACGATGTCTTTCATCAACTATGCTTCCCGGGAAATCAACTGTAAGATTGTTTACTATGGTCCGGGATTATGCGGTAAAACAACCAATCTTCAGTTTGTGTACCAGAAGACAGCTCCTGACGCAAAAGGCAAGATGATCAGCCTGGCCACGGAAACGGAACGGACCCTGTTCTTCGATTTTTTGCCGCTTTCCCTGGGTGAGATCCGTGGATTCAAGACCCGTTTTCATCTCTATACCGTACCGGGTCAGGTTTTTTATGACGCATCCCGCAAACTGATCCTGAAGGGTGTCGATGGCGTGGTCTTCGTGGCTGACTCCCAGGAAGAACGGATCGATGCAAACATCGAATCACTTGAAAATCTGCGGATTAACCTGAAAGAGCAGGGTTACGACCTGGATAAGTTGCCTTACATCGTTCAATACAACAAGCGGGATTTACCGAATGTAATGACGGTTGAGGAATTGCGTAGCGAACTGAATCCTACCAATGTACCTGAGTTTGAGGCCTGTGCCACAACAGGTGAAGGGGTATTCGAAACTCTCAAGGCTGTAGCCAAGCTTATTCTGATTGATCTCAAAAAGGGTAAGTAGCCGGTACAACCACATCATGGAATCTGATTGTTGCCTTTTGAGCTTGATTTTTTTTGAGTAGCATGGTAGGTATCCAATCCCACCGCACTGGATAATAGATTATTACGGAGAGATGGCCGAGTAGGTCGAAGGCGCTCGCCTGCTAAGCGAGTATACTGGGAAACCGGTATCGAGGGTTCGAATCCCTCTCTCTCCGCCACTTTTTTACCGGATATTCCATTGACTCCTGCACTTTCCATAAATAATTTACCGTTTGCTTTTCTTGCCATACTACTGCTGGCAGCCTGTCAGGGCCAGGAGCAGCAACCTGTTGCACTCAAACCCAGGATTTCACATAAAACAGCTTCTGAAAAATCCGTTATTGTCCCGCCGGAGGTTGCAAGCAGCTGGAAGGCCGTCAAGATTGCCGTGATCGACAAAACACACGCCACCGAGAACATATACACCATACCTGTCGGAGGCGTTTCACGCATACCTTCTTCAAAACTCACCATTTCAGCTGAAGCTTTTCTTCCCTCGTTTGTCATTGAAGGAACTGTGATGACATCTTCCTCGAATGAGTTGAAAAACCCTGGTGTCAAAGTCAGTATTTCAGAAAACGGCACTCCAGTTTTCAAAGGTTGGCTTTTTTCCAAGTATCCCGCTACCCATGCCATCAGCCACCCGAAGTACGGCTTCACCCTGGTCGGCGTGGTGCCTGTCCCGAAATAACCCACAACTCAAACAAACGCATATTTGATCAGCAAGGGATTCCTGCCCGCGCCAACCGGTCGCAACGTTCGTTTTCGGTGTGCCCGGCATGACCGCGAACCCATCTCCACTGCACGATATGTGGTTGAGTCAACTCAAGCAGCAGTTCCCATAAATCCCGGTTGACGACCGGTTCTTTCTTGCTGTTGCGCCACCCCTTGCGCTGCCAACCCGAGATCCACTCGGTCATCCCTTTAACCAGATACTGAGAATCGGTTGTAATTGTGACTCTACAGGGCCGGGTCAACAGGCGCAGCGCCTCGATCGCTGCGCTCAACTCCATGCGGTTATTGGTGGTTTCTTTTGCACCGCCGCTGATTTCCTTCTCGTGCCGGCCGCACCTCAAAATGGCTCCATACCCCCCTGGACCGGGATTGCCGCTACAGGCGCCATCACAGAATATTTCCACGCTCTGCAAATCAGGCTTCGCCAAGGTAGGCCCCCTCTTCCCTTAGAAGGTCGGCAATTGCCAGCATGACCCGTTCAACTATCAATTGATGGGTTTCCTTGCAATCTTCCCGCTGGAAAAGATCGCTGAAATCGAGCGCTTTCCCGAACACCACTGAACCCTGCTGCCCCAGTCCGGGAAACTTCCAGTGATTGAGTCCAATCAGCGCGGTTGGAATCACTGCCGGGCGGGTATCGTAGATGATTTTCCCGACACCGCGGTTGCCCTTGCCGAGTTTTCCATCCTTATGGCGGGTTCCCTCGGGGAACAGCATCACCTTTTGATCAAGCAACAGCTCGTTCAAAATCAGGTTGGCCTTGAGATCGCGCTTTCTTTTTACCGGAAACGCGCCCCAGGACAAATAGATCAATCTCTGGAACGGCTTTACGAAAAGCTCTTCCTTGGCCGGCGCCCAGAGCATCTGAAAAGGATTGTGCCTTATCACCGCCCAGGGTAGAAAAATGGTCTCATAGGCTGAAATGTGGTTGGAAGCCAATAGAACCGGGCCTTTGCGGGGGATATTGCTGCTGCCCTTGATAATGAAACGGTTAAGGGTGGAAGCGTACACCCCGACGACATAAACGGAAAATGTTACCCAGAAACGCTGCAGCAGATGTGCCCTCACGTAAATCCCTTTCGTGTTTGGTGCTACCGATAGTGTTACCGGCATTTATAGCACGTCACGGGGCTTGGGGCAACTCCCGCCATCCCGGTAGAATAATGCGTTGAAATGTGATGTATACTTGATATAGTTTAGACGGACATTAAGAAGCATTTTAATTTACGTGGAATGATGTCAACTTGATCAGAGGTGGTTATGCACGGATACGAGACAATTCTTCTGGCGGAAGATGACGACATTGTCAGGGACGCCACTGTAGCCATCCTGGAGTACGGCGGGTACAGGGTAATTACCGCCGAAAACGGAGAGGAGGCGGTGCGGCTTTTTAAGGAGAGCCGTATTGATATGTTGCTGTTGGACGTTATCATGCCGGTAATGAATGGGGTGGAAGCATATCGGATCATCAAGGAGATTGCCCCGGATATCCGTGTTCTTTTTACCAGTGGCTATATCGCCGAGGTCCTGGATAAGGAGCTGATTCAGGCTAAAGATGTGCGTTTATTGCACAAACCGATTCCGCCAGACACGCTGCTCAAGGTTGTTCGTGAAGTTTTGGATGCCGGACGATGAATATAAAAAATAAAAGAACCGTTTTCAGAGGTATGGTCATCGACATAGAACAGATGGATGTTGAGATCGGTGAAAAAGGACATCACACATTTCAGATCATCCGCCATCCCGGAGGAGCAGCAGTCCTGCCGGTTCATGGTGACGGCACGGTTTCGCTGATCCGTCAGCTTCGGCCGGCGGTTGGAATGACGTTGCAGGAAATCCCGGCCGGTCGCCTCAGCCCCGGGGAACCACCAATAGAATGTGCCCGCCGGGAACTGCTGGAAGAAACCGGATTGCGAACGCAGCGGATTATTCCTCTTGGACTGATCCAGTCATCGCCAGGTGTCTTTGACGAAATCATCCACCTTTATGCTGCTATGGAACTGTCTGAAGGCCAGGCGCGACCTGAAGCCGATGAAGATATCGAAGTTGTTCGCGTCGGGTATGCCGATCTGTTGGCAATGGCTGCTGACGGGCGGATCAGTGATGCAAAGACGCTGGCGGCAATCTTTCGCTGGCATTTGCTGCAAACTGGTAAAACGTGCAGTGATGCCTGAATTCGCCGTAAATGAGGAGAAGAACCGCTGGCTGAAGCTGAAAATGGCCGAATTGGGAGTGCGCGAAGAGGACCTGGACGAGAGTTTTGTGCGTTCCTCCGGTAACGGCGGCCAGCATGTCAACAAGACCTCCAGCTGTGTACAGCTCAAGCACAAACCCAGCGGCATCATTGTCACCTGCATGCGGGAACGGAGCCAATCAGTGAACCGCTTTCTGGCACGGCGCGAACTGCTGGAGAGAATCGAGGCAGCTTCCGGCGTTAAGACGCACGAAATGAAACGCATCGAAAAGCTGCGTAAACAGAAGGATCGCCGCAGACGCCGCGCAACAAATTAGTGTGCCTCGCTCCAGTTGGCGCCGTAATTTATATCCACCTGGAGAGGGACACTAATTTCAACTGCCCGCGACATCTCTTCCTCCACCAACCGCTCCATGCGGATTAATTCATCCTCGGGAATCTCGAAAACCAGTTCGTCATGAACCTGCATTATCAGGCGGCTACTCAATTGTTCACTGCGAATCCGGTCATGAACACGGATCATTGCACATTTGATGATATCGGCGGCCGACCCCTGGATGGGGTAGTTGATCGCGTTGCGGCGGGCAAAGGAAAGCACATTGCCGTTTGTGCTCCTGATATCCGGAATCGGCAACCGCCGCCCGAGGATTGTGGTGACATACCCCTTCTCTTCCGCCTCCCGGACACAGGAATCAAGAAACCCGATCGCTCCGTTATGCCTTTCCTTGTAGGTTGTTATGAATTGTTCGGCTGTCTTGCGGGCTATGCCGAGCTGTTTGGCGAGACTGAAGGCTCCTTGTCCGTAGATGATACCGAAATTGATGGTCTTGGCCTGCCGGCGCATTTCCGGAGTAACCATCTCCGGAAACAGCCCGAAGACTTCTGCGGCTGTGCGAGTATGGATGTCCTCGTCATTGGCAAAAGCGTGGCAGAACACCCTGTCACCGGAAAGATGAGCCAGAACGCGCAGCTCGATCTGAGAGTAATCGGCTGAAAGAATAAAGTGCCCCGGAGGAGCGATGAAGGCATGCCGGATACGGCGTCCTTCCTCGCTACGGATCGGTATGTTCTGCAGGTTGGGATCGGATGATGAAAGGCGGCCTGTGGCGGTGACCGTCTGATTGTAGGACGTATGCACCCGCCCGGTTCTATGGTTGACAAGACGCGGCAGCGCGTCGGTATAGGTGGATTTCAGCTTTGCCACACCGCGAAAGTCGAGAATAAGCCGGGCAATCTCATGCTCTTCAGCCAGCAATGTCAACACCTCGTTATCAGTGGACCAGCCGGTTTTCCCTTTTGTTTTTTTACCGCTCTTGAACCCCAGCCGCTCAAAGAGAACGTCTCCCATCTGCTTGGGGGAATTGAGATTGAAGCGTTCTCCGGCCAAGCCGAAGATGCGTTCCTCCAGCCCCGCCATACGTTCCGCAAAATCAGCCGACAAACCTCTCAGCAATTCGCTGTCAAGCAAAACGCCACAATCTTCCATCTCTGAAAGTATCGGCGCCAGCGGCATCTCAACGTCATGGAACAACCCGGCCAAGCCCTCATCGGCCAGTCGTGGCTCAAACTTTCGACGCAAGAGCCAGGTGGCGTCCGCATCTTCACAGGCGTAGCGTGATGCGGCCTCGACATCAACTTCCGAGAAGTTCTTCTGGTTTTTACCGCTGCCGGTCACCTCGCCGTAGCTGATCATGCGATGGTTAAGATGCTCCTGGGCCAATACGTCCAAACCATGACCCGTACGGGACGGATTAAGCACATAGGAGGCCAGCATCGTGTCGAACCAAATTCCACCAAGCCTGATGCCGTTGTTGGCCAGCACCTGCATGTCGAATTTGATGTTCTGGCCGACCTTGCGCAGGCCGGGATCCTCCAGCAGCTGCCGCAGGGAGCCAAGGACTGTCGTACGGGGAAGCTGATTTGGAGCGGGATGGGCAGCGTTTTTGGGTCCTTCACCGTCAGAAGGGTTGGGATTGCAAGCAAACAATCCGCCCTCACCTTCAAGATGAGCGGCTGTTTCATGTTCGGATGACAACACATGTCCGACCGGGATATAGAAGGCCTCGTGTTCACGAAAAGAAAACGACAACCCGACTATCTCCGCCTCTCGCGGATCCAGGCTGGTGGTTTCCAGGTCAAAGGCGAATTCCCCGCTCTCCTCGAGTTCCAGCACAAGTTGCCGGAGCTGTTCCAATGTTACGATTGTCCGGTATTCATCACCGGAAAGAGTGGCGCGTGCGGTCAGCTCCTTGATCAACGTAGTGAATCCGAACTTCCTGAACAGCGCATTCAACGCCGCGTTGTCCGGTTCCCTGGCTACAAGATCTTCATCGCGCACATCGACAGGCACATTGCACTCGATCGTTGCCAGCCTTCTGGACAGAAGCGCCTGCTCGCGAAATTCACGCAGCCTCTCGCCGTTTTTGCCCTTGACCTCGGCAGCCCGCTCCAGAAGCGCATCCAGGGTACCAAATTCCTGCAGCAGTTTTGTTGCTGTCTTTTCACCGATTCCCGGCACTCCCGGGATATTGTCCGATGAATCACCGGCCAGGCCGAGTATGTCCGGCACCAGTTCGGGCAAGACACCAAATCGCTCAACAACTTCGTCAATACCGGACTTTTTACCTTTCATCGTATCCAGCAGGGTAACCTGCCCGGTGACGATCTGCATCAGATCCTTGTCGCCGGTAACAACAACGACCTGTCCGCCATTTGAGCTGTACCTGCGCGCCAATGCCCCGATGATGTCATCGGCCTCGAACCCGGACAGTTCCAGAACCGGAATATTGAAAGCGCGTACCACATCGCGAATAGGGCCAACCTGGGCGCGCAGATCATCCGGCATCGATGCGCGATTGGCCTTGTAGTCCGGATATATGTCGTTGCGGAATGTGATCCTGCCTGCGTCAAAGACGACCGCCAACTGCCGCGGTTGGAAGTCCTTGATCAGCTTCAGAAGCATCTGCACAAAACCGTAGATGGCATTGGTTGGCTGCCCGGAAGGTGACGACAGATGTCGTATGGCGAAGTAGGCCCGATAGATGTAGGACGAACCATCAACCAGATAGAGAGTATCTTTGGAAGTCATACTGCCTCACCATTGTCCGGCATTTCCCGTGTAAAAAGCATAAATGCCATCGAAGGCCTCCGGCTGGATTCTCGCATAGCGAATTGCATGCCGTCGAAGTTCCAGCCTTTCGAGCTCCAGCTGTTGAGTACTTCCTCTATGGCATCTTCTGTGACAGTACCCAGTTCAATAACTTTAAAGACAGGCATGACATGTCCTTTGTATGGATTGTGTATCACTATATTGCAATGGACGTTCAGGCTTCAAGCGGAAATAAAAAAGGCGGCCCGAAAGCCGCCCTGGAGGTTGAATATTGAGAATATTATTTCTGAAAACCAAGTTTGGATGAAATTTCCTCACCGGCTTTTTTAACCAGCGGAACAAGTTCATCCTTCATCCGTTCATCGGAAAAGCGCATCGACGGGCCTGAAATGCTGACAGCGCCTATGATGCGGCGGGTGTAATCCCGGATTGGCGCGCTGACACACCTTACTCCGATGTCCAACTCCTCATTGTCAATGGCATAGCCCTGTTCTGCAATGACCTTCAGCTGTTTTTTGAGAGTGTCCCGGTCTGTAATGGTATGGTTTGTGTATCGTTGCAGTTCCTTGCCGGGGAGGTAACTTTCAAGCTCTTCGTCATTCATATAGGCGATCTGTATCTTGCCGGCTGCGGTACAGTAAGCCGGCAAGCGCGAACCAACCCGCGGGACGACCCGGACTGTCATCGCGGTTTCAACCACATCCAGATAAATGATATGGTAATCCTTGAGTATTGAAACGTAGGTGGTTTCATTGCAGTCCTGGACCAGAGCCTCCAGTACCGGCTTGGATTGGCGCAGCAGGCCCATCTGTTTGATAAAGGTCTGTCCCAGCTCCAGGGTTTTCAGGCCCAGCCGGTAGTTTTCCGTCACCCTGTTCTGTTCTATGTAACCTCGTGATTCAAGTGTTGCAAGCAATCGGAAGACGTTGTTCTTATGAAGCTTCAAACGTTTGCTAAGTTCTGTAACACCCAGTTCATCCACCTCGCCATGAAACTGTTCGAGCAGATCAAGCGCATGGGAAACTGCCTGGATCAAATATTCGGATTTTTCTTTCTTTGCCATGGTTTCAAGTCCTGTAATAAAAAAATTTGAAAAAACATGAAGCGCAACATATCAAAATTTCACTGCTAATTAAAAAACGAGAGAAATTATACAATTACGGAACATTTTTTTCAAATACTAGAATATTGTTTTATAATTGTCAAGTGTTAAAAATTGCATTATATTTGATCTTTAAGTGTAGTAATGGGGTCTGCACAATAGACGGAAATAGAACAAATATGAGGCCGACATGCTAAATCTGCGGAAAAAAATTCTCGTCGCAATCGACGGTTCCCCTCAATCCGACAAGGCCGCGGAGGAAGCGGTCAGGCTGGCGGCAGGGAACCAGAGTCAGTTCAAAAGCCCGGTATTTGCACTTCTGGTCCTGCCCAATGCACCCACTTCAACCTACACCGATTTCGTACCGTCAGCCCCGATGACGGAAACTGAAAAGTGGGACGATTTAAGGCGGCGCATTTTCTTCGTAGTAGAAAAATGTGCTGCCGAACACAACATTCCGCTCGAAATGATTGTTGAATACGGTGATCCGGCGGAAAAAATGATCAGCTTTGCCAAACGCGAAGGCATTGACGTAATTGTCATCGGCAGTTCAAGCAAAGGCTTTATTCAGAGGCGGATCAAGGGAAGCATTTCCCATAAGATTGCCAGCAGCGCCCCCTGTTCCGTCTATATTGTAAGAGGTTGACCATCGAAAGGTTTATAATGATTTCAAGTTGTTTCCTCAGCAAGCTCTTAGGTTTATTATTGATATTACTCCCCATGCAGGTATCGGCTGCCGAATCCTTTCGGGTGCCAATCCTGCTGTATCATCGTTTCGGTCCCACTGTTGCGGATGGTATGACCATCACCACATCGGTTTTTGAATCTCAGATGAAATATCTTCACGACAACGGCTACAAGGTGATACCACTCCGCCGGTTGATCGACCATTATCTCGGCAAAGCTCCGGCACCGGCGCCTAAATCCGTGGTGATCGTTGAAGACGACGCGCATAAATCCGTTTACAGCGATATGTTTCCTGTAATACGAAAATACCGCTACCCGGTTACGGTATTCACATATCCATCCGCCATATCCAATGCAAAATATGCCATGACCTGGAATCAGCTGCGCGATCTTAAAAAGTCCGGCCTGGTTGACGTTCAATCACACACCTACTGGCATCCAAACTTCCGGAAAGAGCGCAAGAAACTTAGTCCTCAGGCGCTTGACAGCATCGTCATGTCTCAACTGCGAAAATCCAAGGCGCGCCTGGAAACGGAGCTTGGCGGTCATGTGGACATGCTGGCCTGGCCGTTCGGAATCCACGATGCTTATCTTATTAGGAAAGCATCCGAAGCCGGATATGTTGCCACATTTACAATCGAGCGGCGGCATGCCCTGCCGTCTGACCAAGCCATGAAGCTGCCGCGATACCTGCTGGTCAATGCCGACAGCGGCAAAGCCTTTGTCCAGCTGCTTGAAGGCAATGCAGTCAAACGGAACGTTGCCTACTGATGACCGATGAACCAACAAAAAAAAACCCCTGCCCTGACTGCAATTTTTGTCAGTGGTGCTCCGATGATCGTTGCCGCAAATGCCTGAACCGTTCGAACTGCTGCCGCCGTAAACTTTCAATAGCAGATCAGATAGCTCTCTATGAATCCTTGAATCCCCCAGCGAAAAACAAATGAGCCCAGTCAATTGACAATCCAAATGTTAGAGTTACCCTCTCAATGATAAACCGGCAACGTGATATCGCGTTGTTTTATTTTTGCACTCATTAGAAAATATATTCAAAACACTATATATTTTGATAGACCATAATAACACTATGCAGTATATTGAATCTGGTTTAAGCCGTTCCGATGTAAAAATATTCCTGTCAAGGAGGTGAATTTCTGCTTTTCTTCCAGTTCCAGGTTGATTTGGTTTGATGCTGTACGCAGGGTGTAATAAATATCTCATTGTGGAGGTTGTATGAAACAAAAAATGGCAAAAAAGCTTCTCTTTTGTGCAATTGCAGGTCTGGCTTTCCCGCTTGCCGCCCAGGCGGCCGACGATGACCTGCAGAAAAAGATCGACAAGCTGAGTAAAGAGGTTGCCGACCTCAAGGGCTCCGTGAAAAGGGTCGAGGACAAGTCCATCGGCAAGTGGCTTACCATCGGCGGCGAGTACCGCTTCCGGGTGGATTCACTTCATGGTGAAACAGTGCCCTATTCAAGCGCCATCGGGACCATGCAGAACATGGTGGGATCCTTTCTGCTTGATCCGGCCGTTGCCGGATCAGCCGGCAATCCTTCGGCAACGCAGTTCATGCTGGCCACTGAGAGCGGCAAACTCTTTTCGCCGACACAGTTCGGCTATATTCTGAACAATTATATGCCACAGGCCATGTATAACAGCTTTACGGCTTCAGGCGCAACTCCAGGCACTTTCCTCAACCAGTTCAACACCATTGTCATGAGTGGACCTGCCGCAGTTCAGGCAGCATTATCAGGAACGGCGCTGACCAGCCAGCAAACAGCCATTCTCGCAACACTCCAGTCCAAAGTATTACCTACTGTTTTTGCAAAGCCCTCTTCCGCCAGCATTATCGACCCAGCCACAGGATTACAAGCTGCCGGTACAAGCCTTGGAGCACAGTGGAATACGGTTCTGACCTCACTTGCCGGCATGGGATACACACCGACACAGATAAATCAACTTGCAATGCAGATGATGATGCAGGGCTTTTTGGGAGCCGGCAGCCCCTACCTTGCACAAGCTCCTGCTTTCAAGCCCAAGAACGAAACCCTCTACACCAACAAATTCGGCATTGATCTGACCGCCAAACCGATCAGAGACGTCACGGTACATGCCAAACTGGACATGTATAAGTCATTTGGTTCACAGAGCGATTCCACCACCATGAATGGATACTTCGCTGACCGCGTCGGCGTGTTCGACGGCACTCTCAGCCACGTTCCTACCGACAGCCTTCTGAATGTCGATCGCGCCTATGCAACATGGAGCAACATCGCCGAACAGCCGGTCTGGTTCTCTGTCGGTCGCCGGCCAGCCACGAACGGAGCCCCCAGCAACCTGCGCCTGAACAAAGAGCGCCCCGGCAATGGCGGCACACCATCTCTTCTGGTCGATTATGCTTTTGACGGCATGACCATAGGTTATGCCCCCGACATCGATGCACTGCCAGGCGCATATGCCAAGGTTTGTTACGGCCGCGGATTCGACAGCGGCATCAAGACATCTTCCAACAGCATCAAGGACACCGACATGCTTGGTGTAGCGGTTATTCCTTATGAGACCGACCCGCTGCGTATCTGGCTGCAGTGGAACCGCGGTTTCGATATCTTTGATTTCCCTGCCATGAACAACACCATCTTCGGCAACACCGCACCGGCAGTGAACCTGGGCAATATTGACTGGTACGGCGCCGGAGCAATGAGTACGCTCAAAAACGTCGGACCGGGCACCCTGCAGCTTTTCAGTGATTTCGGCCTGAGCGTGACTCACCCGAACGGCAACGTATCTGAAAACGCCGGATTCCAGGGATTGATGAGCGGAGAGTTCTTTGCACAGGACACGAATCCCAAAGACCAGACCGGTTGGGCCGTCTACGCCGGTATTCGCTATGACCTGCCGTCAAAAACCAAGATCGGCTTCGAGTTCAACCATGGCTCAAAATATTGGATCACCTTCGCGCCTGCTGCTGACGACATGTGGACCAGCAAGGTCGGCACACGCGGCAACGTCTATGAACCGTACATCATCCAGGAACTCAACCTGAAACCGATTTCCAACTATTTTGCCAAGGCCTTCTTCAAGCTTGGCTACCAGTACTATGACTTCGAATACACCGGCAGCAACAACTGGGTCGGCGCTCCCAAGAAAATCTCCGAGATCAAACCAACCGATCTCATGCTGATGGCGCCACTGAAAGAAGCTCACAATATTTACGGCACTTTTGAAGTTCATTTCTAGCACAAACAGTTGAAGGGGTACGGCACTAGCCGTGCCCCTGCTTTAAACGTTAACCGGGACAATCACATTTGAGTAACACTTACACAGAACACAAACAGGGAGTTAGTCATGAAGAAAATCAGTTCAGTTATTATCGTCTTTGCAATCATGTTGGCAGCATCATTAACAGTTATCAGTACCGCCAGCGCAGAAACTATCAAGATTACAGGGGTCATCTCTAAAATTGAAATTGCTGCTGACCAGAAGTCGGCCATTGCCGTGATAAAAGACAATAAATCCGGTGAATCCATTTCCATTACCATTGCTGATGAGCTTACACTCGACAAACTCAAGGACAAGCGCATCCTGGAAGGCGATGAAATCCGCACCAAGTTTGAAAAAGAAGGCGACAAGAACACCAGCAAGATGTTCAAGAAAACAGCAGGTTGCTAACCCTGATCTAAAATCAAGGAGGAGTCCTAAGCATGAAATTTAATTCACTTCGCCCGGTAGTTCTGACTTTGGTAGCAGGAATATCTGTTTCAGCAGCTGTTACCGTCTCAGCGGCACCCAGTGCGCCGACTGCCAAGCCGACAATTGCCAAAATCTGCACCACCTGTCACAAAGCTGAAGCAAATGCAGTTCGCGGATATTTTGACATTGTAACATTCAAGGCCAAGACCATACAGGTCAAGATCGATGATGCCGTCGAACAATTCAAGTTTGATGAAGATGAAATCAAGGTCGTAAACGGTGCGGGAAAAACCGGTGACGGTGAATTTCTCAAGGACAACCTGATTAAAAAAGGACACGAGATCAAGGTCGAGTACGTCGAGAATAATGGCGTAAAGAATGCGGTCAAGTTGATTGAAAAACCGCCGGTAAAGATTCCGGCCGAGATGTTGATGAGCACTGCTGAAGTTGAAAAGCTGGTTGCTCTTGGACCGGAAAAGGGCAAATACTTCCTGTATGATTCCCGTCCGTTGCCACGTTTCCAGCAGGGCTCGATCCCAACCGCTGTAAACCTTCCTTTCCCGGCCTTTGACAAACTGGCCGACAAGCTGCTTCCCAAGGACAAGTCGGCCCTGGTTATTTTCTATTGCGCCGGACCTTCCTGCAACATGAGTCCAGGTTCAGCCGACAAGGCCAAGAAACTCGGCTATACCAACCTGAAGGTTTACAAGGATGGTATGCCGGCCTGGTCAACCAAGAATTACGGCGTACTCTCTACCCAGTTCCTGAAAGAGGCCTGGATCGACAAGGACATTCCGCATGTCCTGCTGGACGTGCGCGCAGCTAAGGATGCCGCCAAGGGTCACATCAAGGGCGCCGTTTCCTTCCCGGCCGCCAAGGCCGCCAAGCTGATCAAGAACCTGCCTCCGAAAGACAAAAAACCACCGGTCATGATTTATGACGGAAAAGATGGCGTCCAGGCTGCCAAGGTAGCCAAGCAACTTGTAAAAGCCGGCTACGGCAATGTGATGGTGGTGACGGGTGGATACGATGCCTGGCAGGCAGCTAAATTTGAAGTGGCAACCGGAAAACTTACAACCAAGGCTGTCTATGTTCCTAAGCCGCGTCCTGGCGAGATCAACCTGGACGAGTTCAAGAAGTACGCGTCTGAGTTGCCTGCAAACGTCATGATTATCGATGCCCGCACCGCAGCGGAAGCCAACAAAGGCATGCTCAAGACAGCCAAACTGATCCCGGCCGAAGAGATCAAGGACCGTCTGGCCGAGATCCCCAAAGACAAGCTGATCGTGTTCTACTGCAATACAGGTACGATAGCGGAAGTTGCCTACAACACTTTAAAGGGTTTTGGATACACTAATGTCAAGTTTGCAAATGCCAAGGTTGCATTTGAAAAGAATGGCAGCTACAAGATCACAAAAGAATAACGCTATATCACGTACAACACCCGCCAAATGGCGGGTGTTGTACGTGGGCATTTCAGATTGTATTCAAAATCTTTTTATTTATCGATAACTATACAAAAATTCATATAATTGGAACAAGCGTTGCATTGATCAGGCAACATACCATCTATGGGTATGAATATGCCTGGAATCGAAAGGAATGGAAACATGTCTGGAAAAATTGCAGCGATCATGCTGGGATGTGCTTTGTTGGCAACAACTGCTGTTGCCAAAGAACATCCAGGAAAAGAGCAGATACTCAAGGATGGCTATCAGGGTCCCAAAACCTGCGAAACCTGTCATCCCGGCAAGGCCAAGGAGTTTCTCGGAACGGTCCACTGGAAACACGCCTCCAAGGTGGATCATGTTGACAATCTCAATCCCAATGAAGAGCACGGGATGAAGAATCGCATCTATACAATGTGTAACGGCAATGACATCGTCAACAACCTGAAGGAAGTCCCGCCGAACGCATTGGGCAAGACCAAGTTCACCGGCTGCAACACCTGTCACCCCGGCGATCACGCCAGTGACGTCGGCAGCACCGGACCACAGGCTGAGCAGGCCATCGACTGCCTGATCTGCCATTCATCCAAGTATGATTTCAGCAAGAGAAAACCGATCAAGGACAAAAACGGCAATGTTGTCATGACCCAGGACCGCAGCACAGAAGCTGCCGCAAACATAGGCAGGCCATCAATCAAGAACTGCATGGTCTGCCATGAAGCAGCAGGCGGCGGAGCAATGATCAAGCGCGGTTTCTCCATGGCCAAGGATGCCGAGGTACATGTAACCAAGGGTATTATCTGCGTTGATTGCCACCAGGTCAAAAACCACAAGTTCCCCACCGGCCGTGATCCCAACAACTGGGCACACGACGGCATTTATATGACCTGCGTCGGCGAATGCCATACCAGCAAACCACACACGGATGCTGATTACAACCGTCATACCGACAAGATCGCCTGCCAGACCTGCCACATTCCGAGAACCGGTGGTGCTTTTTCAAAGGATTTCACCAAGTGGGAAAAACAGTCCAACGGATTCTATGAGCCTTCTACATTGAAGCGCGAAGTCAATGAAACCGCTCCGGTATATGCCTGGTACAATCTGACCGTCAGCAACACACCGACCTTCATCGGCCCGAAGGGGAGCAGAACCGACGGTAAGAGCAAGATCTATCCGTTCAAGGTTTTCCAGGGCAAGGCATATTTCAACAAGAAGAACGGCCAGCTGATGTCAATGGACTTCGCACCGCCAATTTCAAACGGCGATTCATTGGCAGGCGTAGCATCTGCCGCCAAGATACTCGGCATCAAGGATTATGAACCGGTACCGGGATGGCAGACCATCTACTTCGGCAGCAACCACCAGGTCACACCCAAAAACAAGGCACTGACCTGCGCAAATTGTCACGCGGTAAATGGCGTGCTTGATTTCAAGGAACTGGGATATGCCGCCAAAGAGATCGAGAAGCTAACCAACCCTGAGCTTTATTTTGAAAAACTGCTCAAACTACAGCAAGAAGATGAGTAATTCCTTGAACTTCAACGTATACAAATAAAGCATGGGGCGTGAATTATTTCACGCCCCATTTTTGATTGCATTATATAGATATTTATATACTAGCCCGGGAAATTATTTTTCACATCCAAGCATCAATCAGGAGGTAGAACGTGTCGCCAAAATTCTCTCGCAGAACTTTTCTAAAGGTTTCAGGCGCGGCAACCGCAGCGGTGACAGTTGCCGCTTCAATGCCGGAAAAGTTCCTTTCATGGGCAGAGGAGTCCGGACAAAAAGAGATGAAGCAGATCCCCACTTTTTGCGAACTCTGCTTTTGGAACTGTGGACTGATCGCAAAAGTCGAGAACAACAAAGTTGTCAAGATTGACGGCAATCCCAAGAGCCTTCGCGGCAGGGGACGGTTATGCGGACGTGGTAATGCGGCCTTGGGTGCGCTCTACGATCCGGACCGCCTGAAATACCCGATGATCAATACCGGTAAGCGCGGTGAACCGGTCTGGAAACGGGCCACCTGGGACGAAGCGCTCGGTGTCATTGCCCAGAAGATGAAGTCGGTCAGCGAAAAGTACGGCCCGGATTCCATGGCGCTGATCTATCACGGCACCGGAGCCTCCTTCTGGAAGCATCTGCTGCACGCCTATGGCAGCACACTGTCGGCAGCGCCTTCATTTGCCCAATGCCGTGGACCGCGCGATATCGGTTTTGTACTGACTTTCGGCTCGGATGTTGGATCTCCTGAATACTACGACTTCAGTAAAAGCAAATACATAGTCCTGTTTGGCTCCCATCTGGGAGAGAACGCCCACAACAGTCAGGTCCAGGACATCGTCAAGGGTTATTCCAGTGGTGCGAAGATGACCGTGGTAGATCCGCGCCTCTCCAATATTGCATCCAAGGCCGATCGCTGGCTTCCGATCAAACCCGCCACCGATCTCGCGCTGATGCTTGCCTGGATCAGGCTGATAATCGAGGAAGGGCTCTACGACAAGGAGTATGTTGCCAAATACGCCACCGGTTTTGACGAACTGCGCGCCGCGGTCCAGCAATACACTCCTGAATGGGCTGAAGCCGAAACATCGATATCCAGCGATGTAATCGTCAAGGTTGCCCGCGAAATGGGAGAGTATGCTCCCAATGTCTGCGTTGGGGCAGGCCGTTATTCCACCTGGTACGGCGACGACACCCAGCGCAGCCGGGCAATTGCAATTTTAAATGCCCTGCTCGGCACCTGGGGCCGTGAAGGGGGCTACTTCTTCCCCACCGGAGCAAAAGTCCCGGAATACCCCGGATTGCCGGCATACCCGGAACATGTGGAAGCTGCACAACTGGATGAAGCCTACCCGTTCGCCCTGCTGCAAACGACAACATCCATCAAGCAGGCCACAATTACCGGACAGCCGCGACCGGTCAAAGCGTGGTTCGTGTACGGTTCAAACCTGATGAAGACCATGCCTGACAAACAGGAGACCATCAAGGCGATCCAGAACCTGGATCTGATGGTTACTATCGACACCATGCCGATGGACATAATCAATTATTCGGATGTTGTCTTGCCGGAATGCACCTACATGGAACGTTATGACAACATAAACGTGGGCAAATTCAAGGGTGAAGCCGAGATTGCGCTGCGGCAGCCGACCGTCGAACCGCTGTGGGAATCAAAACCCTCCTGGTGGATAACCAAGGAACTGGGCAACAAACTGGGACTGGCGGCATTCTTTCCCTGGAAGGATGGCGAGGAGTACATTGCCAAGCGTTGCGAAGCTGCAGAATTGGATTTCGCCCAACTGAAGCGGGACGGCGTCATCATCAAAAAGGGTGGCAATCCCTATATCACCGCCGACAGCCAACCGGAGTTCGGCACTCCTTCGGGCAAGATCGAGCTGTACTCCCAACAATTGGCGGAAAAAGGGTTTGATCCGGTTCCCAAATACACCAGGCATCCGACCCCACCTGCAGGTCATTTCCGGCTACTGTTCGGCCGGGCGCCGCTGCACACCTTCTCCCGTACCACCAACAACTTCATGCTGACCGATCTGCAGAAAGATAACTCCCTCTGGATCAACGCCAAAAAAGGGAAGGAACTGGGATTGAAAAACGGGGACTATGTCTCTCTCGTCAACCAGAACGGTGTGATTGCAAACGGCCGGATCAAGGTGAAGCTGACCCAGCGCCTCCGTGATGATGCCGTTTATATGAACCACGGCTTTGGCGTTCACGCCAAAGGGATGTCTCGTGCCAACGGTCAGGGAATTGCAGATGACGACCTGATCGGAAAACCCGCGATTGATCCGATAATGGGTGGCACCGCCATGCGCGGGAATTTTGTCAAGATCGTTAAGGGGGCCTGACATGAAACTATTCGGAGTTCTTATTCCTGAGAAGGAACAGCTTATCGGCACAGTGGGTGACGTAATCAAAGGAAAAGCCGGCTTGTCGCTGTATGCGTCAATATTCGGCCTGTTGATCGGGCTATACGCCATCGGCTCCATCTTCATCAGAGGGCATGCCCACACGATCAACACCTCCAGCCTCGTTCCCTGGGGACTGCAGATATCCACCTATGTTTACTTTGCGCTGCTCAGCACCGGCTGCACATTCGTCAATTTTTTCGGCCATGTGTTTTTCGAAAAACAGTACAAACCGTTTGCGTCAAGAATTGTTTTTGTCGGGATAATCACAGCCGTGGCTGCCTTCTTCTCTCTGACGACCGAGATGGGGCACCTTGAGCGGATGTACTACTTCCTGCTGTCGCCAAACCCGAAGTCGCCCATGTTCTGGATGGCCATCTGGTACACCTGCTACCTGATCATCATTACCTGGGAATACGTAAACATCCAGACCAACAGGCACTCCAACCGGGTCATGTGGGCAGCGTTTTTCATAGCGGTCTTCACCCACAGCACCCTGGGAAGCCTGCTCGGTTCGGTAAGTTCGCGCGTCTACTATTACAGCGCCCTGATGCCGATCTACTTCCTGTTTATCGCCTTCCTGACCGGCTGTTCCCTTACGACCATCATTGCCGCAATGACTGTCAAACAGAAGAAACTGGACGAGAACTACCATCTCCACCCCTTTGTAACATTGCTCAAGGTCGGCTTGGGACTGGCGCTTTTGATCACCTTCTGGCGCATGATGATCGGCCTCTCCGCGCATCTGGAGGGTTCCGAAGTATTCTCACTGACACTGATCAACAGCGTTTTGTTCGGAATCGTGGTAGTTATCGTAATTCCGTACATTCTGCTCAAAATCGGTCAAAGCGCCAACTGGCTGATCTTTGTGGGACTCTTCATCATGGGTACCCAGCTCAAAGCCCGTAATGACCTGGTGGTCGGCGCGTTCAAGATTCCGGTCTTCAGGGTCTACGACATGCCCGAAGTAATACACTACACACCATCAATCTATGAAAACCTCGTGGTCGTGGCATCCGCATCCCTGGTGGCCATGCTCTATATCGTTTTCGAGCGTTCGGGTGTTTTTGAAGCAAGAAACATCAAGGAGGAACACTGATCATGGACCAGTTTGACGGCAAGGATATCATGGAAATAATGCAGGAAGATCTGCTGCGCGCCCTGAAAAAACCACGCAAGGAACGGCGCTGGGCAATGGCGATCGACCTTAAGAAGTGTATCGGCTGCCATGCCTGCACTACCGGCTGCATGTCCGAGAACCTGACACCACCCGAGATTCATTATCGCCCGGTCAAGGAAGAAGAGATCGGCGAGTACCCCAATACCGGCATGCGTTTTCTGCCACGTCCATGTTTTCATTGCGATTCGCCCACCTGCACACCGGTCTGTCCGGTTACCGCTACTTACAAGCGCGATGACGGCCTGGTCGTGATCGATTACAAGAAATGCATCGGTTGCCGCTACTGCATCGTGGCCTGTCCATACGGCGCCCGTTCGGCCGATTCCGGGCATTACTTTACCGGTGACTTCCACGATAAAACCTATGAAGTGGAGAATTCCGGCGAGTACGGCGGTAATTTCAAACGCAAGAGCCACTGGCATTCGCCGATCGGCAACGCCCGCAAGTGCCACTTCTGCATACACCGGGTGGAAAAGGGTGAACTGACCCGTTGCACGACAACCTGCCTCGGCAACGCCACCTTCTTCGGCGATATCAACGACCCCAAGGCCCTGATCACCAAGCTGATCTCCAAGCCGAACGTGTTCAGGTACAAGGAAGAGTTGGGCACAAAACCGATGGTGTATTATATCACCTGACAGGCGCCCGGAATTTCCGGATAGCAGGCTCAGCAGTAAAAACAGGGGAATTCCAGTGAGTTCCCCTGTTTTTATGACACGCCGCAAAATGGCAACGGGTTTAAAATCCTGCTTTAGAAAACTGGAGTTGTTGACGGGCGGACACGTTTTTGATACCACACTATTGTATTTTCAACGCAACACAGGCGGCAATTCCGCCTTGTACAAAGGACGCAAATGAAACAAGTAGCAAAGAACACCGTGGTAACACTCAGTTACAATCTTACCGACCCTGACGGAAACATGCTTGACGAGGGCAATCAGCCGATAGTGTATCTACATGGCGGCTATGGAGGCGTATTCGCTCCCATTGAAAGTGCGCTGGAAGGCAAACTGGTCGGAGATGCTGTGACCGTCAAGCTTCAACCCGCCGATGCTTTTGGCGAATATGATTTCGATTTGCTGCAGATTGAACCGGTTGAAAACCTGCCGCAACCGCTCAAGGTAGGAATGATGATTGAAGGCGAAACCGAGGAAGGACTGGAAGAGAGCGCTGTATTCTATACCGTAACAGAAATTGCCGACGGCAAGGCGGTTCTGGACGGCAATCACCCGCTGTCGGGCATGGCACTGGTTTTCATCGCCGCTGTCACCGCGATACGACCGGCGACAGCGGCAGAGATCGCGGCCGGCGAAGCGCTTGGCGCTTGATCCATATATCCTGAAATATTGGAGTAACAGTTCATGGCCAGATGCACCAACTGCAACGCTCCCCTGCCGGACGGTTCCCTGCTGTGCACCTACTGCGGTGACCGCAATGACGTTGACCTGAGGGGGATACACTACCACACCACCCACGCCCCGGACCTGCCCCGCACCTGCCCCCGTTGCGGGGTAAACCTGAAAACAATCAACCTGAATCTGAAAGGCACTTTTCTGATTGAAAGGTGCGACCAGTGCCTGGGTCTGTTCTTCGATCCGGCCGAACTGGAAGCACTGCTGGATGCCGCCGTCTCGAATGTGTTCCTGATAGACCGGGTCGGATTGGACGGCATCAACCTGAAGCGGCCGCCCGACCAATATCCGGTCGCTTACATCAAATGCCCGGTCTGTTCACAGTTGATGAACCGGGTCAACTTCGGCGCCAGGAGCGGCGTAATTGTCGATCGCTGCAAGGATCATGGCGTCTGGCTGGATGGGGGAGAACTACGGCACCTGATGGAATGGATGAAACTGGGCGGCAAGCTCCTCGACCAGGAGCGACAGGAACAGGCCAAAAAGGAAGAGCTAAAGCTGGAAAGGGAGAAACGGGAGAGCCTGGCGGGTTATCGGACCGAGCCCTCCACGTTTGACAGCTTCAGGGATCCGCTTTTGCGATCCGATCCGGACCTGTTCGACATCATCTACAGCGCGATCCGGTTTTTTACAAGGTAACCTCTTCCGTTTCCTCGGGCCAGAACCTGCGCTGCAACTCATCCATCAATGGCGCCAGGCTCTTGCGGTCACGGGCCGATACAGTCACGCTGTTCCGGGTCCTGGCGGACTGCCGCACCCTCAGAAAACCTACCATATCCTTCTTGCGCATCTCGTTCAGAAGATCGGACTTGTTATAGACCATCAGTTCCTGTTTGTCCCCCAACTCCAGCTCCTGCAGGATTGTCCGCACCTGGGCAATCTGGTCCTCGAAACGGGGATGCGAAGAATCGACCACGTGCAGCAACAGGTCGGCATCGCGCAACTCCTCCAGTGTCGCCTTGAAAGCGCCCATCAACGACTTAGGCAGAGAACGGATGAAACCGACCGTATCGGTGATGATCACCTCCCGTTCCCGTGGAAAACGCAGACGGCGGGTGGAGGTATCCAGCGTGGCAAAGAGCAGGTCCTCGGTAAAGACATCGCTCTTGGTCAGCGCATTCAGCAGGGTAGATTTACCGGCATTGGTATAGCCGACGATCGAGATGATCGGCACTCCGGCCTTGATCCGCTGCTGGCGGCGCTGGTCGCGCCCACGGGAAAGTTCCTTCAGCTCCCGCTCCAGGCTGGCAATCCGGTCCCGGATGCGGCGACGGTCGGTTTCCAGCTTGGTTTCGCCCGGTCCGCGCCCGCCGATGCCCCCCATCAGGCGCGACATCTGCACCCCACGTCCGGTCAGGCGCGGCAGCAGGTATTTCAGCTGGGCCAGCTCCACCTGCACCTTGCCATCCAGCGTCTTTGCCCGCCGGGCAAAGATGTCCAGGATCAGCTGGCTGCGGTCGATGACCTTCAGTTCGGTCATGGCCGAAATGCTGCGTATCTGGGCCGGGGTAAGCTCCTGGTCAAAGATCAGCATGCTGGCGCCATGCTGCAGGGCCCGGATGACCACATCGCGCATCTTCCCCTCCCCCATCAGGAAACGCGGGTTGAGGCTGCGCGGACGCTGTATGAATTCGTCCAGCGCTTCAACCTGGGCGGTGCGGGCCAACTCCCGCAATTCGGCCATGGAGTCCTCAGCCTCCTGGCGGGTACCACTGGTGGTGACCGAGATCAGGATGGCCCTTTCCAGGGCATTAGCGGCCTTTGTCGTCGTGCGGGCCGCCTTCTCCAGATCGGCTTCAAGCTCGTCGATAAAATGCACGCAGTCCAGATCGATGCGGTCAAACAGCTTGACCGGCTCGACGATCGTACTTGCACCGCGCTGGTCAGGAGATAGCCAGGCCAGCTGGGCCGAGATCTGCTGCCGGCCGGGCGTAAACATCAGTGTTGCCAGCAGATCCAGCCGTAGCAGTGAAAGGTCGGTCAGGTCATCTTCGCTGACCGGCTCGTTTTTCAGATGGGTATGGATCAGGCGGAGGCCGCGCATGACACGCCGGCCCAGTGGATAGTCACGCAGCTCGGGGATCACCAGTCCCTTTTCATCCCCGACGATCACGTACTCCACGATTCCGGATCGATTGACAAGAATGGCGATCTGGCGGCGCAGATCAGTGGAAAGTTCGACGAGACGTGTGGCAAGTTCGTGGGAACATATTTCAGCGGGGAGCACGCGCCTGCGGTACAGACGTTCCAGTGCCTGTATCTGACTGGACTTCAAACCTGCTAGATTACCAAATGGTTCTTTGATAGTGAGACTCCGGAGAAATTTAAGTTATGGTCGATCCTGAAAGATTCGTTCAGCTGGCGATCTGAACCTCGGACAACCTAGATTCCTATCACATTGTATCCGCCATCCACGTAATGGATCTCGCCGGTGACACCGCTGGACAGGTCACTGCAGAGGTAAAGCGCCGAACGGGCAACGTCCTCCTGGGTGACGTTGCGGCGCAGTGGCGCCTTTTCTTCGACATGATTCAGAATCTGGATAAAACCGTTCACTCCGGCGGCGGCCAGGGTACGGATCGGACCGGCCGAAATGCCGTTTACCCTGACCCCCTCCGGTCCCATGGCTTCAGCCAGATAGCGCACCGAAGCTTCCAGCGCGGCTTTGGCGACCCCCATCACATTGTAGCTGGGGAACACCTTGACCGCCCCGTAATAGCTGAGCGTCAGCGCGGCGGCATTGCGCCCCCGCATCATCGCCTGGCCCTCTTTCAGCAGCGCCATGAACGAATAGACGCTGATATCCATTGCGGTGGCAAACCCCTCGCGGGTGGTATTGACGATGGTTCCCTTCAACTCTTCCTTGTTTGCAAAAGCGATCGCGTGGATGATGATGTCCACACCGTCCCAGATTTTGCCAAGCTCGGAGAATACATTCCTGATATCTTCATCACTGGTTACATTGCAGAGCAGGACCACGGCGGCATTGATCGATTCCGCCAGCGGGCGCACCCGTTTTTCCAGGGCCTCCCCGGCATAGGTTACGGCCACTTCGGCTCCCTGTTCGTGAAACAACCTGGCAATAGCCCAGGCTATGCTCTTATCGTTTGCAACGCCGAAGATCAGCGCTTTTTTGCCTTGAAGTAACATCTCTCAACATCTCCATGTAAATATTATGATTATCCAGTGAACAGTGCCAGTGGCCAACAACCTATTAACAGGCGGTGGGATTACCGAACGCTATCAACGTGAGATTCACTCTCCGGAACGAATACCGGCGAGGCGGGTGAGGGAGTCTCCCGATCGGCATCATGAGGGGTGTTGCACCGCAGGCCCGCTTCAAGTGCGGCCAGGCGTTTTTCGATTCCTTCCAGCACTTCCAACGTCCTATCCTGCTTACCCTTGATTGCAAACACGACAAAAGGCATGATCAGCCATATCACCGCCAGGAACAGGCCGATGATGCTCATCATAACCATGAATCCGCCAAAGATCTCCATGTAGTCTCCCGAAAAATACTATCTTCGTCTATACCACGGCATCGCCAAAAAGTTAAGGTGATATTTTACTGTATACCGCTGGCTGAGACTCTTCCGCAAATCATTAAAAGTTTGACCGGGGTCATAATAATTTTCCGGCGTCGGCGCTATGCTCCAATCATAAACGATGCGGGGAGGCAAGAATGGAATTCAAAAACGGGCTCGGCGAAAAAGCAATACAGGATGTAATGGTCAACTACCCGGAAATCGGCGAAATACTGAACCGTTACGAGATCGGCTGCGTTACCTGCAAGGTGGGCATCTGCCTGCTGAAGGACGTGGTTGCGATCCACGGACTGTCCAAAGAGGATGAAACCAATATCGAACTGGAAATCAACAACCACCTGGTATCAAAAGGAGAATGATCATGGCAAATTTGGGATGCGGCTGCCCCGGCAGCATGGCAAGGGTTATCGAACGTGAAGAAACAGTAGCTACCAGCGTCAAGGCGGCCTCGGAACTCCGGCAGTGGCCGGTACAACTGCACCTGGTGCCCCCCACGGCGCCCTACTTCCAGGATGCGGACATCCTGATCTGTGCCGATTGCGTGGCTTATGCCATGGGCAGCACCCATCAGGATCTGCTGAAAGGAAAGGCACTGGCGATCGCCTGCCCCAAACTGGACGACACCACCGCCTACGTGGACAAAATGGCCCATATCTTCAGCGCCAACAACATCAAAAGCGTCACCGTCGCAATCATGGAGGTTCCCTGCTGTCGCGGACTTGATATCATGGTTCGCGAAGCGCTTGAGAAAAGCGGCAAACAGATTCCGCTCGACGCAATCATAGTCGGCATCAACGGAGAACGGAGGAACTGATGAGAACCGATATCACGACGGCACTGGTCAACGAACACAAGCTGATCCTGCGTATGATCGCACTGCTTGAGCGCAACGCATCCAGAAGCGCGGCTGGCGCATACGGCAACTGGCGCTTCTACCTGGATGGCGTGGACTTCATCCGCAACTACGCCGATCGCTTTCATCACGCCAAGGAAGAGGACGTGCTGTTCGAAGCGCTGATCAAAAACGGCATGCCGCGCGAGAACAGCCCGATCGCCGCGATGCTGATGGAACATGACCAGGGCAGGGCGTACGTACGAGCAATGGAATCGGCGGCCCTGGACGCGCTGGCCGGAAAAGAAGTTGACCTGGAAACACTAGGCGGGAATGCGCTGGCCTATGTGGAATTGCTGCGCGAACATATCGGCAAGGAAGATGGAATCCTCTACCCGCTTGCCGAACGGATCATAGCTGATACACTGAGGGAAGAAATCGTAGCAGGCTATGCCGCGGCGGAAGCCCGTACCGCGGAAGATTTCAGCGACCGCTACCTGGCACTGGTGCAAAGCTACGAAAACGAGTAGTGAAACAAAAGGGGGGTTGCCATGCATGATTCACAATCACAGGAATGGCTCTGCAACAGGATTGTCGCCGGAATCGGTGATGCGGTCATGTACTCGGACCGCCAGGGCACCATCAGATACTGGAACGCCGCCGCGGAAAAGATGTTCGGGTACAGCGCAACGGAAGCACTGGGACAGTCCCTGGACCTGATCATCCCGGAAAACCTGCGCGGTCGCCACTGGGAAGGCTACTATCGCGTGATGGAGAGCGGCAGCAGCCGCTACAGCATCGATTTGCTGTCGGCGCCGGCGCTACGCAAGGACGGCACGCGGCTATCGACCGAGTTTTCGATGGCGCTGATCCGTGATGACGAAGGCGGCATGTTGGGGGTTGCCGCCGTGATTCGCGACGTTAGCGCCCGCTGGCAGCGCGAACGGGAACTGAAGGAACGCATCCGCGTACTGGAAGCGCGCCCGTAGGGGCGAACCTTGTGTTCGCCCTGTCTTGTGTTCGCCCTGTCTTGTTTCACCCATGCCATGGCAGATCACACATACACCATTACCTGCAAAAAAATGGGGCATGGTTTGATGAAAACTGGGGCGGATCGTTTCTGACAATTTCCGCCACCGCCGGGTGACGCTTGAAGTGCTGCTCCAGGAAACGCCGTACCCGCGGGCGTCCCCAGCCGCCGGGATGCCGGAAAGCGGTGTAAAGTGAAAGATCGCCTTCATAGAACAGTCCCGTCCCGAACTCTCCAGCCTGATCCCCATGGATCGGCATATTGAAAACCGCAAGGTTCAGAAAACCGATCGCATCCCGTTGCCGCACCACAAACTCCAGCGTCCGTACAGCTTCAACCTCGTTCTCTCCCGGCGTACCGAACAGAAGATAGCAATAGACGGCGATCCCGGCCCGCCGCAGACTTGAAAGCACCCGTTCGACCACTTCCAGCCGGATCCCCTTCCCCATCCGGTCCAGCACGCCCTGATCACCCGATTCCAGCCCCAGCTTTAGCATCACGCAGCCGGAATGCTTCAGCGCCCGGCAGAACTCCGGATCGGCCAGCTGCTCATCGACCCTTGCGAAACCGTACCAGGGCGCACCGGGCGGATTTACAGCCAGCCCTCGCAACAGCCCCGGACTGACGGCATTGTCCAGCAGGTGGATCAGGGCCGGCCTGTGCGTTGCCGTCAGATGCCGCAGATCAGACAGAGCCCGCGAGACCGGAATCGGGTAATAATCGTTCCCCTCGGCCCGCTCGGGACAGAAGGAGCAGCGGTTCCAGTAACAGCCGCCGGCGGCGCTGTAGGGCAGAATCATTCCGGGTGAAAAATATTCCGTCAACGGCAGGCCGGAGTAGTCCGGAGCAACTGCTTGATCCGTTGCCGAGCTGACGCCGGAAAGCGACAACAGCGCCCCCTCCCCGGCCCCGGCCACCAGGTGATCCACCAGGCCAGCGAAGGGATTGCTCCAGCCGGGACGCCGCATCCAGGAGGTCACCAACCCTCCCCCCAGAACGATCCGTAAATGCGGGTAACGTTCCCTGATATGGCCGATCATGGCAAAGACACAGAGCGCCTGGCTGAGATAGTTCAACGAAAAGCCGACCGTGCCGATGTCGTCCAGCAATTCCGGCAGCCGTCGGCTGAAATATGGAAAAAAAGGATTGGCTTGCGGTTGCAGTGAAGCGGCAATCAGGTCGGCGCTGCGCAACGGGGATAGTGTGGCGTGCTGATAGTCAGCCAATCCCACGACAGTGCCCTGTCCGGTGTCGGCAACGGCCAGCAGGCGGTTAAGGTCGCTGACCGCGCGGCGGTAACGATCGGGGGTTTGATAGGTATTCGAATTGCGCAGCGAGGCAATGTGGGCGGCATGGTTCCTGGCTGCCCGGCGGCTCCAGGTATCATCAACCGTTGGCGTCTGCTCCAGCAGCCAGAGCTGCCCCTCCAGGTTGGCATCCAGCATCCGGCAGGCGATACCGTGGGTCCGCAGGGCTGCCGCCAGCCTGGCGATGCCTGCCGGCGGTTCGCAGGCCTTGGCAACCGGCGGGAATATCAACAGCATCGCTCCCCCTTACTGATACTGGATGTAGAGCGGTTTCGGGTTCAACTTGAGGACCTCCCGCGGCTTCAGCAACGGGTCGCCCTTCTTGGTGTCGTTGTGGTAGAACAGTTTGAAGCCGGTGTACTGCACCGGTTCCGAGACGATGTATTCCTTGTAGGAATTGCGCTTCAGCCAGGGAGCTCCCCAACCGTCCATATGCATGACCATCTGCACCTCGGGGCGCAGGATTATATCCCTGGAGTTGGTGACCCCGCCTTTGGTAAAGCGATGCACGGTAAACACCTTGGGTGGCAGGTTGTTTTTTTTGACCAGATCTTTCAGAAAGGCGGAGGCATAGTTGATATCGGCAGCGTCATAGGAGCCGATCTTAGTGCCCGGTTTCTTGCCGCTCTTGATCAGATTGAACTCAGGGTCGATCCCCAGATGCACATCGGGGTTTTTAAGAATCCATTCAAAGCGCGGCAGAACCGACCGAATATCGTCGTGTCCGGTCTGGATGTCGATGAACAACAGCGCCCCGGCCTCTTTTGCCCAGCCGTAGACCTGGCTGATGATCTTGTCCGGCATGATCATACGGTACTTGCCATCTTTGCCCGGCTCTCCCTGGGCCACGACCGCGATCAGATGCAGGGCCGGTTGTACCGGTGTGGCGGGATCGGCCGCCTGCCAGGCAACCACCTCCCCTTTGAGTTTTCGCAACATATCGTCCTTGGGGAACTCCCCCAGCACACCCATCTTCTTTGAAAGCGGATTGCCGTAGTAGGCCACGATACGCTTCCGCGGCAACAACGAACCGGGCAGCGCGGCCGGGTCCTTGACCGGCCAGCCGTGGCTCTTTGCAAAATCCGGGCTTTCTCCGGCATTATATTTGATTTTGGGGGCTGCGGCGTCGGCGGAGCTGGATTGGGCTGCAAAAAGCGCGGCTTTGCGAATTGAACTGCTGGTGGCCGAGAATACCGTGATAACCGGCGCCGGCTCGTTTTTTTCCATATTGGAGATCGGCTCGACAGACTTGTTATTGGTGCATCCTGAAAGTACTAACAACAGACAAGCAAATGATCCCGCATAACGACTGACTGACTGCTTCTTCAAACAAAACTCCTTCGGTTATCCTGGTTTACGACCATAACACGTCAGGGACTCATCCCGCCGAACGGGATCACTCCCCCTGCTCATCGTCCTGAAAATCTTCCATATTGATCACATCCTTCACCTTAAACAGCAACCCGGCCGGCCATACCAGCATCGGCAGCCTGGTCAGGATCTTGGATTCCTCGAAGGTCAGGTCCACATCATGCGGCAATTTGTCGGCAATCTCCATGGCCCACCTGGTTTCGTGCGCCGTTAATGACGCCCGTAATAACTCAGCATTTTTATTCATATTCACCCTCGTTTGCACGGACACAACTGTCTAATGAGACTACAATGAAAGCTGCCCAGAGACAACTTAATATTTCCGAAAAAGAAAAATTCAAATAGTTTGACTTTGCCCTCGGTCATGTAATAAAACTTGCTAATGACAGGTATATTACGGTCATACTTCCAAAGAAAAGGAGCTTTGAATGAAAGATATCAAGGGGACCAAGACCGAGAAGAATCTGTGCGAAGCCTTTGCCGGAGAATCCCAGGCGCGTAACAAGTACACCTACTTTGCTTCGGTCGCCAAGAAAGAGGGCTACGAGAAGATTTCCGCCATTTTTCTGGAAACCGCCGAAAATGAAAAGGAACATGCCAAGCTGCACTTCAAGCTGTTGAACGGTATCGGTTCCACCGCCGACAATTTGCGTGCGGCAGCTGCCGGCGAGAACGAAGAGTTCACCGACATGTATCCACGCATGGCCAGTGACGCAAAAGAAGAGGGATTCCCCGAAATCGCCGCCCTGTTCACATCGATCGGCAAGATAGAAAAAGAACACCGAGACCGTTATCGCCTGCTCCTGGAAGAACTGGAATCGGGAGCGCTTTTCAGCCGCAAGGAATCGGCCCGCTGGAAATGCCGGAACTGCGGTCACATCCATGAAGGACTGGAAGCCCTCAAGATCTGTCCGGTCTGCAAACACCCCCAGGCATATTTTGAACTGGTGGAAGGCAGCTACTGAAACAGATAACCGCGATTGCCGGTTATTACTGACTGTAAATGCAAAAAAAGGCGTCCATGGGGGCGCCTTTTAATTTCAATGCACTATAACCGCGGATTTCAAATATCAGTGCGTCATCACGCTCTTGGCCAGGGACATGGGGATATAGCTGGTGCAGTCGTCAAGAAACCGGTCGAACTCAATGCCCAGATAACGGAGGCCGGTATCCTTGTCCGGGCTGACCTGGCGTACAAAGCCGCTTATCTCGAGCTCGTCGGACCAGAAGGGCTTGCTCAATCGAATCGTTAGCGAATCCTCGGGCTCGGCCGGGATATTGCTCCAGATTCCCACCCCGGTATTACTGAAGTTGCAGGCCATTGCGGTTTCGGACATCCCGTTGTTGGCCGGAAAGCATTGCAGCAGTGCCTGAGTGGGATGCCGCTGGTGTTTTCTGCGCTCAAAACTGCAGGGTGAAATTGAGTTTCGCAGGCGCTTTGCATTGTAGAGTTCCCGGTCCGCCACCTCTATCAGTGATTTCACATCGCTTGTTTCTTCCGAATAAAATGATATGCCGCAGCTGGCCGTAAGTTTTCTGCCTTTGAGAAGTTCCTGGCCCGGGAATACGGTGTTTTCAACCGCCAGACGTATCCTGTTTGCGACTGCAAAGGCCACGTTTTTGGTAACTTTGGGAAGATAGACGGCAAACTCGTCACCTCCGTAGCGCGCCGCGATATCCTGTTCCCTGATCTGATCCTTGATAATGCCGGCCACCGTGCGAAGAGCCTCGTCGCCCGCAACATGCCCGCAGCAGTCGTTATAGATCTTGAAATAATCCAGATCCAGAAGTATCAGGGCACTGGCGGAATCATCTATCCTGCGGCGCATAGGCACATTCTGACCGAGCAATGTCTTTAGATAGGTTTGATTGTAAAGTCCGGTCAAACCGTCCGTAACAGAACAGTGGCGGATACTGTCCAGGTCCTTGGCTTCTATGAAAACAAGGTTTTTGAAGTCGCTTGAGTTTTTTTGAATCAGTTCCAGAATCGATGCCCGCATGCTGAGGCGATAATGTGTTTTTTGGAGAATTCCATCACGAAGAGCCAAAGCATCGCACCAGTATCGTTTGGATTCGCTCAAACCCGGCGATTTGCCTGTAAGCAGTCTCATAATTTCCAGATAGACAATGTCGCCGTACAAACTTGAATAGTTTGCCACGTCACTCTCAAGTGCGTCATCACTTCTCCGTAAAAGCGTCTTCCTTAACAGCTCCTGGATGTTTTTTTCCATGATAGCACCGCCCTGCTAAATTTGTATTTTATATACCATAATTCCACTCAAGCACAAAAGTTTTTTATTCAAGACTAATTAAATAATACAATTATTTCATCAGCTACCGGAGTTGAAAGCGCGGACCATATGCATGGGCTCCTGGAAGGCGTCGAAGTATCTACGCCGAAAAGCACCAGATATTGTTTGACAAACCGCCGAATAGTATGTCACCAAACTTCAAATTCACCGAAGGAGAGACTAAAATGAACAAATGTCCTTGCGGCAGCGGCATTACATATTCCGAATGCTGTGAACCCGTCATAAGCGGGGCTCGCCCAGCCGAGACGGCTGAAAGACTTATGAGAGCGCGCTACTCGGCATATGTAGCGGTAAATACAGGCTTTATCTTTGAAAGCACACATGCGGACCATCGGACCGGATATGACCACAAAGGCACAAAGGAGTGGGCCGAAAACGCTGAATGGCAAGGTATGGAAATCATCGCCACCAAAAATGGCAGCAGTTCCGACACCTCCGGAGAAGTGGAGTTTATCGCGCGTTTCAGTGAAAATGGTGAACCGCGGGAACATCACGAGAACGCCCATTTCATACGCGAGGGCGCAAACTGGTTCTTTACCGAAGGCAAAACGGTAAAAGCGGCCCCGATCATTTCCAGCAAAATCGGCAGGAATGAACCTTGCGTCTGTGGAAGCGGTCTCAAATACAAAAAGTGCTGCGGCAAATAAGCATCAATAAGACCGAAGAACCTGTAATGCCAAATTCCTCAATTTTGCATATACACCAATACTGCAAAGCTAAATCAAAAACGGGGCGATCCTTAGTCGCCCCGTTTTGTGTTCTTATCGTCAAGACCCCCTATTTTGTGGCCGGCACTTCGCGCTTCAGCGAGACCATATCCACCACCGGCAAAACCGGAACCTTGGCCAGACCGTAATCCCGTGCCAGATCAATATCCTTGGGCACCGCTTTCAGTAGCGCCTCGGCAATTTTCTGGTCCGCCTGGCGATACCGTAACCGTGCTTCGATGGTAATCCGCGAACTTCCCTTTGGAGCCGTGATTCCATAATAAACATCACGATATCCCTTGGGAGGAATTGTTTCATGGCGTGAAAAGGCGGTAATGATCCAGGGATCAACCGAGAAGTGCATGTCCGTCCCCATGCCGTCCGAGTTGAAAAGCCGGGCGTCTTCGGCCAGGGAACCGTCAGCCCCCACCGCTCCGGTGGAAAGAACAACTTCCCCCTTGTCATCCCGGGCGATAACCTCCAGCCACATCTGACGGATATTGGTCAGCGAAGTGGGCAGGTTGTGACCGGCCCGCATGTTCTTGACCCGCACCCGCACCTCAGCCAGGGCCCCCTTGCGGTAAACCGGCTCTATCTCCAGCTCGGCAGCTTTCTGCAATCGCTTGACAGCCATGTCATACTGGGCCGTCAGACGTTCGGACTGTTGCTTGTCACCCGCTTTCAAAGCTGACTGGGAACCGAGATAATACAGCAGATAGTTGGCGCCGTTGAAATAGTGCCGGTAATCTTTCCGCTCCGGTTTTTGCATCGTATCGGCGGCTTTTACAAAGGTCTCGGTTGCCACCATGTGACAATCCTGGCAATGGATGTCTTTCTGGGCGTAGGGGCTGTGCTTCCACTCATTATAGGTGGCCTCGATCGGAAAGTGCTTTTCATAATGATACACCTGATGACAGGAGGCGCACAGGTCAGCTTTTACGTGAAACTCCGTCTGACGGCACTCATGGAACCCTTCGCCGCAGCCATCCTGAGGTTTGATCGGACCACGCTTGATCAGCACCGCACCTTCCCTGGCATCCTCGCCCGGTTTTATCACGAAGGAGCCATTTTCAGGCTCCTTCGTGGGAGTCTTGTCATGGTTAAGGGAACTGATCGAATGGCAGATGTCGCAGGAGACACCTGCCTTGGCGACGGCCGACAGGCCGCTCAATCCAGGCCCCTTGACCTCCCCGGTGACAACCCCGGCGGCGGAATGGCAGCCTTCGCACTGACGGGAGATATCATGTCCCACCGCCTTGACCGCCTTGTTCAATTCGCCCTGGTACACCGGGTCAACGAACGCCATGCTGTGCAAAGAACCGTTCCATTCCTTGTATTTGTCCTCGTGACAGCCGGCGCACGTTTCCGGTTCTGTAAACCCCGCCTTGGTTTTTTCGTAGACGATCAGCGACGGATACAGTTTGAACAACTCCCGATCAACCTTGAA